>ENA-UEQP01002570-UEQP01002570.1-human-gut-metagenome-genome-assembly--contig:-NODE-2570-length-13438-cov-3.020732_pt1 | contig 13438 bp, 10 predicted proteins | sample MGYA00242951_ERZ507951 | MGnify/ENA primary metagenome ERZ507951 (study PRJEB26167, sample SAMN06115539) | human gut metagenome | host: Homo sapiens | place: China:Shanxi | collected 2015-11-18...
GCCCCCGGGAACCGCAGCAGATGGGAGATCTCCTTGGCTGCCGCCATTTCCGGGTTGATGATGGCCGAAATGCCGATCTGCTTTTTGATAAAGTCCAGCTCATGGCTGTAAGACGGGTTGCGCACGCGGGCGATGGCGTGGCAGTGGCCCGCCTTTTTGGCGAACATGCAGCACAGCAGGTTCAGCTCGTCCGAGCCGGTGACTGCGATGAACACGTCCGCTTCCTCCACGCCCGCCTCGGACAGGGTGGTGATGGACGAACCGTTGCCGAGAATGCTCATCACATCGTAGGATTCCCCGATATGCTCCACACGGGCCTTGTTCGTGTCGATAACTGTCACGTTGTGACCCTCTTCACTGAGCTGCCGCGCCAGCGCTGTGCCGACCTTGCCGCCGCCCACCAAAACGATCTTCATAGAATAACCCTTTCTCTTCTCCTGCGCCGTCTGGGCGCTATTGAATAGATTATACCACATCTCAGGCAAAACATCTACAAAATCAGCCCTTCTGTCGGCTTTATCCACTGCAAAGCGCTATTTCGGCGGAAAAACGGCCCCGGAACACACAGATCCCGGGGCCGTTCTCAGCGATTCAGGTATTTCAGTACCGCTCCACGCCGTCCTTGGTGACGAGGGCGTAGACCAGCGGGGCTTCCTCGGGCTTTTCGGGGCCGTAGACGAGGCCGCTGCGGTACTCGGCGGCGGCAGCGTCGAACTTATCCGCCGCGCCGTAGAAGGTGGCGAGGCTCTCGCCCTTGTGGACGTAGTCGCCGCGCTTCTTGTGGAGGGTGATGCCGGCGGCGAAGTCCAGCGGGTCGCCCTTCTTCTGACGGCCTGCGCCCAGCAGAACGCTGGCAGAGCCGATCTTCTCGGCGTCGTTGGCGACGATGTAGCCGTCTTCCTCGGCCAGCAGCTCATAGCTGGCGGCGGGCTTCTCGAAGAGGCTGTAGTCGTCCAGAACGCGGGTGTCGCCGCCCTGAGCCGCGAACATCTCCTTGCACTTTGCAAAGGCAGAGCCGTCTGCGATGACAGCCTCGGCCATGGCGCGGCACTCGGCGGGGGACCCCTGATCGGCCAGCACCAGCATATTCGCAGCCAGCTGCAGGCAGACCTCGGTCAGGTCGGCGGGGCCGCGGCCCTTGAGCACGTCCATGCTCTCCATGACCTCAAGGCTGTTGCCGATGTTGTGGCCCAGCGGGGTGTCCATGTCGGTGATCATCGCGGCGACGCGGCGGCCATGATGGGTGCCGATGGAGACCATCAGCTTGGCCAGTTCGATGCTCTGATCCACGGTCTTCATGAACGCACCGGTGCCGGTGGTGACGTCCAGCAGGATGGCGTCGGAGCCGGAGGCCAGCTTCTTGGACATGATGCTGGACGCGATGAGGGGGATGCAGCTGACGGTCGCGGTGACGTCGCGGAGGGCGTACATCTTCTTATCTGCCACGGCGATGCCCTCGCTCTGGCCAATGACCGACAGGCCGATCTTATTCACCTGTGCAAAGAACTCCTCCTGCGAGAGGGCGGTCTTTGTGCCGGGGACGCTCTCCATCTTGTCGATGGTGCCGCCGGTGTGGCCGAGGCCGCGGCCGCTCATCTTGGCGATTTTGACGCCGCAGGCCGCGACGATGGGCGCGATGACCAGCGTAGTCTTGTCGCCCACGCCGCCGGTGGAGTGCTTGTCCACCTTGATGCCCGGGATGGGCGAAAGGTCCACCATGACGCCGCTGTGGGCCATGACATCGGTCAGCTCGGCAGTCTCCTCGTCGGTCATGCCGCGCAGATAAACTGCCATCATCCAGGCCGCCATCTGGTAATCGGCCACCTCGCCGCTGACGAAGCCGTTGACGATGGCTTCCAACTCCTCGCGGCTGTGGGTGCCGCCGTCCCGCTTCTTGGCGATCAAATCGTAAATGCGCATAAGGTCACGCTCCTAAATCGTATTCTCTGCCGACGGCCCGGGCCGCGCTGCCCCGCCTCCGGCAATCGTATGACATTGTAATTCAAGTATAGCAAATTTTCCCGCAAAAGCAAGCGCCGTTTTGTGGAATCTGTTGAAAAAGAAGCAAAAAGGGCGCAGCCGCCCGGAAAAGCAGCTGCGCCCGGAAAATACACTCGAATCAGCGGGAACCCTTGTCGTAGGGGATACCCTCGGCCTTGGGAGCCATGCTGTTCTTGGAGGTGAAGGCCAGAATGACCATGGATGCCACGAAGGGCATCATGTTGTAGATGTTGCTGGACCAGTGGAGCTGTGCGAGGAAGGTGGAGTCGGCGATGTTGGCCAGACTCTTGAACACGGCAAAGAACATGGCTGCGCCGCAGATGTTGAAGGGCTTCCACTGACCGAAGATCATAACAGCCATGGCAAGGAAGCCTGCACCGGCCACGCCGACCTCGAAGTTCCAGGTCTGGACGGGAGGCACGATATAGGCCAGACCGCCGATGGCACCCAGAGCGCCCGAGATGACGACACCGGCATAGCGCATCTTGTAGACATTGATGCCCACAGAGTCCGCAGCCTGAGGATGCTCGCCGCAGGCGCGCAGACGCAGGCCGAAGCGGGTCTTGTACAGCACGATGTAGCTGATGATGAGCAGTGCGATGCCCAGCGGGACAAAGATGCTCAGCTCCAGGCCGCCGATGCTGAACAGGAAGGGCTTGTTGGAGTAGTTCAGCTTGGCGCTGCCGCTGTCGCTGAAGTTCTTGGAGATGACCACAGCCACCGCCGTTGCCAGCAGGTTCAGGGCCGTGCCGCCGATGGTCTGGTCCGCTTTCAGGTTGATGGACGCGAAGGCCAGCAGCAGGCTGTAGACCATGCCGGCGATAGCAGCCACCAGCACAGCGATGATCACGGTGGCGAAAGCCGGCATGCTCGCGGGCAGCATGGTGAGGGTGAGGACACCCGCCACACCGCCGATGACCATGATGCCTTCCAGTGCGATGTTGATGATGCCGGAGTGCTCACTGAACATACCGCCCAGAGCGACCAGCATCAGCACGATGCCATACAGCAGAGTATACTTGATGAGAAGCAGCATATCACTTGCCCTCCTTCTTGGTTTCGGTCTTAGCAGGGGCAGGCTCTGCATTCACGTTGGTCTTGTCCGCATTCTTGAACAGCATGGAGTGGATCTTGCCACGGAACAGCATGGAGAATGCGCACAGGTAGATGATGATACCGCTGATCAGGTCGGAGATCTCGGTGGGGTAATACTTGGTGGACAGGAAAGAGCCGCCGACCGAGATGTGGGAGATGAAGATCGCGGAGAAGATGGTGCCGATGGGGTTGGAGCTTGCCAGCAGGGCCACAGAGATGCCGTTGAAGCCCATGGCCGGCAGGCTGGTGGAGTTCAGCGGGTTCCATTGAGAGACATTGGACAGGTAGTAGAGTCCGGCGCCGAAGCCTGCCAGAGCGCCTGCAATGGCCATGGAGAGGATGATGTTCTTCTTCTCGTTGATGCCGGCGTAGCGGGCGGCGCTCTTGTTCAGGCCGACGGCCTTCAGCTCATAGCCAAAGGTGGTCTTGTTCAGGATGACCCAGATCAGAACGGCGACTGCCGCAGCGAGGAAGATCGCGATGGTGGTGCTGTTGGTCTGGAACATCTTGTTCAGGCCGAAGTCCGGGATGAGGGACTGGGACAGTTCGGCGCTCTTTCCGAGGTTCAGGGTACGGGTGTTGCGTACATCGTACATGGGGCCGGTGCCGTTCTGGTAGATAAGCTCATTGACCAGATACAAACCGATCCAGTTGAACATGATGGAGGTGATGACCTCGTTGATGTTGAAGTAAGCCTTGAAGAAGCCGGGGATCGCGCCCCAGATGCCGCCGAGGATGGTGGCAACGATCAGGCAGACATACCAGGGCATCTTGAGCATGATGGCGCAGTAGAGTGCGCCGTAAGCGCCCAGCGTGTACTGACCGGCAGCACCGATGTTGAACAGGCCAGTCTTGAAGGCGAAGGCCACGGACAGACCGGTCATGATGAGGGGTGCTGCGTTGGCCAGCTCCTTGCCGACGCCGTAGGGGGCGTCATGGAAGCCGCCCTTAATGATGCGGACAAAGCCGTCGCCCCACGCGTGGGCCGGGTTGATGGCCAGCAGCACGAGGAAGCCCACAGCCATGCCGATGACGATGCACAGCAGCGCGGCCAGCACACTGGTGATGGAGCTGTTGAGGTTGCTGTGGGAAAGTTTTTTCTTGTTCATTTATTTGCTCTCCTTTCCCTGCTTGCGTGCGCCGGCCATGTAGAGGCCCAGCTCCTGCACAGTGGTGGTCTTGGGGTCGAACTCGCCCACGATCTCGCCCTCGTACATGACGAGGATGCGGTCGGACAGGTTCATGACCTCATCCAGCTCGAGGCTGACCAACAGGACAGCTTTGCCCTTGTCGCGCTCGGCGACGATCTGGCGGTGGATGTATTCGATCGCGCCGACATCCAGGCCGCGGGTGGGCTGAACAGCCACCAGCAGCTTGGGGTCTTTGTCGATCTCGCGGGCGATGATGGCTTTCTGCTGGTTGCCGCCGGACATGCTGCGCACGATGGTGGAGCTGCCCTGACCGCTGCGGACGTCGTACTGAGCGATGAGCTTATCGGAGTACTCTCGGACTTTATCGGACTGGATGAAGCCGCCCTTCTGGAACTCGGGCTGCCAGTAGCGCTGGAGCACCATGTTGTTCTCGAGGCTGTAATCCAGCACCAGACCGTGCTTGTGGCGGTCTTCGGGGATGTGGCTCATGCCGTCCTTCGAGCGCTGGCGGATGCTCTCGCGGGTGATGTCCTTGCCGTCCAGCGTGATCTTGCCGCCCTCAAACGTGCCGATGCGGTATTCGGGCCCTTTCGTGTCGAGCATGATGGCAATGGGCAGACCGAGCTCGGTGCGCAGCTTTTTGATGCGGTCGATGCGTACCTGATGCTCGGCGTGCGTGCCGTGGGAAAAGTTCAGGCGCGCGACGTTCATGCCCGCGAGCATCATGGCGCGCAGCATCTCCTCACTGTCGCAGGCGGGACCGATGGTGCAGACGATCTTCGTTTTTCTCATATCAGACTCCCTCTCTCCGGACGGATGGATTACTTTTTCTTCTTGCCGAACCAGCGGCGCTCTTTGCGCTCGGCTTTTTCGGGCTCGCCGACGTTGATGTTCCGGGCGGCCGCGGAAATGGCGTCAGCGTCAAAGTCCAGACCGAGCTCGGTGGCTGCGGCGCGCATCTGGTCGATGAATTCCGTCTGCGCCTGCAGCGTCTGAAGCATCTCGCGTGTGAGCGCAAGACCGCTGCCGACGCCGGGATCGATGATGATGCCGGTGTCGTTCGAGGAGAGCACGAGGGACGTGTAATCCTTCACGCCGAGCTCGACGCTGCCCATGTTGCGCCACCGGACGAGCCGCGCACGGTCGGTGAACGCGCAGAAGAACGTGCGCCCGTCGTTCGTGCGCACCTTGCCGAACTGCAGGTGCTGCTGCCCGTCGGCCTCGGCGGCTGCGCCGTCGGGACGCTGGGCGGGGAAGTAGAGCGGCGCTGCGGCCAGCGTCGCGGTCAGGCGCTGATAATTCTCCTGCGAGTTGTTGATCTTGCACGCATCGAGCGCATCGCGCAGCTCGTCGGACAGTGCCGCGCGCATGGCCTGCTCGGGCGTGCGCTCGTTGAGCACGATCTGGAAATCCGGGTAGGTGACGCGCAGCATATCCAGCGCCGTGCTCAGCCCCTGCACGTCCTCGTCGGGCGTGTCGTTCGCGGCCACGACGAACAGGCGCGGGTGGTGCGTGGCGCTGCGTTCAACGATGCCGGACATGTAGAGCTCTTCAAGCTTTGTCTGGATGCACAGGGCGATGCAGTTGGGGTGCTCGCTTGTGGCGCCGACGGCCATGGCATAGGTCTCGTCGCTGTTCGGCGCGGGCACCTGCGCGACCTCGAGGATGTGCGGGCGGCCGAGCGCATAGGCGGCCTCGGCCTTGTGCTGCTCGCGCTCTTGCTCGGTCATGGCGTCGATGTTGGCGGGCTTGGTGTAGGCATTGGCCGCCAGCAGCTCGGCGATGGCCTTGCGCCGGATGTCCTGAATGCCGAGCAGCTGGATGGCGCGCGTGCGGTCGGCTGCGACATGGTCGTACAGATCGTTAAAGTTACTCATATCTTTCCCTTCCCGGGGCACGGATTGCCCCTTGTTTTTCATTGCCGTTATTATAACACACCCTTCGGGAAATGGAAAGTGTCGATTCGCGGCGCCGGTCGGCGGCAGATTGCACAAACATTACCACACGGGGCGGAAAAATTTCTTGCCGCGATTTGCCGGTTTCCCTTTGCAAGCGGCAAAAATGTTGGTATAATGATTTTGTATGAAAACATGGATATTTGCGCCTGTGCGCAGGACGCGGAATTTTTCAAAAAGAGAGGTAGTTACGACATGATTCCACACGGCAAAGAGATCAAGGTGTTCACCGGCTCATCCAACCCCGAACTGGCGGACATGATCTGCAAGAATCTTGGCATCTCCCTGGGTAAGAGCACGGTCACGGCGTTTGCCGACGGCGAGTGCTCCATCTCCATCAACGAGCCCGTCCGCGGCGTGGACGTGTTCATCGTGCAGAGCACCTGCAAGCCGGTCAACGACAGCCTCATGGAGCTGCTGGTCATGATCAACGCGATGAAGCGCGCCTCCGCCGGCCGTATCACCGCCGTCATCCCTTATTTCGGCTATGCCCGTCAGGACCGCAAGGCCAAGGCGCGCGATCCGATCTCGGCCAAGCTCGTGGCGAACCTGCTGACCATCGCCGGTGCTGACCGTGTGCTGACCATGGACCTGCACGCAGCGCAGATCCAGGGCTTCTTTGACATCCCGGTCGACAACCTCTACGGCGCGCCGCTGTTCGCCAGTCACTATCTGCGCCGCTTCGGCTACGGCCGCGAGGATCTGGTCGTCGTCTCGCCGGATGTCGGCAGCGTTGCGCGTGCGCGCTCGTTCGCTATGAAGATGGGCCTGGGCCTGGCCATCGTGGACAAGCGCCGCGAGAAGGCCAACTGCTCCGAGGTCATGAACATCATCGGCAACGTCGAGGGCAAGACCTGCCTGCTGCTCGATGACATGGTCGACACGGCCGGCAGCCTGTGCGGCGCGGCCAAGGCCATCGTCGAGGTCGGCGGCGCGAAGGAAGTGTTCGCCTGCGCGTCCCACGGCGTGCTTTCCGGCCCGGCCATCGATCGCATCAACGACAGCGTCATCGATGAACTGCTCCTGCTCGACACCATTCCGTATCCGAAGGACAAGCCGGCCTGCGACAAGATCCACTACCTGCCGGTCGCGCCGGTGTTCGCAGAGGCCATCAACCGCATCTATGAGGAGATGAGCATCTCCTCGCTGTTCGAGTGATGTTCTTTTCCGATCACGGCGGTGTGCAGTGGCTGGTGGTGTTTCTCGGCAATCCCGGCCTGAAGTACCGCAACACGCGGCACAACGCGGGCTTTCTCGCGGCGGACGCCGTGGAGAGGGACTGCGGCGTGTCCATCGACCGGCTGCGCTTCCATGCGCTCACGGCGCAGGCGGAGCTCGGCGGGCAGAAGGTGCTGCTCATGAAGCCGCAGACGTATATGAACAACTCCGGCGAGGCCGTGGCACCGGCGGCGAAGTTTAATAAAGTGCCGCCGGAGCATATTCTGGTCGTGTCGGACGAGATCCACCTGCAGCCGGGCCGCCTGCGCATTCGCACCAAGGGCTCGGCCGGCGGGCACAACGGCCTCAAGAGCATCATTGCCGGCCTCGGCACGGATGTGTTTCCGCGCATCCGTATCGGCGTCGGTGCGCCCCCGCACCCGGACTATGATATGCCCGACTGGGTGCTCGGCACGCTGCACGGCGACGATCAGAACGCCGTGAACGATGCGGCCGCCCGCGCGGCGGAGGCCTGCGCGGTCTACATCCGCGACGGGGCGGATCGCGCCATGAGCCGCTTTAACTGAACATTTGTCAGGGGTTTCCCACGTCCACCGGAACCGCCGCAGCCGACCGTGGGGCATTTGCCGCCCGCCGGCGCGCGGCCGGTCACGGCGCGGGAAGCCCTTTGCTTTTTCTGCAATCTGAGTTGAGAAATAAGGAGGCGTGCATTCCTTGAAAAAACACTGCATTGCCATGCTGCTTGCCGGCGGGCAGGGCTCGCGGCTGTACGCGCTCACGGCGAAGGTCGCCAAGCCCAGCATCCCGTTCGGCGGCAAGTACCGCATCATCGACTTTCCGCTGTCCAACTGCGCCAACTCCGGCATCGACACCGTCGGCGTGCTCACGCAGTACCAGCCGCTGCTGCTCAACCGCTACATCGGCAGCGGTCAGGCGTGGGATCTTGACAGCATTGACGGCGGCGTGTACATCCTGCCCCCGTATCAGAGCGCGGGGGAGCGCGGGTCGTGGTTTTCCGGCACGGCCAACGCCATCTATCAGAACATGGACTTCATCGAGATGTATGATCCCGACTGCGTGCTCATCCTCTCGGGCGACCATGTGTACAAAATGGACTATGACAAGATGCTGCGTGCGCACGAGCAGGCGGGCGCTGCCTGCACGATCTCGGTCATTCAGGTGTCGATGGAGGAGGCCTCGCGCTTCGGCATCATGAACGTCGGGCCCGACGGCTTTATCAACGAGTTTGAGGAAAAGCCCGCCCACCCGAAAAGCGACCTTGCGAGCATGGGCATCTACATCTTTGACTGGAAGGTGCTGCGCAAGTATTTGACCGAGGATGAGGCGGATCCGGACTCCGACAAGGACTTCGGCAAAAACATCATTCCCAAGATGCTCGCCGCCGGGGAAAAGCTCCTGCCGTACCGGTTCGAGGGCTACTGGCGCGATGTCGGCACGATCGTCAGCCTCTGGGACGCGAACATGGACATGCTCTCGCCCACGCTCATCAATCTCTATGACCCGCAGTGGCCCATCCGCGCCAAGAGCCCCATCCGCCCGCCGCACAGCATCGGCCGTCAGGCGGAGGTCGTGCACTCGATCATCACCGAGGGCTGCACGATCGAGGGCCATGTGGAAAACTCCGTGCTCTCGAGCTCCGTCACTGTCGGCGCGGGCGCGCGCGTGCACTACAGCATCCTGCACCCCGGCGTTGTCATTGAGCCGGGCGCCGTGGTGGAGTATGCCATCATCGGCGAGGGAACGGTCGTCGGCGCGGGCGCGCACATCGGCGCGCAGCCCGACGGGACGGACGGCTGGGGCGTCGCCACGGTCGGACCGGACACGGCAGTGCCCGCCGGCGGTACGGTGCCGGCAGGGGCCATGATCTATGACGGAGCGGAGGTGCACGTATGAGTGAAGTTCATGGTATCGTTTACGCGTATCGCAGCTCGGCGCGGCTCGGCGATCTGACGCGCTGGCGCACGAATGCATCCCTGCCGTTCTGCGGGCGCTACCGGCTGATCGACTTTGCGCTCTCGTCGCTCTCGAACGCGGGTGTGCACAGCGTCGGCGTCATCATGCAGCGGGACTATCAGTCCCTGCTCGACCATCTCGGCAGCGGCAAGGCGTGGGATCTGTCGCGCCGCAGCGGGGGGCTGCATCTGCTGCCGCCGTTCGGCGCCAACACCCGCGGCGACTATGCCGGCACGGCGGAGGCGCTCAACGCGGTCATCTCCTATGTGCGCGCCATTCCGGAGCCGGAGATCGTGCTCATGCCGGCGGACGTCGTGTGCAATCTCGACCTCGCCGCCGCCATCGCGCAGCATGAGGCGGGCGGCTGCGGCATCACGGCCATCTGCCGGGACGGGGACGTCACGGGCGAGCACCACCGCTTCCTCACGGATGCGCACGGCCGCGTCACGAAGCTCATCACGAGCGCCGCGCCCGATGCGGGGCTCACCTCCATGGAGGCCTACATCGTCAACAAGGACGTGCTGCTCGCCATGCTCGATCTCTGCGCGCAGGAAAACCGCGCCTTCTTCCACCGCGACGCTCTGTTTTCCTATCTCGCGCGCGGCGGCACGATGGACGTGTTCCTGCACCGGGGCTACGCCGTGCGTGTGGACACGGTCGCGGACTATTTTTCTGCCAGTATGGATATGCTGGAACCGTTGTCGCGTGCGTCGCTCTTCCCGGCTGAGCGGCCGGTGCGCACGAAGGAGCGCGCGGATGTCAGCACCTATTACGGCGAGCACGCGCACGTGGAAAACTGCCTCGTTGCCGACGGCTGCTTCATCGAGGGCACGGTCACGGACTGCATCGTGTTTCCCGGCGTGCGTGTCGCGCGCGGCGCACAGCTGAGCCGCTGCATCGTCATGCAGGACACCTGCATCGCAGCCGACGCGCTCCTGCGCAACGTCATCGCGGACAAAAATGTCCGCATCGGACCCGCCGTCACGCTCACCGGCTGTGAGGCGCTGCCGATCGTCATCCCCAAGGGCAGCGAGCTCTGACCCTTCGCACGAACCAAGTAAAGGAAGAATCGTTATATGCCAATGACCAATCAGATTTCCCGCGACGAGCTGCGCAGCGCCATTGCCGACAAGCTCTGCGCACACTTCGGCGTCACGGCCGAGGCCGCGACCGACGAGCAGGTCTTTCAGGCCGCGGCCATCGTCATCCGCGAGATCCTCTCGCGCCTGCACACGTTCGACAGCCGCACCGCGCCCGAGCGCGAGGTGCACTACCTGTCGATGGAATTTCTCATGGGGCGCTCGCTGATGAAGGACGCCTTCAACCTCGGCATCGGCGACGCGCTCACCGGCGCGCTCGAGGATCTCGGCCGCAGCGCTGCCGATATTTTTGAGACCGAGCCGGACGCAGGCCTCGGCAACGGCGGTCTCGGCCGCCTTGCCGCGTGCTACATGGACAGCCTTGCCACCGAGGGCATCCCCGCCACGGGCTATTCGCTGTGCTACGAGCTGGGCATCTTCCGGCAGCGCATCGTCGACGGCCGCCAGACCGAGGTCGCGGACAACTGGCGCACGGCTGCCTCGAGCTGGCTCGTGCCGTGCCATGAGGACACGGTCGAGGTGCGCTTCGGCGGCCGCGTCGAGCCGCACTGGGACGCCTACGGCCACTACCACGGCGAGCTGCGCGGCTATGAGAGCGTGCTGGCCGTGCCGCGCGACATGCTCATCGCCCCGTATGGCGACGGGCGCGTCAACACCCTCCGCCTCTGGGAGGCGCACAGCCCGAACGATCTGGATATGTACCTCTTTGCCGCCGGCAGCTATGTCCAGAGTCTGGAGCAGCGCACGATGGCCGAGGTCATCACGAAGGTACTCTACCCGGCGGATGACCACATCGAGGGCAAGACCCTGCGCATCCGCCAGCAGTATTTCTTCGTCTCGGCGACGGCGCAGAGCATCCTGCGCGCCCACCGCGCGCGCTACGGCACGGTGCGCAACTTTGCCGAGCACCACGTCATCCAGATCAACGACACGCACCCGACGCTCATCATCCCCGAGCTCATGCGCCTGCTGCTCGATGACGACGGCCTCGGCTGGGACGAGGCGTGGGCGATCGTCACCGCCTGCGTCAATTATACGAACCACACCGTCATGTCCGAGGCGCTCGAGACGTGGCCGCAGGGGCTCATTCAGAGCCAGCTGCCGCGCGTGTGGGAGATCATCTGCGAGATCAACCGCCGCTGGTGCGACGACCTGCGCGCCCGCTTTGGCGATGATGCGCGCGTGGGGCGCAACCTCATCATTGCCGGCGGCAGCGTGCACATGGCAAACCTCTGCCTTGCCGCCTGCAAGACCATCACCGGCGTCTCCGCCCTGCCCGGGGCGATCCTGCGCCGCCACCTCTTCCGCGCCGTCTGTGCGCTCAACCCCGGCCGCTTCACCTATGTCACCAACGGCATTGACCACCGCCGGTGGCTTGCCCAGTGCAATCCCGGCCTGCACGCGCTCGTGTGCGATGTGCTCGGCAGCGATCGCTATCTCCTGCACCCCGAGGAGCTCGCGGGCCTTGAGCGCGCGGCGGATGATCCCGCCGTGCTCGCCCGGCTCGAGGAGATCAAGGCGCTCAACAAGCAGCGGCTGGCCGCGTGGGTGTTCCGCACGGACGGCTTCTCGCTCAACAGCGACGCGATCCTTGACGTGCAGGTCAAGCGCCTGCACGAGTATAAGCGCCAGCTTCTGTGCGCGATGCACATCACGCAGCTGCAGCTCATGCTGCACGACGATCCGGACCGGCCGTTCCAGCCGCGCACGTTCCTGTTTGCGGCCAAGGCCGCACCCGGCTATGCGACGGCCAAGCGCATCATCCAGCTGCTGTGCTCGCTCGCGGCCGATGTGAACAGCGACCCCGTCTGCCGCGGCAGGCTGCAGGTGTACTTCCTGCCAAACTACCGCGTCTCCGCCGCCGAGATGCTCATGCCCGCCGCGCAGGTGTCCGAGCAGATCTCGACCGCCGGCAAGGAGGCCAGCGGCACCGGCAACATGAAGCTCATGATGAACGGCGCCGTCACGATCGGCACGCTCGACGGCGCGAATGTCGAGATGTTCGAGCAGCTCGGTGCGGACAACATGTTTCTCTTCGGCCTGCGCGCCGACGAGGCCGAGGCGCTGCGCGCCGCGGGCTACGACCCGCAGACCTATGTCCGCCGCAGCCCGTGGCTTGGGCGCGTGCTCGAGCGTATGAGCCGCGGCTATGCCGACGGCGAGAGCTATGCAGATCTTGTCGGCGGCCTGCTCTACGGCGGCGACCCGTACCTGCTGCTCGCGGACTTTGACGACTATGCCGCCACGCATGAGCGGCTGTATGCGGCGATCGCCGACCCTGCCGCGCGCGCGCGGCTCTCGCTCGTGAATATTGCCCGCAGCGGCATCTTCGCTGCCGACCGCGCCGTGCGCGAATACGCCGAGCGCATCTGGGAGGTGCAGGTATGAACCCTTATGTCTGTGTTGTCGGCGCAGTTAATCTCGACATCTGCGGCCGTCCGTCGCGCAAGCTCATCTTCCGCGACTCCAATCCCGGCACGGTCACACTCACGCCCGGCGGCGTCGGGCGCAACATCGCGCACGACCTGCGTCTGCTCGGCGTGGAGGTGAAGTTTCTCACCGCCTTCGGCGGCGGCTCGCACGCCCAGCTCCTGCGCAACGACTGCGTGGAGCTCGGCATGGACCTTGGCTGCGCGCTTGACGTCCCCGGCGGGCGCACGTCGACGTACCTGTACATTACGGATGAGCGCGGCGAGATGCAGCTCGGCCTGTCCGACACGGACATCTCCGCCGCCATCACGCCGGACTATCTGAGCCGCCATCTGGATGAGCTCAACGGGGCGGCCGCCGTCGCCATCGACGGCAACCTGACGAGCGAGACGATCGCGTGGCTGGGTGCGCACTGCACGGCGCCGCTTTTTGCAGACCCCGTCTCCGTCACGAAGGCGGAGCGGATGCGCCCCGCACTCGGCGCACTGCACACGTTCAAGCCCAACCTCACCGAGGGACAGAACCTCACGGGTGAGTCCTCACCTGAGGGCGT
>ENA-UEQP01002575-UEQP01002575.1-human-gut-metagenome-genome-assembly--contig:-NODE-2575-length-13426-cov-3.022698_pt1 | contig 13426 bp, 11 predicted proteins | sample MGYA00242951_ERZ507951 | MGnify/ENA primary metagenome ERZ507951 (study PRJEB26167, sample SAMN06115539) | human gut metagenome | host: Homo sapiens | place: China:Shanxi | collected 2015-11-18...
TTTACTTAATTGATAACGTATTTATAGATTGAAATATTAGTTCTATCGATCAATACAATTCGGCCGACCTGATTTTTATCAGAGCGGGCCGATCGAGTGTTAGGCAGGGAGCTTTTTGTCCGGTGATTTGGACGCCTTCTTTTTCGGCTGCGGAGCCACTTGCTCAATGATGTACCTCCAGGTCGCCTCTTTGGTTTCTTTATCTAATGAGTCAAAGCCCATCTTGTGCGTAAAGAAGAAACCTTCAAAGGCCATAATGGCTGTCAGAAGCTGCGGTGTTTTGATCGGAGAATCCTGGACCATCTTAAAGACCTTGGCGTACCAGTCATGGAACGGCTTCAATGCGTCCGGCTCGTGCAGGAGAAGCGCCAACAGCGCAACACCGAGAACGGCATAGCCGCCGTCCTCATACCAAGAGGCGTACCCAAGAATCAAAGGTTCCTCTGAGTTCTGATACTTGCCCATGTGGGCGTTCATGCGTTCGTTTAAATGGTCAACGTATTCTTCAACTAAGGCACAGAAAAGTGCTTTACGGTTTTTAAAGTGATAAAGAAAAGCACCTTTGCTCGTGCCGGATTCTTTGACGATCTTGTCAATTGAGAGGCGGCCGACTCCTTCTCTCACAATGAACGCGCGTGTGGCGTCCATGATTTTGGCGCGTGTTTTTAAGGCGCGCTCGCTCATAACTTTTGGCTTGTCGGTGGTCTCTGTCATTTTTCTCCTGAGAGCATTTCTCTCACATTTATAATTTTTGTCTATTTTAGCGTTCGCCTTACTCGAATCCTCTTCGGGTTTACCTATCTTTTCTAGGCTTTGATAACTCCAATGAGTCCTCTGCACAACTGAACGGAACCTTATATCGGAATCAAAATCCGAAGAAGAAAAAACGGCCGGATATTCAGCCGTTTTGGCGAATGATCCGGTCGTTCAAATTAACTCAGCTCAATTGTCTTCTAATGATTAGGGCTGATAGTTCTTCAGGAGTTCGTCTCCGTTCTGAAGGTCGATCGTGTAGATACGGTCTTGATCAACGAACGGGCTGTTGACTCGATAAGCCTTGTAAAGTTTTTCTGTTGCAGGGCTCATCTTGAAGTTCTTGTTCTGCATCTTTCTCAGGTCAGCAGCCTGAGTGTTGTGAAGCAGTTCCATGGAAAGAACCAGGAACGTATTGTCTGTCGCACGTTTCAGTCTCTGAGCGGCACGAGGCAGGTTAGATGCGGAGTCTTCAATGTTGCCTTCAACCGGGAAGCTGTCCAGAGAAACCGGATTAGCTAAGTCAATGTTTTCAGCGTAAATCGAAACCAAGGTGTCTTCGGTGGCGCCAAAGGCATGACCTAAATTGTCTTTAGCTGCCAAATAGCGGGACAAATCGGTAAAGGCCGGTTCATCCAAACGCATCGTTCTCTGAACGGCATTGTGTCCGACATGGCCTAAAGCGACTGTAGCGCGCTGAACGGCAAGCGCAACCGGAAGAACTTCAAAGTTTGCGGTCGGAATAATGGCGCCTTCAGCCTTCGGTGTCTTTAAGAAATACTGAGCAACCTGATCGTACTGAGTGTCGGCCTTATCGGCATTGACCATGACGCCGGGGTTGTCGTCAGAAGAGTTGATCTGAACATCGATCACTTTGTTCAGGTCGTTAAGGGCATTCTGTGCTTCAGAAAGCGTGTAAACAGTAGTACGGAAGCTCAGCGGATCCTGCAGTCTTCTGTTCGGATCTTTCTTCCAGAGGTAAGAACCGGCGAGAACTTCACGCAGTTCTTTAGCTTTTTCCTGCAGTCCGGGGAACGGATGGAAAGCCGTTGTCTGAGCAAGGAACGGAGCAACGTTGCCGTTCAGACCTTCTAAGCTGATGCCGTAGACGATCGGAGAAACTTTCAGAATCTGACCCATCGCTTTGGAGGCATCCATTGTGAGCGCCATCGCAACGGAACTGTTGGACAAAATCCCTAAAGCATCTTTGCCTTCAGGAATCAGGGGTTTGATGTTCTTAGCTTTTAAAGCTTCAGCAGCCGGAACTTCTTTTCCGTCAACTAAAACTTTCCATTCGCCGATCATGGCAGATCCGACGTGAGAAGCTAAAGTAATGTCTGCGTCGCCCAAGCTGCCCTTTGTCGGAACGACAGGTGTGACGCCTTTATTCAAGAATTCGGCATAAAGTTCAGCAACTCTCGGCTGGACACCGGATCCGCCGTTCAGGAGTGTGTTCAAACGAATGGCCATTGCCAGACGAACAAGCTTCGGATCAAGGATCGGACCGGCGGCAATGCTGTGGCTTCTCAAAGTGCTGTAGTTGAAGCGGCGGCTGGCGGCTTTAACTTCATCGCTTAATTCACCGTTGGCAGAAAGAACTTTGTGGTCCTTGTTGAGACCGACACCGACGGTTAAACCGTAAATTTCACGGCCGTTTTTAGCGGCATCCAAAACCAAGTCATAAGACTTCTGCACACGGTTCATTGCTTCGGGAGCAATCGTGACGGGTGCGCCTTCTGCGATAGCCCATGCATCCTGCTGAGTCAGATTTTTTCCGTTGAGTTCGACGGCGTTGGCGTTCATAGCTGTGAAAATAGCAATTGCACAAGCTGATAACTTTAACGTTTTCATTTTGAATTTCCAAGGGGATTAGTTGGGGGCGTAAAGCCCCCGGTCCTCCCGTGCTTGGCGGGAGGATCAAATATGAGATGTTTAATAAAGGTAAGAATTAGCGGGCTTTTGCTTCAGCTGCGGCACCGTCACCGGCGATACGGCCGAAGACCATGATGTCTGTGTAAGCATTGCCGCCGAGACGGTTGGTACCGTGGGTTGTACCCGTGACTTCACCGGCTGCGAAGAGACCCGGGATCGGCTTGCCGTTCTTGTCCAGAACTTCAGCCTTGGTATTGATCTTCAAACCGCCCATGGTGTGATGTGTAGAAGGAACGGCTTTGATGATGTAGTACTTGCCGGTGGACATGTCTTTCAGACCGCCGCGGTTGTGGAAGTCTAGGTCCTTGCCGCCGTCTTTAGCCATCTGGTTGACGCGATCAACTGTAGCCTTGAGGTTGGCGTAAGGAATGTGGAAGAAGTCGGCTGCACCCTTCAGTGTGTCGGAAGTGTGCATGATGCCTTGTTTTGTGAAAGCCTGATATTCCGTATCGTGAATCTTCACAGTATTGGAAATCTTACCGATGTTGTCATTCCACAGAACATAGCAGTAAGCGCCGGGCTGCTTAAGGATGGCGTTGGAAATCACGTCACGACGTTCCAGTTCTTCAACGAAACGCTTGCCTTCCTGGTTGACCAAAATGGCGCCGTCAAAACGTGCGTCGGCAATCAGTTCGATCACTCCGGAAATCGGGTCGCAGATCGGATAAGTCTGAATGTAACCCATGTTGACGAGCTGGCCGCCGGCCTTCTCTGCCATGTAAAGCGCTTCGCCGGTTGTTCCGGGAGCGTCGGTTGTCTTGAAGCGTTCGTCGATGTTCGGGTTGTACTTCTTAACCATCTGAGCATTGGCGCCGAAACCGCCGGTAGCTAAAACCACGCCGCCTTTAGCGTTGAAGGTGTATTCCTTGTCACCGGAAACTGCTTTAACAGCAACAACGCGGCCGTCTTTGTCTTTAACCAGTTCTTCGGCTTTCATGTTGGTAATAACAGGAATGCCCATCTTGTCGGCAAGAGCAGAGAACTTAGTGATGACTTCTGTACCGGTATGGCCTTCCGGAATCAGAGCTCTCTTTCTGGAGTGACCGCCGAACTGGAAGACATTGTCTTTTTCGAAGTTGACACCGACGGTGTCTCTGAGCCATTCAGCTGTCGGTAAAGCGTTGACTGTCATGACGCCGACGATTTCAGGGTCACCCTTGAAGTCGCCGCCTTTGAGTGTATCGGCAGCCATTCTGGCGGGCGTGTCGTCCTTAATGTTGAGTTTGTTCTGAACCCAAGAATTAGGAACGTTCATTTCAGCACCGGAAATCAGAGAGTTTCCGCCGACGGTCGGCATTTTTTCGATAAGAACAACGTTAGCACCTTTGCTCTTGGCTTCGACGGCTGCGGCAAAACCTGCACCGCCGGCACCGATAACCACTACGTCATAATTCTGAACGGCCGGCATGGCAGCATCAGCTTTTTTAGCCTTCTTGGCCTGGTCAGAAAGTTTCACACCGGCTTTCTTTGCAACAAAGGAGGACAATGCGTTGATGCAGACTACCAGAACCAGCAGCACAACTGCTGTGGCATACGCCTGCTCCGTATAAAGCCCTTCATTCAGGAGGGCATACATGTGTACCGCCAACGTGCGCCCCGAGGAAAACAGCCCATCTGCCACCTGCGGCACTGTGCCTGCGGGATAGAGCAAAGCCGCCGTTTCTCCGACGATACGCCCAATGGCAAGAATGACCCCTGCCAGAATCCCCGGCACTGCGGAGGGAAGCACAATACGAAATACGGTTCTCAGCTTTCCTGCGCCAAGCCCGAAGCTGCCCTCGCGGTAGGTATCCGAAACGGAACGGAGTGCCTCCTCCGTTGTTCTTAAAATCAGCGGCAGCACCATGATGGAAAGCGTCAGCGCGCCGCCCAGAATAGAGTAGCCCCATTTCAGATAGATATTAAAAAACAGATACCCGAACAGACCAAACACGATAGAGGGAATCCCTGCAAGCGTTTCTGTTGTCATGCGGACAACGGAAACGAATTTATTGCCGCGCTTTGCATATTCCACCAGATAAATCGCTGCGAAGATACCGGCAGGCACCGAGAACAGCAGCGTCATTGCCGTAATGCTCAGTGTATTGATAATCGCGGGCATCATGGAAACATTTTCGGTATTATACTTCCATGCAAACAGGGATGGCTTCAAATTCGGAATCCCCTTATATAAAATATAGATAATCAGAGAAATCAGCACTGCCAGTGTAATCACCGCAGAAAGCGTTACCAGCGCCGCCAGAAAAAGCGAAAACGGATTTCTGCGATAGGCAGCCAGCCTTTCTCTCCTGCTTTGTTGATTGATTGCCTGCATCAGTCAGCCCTCCTTTTCAAAAGCGAGAAGCTCAGATTGATAATCAGGATGAATACGAACAGCACCACTGCCGTACCAAGCAGGGCTTCTCTGTGCAAATCCGTTGCATAGCCCATTTCCATAACGATATTCGCCGTCATGGTGCGGACACCGCTGAAAATGCTGTCGGGCAGAATAGGCTGGTTCCCTGCAATCATGACAACCGCCATGGTTTCCCCGACGGCACGCCCGATGCCAAGTACAACCCCTGCCAGAATCCCCTGCTTTGCCGCAGGCAGCACAGCGAAGAATACGCTTCTTTCATGCGTTGCCCCCAGCCCCAAGGAGCCTTCGTAATAGCTCATGGGAACGGCGCGGATATTGCTTTCCGAAACACCGATGATGGTCGGCAGAATCATAATCCCCAGCAGAATGGATGCGGTCAGAATCCCCTTGCCGCCCCCGCCAAAGAGGCTCTGCATGATGGGCACAAGCACCATCAAGCCAAAAAAACCATAGACGATGGAGGGAATCCCTGCCAGAAGCTCTACCGCAGGCTTGATGATTTTATACAGCCGCTTCGGGCAGAACCACACCAGAAAAACCGCACAGAGAATGCCAAGCGGCACACCCACGATAATTGCCCCTGCGGTGACATACACACTGCCGACAATCATTGGGAAGATGCCATATATATTATTTCCGGGCTTCCATGTTTTCCCCAGAAGAAAATCCGCTACACCAATTTTGCCAATGGCAGGCACGCCATTGGCAAACAGGAATATACAAATCAATCCAACTGCGAGAATGGATACTGCCGCAGCAGCCATGAACACCCATTTCATTACAGCTTCCTTCATTTCATTTCCCCCTTCATATCCGGGAACCTTGTTACTGTGCAGCGGACCAATCTGTCAGCTTGCCTGTGAAGATTTCCTTCACCTGTTCGCTTGTCAGATTATCAACTGTGTTGTTGTGGTTTACCACAACTGCGATACCATCCATCGCAATCACTGTCGGGGTCAGTCCTGCCGCCAGTTCACTGTCCTTAAGCTCTCTGGATGCCATGCCGATGTCGCACATGCCCTCCATTACAGAGGTCATGCCTGTTGTGGAATCGGACTGCTGTACCTCAATCGTTGCATTGGGGTTGATGGCAAGATATGCCTCCTTCAGCTTTTCCATCACAGGGGTTACGGAAGAAGAACCTGCCACAACGATTTTGCCTTCTGCTTCGGTGCTTTTAAATGCACCCGTATTGCCCTGACTGATGTATCCGTTTTCCTCAACAACTGCCTGCCCATCCTCGCTCAGAATGAAGTTGATGAAATCCTGGGTCACCTCGCTGACCTCCTTGCCTGTTGCAATATTGAAGGGTCTTGCGACTGCGTAGGTGCCGTTTTTAATATTTTCAGCAGATGCTTCGACCTCATCAATGGAAAGTGCCTTTACGGAATCATTCAAGGAGCCGAGGGAAACATAACCGATAGCGTTATCATTGCCTGCTACGGTTGTCATCATAACGGCTGTGCTGTTTGTGATTTCCGCTGTGTCTGTGGTGTTGTCGATTTTTTCACCTGCGTCGTTTTTTTCTTCAATACCGAACAGCTCGATAAATGCGCCTCTTGTGCCGGAACCATCCTCACGGGAAACAACCGTAATCGTGCCGTCTGCCGCGCCGCCCTGTGCGCTGTCGTTGCTGCCGCAGCCTGCTAACATTCCGACTGCTACTGTCATTGCCAAAGCAACTGCAAATACCTTTTTCATATTCATTTCTCTCCTTTTTTTCTGTTTTCCTTTCGTTTACAGTTAAGAGTATAGGGCAGAAAGGTTAAATGAAAAATCATACTTTTGTTAAATCTATGCAAAATCTGCAATCAATTTTTTCAATCGAAATCTTTTTTTATTTGCAATTTTAGGCACATTGACTTTTAAAAATGAACATGATAGTATGAAATCAGTTTCCGAAAAAATACAATTTCAAGCGGAAATTTCCGGTAAATATAATGTAGTAATTTTTTATAGGGTGATTGCATGAGAATCAAAAGCAAAGTATGGATTGGATCTGTTTTCTGTATTCTGAGTGCCTGTCTTTGGGGCGTTTCGGGTGCCGTTGGGCAATATCTTTTCAATCAGGCAGGCATTTCGCCGGAATGGCTCGTTTCTGCGCGCTGTCTGTTGACAGGGCTGCTGCTTCTGGTGTTTTATCAGGTGAAGCACGGCGGTGTTTTTTCCATCTGGATGGATAAGCAGGATAGAATCGGCATCATCATCTTTGCGCTGGGCGGCATGCTTTTCATGCAGTATGGCTATTTTGCCGCCATTGCCCATTCCAATGCCGCAACCGCAACCGTTCTGCAATATACCGCGCCGGTGCTGATTGTGGTCTATCTGGCATTTCGGGAGAAAAAGCTGCCGACAAAGCTGGAATGTATCGCCGTTTTCGGCTGTCTGGCCGGGACAATTCTTCTGGCAACGCATGGCAATCTGAAAAGCCTGAGCCTTTCGCCGCAGGCATTATTCTGGGGGGCGCTTTCCTCCCTTGCGCTTGCGTTTTATACGGTTTATCCTGTGCGCCTTCTGGCAAAATATGATGCAATGCTCCTGATTGGGTGGTCGATACTGGTTCTGAGCTTCGTGATGCACTTTGTGCATCCCTCGTGGGACTACGCAGGCAACTGGAACACCTCCACCGTGCTGGCAATGGTTTTCATCGTCATCTTCGGCACAACCATCCCCTATCTGATGTTCCTCAACGGCGTAAAATACATCGGGCCTACCAAGAGCAGCCTTTACGCCTCCGCAGAGCCGCTGGCATCTACCGTTGTTTCCGTTGTGTGGCTTAAGGTTCATCTGGAATTTATTGATTATATCGGCTTTGTTTTCATCGTTGCGGCGGTGTTGCTGCTTTCCTTCGTGAATCCTGCACCAAAAGAAAAAGAAAATACATAAGCATTAAAATAAGCCTCCGTAATGGAGGCTTTTATTTATGCCGTTTCTGTTATTTCTGTCCGCTTTTTCTCCTGCTTCTGCACCTCCTCCTTCAAAAAGGAGAGATACACGATGCACGCAAGATAGAACACCACATAGCCGCCAAAGAGCAGAATTCCCCAGCCGCCGATGCTCTCCGTTCCCTGCATTGCGGCGTAAAGATAAAGCGTCAGCTCTGCCAGAAGCACAAGGCTTCGGCTGCGGCAAATGCCCTGTATCGTCTTTTCCTCGCCGCCCTCGACCATGCCGACCTCCGCCGCCGCAGTCAGTATGATGTACATAAAATACATGCGGATGCAGAGAATGAAAATCCCGACATAGCCCATGATGAGGTCATAAAACGGCAGCATGCCGCCGACATAATTGAGCACAACCATTGCCAGCTCATACCCAAGCATGACCTGCCCGAAGGTGCGGATGCGCTCGATCCCCTTCACCTTGCCCGTCAGCATTGCCACCGCGCCGAGCATACTCATCCAGCCGACAAAATCGGGGACAATATCAAAGCCGAGGATGTAAATATCAATCAGAAAGAAAAGCATTGCCGTGCGGATATTGCCGAGGGCTTCACTTGTTTTCCGCTCCTGCGTTGTTGTTTCCTGTACTGCTTTTTCCTGTGTTATTTCCTTTTGTAGGATTGTTTCCTGCATCCAATGCACCCCCCTTCAACGGAATCGTTTCCAGTAATTCCTTATGATTCGTATACAGCCGCACCTCGTAGGGCGTTTTCAGGCGGGCAAAGGCATCCGCCAGATTGTCGCTGTCCTCTCCTTCCGCAAAGGAAATTCTGCCGTCCCAATCCTCGTCTGTGCTGATAATCTCCCATGCCACGCCCGCGGAGCTGCTGCCGCCGCTACCAACCACAAAGCTGTCGATGTTCTCCCAATAGTCATCCTCCTTCATCTCCTGCGGACAAGCAATCGCAACCAATACGTTCTGCTTTTCCCTTAACGCCGTGCCCGTGTATTCCAGATAGGCGGCGTGGGTCGCAAACGGCGCAAGCGTATCATTGAACTGCATCTCCTGATTTATGCCAAGCAGACTATTCATCACATCGTTGCTACCGAAAAGGAAGCCCCATTGCCGACAATACGCCGCATCCGCGATCCTCCAGTCGCCGACCTGCCGATAACTGCCCTGCGCCATTTCCTCCTCCAGCTTATATATCCCATAGTTCACAGGGCCGTAGATATCAAAAGCCCTGCTTTCGTCTTTCAGAAGCGCAATCGACCAGTTCCCCTTCGTCTCCTCAAAAATACGGAAGTGCAGGAAATGCTGGGTGACCGATTTCTCCGCCGAAAGCTCATTGACCTGCATAATCCCGTCCATCGAGCCGTCCGCCTGCTCATCCAGCAGATAAAAATCCTCCATCTCCATGGAATCATAAAAGCGATATGTATAGTCCGCCTTTGTCCCTGAATCCAGACGGGCATGATAGGTGCTCTCCGCCATTTCATATTCAGAGATTGCCCAATCCCGATAGGTATCAAATTCCTCCTCCGGCACGGTCAGCGCAAGCTTCGCCAAATCCCGTTCCTCAAACGCTTCATAAAGAATCGAAATTGCCATTTCCGCCGAGGGAATCTCGAAAAAGCGCGCATCCTCCAGTGTCAGCCGCAAATCCTCCGCCGTTTCCACCTTGGAGGTATCAAAATAGTTCGGCTGATAAGCAAAGCTGACCGAAGCAAGGCAAAGCACCACCGTAATGCACGCCGTTGCAAAGGCTGCCCCCTTTGGCACACGCCCGAAATCCGCAATTCGCCCGATGCGCGTTTTGATATTCCTCGCGCCGTTCGCCATAGAGGTTGTCCCGATGCGGCTCGCACAGCGGCTGTCCGCCATATCAAGCAGGAGCATCCCGTATTCCCGTTTTTCCTCACCGCACAGCTTTTCCAATGCACGCTGGTCGCAAAGAGCCTCGCTGTCGTTGCGGATGATGCGGCACAGCCAATAAACAAACGGATTGAACCAGTTGAGCGCCTGCAACAGATGCAGCAGGAAATTCACCAATACATCATGATGCTTCAAATGTAGCATTTCATGCAGAAGTACCTTTTCATCAATCGTTTCCGCCATGCTTTCCGGCACAACCAGAATCGGGCGCACCATGCCGCAGAGAAACGGCGTTTCGATTCCCTTGCAGATACGCACGCTTTTCTGTGTGGGAAGGTCATATTTTTCCGCCGTTTTTCTGATTTTCTCCCGTAAGGAGGGCGTTGCCGCCGCCCCCTTGCGAATTTCGAGCCGCAGCCTTGCATACAGCAGTGCATCATACAGCAAAACCGCCGCCACCCCTGCCAAATAGACCGCAAATAGCCTATCCGTCAGCGACCATGCGGAAAACGGCATTTTTTTCAGCAGGGAGATTTCGCCGCCGCCCATCCCGAAGGGCGTGGATAACAGCGAATTTCGCCCCAGCTCCACCGCCGCACGCAGACGCTTCATCCCCGAAATCCAAAGTGTATTCAGCGCAAAGCCTGTCGAAAAAAGCCGCAGATTTTCGGGCAGAATGGCGCGAACCAGAAGCACCAGCCACACCAGATAATGCCACCTTGCGGAAAGCTTATCCCGAAACAGCCGCTTGAAAAGCACAAGCATCAGTCCCGTCAGCGTAATGCCGAGGGTAAAATACAGAACTGTCCATAGATTCGTCATACGTCCATCCCCTCCAGAAGCTGCTTCAGCATTGCCTTCTCCTTCTCCGTCAGCCTGCCCTCCTCCACGAACGCCGCCACCAGTTTTCCTGCCGAGCCATGGTAGACCTTGTTCAGAAAGCTTTCCTCCTCCTGTCTCACACATTCCTCGCGCCCGATGACTGCCGCATACCGCTTCGGACTGCCCTCTGCCACCACCAGTCCCTTATGCTCCAGACGGCTCAGAAAGGTATACACCGTGTTTTTGTTCCACCCCTCCGTCAGGGCATCCATCACCTCGCTTTGCGTGGCTGTGCCCTTCTCCCAGAGAATTTCCATCACCTTCCATTCGCTGTCGGAAATTTTATAATCCATATCCAGTCCCCCCTTACAGCCTACAGCTGTAGTCCTTTTCTTTTATACTACAAGTATAGTCCAATTCTGTCAAACAAATTTTTGTAATAAAAAAAGACCGCAAAAACGGTCTTATTTGCAAGCCTATCATCCTGCTGTGATATGTCCCTTCATCAGAAGGAAAATCAGAAACAGACAGCAGACAAACACAAGGCACCAGCCGAGGATGCCCCGCGCCCTTTTCCGAAGCTGTATGCCGTAAACGAAGGCAATGCCCGAAAACAACGCCGCAATCCACGCAAGCAGCAGTAAAATGATATATAGCACCTTTGGCAGGATAATTTCCATACAAACTCCCTTCGTCTTTTCTCTGATGGTTTCCAAGAGGTATTTTACCATGTTTGCAGGGGCAGAAAGCAGCTGCGAAGCAGATATTTTCTTCCGCAAGGCATGGTATGAGCAGGCTATGCCTGCGAATCGTAGAATTTGCTGTGAAAACAGCAGATAGACGCTGTAAGCGGCTAACCCACGGATAGGTCCGTGGGTATTGTACCATAAAAGAGAGAAGAAATAAATAACCTCTGCCATAAAAAATATGTAAATAAGGCAGAGTGATTGCTCACCCTGCCCTTTTGTCAAATTTATTTATTCTGATATGCGCGGTAAAGGAACGCCACAATCTGACCGCGTGCGCAGTCCTGATCGGGGGCAAAGAGACCGCCGCCGATGCCGCTTGCAACGCCGTTTTCCACAGCCCACGCAACCGCATCCGCATAATACGCATCCGCGGAAACATCGCTGAAGCCTGCCGCTTTATTCACCTTTTCGCCAAAGGCGCGATAGAGGAAGGCAACGCTCTGCGCTCTGGTGCAGACTGCATCGGGGTTAAAGGTTGTTGCGGAGGTGCCGCTGACAATCCCCTGCTCCACCGCCCATGCAACCGCCTTCGCATAGTACGCATCTGCGGAAACATCAACAAAGCCGCTCATGCCCTTCGGTTCGGGAGAACCTGCCGCACGCCACAGGAAGGTGACAATCTGCGCTCTGGTGCAGGGCAGCTTTGCGCCGAAAAGGTTCTCGCCAATGCCGCCTGTCACGCCGTTTTCGCTTGCCCATTTCACCGCTTCGTAATAATACTCCTCGGCAGAAACATCCGCAAAAAGCTTCTCAGGCACAATGGGTTCTGCCTTTTTCTCCGCAAAGGCTGCTGTAACCGTTACCTTGGAGGCAGGCATGGTGAAGGTATATGTGCCGTCGCCGTTGTCCTTGAGGGTCAATTTGTTGCCCTTTGCATCCTTCGCAACGATGTCATCCACCTCATAGCCCTTGTCGGGGGTAGCGGTGATGGTTACGTCACTGCCCTTTTTCGCATTTTTGGAGCTGACGCTCAAAGAACCGTTTTCGGTCTTGTCTGGCACTGTGACAGCATATCTGGGGGTGCTGCTGCCGCCGCCGGAGGAAGAACCGGAATTGGAAGGATTGGTAACAGTTACCGCACAGGTTGCTGTTTTTTCGCCTGCTTTCGCGGTAATTGTTGCATTGCCTGCCGCAACCGCCGTTACAATACCATCTTTTACCGTTGCAACCGCTGTATCACTGCTTTCCCAAATCACCGTTTTGTCTGTTGCCGTTGTGGGCAATACGGTTGCCGTGAGCGTCTCCGTTGCGCCCTTTACCAGAGAAAGCTGTGGTTTATTTAATGTGATGCTCTCTACAGAAATAGTTCTCGGTGTAACGGTTACTTCACAGCTTGCTTCTTTTCCGCCTATGGTATAGGTAATTGTAGTTTTACCTACTCCAATCGCCGTTACTTTTGCTGTATTAAGTGTTTTACCATACGCCTTTGCTATTTTTCCGTTCTCAGAAGCCCAACTATGCTGCTGTGTGGTTGCATTTGCAGGAGAAATTGTTGCGGTAAGCTCCGCCGTTTTCCCTTCTTCAATAGAAAGAGTTTCCGGTGCCAGAGTTACGCTTGTTACAGGGATAAAGGCATAGATATATGTTCCGTTATATTCTGTTTGTTTTTTCAGCTGATAAGGACTCGAAACCGTAAAATTGCTTGCATCTGCTGTTGTTTCAATCAGTTTTCTTTCCTGATATGGCGTTGTTGCATCAGGCGCGGAAAGCTGAATTTCAACAGCTTTTTCAATCGTTGCTGTTCCTTCGATTCTGCTTACCTTAGAGCGATTATCTTCTGGTACATAAATATTTTCCCCTTTTGCCACAAAATCTTTTGTAGAGAAAGAACCGTTGATTGTCGCATTCTTCAGCGTCAGTGTTCCCTGTGCGCCGAATCTTCCGCCAAGCTGAGAATTTTCCAAAGTAACATTGCTGATTACATTGTCTGCAATCTCAATGCCACTGCCTGTGCAGTTTTTGAATACTACATTCCCACTCCCTGACCGAACATACTTAATTCAAATCCTTTATAACGGAGATTCAAATTCACACCATAAGTAATATCAGGTAC
>ENA-UEQP01002577-UEQP01002577.1-human-gut-metagenome-genome-assembly--contig:-NODE-2577-length-13413-cov-3.043341_pt1 | contig 13413 bp, 14 predicted proteins | sample MGYA00242951_ERZ507951 | MGnify/ENA primary metagenome ERZ507951 (study PRJEB26167, sample SAMN06115539) | human gut metagenome | host: Homo sapiens | place: China:Shanxi | collected 2015-11-18...
GATTGTGCTGTTCCACAATGCGGGCGAGCATACGCCCGAGGCGCTGCCGGATATCCTCGACTACCTGCTCGCCGAGGGGTATAAGATCGTACCGATTTCGAAGATCTTGCTCACCTGTGACTATACCATCGACCACGAAGGCCGGCAGTGCCCGGCAGTGCAGTGAGCGTCCGATACCGCACTTGCTTGACCGTGTGTAAAGACGCGAAAAGGGGAGCCCTCTATCACAAGAGAACTCCCCTTTATGATTTCTTCCGTGCATTGCGGGGTGATTTTTTACGCGCCGATGATGATCGGCACCAGCGCTGCGGAGGTGATGCACATCAGCATGCCGGTACAGAACGAGTAGGCGACCGTTTCCGAGTTGCACACCTGCTCGACGATCGGCAGGCACACGTCAGTCGAGGCGGTGCCAGGGATGGTGATGGCCTCGATATAGCCGATCTTGCCCGCGATGACGGGCAGCAGAATGATACCGAGCATCTCGCGCAGCACATTGTGCAGAAACGAGACCGCGCTCGCCATCGTGTGCCCCGCGCTTGCGATGACGCTCGGGGCCATCGTGTACCAGCCGAAGCCTGCGCTGATGGCCAGTCCCTCGCGCAGCGTCATGGGTGAGAGCGCGGCATAGACCGCGCCGCCGAGCAACGTGCCGAGCACGGCGAAGATGGGGACTAAAATGACGCCGAGCCCCGCGTTGCGCAGAATGCGGGCAATGCTGCCGTCCAGCCCCATGGAAAAGCCGATGAGCCCCAGCATGATACACAGACCGACTACAAGATAGTCGCCCGAGCGGGACTGAAAGGCGGGTAGGTCGGTGCACACGCGGCGGATGACAAGATCACCGAGCAGCATCCCGACAACGACCATCAGCAGGATGATAAAAGACATTTTCGCGCCCGAGACGTCGGCCTTTTCGTGCACAGCCTCCGCTTCGTTGACGACTGCACCGGCGGGGTGGGCGTGGCGGTCGATGTGCAGCAGCTTTCGCACGGCGAACGCGCCGAGCATGCTGCCCGCAGCAGTCAGCACCGTGACAAAAAGCGCCTGAATGCCGATGCTGCCGAGGCTCGACGTGACCTCCTCATCTGCGCCCATGCGCAGGCCCATCAAAAGCACCAGCGCATAAACGGGAAGCGACATGAGCTTGTCCACAAATTTGAATTTTTCTGCGTACTTTCGCAGGCGCGAGGCCAGGAGGTAGCAGGCGATCATAATGGACCAGTAGAGAGCGAGCAGAGCCATAAAGTGTCGTCATCCTTTCGCCGCGGTGCGGCTAAAATTGAATGAGGGCGGCGCGTGATCCGCGCCGCCCTCTGCTGCTTTGGTAGAATTGGGGAATATCAGGCGAGGGTGTTGACCCAGGCGGAGTATTTGACAAGGTTCGCGTCGCGCTCTTGCGCATCCGCGCCCTTGGTGAGGATGTAGACCTTGATCTTCGGCTCGGTGCCGCTCGGGCGCACGACGATGTGCGTGCCGTCGCAGAGCTCGAAGCGCAGCACGTTCGAGCCCGAGAGCGCGATCTTCGTGACCTCGCCGCTTGCGGCGTCGCGCGCGGTGCCATCCGAATAATCTTTGTACGTCGCGACCTTGACGCCCGCGATCTCGCTCGGCGGCGTCTCGCGCAGGGACTTCATAAGAGCGGCCATCTTCTCCGCACCATCTAAGCCCGGCATGACGAGGTTGTGCGTCTTTTCGCCGTACCAGCCGTACTTTTCGTAGAGGGATCGCAGCGCGTCGAGGAGCGTCATGCCCTGCGCGTGGTACCATGCCGCCATCTCGGTGAGGAGCAGGGAGGCGGTGACGGCGTCCTTGTCGCGGACGTAGTGGCCGATCATGTAGCCGTAGCTCTCCTCATAGGAGAAGATGACGGTGTTTTTGCCCGCGCTCTCCAGCTCGTTCATCTTCTCCGCCATGAACTTGAAGCCGGTGAAGGTGTCGTAGCAGTCGAGACCGTTGGCCTCGGCGACGGCGCGCGCCATTTCGGTCGTCACGATGGTCTTGAGCGCGGCGGGCTTTTCGGGGAGCTTTCCGGCGCGCTTCATCGCGCCGATGAGGTAGTCGAGCAGCAGCACGCCGGTCTGGTTGCCGGTAACGGGCTCGAACTCACCCGCCTTGTTGAGCACCATGATGCCCACGCGGTCGCTGTCGGGATCGGTGCCGAGGATGAAGTCAACGTTCTTTTCCTTGGCGAGGTCGATCGCGAGATAAAAGCCCTCGGGGTTTTCGGGGTTGGGGGAGACGACGGTGGGGAAATCGCCGTCAATGACCATCTGCTTCGGCTCACAGTAGAGGTGCTTGATGCCGAGCCTTGTGAGCGCCTCGGGCACCAGCTTGTAGCCGCAGCCGTGGAACGGCGTGTAGACGAGACCGAAGTCGTCCGCGACCTTTTTCACGGTCTCATAGTCGTTGACCATGCCCATGACGTTCGCCATGAAGCGGCGGTCGCAATCCTCGCCGAGCAGCTCGATCCTACCCTCGGCCAAAGCCTGCTCGTAGTCCATCGACTGAACACCGGTGAAAATGTCGATCCGCGTCAGCTCGTCGGCAATGGCGGCGGCGTGCTGCGGCGGCAGCTGCGCGCCGTCCGCCCAGTAGACCTTGTAGCCGTTGTACTCCTTGGGATTGTGGCTGGCGGTGACGTTCACGCCCGCCTGACAGCCGTACTCGCGCACGGCAAAGGAAAGCTCGGGCGTGGGGCGCAGGGACTCAAAGAGCCGCACATGGATGCCGTTGGCTGCCATGACGCAGGCGGTCTCGCGGGCAAATTCGGCGGAGTGGTTGCGGCAGTCCATGCACACGGCGACGCCCTTTTGCATCGCCTCCGTACCCTCGGCGCGGATGACGTTGGCAAAGCCCTGCGTCGCCCAGCGGATGACGTGGCGGTTCATGTTGTGCAGGCCCGTGTACATCGTGCCGCGCAGACCTGCGGTGCCGAACTCGAGCGGGCCGTAGAAGCGGGCCTTGATCTCCTTGTCGTTGCCCTCGAGCGCCCTGAGCTCAGCGCGCTCGTCCTCGCTCAGCGCGGGGGAGGCGAGCCACTTTTCATATTCCTTGCGATAATCCATTACGATTCCTCCTCATTCCGGGTTGATTCCTCCATGGGCGCGAGAAGATTCCTCGCGTCCTCGAGCATACTTTCGGGTACATACAGCCCCACGCCGCCGCTCGGCGTGCCGAACAGGACCTTGCCGAGCGTGCCGTCCTTGTCGTCGTACTTTTTCATCACGGGGATGCCGTAGGCGCGCAGCATTTCAACGGTCATGCCCGCGGCGTTGTCCTCCTCGGTCGAGTCGGCAAGAAAGGCGGGTTTTTCGGGCGTGCCGTCCGGCCCCTTGGGCCAGCGGTCAGCGAGGTCGTGCTTTTCACGGCCCCAGCTCAGCTTGGGAAAGGACATGGTGCTTCCTCCTTACTTATGATAGCGCGTGCCGGCGTCGATCTGGTACGCGCGGTAGATCTGCTCGAGCAGCATCACCCGCGCCAGATGGTGCGGGAAGGTCATGGGCGACATGGAAAGGCGCAGGTCGGCGCGCTGCTTCACGCGCGGGTGCAGGCCGAAGCTGCCGCCGATGAGAAAGGTCAGCTGCGAGGCGCCCGCGGAGGCGAGCTGCGCCAGCTTTTTCGAGAGGGCTTCGCTGCTCAGCTCCGTGCCCTCGATCCACAGGGCGATGACCGCGCCGCCCTTGGGGAGCTTTTCCTCGATGAGCGCGGCCTCCCTGGCGAGCGCCTGGTCGATCTCGGCGGGGGCGGGCGACTCGGGGAGCTTCTGCTCCGGCAGCTCCACGATCTCCAGCTTGCAGTGGCGCTGGAGACGTTTTTGATACTCCGCGACGGCTGCCGCGTAGAACGCCTCCTTCAGTTTGCCGACGCAAAGGACGGTGACCTTCTGCATAGATGTACCTCGCTCATGGTGTCGCGCGGCGCGACGCCGAGCCGCACGGAAAGTCCCGCAGACTGCAGCGCGCGGGCGACGGCGTACTCTGCCAGCTCGGGCGTGTTGTTCTCCTTGGAAAGGTGCGCGAGCAGGATGTCGCGCGTGCCGCTTTGCACGGCAAGCCGCGCAAATTCCGCCGCCGCGTCGTTGGACAGATGCCCTTCGTCGCCGAGAATGCGGCGCTTGAGGAAATAGGGGTAGGGACCGTATTGCAGCGTTTCCACGTCGTGATTGGCTTCGAGCAGGAGCGTATCCACGCCTGCGAGCGCTTCGTGCGCCGCGTCGGTGACGAAGCCGGTGTCGGTCAGGATGCCGAGCGAGCCGTCGGGAGCGTCGACACGGTAGCCGACGGGATCCACGGCGTCGTGCGAGGTGGAGAACGAGCGCACGGTGCAGCCCGCGAATTTCAGCGTGTCGCCTGCGGTGAAGGCGACGACGGGACAGGTGAGGATATGGGATACGCCGCGCGTGACGTAGACCGGGGCAGCGCTTTTTTTGCTGAGTGTGGCGAGGCCGCCGACGTGGTCGGCGTGCTCGTGCGTGATAAATACGGCGGTCAGGTCGCCGAGCGTCCGCCCCAGCGCGCGGAGGGATTGCTCGATGCGGCGGCAGGAGATGCCCGCGTCGATGAGCAGCAGCGTGTCGCCCGCGCACACGAGCGAGCAGTTGCCGCTCGAACCGCTGGCAAGCGTGTAAAATTCCATGGGAAACGGTCCTTTATCTGATCTACTCCCAAGAATACCACAGCGCAGGGGAATAGTCAAAAGAAAAAATCGTGCAAGTTGCACATATCCTGTGCAAAGACGCCATAAATTTTTTACACATTATTTCTTAACAGCTTCTTTACAACAACATCGTTTTTCGGTATACTAAAAATAACAAAACGGAATGAGTTGTTGACTAAATTTTGGAAAGGGGGCGGGGCCATTATGATGGAACCACAGGATAAGTACCGGGAAGTCGAATCCGCGCTGGAGAAATTCTGGGGCGAAGAGGATCTGCTGGTCGGCAAAGGAAAGAGTACGCCTGCGCAGATCGCGCTGCGTTTCCGCAATGCGATGGTCCTGCTGGCGGCGATATTGTTCCTGCTGTCCTTTGCCTCCAACCGCTACCCGATCCTCCGCGCGGTGGGCTATCTTTTTGGAGCCATCGCCTACATTTGCGAGATCATGGTGTTGACGGACTGCTTCAAGGTCAAGATCCCGCACAACGAGCTGTTCATGCCCTACTGCTTCGGCCCGCTCTACCTCATCATGGGCGTGGGCTACCTGGTGGGCTGAGACGATCTGCCGACAAAAAAGCACCGACGAAGGTCGGTGCTTTTCCTTTTGCGGTTCAGCCGATCTGGCGGATAGGCGGCTCGTCGTTCTCCTCCACGCAGTCGATCTTCGCGCCGAGGGCGCGGAGCTTGCCGATGATGTCCTCATACCCGCGCTCGATATACTGCACGTTTGTGATCTCGCTCACGCCGTCCGCAGCGAGCGCGGCGATGAGCATGGCGGCTCCCGCGCGCAGATCGTAGGCTTGAATGTTGGCGGGGGTGAGCTTTTCCACGCCCTCGACGATGGCGGTGCGGCCCTCGACGCGGATCTGCGCGCCCATGCGCGTGAGCTCGCCGACGTAGCGGTAGCGGCTGTCCCACACGCCCTCGGTGACGGTGCTGGTGCCGCTCGCCAGCGCGAGCACGGTGGTGATCTGCGGCTGCATATCCGTCGGGAAGCCGGGGTAGGGCAGCGTTTTGACGTTGGCGTGGCGCAGCTCGCCGCTGCGGCGGACGATCAGATCGTCGTCCTGCTCCTCGACCTCCACGCCCATCTCCTGCAGCTTTGCGGTGATGCAGTCCATGTGCTTGGGGATGATGCCGCGCACGCGGATCTGCCCGCCGGTGGCGGCGACCGCCGCCATGTAGGTGCCTGCCTCGATCTGGTCGGGGATGATGGCGTAGGCGCCGCCGTGCAGGCGCTCCACACCCGCGACGCGGATGGTGTCGGTGCCGGCGCCCTTGACGTCCGCGCCCATGGAGTTGAGGAAGTTGGCGAGATCGACGATGTGCGGCTCCTTCGCCGCGTTTTCGATGACGGTCGTGCCGTCTGCCAGAGCCGCGGCCATCATGATGTTCATGGTCGCGCCGACGGAGACCACGTCGAGATAAATGTTCGCGCCCTTCATGCGCCCACCCTCGGCGGCGGCGCAGATATAGTCGCCCTCGCGCACGGTCGCGCCCATGGCGGCAAAGCCCTTGACGTGCTGGTCGATGGGGCGGGTACCGCCGAAGTTGCAGCCGCCGGGCATGGAGACCTCGGCCTCGCCGAAGCGGCCGAGCAGTGCGCCGATGAGATAGTAGCTCGCGCGCAGCTTGTGCGCCAGCTCCTGCGGGGCGCGGGTAGTGACGATGTGGCGGCAGTCAAGCTCCACGTCGCTGCGGTTGAGCATGCGGACCTTCGCACCGAGCTGCTCGAGGATCTTCAGCAGCACGGTCACGTCGCTGATCTGGGGGATATTCTCGATGCGGCACACGCCGTCCACCAGAAGGGCGGCGGGCAGGATAGCAACAGCGGCGTTTTTCGCGCCGCTGATATGGACTTCGCCGAAGAGCGGGGAGCCGCCCTGAACGATATACTTGGTCATGAGGACACCTCATTGTTTCAATATTTCACAGGAAGAAAAGCGGCCGTGCGGCGCGGGCGCGATGCGCTCCGGATGCCATACGCCGATAGTATTCACATAATACAGCTACAGTATACCAGAAAATCCGGAAAAAGCAATCCCTTTTCTTTTTGGTTTATCTTGCAGAACAAACGCATTTTTATGCCGAAACGCGGGAGACCTCGCCGGAAACGATGTTGACATAATAACTGTAAACGTCGGTGTCCACGCGCAGCACGGGAACGAGTTGGAGAGGCGCGGAGGTCGTGCTCTGCACCAGGTAGCCTGCGGAGAGCCAGGTGATCCCGGTGCACACCGCGCCGGAGGCGTTGCGGTAGTCGAGAAAGCGCACCAGCGCGGTCACGGCGTCGAACGCCGTTTCGCCGCTCTCGCTCGTGTCGATGGGCGGGAGAAAGGTGCCGGTGACCGTGGTGAGGGTGCTGCCGGAGAAGGTGAAGGTCAGCGAGGCGTTGCAGACCTCCAGCTCGCCGACGAAGCGCGAGGCGGTGACGACCGTGCGCGCGCCGTCGCTGAGGACATCAAAGGTGCGGTAGCCGAGGGGGACGCAGAGGTCGGCGCAGAATTCCGCGGGATCGTCCACCGCGCGGCTGACGGCGGCTTCCAGCGCGCCGCCGGAGCGGATGAGGCAGGAGCCGCTGTTGAGTCCGTCGGAGCTGTAGTAGCGGTAGATGCCGCCGCCGGAGTCGATGGAGGTGACGGAGCCGATGATGCCCTCGGCAAGCGCCTGCTCGGCAGCCAGATCGCGCGCGGGCTGAACGCTCAGCACCGTGTCGGGCAGACCGTCGAGCAGCGCGCTGTCGAAAGCGATGCCGTCGGCGCTAAGGAGCGCGGTGAGCTGCGCGACGGAGCGCTCGTGCGCGGCGTTTTCCTCCGCGCGGCGGGAGAAGAGGAGGACGAGCAGGAAGGCGTTGGCGAGCAGCAGAATGAGAATAACGATGTTTTTGAGCCGTGCGGTATTCATGGCGTCCTCCTTTCCGAAAGAGATCAGTCGGCGATCCAGCTCGCGCCGACGCTTTCGCCGTAGGAGTCAATGTAGGCGACGGTCAGCTCACAGCCGGGATAGCGCTGCGCGATGGCGCGCGAGAGCGCGAGCGGCAGCAGCAGGGAATCGCGCTCGGTGAGCGTGTAGCGCCGCAGGCGCAGGGAGAAAGCGGTGATGCTCTGCCCCTCGATGCGGACCTCGGCGGCGTGGGAGCCGTCGGCAAAGCGGATGGGCGTGCCGCCGACCATATAGTCGAAGAAAACAGTCGCGCCGTCGTCGTCGGACGCAATGCCGCTGAGGAAAAGCGCGGCATCGCCGATGCGGCCCTGCGTGAGCGCGCCGATCAGACCGCGCGCGGCGGCACAGAGCTCGGCGCGGGAGATGTGCGCGGCGTCCGCCGCGGCGACGGCAAAGAGGGAGCCGTCCTCCGCCGCTCCGCCGCTGTAGGAGAGCATACCGCCCGGATGAAGGTAGAGCTTGCGCTGGCCCTCGATGACGACCTCCGTGCCGGAGGATTCGACGTAGCGGTCCTTGGTGTGAGGGTTGAACTCGGCGCGGCGCAACAGCTCCTCCGAGGGGTAATCGCTCAGGGCGTTCGCGGCGGAAAGCTCACGGCGCACGCTCACGCTGTCGAATACGAGCGTGTAGGGCGAAAGAGAGGCGTATCCCTCGCCGAGCGAGCGGGCAAAGTCGGCGTTGCCGCCGTCCTGCGATTCAAGGTAATCCTTGACTGACGCGGCGCTCACCGCGGTCGAAAAGCGGTAGACGCCCTGCTTCGTGTCCTGCAGGTACAGCGTGGCGGTGTCCTCGCCGTCAAGACTCAGAAGGCAGCGGCGCACGTCGAGCTGTCGCGCGGTGGGGGACTGCACGCCCAGCCGCGCCGAGAGGACCTCGAGCGGCAGGTCGCGGGCGAAGGCGAAGTAAAGACCGGAGCCGTCCAGCGCCGAGAGGAGGGTGTTCTCAGAAACGGACGAGATGCCGCGGGCCGAACCGATGGCCTCGCCGAGAAACGAGCCGACGGTCTCAAAGGCGTCATCCGCGGTCGTCAGCGCGTCCAGCCCGCTGCGGATGAAGTCGTTGCTCTGCACGATGCGCACCGGCACGGTAAGCGCGGTGAGGGAGTCCGGCTCCTCCGCGGCGGAGGTCTGCCGGTCGGTGAACCAGCCGCGTACGGTCGAGGCGATCGTCGTATCGCCAGCGTCGCCGAACAGCGGCGTCTGCACGAGCAGAAAAAGGAAGGAGAGCGAGAGCACGGCGATGGCGAGGTTTTGCAGCCGGTCGAGGAGCTTGGCTTTCTTATCCATTGCCGCCCTCCTGCGCGCCGCCCACCTCGCTCTGGCGGATGGGCAGCTCGAGCCGCACGGTCGTGCCGGGGCCCTCGCGGTCCACGAGGGAGAGGGTGCCGTTATGGCGCTGGACGATCTCGGTGGCGATGGACAGGCCGAGAACCGTGCCGCCGGATTCGCGCGAGCGCGCCTTATCGACGCGGTAAAAGCGCTCGAAGATGCGGCTGCGGTCGGCCTTCGGGATGCCGATGCCGTCGTCCGCGACCTCCATCCAGACCCTCTCGCCCACGGTGCCGGCGGTGACGCGGATGTGGCCGCCGTCGGGCGTGTACTTCACGGCGTTGCCGAGCACGTTGAGCATGACCTGCTCGATGCGCCCGCGGTCGCCCATGATCATGGGGAGATCATGGTAGTCGTGCGTCAGCTCGTGGCCGTGGCGGCGCGCCTCCAGCTCGATGGAGCGCAGCACGGAGTCGATGGCCGCGCCGAAGTCGAAGCGCGCCATGTTCATCTCGCTTCGCCCGCTGTCGAGCCGCGAGAGCGTGAGCAGGTCCTGCACGATGTGGGTCATGCGGTCGGACTCGTTGATGACGATGTCGAGGAAGCTGTTTTCCAGCTCGCGCGGCAGCTCGTCGCCCGCGTCGCGGATGGTCTCGGCGTAGGAGCGGATATTCGTGAGCGGGGTGCGCAGCTCGTGGGAGACGTTCGCCACGAACTCGCGGCGGCGCTCCTCGGCCTTGCGCTGCTGCGTGACGTCATGGAGCACGACGAGCACGCCGCCGCGCTCTTCATCGGAAAAGGGCGCGAAGTACAGCTCGACCGTGCGCTCGCCGACCGTCAGCTCGGAGGCGACAAAGTCGCTGCGCTGCATGGCCATCACCTTTTCAAAGGGGCACAGCGGCTCGAAGAGCTCGGCGTAGACGCACTCGTCCGCGCTGCGCTCCAAAAGCTCGCTCGCGGCGGGGTTGCAGTGGATGAGCGCGCCGTCGCGGTCGTAGGCGACCACGCCGTCGGTCATGTGGAGAAAGAGCGTGTCGAGCTTGTTGCGCTCGTCCTCCACCGCCTCGAGCGTGGAGTGCAGCACGCTCGCCATGTCGTTGAACGTGGTGGTGAGGATGCCGATCTCGTCGGTGGAGTCGACCTCCAGCTTTTCGCTGAAGTCGCCGCTTGCCACGCGCTCGGCGCCCTCGGTCAGCTTTTCGATGGGGTTGATCATCGTTTTGCTCAGCAGGAAGCTCAGCAGCACGGAGATCAGAAGACCCACGAGCAGCGCCTGCAGAATGATGATGAGCAGCTCGCTGTTGAGGCTGGAGACCGTGCTGCGGTTGTCGCGGATGTAGATGATATAACTGTTGTCGCCGCCGGAGATGGGGATGGCAACGTCCATGTAGCCGGCCGCGATGTCGCTCTCGTCGCCGACCTGTCCGTTGCGGGCGGTGAGGAGATTCGCGGTCTGCTCGAGCTTTTCGCCGCCGAGCTCGTCGCTCGCGGCGAGGCATTCGCCGCTCGCGGCGTCGAGAATGTAGTAGTTGCGGCTGCGCGAGTCGATGCCGAGCGTACCGGAATAGGTCTCGAGCATGGACTGCATGACCGCCACGCCGCCCTCCTGCGCGGCCTCGGCGCGCAGGGAGTTGACGAAGTCGGCGTTGCTCTCGCCGAAGGTCTCGCCCATCTGTGAGTAGAAGTTGTCAATGTAGAAGTTGGTCACGCTGGTCATCAGGAACGCGCCCACCACCGCCATGAGCGAGGTGATGAGCAGCAGCATGATGAGCACTAATTTCATGTGCAGCGAGCGGAACACAGCAAAGCCTCCCTTCTGTCCGGATGGGGAAGATCACAGCGTGGAATAATAGTAGCCCACGCCGCGGCGGGTGAGGATGTAGCGGGGCGAGGCGGGATCGTCCTCGATCTTCTCGCGCAGGCGGCGGACGGTGACGTCCACGGTGCGCACATCGTCGCCGACATAGCCGTAGTTCCACACCTGCTCCATCAGATCCACGCGGGAAAAGACCTTGTCGGGGTGGCTGGCGAGGAAGGTCAAAAGCTCGTACTCACGCTGTGTCAGCTCGATGGGGCGGCCGCTTTTGTAGACCTGAAAATTCTCGGTGTTGATCGTCAGGGCGCCGCCGGCGCTCATGCCGCTCTCGGCGGCTGTGCCGGAGACCATCGCCGTGCGGCGGATGTTCGCCTTCACGCGGGCCATCAGCTCGCGCATGGAAAAGGGCTTGGTGATGTAGTCGTCCGCGCCGATCTCCAGACCGAGGATCTTGTCCTCCTCCTCCTCGCGGGCGGTGAGGATGATGACGGGCACGTTGTCGCCCTCGGCGCGCAGCGCGCGGCAGACGTCAAAGCCCATCATTTTGGGCATCATCACGTCGAGAAGAATGAGGTCGGGCTTTTTCTCGCGCGCCATGGCAAGGCCCGCCTCACCGTCGTAGGCCTCGAGCGTGTTATAGCCCGTACGCTGGAGGTTGAAGCGGATGATATCGACGATGTTTTTCTCGTCCTCGACAATGAGGACGGTCTTCTTCTGTTCCATCAGTTTTCTTTCTCCTGTCTCTCTTTTTGCGCTGTGCGCAGGGCGTGGACCTTGAGGATACCGCAGACGGTCTTCGCATCTTCGATCTCGCCGCGCATCACGCGTGCGAGCATGTCGGAAAACGGCGTGCGGTAAAGCTCTAAAAACTCGTCCTCGTCAGGATTTTGCTCACCGAAGGTCAGACCCTCGGCAAGATAAAGGTGCAGCACCTCGCTGTAGCAGCCGGGGGAGACGAGGAGCTTGCCGAGATTCGTCATGCGCTTCGGCGTTGCGCCCGTTTCCTCCTTCAGCTCACGCAGCGCGGCCTCATCGGGGTCCTCGCCACGCTCCAGTTTCCCTGCGGGAATTTCCTCAAGCACACGGGAGAAGACGTAGCGGTACTGCTTCACGGTGAGCACGTTGTCGTTTTCGTCAAGAGCGACGATGGCGACACCGCCGGGATGCTCGGCGACTTCGCGTACGCTCGTTCTGCCGTTGGGCAGGAGCACGTCGTCGCGGTAGATATGCAGAATTTTTCCCTCGTAGATCGTCTCGCGGGAAAGCTGGCGTTCGGTCAGATCCATGATAAAACTGCCTCCTGAGTGCGGCGGATCGCCGCCAAAGCATGGGATAGATACTAAAATTATAGCACGGCGGCGGGCGGAATTCTACTATAAATTAAAGTGGATGGGCAGAATAGAGCGGAATGCGGCGTTTTTTCGAATTGTTACGTTTTTGTGACAGCCCTTGTGCTGGGCGAAAAAGTATGCTACACTATCATGGAAGCGCAAAGGAGGCGATGTGCCGTGGCGGAGAAAAAGGGGATAAAAATCGCGGCGCAGAACCGCAAGGCGTTCCACGACTATTTTGTCGAAGACCGCTACGAGGCGGGCATCGAGCTCAAGGGCACGGAGGTCAAGTCCATCCGCGCCGGCACGCTCAACCTGAAAGACAGCTATGTCATCGTCAAAAACGGCGAGGCGAACGTGCTGTCGATGCACATTTCGCCCTACGACAAGGGCAATATCTTCAACCATGACCCCGACCGGCCCAAAAAGCTCCTTCTGCACAAGCGCGAGATAGGCAAGCTCTATTCACTCATCAAGCAGGACGGCTACGCGCTGATCCCGCTGAGCGTTTACTTCAAGGACGCGCGCGTGAAGGTCGAAGTCGGTGTGTGCAAGGGTAAGAAAAACTACGACAAGCGCGAGGACGCCGCCAAGCGTGACGCCAAGCGTGAGATCGACCGCGCGATGAAAGCGCGGAGATAAGGAGAGAAATTATGGCAAATCCGATTGTGACCATCGAAATGGAAAGCGGCGCGGTGATGAGCGGCGAACTCTATCCAGAGATCGCGCCCAACACCGTCAACAACTTCATCGCGCTGGCAAACTCCGGTTTTTACGACGGCGTGGTGTTCCACCGCGTCATCCCCGGCTTTATGATCCAGGGCGGTGACCCGGACGGCAACGGCACAGGCGGCCCCGGCTACGAGATCAAGGGTGAATTTTCCGCCAACGGCTTCAAGAACGATCTTAAGCACACGCTGGGCGTTCTCTCGATGGCGCGCACGATGATCCCCGACAGCGCGGGCAGCCAGTTTTTCATCATGGTGGCCGACGCGCCGCACCTTGACGGTCAGTATGCGGCGTTTGGTAAGATCACCGAGAATGCGCAGGCCGCTGTGGACATCTCCCGCGTGAACCGCAACATGTACAACGACATGCCGAAAAAGCCACAGGTCATCAAGACCATCCGCGTGGATACGCAGGGCGTTGACTATCCCGAGCCGGAGAAGATGTAATTTTATTTCCTTTTGCTTTCGCATACCTGACGGGTTTCCCGTATTCGCGGCGCACTTGTCGTGCGCCGCTCACACGGGGGCGTACCGGTTTCGACGGGGGTGTGGAGGCAGGATAAGCGGGCAGAGGCGCCTGGCCTCTATAAAACGGGTAACTTATAAATTAAAGAACAACAACGAAGTTGCTCTCGCTGCCTAAGTAGGCGGCCGTCTGAACCGGAGAGG
>ENA-UEQP01002592-UEQP01002592.1-human-gut-metagenome-genome-assembly--contig:-NODE-2592-length-13370-cov-6.308433_pt1 | contig 13370 bp, 6 predicted proteins | sample MGYA00242951_ERZ507951 | MGnify/ENA primary metagenome ERZ507951 (study PRJEB26167, sample SAMN06115539) | human gut metagenome | host: Homo sapiens | place: China:Shanxi | collected 2015-11-18...
TTTGCATTTTTTCTCAAAAAAATCGACAGAAACCCCTTGACGATGAGATGCTCTTGTGATACTCTTGTGACACAAGAGTTGCACTTGTGAAACGAACGAGTTGCAAAACGGATTTGCAACGCGCAACCGATCAAATGCAAAACGGCTTTTATACAAAAAGCTGTATCAGGAGGATGTCTTATGAAACTCGAGATGCGCACCCTGAAGAATATCGCAGCAGCAGCTATGACTCTGGCTGTGGTTTTTGGTGCTGCATCTCTCAAGCCCGTTACTGCAAACGCAGCTGAGGCTTCGGTTTCTGCCTCCATCGAAGAAGAAAATTCCTACATCAGCTTTCAGGACGAAGCTTATCAGAACGAGTTCCTGCGCCGCGTAAACAACGAGCGCGCAAAGGCTGGCCTGAAGCCCGTTCAGCTGGGCGACAGCAGCCACAACAATGCCGCTCAGGAGCGCGCTGAAGAGCTGGCTGTTTCTTACTCTTACGTTCGTCCCAACGGTCAGCGCGATTTCACCATCTTCGCCGAGAATGGTATCGACGATGTGTCTGTTGGTGAAAACTACATAGCTGGCGTTTCTACCCCCGATGCAGCGGTGGATCAGTGGATGAACATTGATTTCGCACGTGAGCGCATGCTGAATGCGGATGTGACCACCATGAGTGTGGGCCACTACGAAGGCGGCGTTTACAACAACTACTGGGTGCTGATCTTCTCTTGCCCCGAAAACTCTTACACCAGCAACTACCGTCAGGAAGTTCTGAATCTGGTCAATGCCGAGCGTGCAAAGTACGGCCTGCAGCCCCTGGTCATGGGCGATGCAAAGCTCACCGCAGCTGCTCAGCAGCGCGCCGAAGAGATCGCAACCGTCAATTCTCACGTTCGTCCCAATGGTACCAAGTGGTACACTGTTCTCAGCGAGTACGGCGTGACGGATGCCGCTGCTGGCGAGAATGCCGCATGGGGCAGCGTTTCTCCTGAAGAAGTCGTGAATGCCTGGATGAACTCCGAAGGCCATCGCGCAAACATTCTGGATCCCGAAGCTCGTGCAATGGGTGTTGGCTACTACTACAACAGCTCCAGCACTTGGGGCCATCAGTGGATCCAGCTCTTTACGAAGTGATTATCTGCTTTCTTCTAATAAAAGATCGGCTGAGCTGCAAGGCTTGGCCGATTTTTTGTTGCGCTTTTTTCTGGCAGAGAACATGCGGGCAGCAGTACAGGGAGCTGCCCTTGACACAAAAACGTATGCGGCAGTGGTTGCACAACGGACGATTTATGTTATACTTGATTTGAATAACATGCAGGAGGAACCACAGTGGAGGATTACCGCACCATCCGTGGCACGGCCACAGGAGAATACGAGGAAAAGAAGAGCCGCTTCATTGCGTCGCTGTCATTTGCGGACAGCGAGGAAGCTGCCGTTGCATTTCTGGAACAGGTGCGTGCGGCCAACCGCACCGCCCGCCACAATGTGTATGCCTACCGCCTGCGGGAAGGCAACCGGGAACGCTATTCAGATGATGGTGAACCGGCCAAGACGGCGGGCACACCAGCGCTGGAGGTGCTGCAGCACAGCGGCCTGACGGATCTGATCGTGGTGGTGACCCGTTACTTTGGCGGCGTGCTGCTGGGCACCGGCGGCTTGGTGCGTGCATACACCACGGCTACGGCCCGTGCACTGGAAAATGCCGAGGTGGTCACGGTGCGCAGCGTGGTGGAGCTGAGCGTGACGGTGGATTACTCCCTTTATGAGCGTGCATCGCTGCTGATCGATGCGGCGGGAGCAAAACAGGCCGCGCCGCAGTTCACGGATCGCGTGACCCTGTGCTGGCAGATGCCGGAACACACCGAAGGCCCGCTGCTGGAACAGCTGCGGGAGCTGACGCGCGGCAGCGCGCAGGTGACGGTATCCGACCCGTTCTACGCACCGTTCTGAACCCGGAAGCGGCAAAAATAAAAAAGCAAGCATTATTTTGCGAACCGACAGGCTTTTTCCCCCTTCGACAAAGCGGGTGTGCTACAATTGCCGCAGACGCAGCAATTGGGATCGGCTGTGCCGAAACAGAGAGGGGGAATGGCGACAAAAAGGGAGGGCGACTTTGTATGGATGTACGTCAGCGCACAGAAGAGATCGAACATATGACCTTCGCGCCGTGGGCTACCTTCAGCGACCAGAGCCGCGGCCGCATGCTGCCGGAAGAGCAGGACCCGATCCGGCCGGTGTTCCAGCGTGACCGTGACCGGGTGCTGCACTGCAAGGCATTCCGACGGCTCAAACAAAAGACGCAGGTGTTCCTCTCGCCGGAGGGAGACCTGTACCGCACCCGACTGACCCATACGCTGGAGGTCTCGCAGATCGCGCGGACCATTGCCCGCGCTCTGCGGCTGAACGAAGATCTGACTGAAGCGATCAGCCTTGCCCATGATCTGGGCCACACGCCGTTTGGCCATGCCGGGGAGCGCGCGCTGAATGAGCTGTGCCCGGACGGCTTCAAGCACTACATGCAGAGCCTGCGTGTGGTGGACAAGCTGGAAAAGGACGGCCGGGGCCTGAACCTGACGTGGGAGGTGCGCAACGGCATCGTGACCCACACAAAGGGCACCTGGGCGGCAACGCCGGAAGGGCGCATCGTGCGCATGGCGGATCAGATCGCCTATGTGAACCATGACATTGAGGACGCGGTGCGCGCCGGTGTGCTGGACCCAGCCACCCTGCCGAAGGAATGCACCGCCGTGCTGGGCCAGACAAAATCTGCCCGCGTCACCACCATGATCAACAGTATCCTTGCCAACAGCGATGGGGATGTGAAGGTGGGCGCAGAGGAAAACGAAGCCTTCCTTGCGCTGCGGGATTTCATGTACGCCACCGTGTACGTGGACAAGACCGCCAAGCGGGAAGAGCAGAAGGTGGACAAGGTGATCGGGGAACTGTACGATTACTACCTGAACCATGTGGACCGGATGTCCAACTTCTACATCCAGCTGGCTTATCAGGAGGGCGGAGAACGCGCAGTGACCGATTACATCAGTGGCATGAGCGATGAATTTGCCATCCGCACTTTTGAGGAATTGTTTGTGCCCCGGAAGTGGCATGTCCTATAAATCCGAAAGGTCGTTTGAAAGATCCATGATCCCACACGAATACATTGAAGAACTGACCCGCCGCACCGACATTGTGGAGCTGGTGGGCAGCTATGTGCAGCTCAAGCGCAAGGGACGTTTGTATGGCGGCCTGTGCCCCTTCCACAGCGAAAAAACGCCCTCATTCTACGTCTACCCGGACACCCAGAGCTTTTACTGCTTTGGCTGCGGCGCAGGCGGCGATGCCATTACCTTTACGAAAAAGATCAACAGCATCGATTACCCGGAGGCCGTTAAGCTGCTGGCAGCGCGGGCCGGTATGCCGGAGCCCCAGGAGGACGACAAAACAGGCCGGATGCGCAGCCGCATCCTCTCCATGAACAAGGAGGCGGCACGGTTTTTCCACGCCTGCCTGAACTCCACCGTGGAGGAAGCCCGGCAGGCCCGTGCCTACTGGCGGCGGCGCGGTCTGGACGACAAGACTATCGTCCGGTTTGGGCTGGGCTATGCGCCCAACGACGGACAGGCGCTGTATCAGTTCCTGCGCGATAAGGGCTACAATCAGCAGGAGCTGGATGCCAGCGGCCTGTTCAAGCGCAGTGCGTCCGGCCGCATCTACTGCCTGTTCTGGAAGCGGGTGATGACCCCCATCTTTGACCTGCGTGGCAACATCATTGCGTTTGGTGGGCGCGTGCTGGACGATTCCAAACCGAAATATGTCAACAGCCCGGAAACGCTGGTGTACCACAAATCAGAGACGGTGTTTGCGCTGCAGATCGCAAAGCGCAGCGCGGTGCGCCGGTTCGTGCTGTGCGAGGGCTACATGGACGTGATCAGTATGCATCAGGCAGGCATCGACACAGCAGTGTGCGCCTGCGGCACGGCCCTGACCCCGGAGCAGGTGCGGCTCATCAGCGAGTATGCTGACGAGGTGATCCTGAGCTACGATTCGGACGAAGCGGGCCAGAAGGCCACGCTGCGCTCGCTGGAACTGTTCCGCAACAGCCCGGTAAAGGTGGGCGTGCTGCAGATCCCCGGTGCAAAGGACCCGGACGAGTACATCAAAAAGTATGGCGCAGAGCGATTCAAAGCCCTGCTGGACGGTGTGGGCAATGCACTGGACTTCCGGCTGGGCCGTCTGCGCAGCCAGTACGATCTGGCACAGGATGCCCAGCGGCTGGAATACGTGAAGGAAGCTGTGAATATGCTGGCAGAGCGCTCCAACCCTACCGAGCAGGAAGTGTATGCGGGGCGTCTGGCTGAGGAGACCAACATCTCCAAAACAGCTATCATGACCCAGCTGGAGACCGCCGTGAAGAGGGCGGGCAGCAAGCACCGCTGGGAGAAAAAGCAGCAGGCGCTCAAGTCCGGTGAGATGAATCAGATCAACGTGCCGTACAGTGCGGGCGGCAGTCAGGCGCTGGGCATTGCCAGTGCACAGCAGCGGCTGCTGGCGGCGATCCTGCGGGAGCCGCACTATATCGATCTGGTGCAGGGGCAGCTGACCGCAGAACAGTTCGTGCTGCCGCAGCAGAAGGAGCTGTTTGAAGCCATGCTGCGCTGCCGACAGGAGGGCATTGAGATCAGCCTGACCACGCTGCGCGCTTTTGTAAGCGAAGAAGCGCTGAATGAACTGAGCCATCTTGCGGCACAATACAGCGATGTGAATTGTACGCCGGATGATATCCGGCTGTATCTGGACCGCATTGCCCGGGGGATGCCCATGGCAGGCAAGGCGGCGCATATGTCCAATGAGGAACTGAGTGATTACCTCCAGTCGATGCGCGAAAAGAAGCAGGGAAATGTGCCTGTAGAAGAATGATCCCCCGCTTTCCCCTCCGGCTGGAGCAGGAGAGGAAAGGAGCAGGAACCATGCAGAAATTGTCGCAAACGGAGGAATTGGCCAGAACATTGGCCGCGCGGGCACGCCACCATGCCCTGACACCGGAGCAGATCAGCCGTGCCATGGACGAACAGGATTACGATGTGGCGCAGCTGGACGAGCTGTATACGGCACTGGAGGACCGCGGTGTGCACCTGACCGAAGAGGAAGCGGACCTGCCTGCGTTGGATGAAACGCAGATCGGCAGGCTGGAACATGAGCTTTCGGCAGAGGGGGTGGCGCTGGACGACCCGGTAAAGGCCTATTTGAAGGAGATCGGCCGGGTGCCGCTGCTGACGGCAGAACAGGAAACGGAGCTTGCCCGTGCCGCGCAGGCCGGGGACGAGGATGCCCGGCGGAAGCTCAGCGAAGCGAACCTGCGGCTGGTGGTGTCGGTGGCAAAGCGCTATGCAGGGCGGGGCCTGCCGTTTCTGGATCTCATTCAGGAAGGCAATCTCGGTCTGATGAAGGCGGCGGAAAAGTTTGAGCCGGAGCGCGGCTTCAAATTTTCCACCTATGCCACGTGGTGGATCCGTCAGTCCATCACCCGCGCCATTGCGGATCAGGGAAGGACCATCCGCATCCCGGTGCACCTTGTGGAGAGCATCAACCGGGTCAAAAAGACGACGGGTGACCTGCTGCGGAAAAATGGCCGGGAGCCTACCGCGGAAGAGATCGCTGTTCAGCTGGACATGGAGCCGGACCGTGTGCGGGAATTGCTGCAGCTGGCGCAGGACCCTATCAGCTTGGAAACGCCGGTGGGCGAGGAAGAGGATGCCCATCTGGAGGATTTCATCCAGGATGAGGAAGCAGGTGTTCCGGTGGACGAAGCCGGGCGGCAGCTGCTGCGCCGGGAACTGATGAATGTGCTCAAGAGCTTGACGCCCCGGGAAGAGCGGGTGATCGCCCTGCGCTTCGGGCTGGAGGACGGGCGTTCCCGGACGCTGGAAGAGCTGGGCCGGGAGTTCAACGTGACCCGGGAGCGGGTGCGGCAGATCGAAGCCAAGGCCCTGCGCAAGCTGCGGCATCCCAGCCGTGCAAAACGCCTGCGGGATTATCTGGATGAGTGAACGATTATAATTGCCGCCGCTTGCACTCTGGCAATATTAGAGGAAACATTATTTTTATATTTGCAGCTCAGAAAAGCCTGCGAGCTTTTCTGAGCTGCTTTTTCACAAAAAAGGGCCGCAAGGGAAAACGGGCATATCCGACTGTAAAAGTAATACGCCAAAACACAAGGGCAAAGATAGACAAATTGCACAAGGGGATTATGAACAGGAACGTGCAAAATAAAAAAATCAAGCCCTAAAACAGCAAAACGCAACACGCTGCCGGGCGTGCGAAAATGAAAGAAAAAATAAATTTGTTTTGGCAAAAATCTGAAAAATGGCTTGACAGCAAGGCTTTTAGGGTGTATACTGCATTAGTATCACATAATGGACTAGTGCGCCAAAAAGGGGAATACGCAGGCGGCGGCTGGACGGGTCAAACCGAAAAGTTTGTGAAAAACGCCGAAAGGTTCCCTTCGACGCGGGTCGAATTATGTGTGTCTGCTCAAATTTGACCCGTGTATACGACATCCCGTAGAGTATAAAAGTAAGGAGTGGTTGATTTTATGATGAAAGTCAAGCCCGTAAAGCTCGGCAAAACCGAGCGCATGAGCTTCTCCCACATCGACGAAGTCATCAGTATGCCGAACCTGATCGAGGTCCAGAAGAACTCTTATCAGTGGTTCCTGGACGAGGGCCTGAAAGAGGTCTTCCACGACATCGGCACCATTGAGGACTACACCGGCAATCTGGCACTGAGCTTTGTGGACTTCCGCCTGGATAAGGAGCCGAAGTACAGCATCAAGGAGTGCAAGGAGCGCGACGTGACCTATGCAGCACCCCTGCGCGTCACCGCCCGTCTGCTGAACAAGGAGACCGGCGAAGTGAAGGATCAGGAGATCTTCATGGGCGATTTCCCGCTGATGACCGATGCCGGCACCTTTGTGATCAACGGTGCAGAGCGTGCGATCGTCAGCCAGCTGGTGCGTTCTCCCGGCGTGTTCTACGGCGATGCCAAGGATAAGGTGGGCAACGACCTGTACAGCGCCACCATGAACCCCAACCGCGGTGCATGGCTGGAGTACGAGACCGATGCTTCCGATGTGTTCTATGTCCGTATCGATAAGAACCGCAAGCTGCCTGTCACCGTGCTGTGCCGTGCACTGGGCCTGTCCACCAACGAGGACATCCTGAACTTCTTTGGCGACGATGAGCGCATCCTCGCTACTCTGGAAAAGGATACCACCAAGAATCAGGAAGAGGGCCTGCTGGAAGTCTACCGCAAGCTGCGCCCCGGCGAGCCTCCCACGGTGGAGTCTGCTACCAGCCAGATCAACATGCTGTTCTTCGACCCGCGCCGTTATGACCTGTCTCGTTTCGGCCGTTATAAGATGAACAAGAAGCTGTCTCTGGCACGCCGCATCACCGGTCAGGTGGCTGCTGAGAATGTGGTCGCTCCGCTCACCGGCGAGATCCTGATCGAGGCTGGTGCCAAGATCACCCGCGAGCTGGCTGAGAAGGCTGACAATGCCGGTGTGAATCTGGTCGTGCTGAAGCTCGACGATCCCATGAAGGAAGAGAGCCGGAAGATCAAGGTCATCACCAACGGCTGTGTGGATGCACAGGGCTTCTTCTCCTTCGACGTGAAGGAGTGCGGCATCAACGAGCGCTGCTCCTTCGATGAGATCAAGAAGATCCTCGACACCACCTCTGATGTGGAAGAGCAGAAGGAGATGCTGCGCCGCAACCACGACCAGCTGATCGGCCGCACCGTTACGGTCGCCGATATTCTGGCTTCCATCAACTACCTGAACGGTCTGGGCCACAATATTGGTACCACCGATGATATCGACCATCTGGGCAACCGCCGCATCCGCAGCGTGGGCGAGCTGCTGCAGAACCAGTTCCGCATCGGCTTCTCCCGCATGGAGCGCGTCATCCGTGAGCGCATGACCCTGCAGAGCCAGGATCAGAGCGTCATCACTCCGCAGGCCCTCATCAACATCCGTCCGGTGGTGGCAGCCATCAAGGAGTTCTTCGGTTCTTCTCCGCTGTCCCAGTTCATGGATCAGAACAACCCGCTGGCTGAGCTGACCAACAAGCGCCGCCTGTCTGCTCTGGGCCCCGGCGGTCTGAGCCGTGACCGCGCAGGTTTCGAGGTCCGCGACGTTCACTACAGCCACTACGGCCGTATGTGCCCCATCGAGACTCCTGAAGGCCCCAACATCGGTCTGATCTCCTATCTGGCATCCTACGCTAAGATCAACGAGTACGGCTTTGTGGAAGCTCCGTACCGCAAGGTCAAGAAGATCTATGACGAGAACGGCAACCTGAAGGAACAGGTCGTCACCGACGAAGTGGAGTATATGACCGCTGATGTCGAGGACGAGTACGTTGTGGCACAGGCCAACGAGCCGCTGGATGAGGGCAAGCACTTCATCCGTCCCCGTGTGTCTGCCCGCCGCCGCGACGAGATCCTTGAAATTGATGCAGAGAAAGTCGATTACATGGACGTTTCTCCGCGAATGATGGTCTCTGTTGCTACCGCCTGCATCCCCTTCCTGGAGAACGATGACTGTAACCGTGCTCTGATGGGTTCCAACATGCAGCGTCAGGCAGTGCCTCTGATGGTCACCCAGCAGCCCATCGTTGCTACCGGTATGGAGTACAAGGCTGCTACCGACTCCGGCACCGCTGTTCTGGCAAAGAATGACGGTATCGTTGAGAAGATGGATGCCGACCATGTTGTTGTGCGCAACAACAAGGGCGAGCTGGAGGATTATCCTCTGGTCAAGTTCGCACGCTCCAACGCAGGCACCTGCATCAACCAGCGTCCCATCGTGGAGGTCGGCGAGAGCGTCAAGGCCGGTCAGGTGCTGGCCGACGGCCCTGCAATGCGCAACGGCGAAATTTCTCTGGGTAAGAACGCTCTGATCGGCTTCATGACCTGGGAAGGCTACAACTACGAGGATGCCGTTCTGCTGAACGAGAAGATCGTGCGCGAGGACGTGTACACCTCCATTCATATTGAAGAGTACGAGACCGAGAGCCGCGACACCAAGCTGGGACCCGAAGAGATCACCCGTGATATTCCCAACGTTTCTGAGGATGCACTGAAGGATCTGGACGAGCGCGGCATCATCCGCATCGGTGCCGAGGTCAAGAGCGGCGATATTCTGGTCGGCAAGGTCACCCCGAAGGGCGAGACCGAGCTGACCGCTGAGGAGCGCCTGCTGCGCGCCATCTTCGGCGAGAAGGCACGCGAAGTGCGTGATACCTCCCTGCGTGTGCCCCACGGCGCTTACGGCATCATCGTGGACGTCAAGGTGTTCACCCCGGAGAACAGCGACGAGCTGCAGCCCGGCGTGCGCGAGGTCGTCCGCTGCTACATCGCTCAGAAGCGCAAGATCAGCGTTGGCGATAAGATGGCAGGCCGTCACGGCAACAAGGGTGTCGTTTCCCGCATTCTGCCGCAGGAGGACATGCCCTACCTGCCCGACGGCACCCCGCTGGACATCGTGCTGAACCCTCTGGGCGTGCCTTCCCGTATGAACATCGGTCAGGTGCTGGAGGTCCACTTGGGCTATGCCGCCCATGCGCTGGGCTGCAAGGTCGCTACGCCTATTTTCGACGGCGCTACCTACGAGGATATTCAGGCAGAGCTGGTGAAGGCCGGTCTGGATCCTGAGGGCAAGAGCGTTCTGTACGATGGCCGTACCGGCGAGCCCTTCGACAACAAAGTCACCGTTGGCTATGTGTACTTCCTGAAGCTGCACCATCTGGTTGACGATAAGATCCATGCCCGTTCCACCGGCCCCTATTCTCTGGTTACCCAGCAGCCCTTGGGCGGCAAGGCCCAGTTCGGCGGCCAGCGCTTCGGCGAGATGGAAGTTTGGGCTCTGGAGGCTTACGGTGCTGCTTATACCCTGCAGGAGATCCTGACCGTGAAGTCCGACGATGTCACCGGCCGTGTCCGGACCTACGAATCCATCGTCAAGGGCCACAACGTTCCCACCCCCGGCGTGCCGGAGTCCTTCCGCGTGCTGCTGAAGGAGCTGCAGTCCCTGTGCCTGAACATCCAGGTGCTGGATAAGGACGGCAACGTGGTGGATCTCAAGGAGGACGAGGACGCCCTCGATACCTTCAACCTCTCCCGTATGGACGCGGACGATGACCGCCACCGCAACGTTGCGGAGGACGCCGAGTTTGAAGCGTCCGGCTTTGAATTTGAAGACGCGCCGGAGGATGCCGGCGCCGATGTGGATGTTGACTTCGACGACGAATGATCCAGAAGACACATTCGTCACCACAAAACTGGATCATTTGAATCATTGAAGGAGGATAACGCAACATGATCGAAACCAATAACGGCAACAAGTTTGCCTTTGACGCGATTAAGATCGGCATGGCTTCCCCGGAGCAGATCCGGGAGTGGTCTTACGGCGAGGTGAAGAAGCCTGAGACCATCAACTACCGCACTCTGAAGCCCGAAAAGGACGGCCTGTACTGCGAGCGTATCTTCGGGCCTACCAAGGACTGGGAGTGCCACTGCGGCAAGTACAAGAAGATCCGCTACAAGGGTAAGATCTGCGACCGCTGCGGCGTCGAGGTCACCCGTTCCAAGGTGCGCCGGGAGCGTATGGGCCACATCGAGCTGGCCACCCCCGTTTCCCACATCTGGTATTTCAAGGGCATCCCCTCCCGGATGGGCCTGCTGCTGGACATCAGCCCCCGGATTCTGGAGAAGGTGCTGTATTTCGCCAACTATATCGTCACGGACCCCGGCGAGACCCCTCTGACCAAGAACCAGATCCTCTCCGAGAAGGAGTACCGTGACTACCGTGAAAAGTATGAGGATGACTTCCAGGCCGGCATGGGCGCCGAGGCCGTGAAAAAGCTGCTGGCGGATGTGGACCTGGAGGCCCTCTCCGCCCAGCTCCACGCCGAGCTGAAGGACGCTTCCGGCCAGAAGAAGGCCCGGATCGTCAAGCGGCTGGAAGTGGTGGACGCCTTCCGGATCTCCGGCAACAAGCCGGAGTGGATGATCATGGACGTTCTGCCCATTCTGCCTCCCGACCTGCGCCCCATGGTGCAGCTGGACGGCGGCCGCTTCGCCACCTCTGACCTGAATGACCTGTACCGCCGGGTCATCAACCGCAACAACCGCCTGAAGCGCCTGATGGACCTGAACGCCCCCGACATCATCGTCCGCAACGAGAAGCGGATGCTGCAGGAGGCTGTGGACGCCCTGATCGACAACGGCCGCCGCGGCCGTGCCGTCACCGGCGCCAACAACCGTGCTCTGAAGTCCCTCAGCGACTTCCTGAAGGGCAAGCAGGGCCGTTTCCGTCAGAACCTGCTGGGCAAGCGTGTCGACTACTCCGGCCGTTCTGTTATTGTGGTCGGCCCCGAGCTGAAGATCTATCAGTGCGGCGTGCCTAAAGAGATGGCTGTGGAACTGTTCCGCCCCTTCATCATGAAGAAGCTGGTGGAGGACGGCACCGCCAATAACATCAAGTCCGCCAAGAAGATGGTGGATAAGGGCACTACCGAGGTGTGGGACGCTCTGGATGTCATCATCAAGGACCACCCCGTTATGCTGAACCGTGCACCGACCCTGCACCGTCTGGGCATCCAGGCCTTCGAGCCGGTGCTGGTGGACGGCCGCGCTCTGAAGCTGCACCCCCTGAACTGCACCGCGTTCAACGCCGACTTCGACGGCGACCAGATGGCTATTCATGTGCCTCTGTCCGCCGAGGCTCAGGCGGAGGCCCGTATCCTGATGCTCTCTGCCAACAACCTGCTGCGTCCTCAGGACGGCGGCCCCGTCACCGTTCCGACGCAGGATATGGTGCTGGGCTCCTACTACCTGACCATGGACCGCATGGGCAAGGACGAGATCGGCGCCCAGACCGTCTGGTGTGAGGATGCCGGTGACACGAACCTGACCGCACAGAGCATTGTGGACGCGGACGAGTTCCTGGCAGCCAACGCCGCTTTGGAGAAGGGCCAGAAGCCCGCTACCTTCAAGCCTGTTCACATGTACGCCAGCGAGGACGAAGCCCTCATGGCCTACAATGACCGGGCCATCGGTCCCCACTGCCCCATTCTGGTACGCCGGACGCTGGAGGTCAACGGCGAAAGCGTTACCCGCGTGGTGCCCAGCACCCCCGGCCGGATCATCTTCAACAAGAACATTCCTCAGGATCTGGGCTTCGTGGACCGCAGTGATCCCGAGCACATCTGCGACTACGAGATCACCTTCACCTGCGGCAAGAAGCAGCTGGGCCAGATCGTGGACCGCACCATCAACAAGCACGGTTTCACCGTGGCTTCCGAGGTGCTGGACGCCATCAAGTCCACCGGCTACCATAACTCCACTATCGCCGCCATCACCGTTTCCATCGCGGATATGACCATTCCTCCCAAGAAGTACGAGCTGGTCGCCGCTTCCGAGCAGATGGTGGTGGACATCGAAAACCAGTACAAGATGGGCTTCATGACCGACCACGAGCGTTACAAGCAGGTGGTGCAGGTCTGGGAAAAGACCACCGACGAGGTTTCTACCGCTCTGCAGGAGAACCTGGACCGCTACAACCCCATCTTCATGATGGCGGACTCCGGCGCCCGTGGTTCTATGAAGCAGATCCGTCAGCTGGCCGGTATGCGCGGCCTGATCGCAAACACCGCCGGTAAGACCATCGAGATCCCCATCAAGGCAAACTACCGCGAAGGTCTGACCGCTCTGGAATACTTCATTTCCTCCCGTGGTGCCCGTAAGGGCCTGGCCGATACCGCTCTGCGTACCGCAGACTCCGGTTACCTGACCCGCCGCATGGTGGACGTCTCTCAGGACGTCATCATCCGGGAGCAGGACTGCGGCGTGACCCACGGCATCAAGGTCTCCCGCATCAGCGAAAACGGCCAGGTCATTGAGAAGTTCTCTGACCGCGTCCGCGGCCGCTACCTGGTTGGCGACGTGGTGGATGCCGAGACCGGCGAGGTGCTGATCCCCAACACCAAGATGATGATGGAGGACGACGCCAAGCTCATGGAGACTCGTGCATGGGTCCAGAAGAACCCCCGCCAGGGCGACGAGTGCAGCTTTGATCCCGCCAAGGACGAGTATCCCACCGTCATGATCCGTACCGTTCTGACCTGCAAGGCCCACAGCGGTGTGTGCGCCAAGTGCTACGGCATGAACCTGGCCACCCAGCAGCCTGTTGGCCCCGGCGAGGCGGTCGGCATCATCGCGGCCCAGTCCATCGGCGAGCCCGGTACCCAGCTGACCATGCGTACCTTCCATACCGGCGGTCTGGCCGGCGGCGATATCACGCAGGGTCTTCCTCGAGTTGAGGA
>ENA-UEQP01002598-UEQP01002598.1-human-gut-metagenome-genome-assembly--contig:-NODE-2598-length-13331-cov-5.032669_pt1 | contig 13331 bp, 10 predicted proteins | sample MGYA00242951_ERZ507951 | MGnify/ENA primary metagenome ERZ507951 (study PRJEB26167, sample SAMN06115539) | human gut metagenome | host: Homo sapiens | place: China:Shanxi | collected 2015-11-18...
ATCTTAAAATTAATTTTCTATCCGAAAGAAAAGCCCGAATATTGCATCGGAATAATATCACAAATCAATAAACAATTATCTATCATGAAGAAAGCTCTTATTTCGGGAATCACCGGACAGGACGGTTCATTCCTCGCGGAATTTTTATTGCAAAAAGGTTATGAAGTACACGGAATCCTCCGCCGTTCTTCTTCATTCAATACCGGACGTATCGAACATCTCTATTTTGACGAATGGGTGCGCGACATGAAACAGAAACGTACGATCAATCTGCATTATGCCGATATGACGGATTCAAGTTCACTGATACGCGTGATTCAGATGGTGCAGCCCGATGAAATATACAACCTCGCTGCCCAAAGTCACGTAAAAGTTTCTTTCGACGTTCCTGAATATACGGCAGAAGCGGATGCCATCGGTACACTGCGTATGCTCGAAGCGGTGCGTATTTTAGGTTTGGAAAAGAAAACGCGTATCTATCAGGCTTCTACATCCGAGCTATATGGCAAGGTGCAGGAAGTACCCCAGAGCGAAACGACTCCTTTCTATCCGCGCAGCCCTTATGCAGTGGCCAAACAGTACGGTTTCTGGATCACCAAGAACTATCGTGAAAGCTACGGTATGTTTGCCGTAAACGGTATCCTCTTCAATCATGAAAGCGAACGCCGTGGTGAAACATTCGTAACCCGTAAAATCACATTTGCCGCCGCACGCATCGTGCAAGGCGAGCAAGACAAGCTTTATTTAGGAAACCTGGATGCCCGCCGCGACTGGGGATATGCCAAGGATTATGTGGAGTGCATGTGGCTCATCCTGCAACACGACGTTCCGGAAGATTTCGTTATCGCTACCGGAGAGATGCATACCGTACGTGAATTCTGTACGCTTGCTTTCGCCGAAGCCGGCATCAACCTGCGCTGGGAAGGCAAAGGACTGGACGAAAAAGGAATCGACACAGCTACCGGAAAGGTATTGGTAGAGGTTGATCCGAAATATTTCCGTCCGGCAGAAGTAGAACAGTTGTTGGGAAACCCCACCAAAGCAAAAACCGTATTGGGATGGGATCCTTGCAAAACTCCATTCCCGGAATTGGTGAAAATCATGGTGCGCCACGATATGAAGAAAGTACAAAAAATGATTGCAACTAAACAGGAATAAAACCGATGGATAAAAATGCAAAGATATATATAGCAGGACATCGCGGCCTCGTGGGTTCTGCTATCTGGAAAAACCTGCAAGAGAAAGGATACACCAACCTTGTAGGTCGTACTCACAAAGAGCTCGATCTGCTGGACGGAGCAGCCGTTCGCCGCTTCTTTGATGAAGAACAACCGGAATATGTATTTCTGGCTGCTGCTTTCGTAGGCGGTATCATGGCCAATAGCATCTATCGTGCCGATTTTATCTACAAAAACTTGCAAATACAGCAGAACGTGATCGGCGAAAGTTTCCGTCACCAAGTGAAAAAACTGCTTTTCTTAGGAAGCACCTGCATCTATCCGCGCGATGCGGAACAACCGATGAAAGAGGATGTGTTGCTGACTTCGCCATTGGAATATACCAATGAACCGTATGCCATCGCCAAGATCGCAGGACTGAAAATGTGTGAAAGCTTCAACCTGCAATACGGAACGAACTATATTGCCGTAATGCCCACCAACTTATACGGCCCGAACGATAACTTCGATCTGGAACGCAGCCACGTATTGCCCGCTATGATTCGCAAAATACATCTGGCTCACTGCCTGAAAGAAGATAACTGGGAGGCTGTCCGGAAAGACATGAATCTGCGCCCCGTAGAGGGTATCAGCGGAGAAAACTCCAAAGAAGAGATACTAACGATTCTGAAAAAATACGGTATCAGCAATACGGAAGTATTATTGTGGGGAACCGGAACACCGCTACGCGAATTTCTTTGGAGCGAAGAAATGGCAGATGCCAGCGTATTCGTGATGGAACATATAGACTTTAAAGATACCTATCAGGAAGGAAGCAAAGATATCCGTAACTGCCACATCAACATCGGTACCGGCAAAGAAATAAGTATCCGTAACCTTGCCGAACTGATCGTAGAAACCGTAGGCTACAAAGGGAAACTCACCTTTGACAGTACTAAACCCGACGGAACCATGCGTAAACTTACCGACCCTTCCAAACTGCACCAATTAGGGTGGCACCATAAAATAGAAATAGAGGAAGGGGTGCGGAGGATGTATGAATGGTACTTGTTTAGTTGAAAATTGAAAGTCTTAATTTAGTTGAAAGTTGAAAGTTGAAAGTTGAAAATTAAAAGGCCTGTTTAGTTGAAAAATGAAAGTCTTAATTTAAAAGTTGATAGGCTGCATACAACGTTACAACAAATAGCGCAGCCCAACTTTCAACTCTCAACTTTCAACTTTCAACTAAATCAAGACTTTCAATTTTCACCTTTCAACTAAATAAGTTTTCTATTCTCAATATAATAGCTATATTTGAACAATATAATCTCACATGTGCAATAAACAATGGAACAAAGTTTTATAGCTTACATTGAAAACAGTATCAAGAATAACTGGGATCTGGATGCCTTGACAGACTACAAAGGAGCCACCCTACAGTATAAAGACGTAGCCCGCAAAATCGAAAAGTTGCATATCATTTTCGAAGAAAGCGGCATTCGTAAAGGAGATAAAATAGCCGTCTGCGGGCGGAACAGTTCCCATTGGGGAGTCACCTTTCTTGCTACTTTGACTTACGGCGCAGTAATTGTCCCCATCTTACATGAGTTCAAAGCCGATAATGTACACAACATCGTCAATCACTCCGAAGCCAGATTACTCTTTGTCGGCGACATGGTATGGGAGAATCTGAACGAATCGGCCATGCCACTGTTAGAGGGTATTCTGATGATGAACGATTTCACCTTATTAGTGTCGCGCAGCCAAAAACTGACACATGCCCGTGAGCATCTCAATGAACTGTTCGGAAAGAAATATCCGAAAAATTTCCGGAAAGAACACGTGGAATACCGGAAAGACCAGCCCGAAGAGTTGGCAGTCATCAACTATACATCGGGGACTACAAGTTATTCGAAAGGGGTAATGCTCCCCTACCGCAGCCTGTGGTCGAATACAAAATTCGGTTTTGAAGTATTATCCCTGAAACCGGGTGACAGAATCGTTTCTATGTTGCCTATGGCACATATGTACGGACTGGCGTTCGAATTCTTATACGAGTTCGCCGTGGGTTGCCAGATTTACTTCCTTACCCGCATGCCGAGCCCCAAAATAATTTTCCAGGCTTTTGCCGAGGTAAAACCCAACTTAGTGGTAGCCGTACCGCTTATCATTGAAAAAATCATCAAGAAAAATATCCTGCCGAAACTGGAAACCCCGACCATGAAACTGTTGTTGAAAGTACCTATCATCAATGACAAGATCAAAGCAACCGTACGCGAGCAAATGATACAGGCTTTCGGTGGAAATTTCGAAGAGATAATCGTAGGTGGCGCCGCTTTCAATCAGGAAGTGGAGCAATTCCTCAAAATGATCGATTTCCCCTACACTGTGGGATATGGTATGACGGAATGTGGCCCGATCATCTGCTACGAAGATTGGAAACGTTTCAAGCCGGGATCATGCGGTAAAGCCGCACCACGCATGGACGTACAGGTTCTCTCATCAGACCCGGAAAATATACCGGGAGAGATTGTCTGCAAAGGGCCGAACGTAATGTTGGGATACTATAAGAATGAAGAGGCAACGGAACAGGTTGTCGACAAAGACGGTTGGCTGCACACAGGCGACCTCGCCTTAAAAGATGCCGAAGGAAATATCACGATCAAAGGACGCAGCAAGAACATGCTATTAGGGCCGAGTGGTCAGAACATTTATCCGGAAGAAATTGAAGATAAGTTGAATAACCTGCCTTATGTATCGGAAAGTATCATCGTGCAGCAAAACGACAAACTCGTCGGACTGGTTTATCCGGACTTTGACGAAGCCTTTGCACATGGATTGAAGAACGAAGACATGGAGCGTGTGATGGAAGAAAATCGGGTGGCGCTGAACGCGATGCTACCGGCTTACAGTCAGATTTCAAAAATGAAAATATATCCGGAAGAGTTCGAAAAAACTCCGAAGAAATCGATCAAGAGATTCCTGTACCAAGAGGCTAAAGGATAAATAATTGATCAATGTGCCAATGTGCTAATGTGCCAATTAAAGAATGTGCTAATTAAATAATGGAGGGAATTGAATAATGTGTTAATGCAGTGGTTACCATTCAGAATAATAGCACAGTTAATTGGCACATTGATATATTGGTGCATCGATGCATTGGCACATTGATACATTACCTCATTGGCACATTGACATATTGGTACATTGAAACATTATTAATTATGAGAAACAAACTGTTATTATCGGCGGCCATACTCCCGATATGTGGCATAACGGGTGAAGCCCAAGCGGCAGAAGCTCAGAAACATCCCAATATCATTATGTTTCTGGTAGACGATATGGGGTGGCAAGACACCTCTCTGCCCTTTTGGACGCAACGTACACATTACAATGACATTTATGAGACGCCCAATATGGAGCGCCTGGCGGCACAAGGCATGATGTTTACGCAAGCGTATGCCTGTAGTGTAAGTTCGCCAAGCCGCGTCAGCCTGTTTACCGGAATGAATGCGGCACGACACCGGGTGACCAGTTGGACACTGCATAAAAACAAGACACACGAACAACCGGACTCTGTGCTGATATATCCGGAATGGAATGTAAACGGCATATGCCAGGAACCGGGAATAGAGCGCACCACTCAAGTGACGACATTGGCGCAAGTATTGAAAGAAAACGGCTATCACACCATACATTGTGGAAAGGCTCATTTCGGAGCCATAGATACCCCGGGAGAAGACCCGTTGAGAATGGGGTTCGAAGTGAATATAGCCGGGCATGCGGCCGGCTCTCCTGCCAGCTATTACGGAAAAGAGAATTTCGGGAATAAAACCGATAGAAAGAATCCGCCGGCTGCCGTACCGGGATTGGAGAAATATCACGGCACAGATACATTCCTTAGCGAAGCACTCACGCTGGAAGCGGAAAAGGCATTGGATGATGCACAAAAAAGCGACAAACCATTTTTTCTGTATATGGCTCATTATGCCGTACATACACCGATACAACCGGACATGCGCTTCTATCAGAAGTACATCGACAAAGGGCTGCCGCCGGTAGAAGCCGCTTATGCCACTCTTGTGGAAGGGATGGATAAAAGCTTAGGCGACCTTATGGACTATCTGGAAGAGAAGAACCTACAGGAAAACACCGTCATTCTATTTACGTCGGACAACGGCGGACTGGCCGCACATACGCGTGCCGGACAGCTCCATACACAGAACTACCCACTCAACAGTGGTAAAGGTTCTGCCTATGAAGGAGGCGTACGGGAACCGATGATCGTAAGCTGGCCGGGTACAGTAAAACCCGGAAGCAAATGCGACCGTTATCTGATGATAGAAGATTTCTTCCCTTCCATATTGGAGATAGCAGGAATATCGGACTACCAAACAATACAACAACGGGACGGCATCAGCTTTATGCCGCTACTCACCGGAAAAGGCAAGATGAAAGATAGAGATATCTACTGGCACTATCCGCATAGCTGGGGGCCTTCGGGACCGGGAATCGGCGCAACCTGTGCCATCCGTTCGGGAGACTGGAAACTCGTGTATTACTTTGATTCCGGTAAAAGGGAACTATTCAATATTCCCAACGATATTAGCGAGAAACACGATCTGGCAGCTCAAAAGCCACGCATCGTAAAACAACTGGCAGGAAAATTAAGTAACTATCTTCGTTCGGTAAACGCTCAACGACCTACATTGCGTGCAACACAACAACCTGCACCATGGCCGGACGAAATTAAATAAAAAGAAGAATGAATAAAAGAAAACTATTTCTATCCCTTGCATTGTTTTTGATGGTAGGCAGTACATTGTCTGCACAAAACAAGAGTGCAGGTATCAATCTGTCCATATGGAAGGGAGTCAGCACACAACCCGCAGACAGTGCCCAGACTACCTATTTCAATTTGGGTATCCTGTCGGCTATGAACCGGCTAAACGGTGCAGGCTTCAATGCATTCGGAAGTGTTATCAGCCACAACATGAACGGCATACAGGCATCGGGACTTGCCAATATGGTGGGTGGAAGCATGCGTGGCCTGCAACTCTCTGCAATCAGCAACATTAACGGCAACAACATGATAGGATTCTCGGCTACGGGACTTGTCAACATCGCCGGTAACGAAAGTAAAGGAGTGTTGTTCTCCGGGCTGACCAATATCAGCGGTGACCATACTTACGGTGTAATGGCAAGCGGTGTGATGAACATATCGGGCGATAAAGCCGGCGGTGCACAGCTATCCGGACTCGCCAATATCACAGGCTCTACTTTTAATGGAATAATGGCCGGAGGATTATTGAACGTAGCAGGCGAGAATCTGAACGGCGTGCAACTGACAGGGCTTGCCAATATAGTGGCTTCACGCATGAACGGTGTGCAGATAGGTTTAGGTAACTACGCGACGAAAGCGAAAGGATTGCAAATCGGTTTGGTGAATTACTATAAAGAAGAGATGAAAGGGTTTCAATTGGGACTTGTCAATGCCAACCCCGACACAAGAGTACAAATGATGGTCTTTGGCGGAAATGCCACCAAAATCAACATAGGTGCCCGGTTCAAGAACAAACTATTCTACACCATCGTAGGTGCCGGTACGCATTATCTCGACTTTAGCGATAAATTCTCCGCTTCATTGTTTTATCGCGGCGGTATCTGGCTGCCTTTATGGAAAGACCTGACCATCAGCGGCGATTTGGGATACCAACACATCGAAACCTTTAAAAATAAAGATTACGGTATTCCGGCGCGCCTATACGGCTTGCAGGCACGCCTGAATCTGGAATATCAGATTACAAAGAAGTTCGGTATTTTTGCAACCGGAGGTTATGGAGGAAGCCGCTATTACAACAGAGATGTCACTTATGACAAAGGAGTAATCGCAGAAGCAGGAATCGTACTATTTTAGAAGCCTCTCCCCAACCCTCTCCGTAGGAGAGGGAGTTGAGTCAGCTTCAGTAATCAATTAACAAATAAATAGTAGCATTTCTTCCTCCCTCTCCCACGGAGAGGGCTGGGGAGAGGCTTTCCCTTTTTACTGCTTTTCCTTTATCAACCCCGTCCTATACGCCACCAGCAATTTTTTCAAATCCTGGATTTGCGTTACCAATTCTTTTCCCTTATCCGTATCTTTCACCATCATACGTTGAGAATTAAACTCGATTACAAAAGTGGTCGATTTGATATCCTGCCCCTCTTCTATGGCTTTCTGTGTAGACTGAAACGGTTCATGCTGCACTAATTGCAGGCCGTGGGAGTGATAAACCAATGTATATCCGGCAATACCGGTTTCCGGTTGATAGGCTTTCGAGAACCCGCCATCGATCACAAGCAGCTTGCCTCCCGCTTTCATCGGCTGTTCGCCTTTGATCGTTTTTACGGGTACATGCCCGTTGATAATATGAGTATGCACACCGGTAACTCCAAATTCTTCTAAAATCCGGTCGCATATTTTTTCATTATCACGCAGCGTATAATAATATCCCTTCTTCTCTTTATGCAGCGCCTTGTCCGCAATGAAATAACGCTCAAAGGTTGCCATCTTGTCTTTATCGAACGACGGGGCATCCGGCCCACACCACATATACCAGATATAATCCATGGCGAAAAGTTTTTCTTCATCGCCGTCTTCGTCAAAATAAGCAGTACGGATCAGCTGGTCGATCTTGTCCATCAGTTTCTTACCCCAATATTCCTTTCCTCGGATATTGACACGCTTGAAACTGCCATCCTCGTTCAAAGGCACGGAAGCATGATACAAAAGGTTAGAATTACATACCAGATACATGCCGCCATAGGTAAACAGACAACGCATGTGCTTTTTCAGCTTTTCACTATTCATGAACGAATAGTGCAACTTATCTACCAGTTCTTTTTCTTCATCCGTCAGGCGATACGGATCTTTCGGATCTACTGTCGGGAAGTTCGTATCACGCATCTCGTACTCCTTACCTTCATAAACAAAAACGCCGCGCTCAAAATCGATCTTCTCCAACAGCTTCCGGTTCTCCATGCCAAATTCCGGACGGCGGTTGATGATATCCGCTTCCAGTTTAAACTGAATAATCGTAATCGCCTTGTGCATCTGCGTGATGAGCCGCAAAGTCTTTTCGTTATAAGCAGAATCCGCAAAGTTCATTTTAGGAGCGAAAATAGTACAAGGATCATCGGCATAAGTATCCATGGCAAATGTAGCCAGGGGAAGAAGATTGATGCCGTATCCGTCTTCGAGCGTACCTAAGTTTCCATAACGCATGGACATACGGATGACATTTGCCATACAACTCGTATTACCGGATGCAGCACCCATCCAGAGGATGTCGTGATTCCCCCATTGAATATCGAAATTGTGATAATCGCACAAGGTATCCATAATGATATGTGCACCGGGACCACGGTCATAGATATCTCCCACAATGTGCAGTGAGTCGATCGTGAGGCGCTGAATCAAATTGCACATAGCAATAATAAAGGCATCTGCCCGCTTGGTGGTAATGATCGTACTGATAATTACATTGATATAGGCATGCTTGTTGGGTTCGATGCTCGATTCGTGCAACAGTTCCTGGATGATATATGAGAACTCTTTAGGCAAGGACTTACGCACTTTGGAACGGGTGTACTTGGAAGATACATTCTGGCATACCTTCACCAATTGGTTAAGGGTGATCAGATACCAGTCGTCAAGGTCTTTCTCCCGCGCCTTGACCAGTTGCAGTTTCTCTTCGGGATAATAAATCAGCGTACTGATCTCTTTCTTCTCCGACTCACGGAGCGTATTGCCGAAAATTTCGTTGACTTTTCGCTTCACCGCGCCGGAAGCATTCTTCAATACATGCTGAAACGCTTCATATTCACCGTGAATGTCTGTCAGAAAATGCTCGGTGCCTTTGGGAAGATTCAAAATTGCTTCAAGGTTAATGATTTCCGTGCTGGCATCAGCAATGGTGGGAAAACTACGCGACAGCAATTGCAGGTAACGCAAGTCACTAATAATGCTTTCAGGGGTTATATTACTTTGGGCAGTCATTATATTTACGATTGAACGATTTACTATTTACAATTGAAATTACTTCTATATGGTTCTTGTTTTTCCGTTTTTTTATTCTTTCGCCATTACAGTGCGGCAATTATCAACACGGTTTCAGCCCAACAGGAACATGAGCAATATCTGGGCGATTATTACACGCAAAAACATGCACAACGGATACACTGTGGCATAAGCAACCGAGGGATTATCTCCCGGAATGGTATCATTCACATAATTCAAAGCCATCGGATTGGCCATGCTTCCACATAGCATACCGGAAACCGAGCCGAAATCTATTTTCATTATCTTAAAGGCAACGGCTCCCACGATTACCGTAGGAATAATAGTCAATCCGGCACCAAGACCAATCCATAACAGCCCTTCGGGACGAAATACAGTATCGAAGAAATGCGCTCCTGCATCCAGTCCAAGACAAGCCAGATACATGGATAATCCTAATGCACGAAGCATCAGATTGGCACTGCGAGTGGTATAGGTAATCATATGCATACGCGGCCCGAATGTACCGATAAGGATACCTACAATGATAGGACCACCCGCCAAACCTAACTTCACCGGAGCACTGATGCCCGGAATGGAGATCGGAATGGCTCCAAGGGCCAATCCCAAAATGATACCGATAAATACAGCGACCAGATTCGGTTCTTTCAAACTCTTCACTGCATTACCCAAAACCTTTTCTACATTTTGGATAGCGGCCGCCTCTCCTACCACGGTCAGCCGGTCGCCTAATTGCAGCGTCAGTTCCGGAGTAGCAAGCAATTGCACGCCCGACCGATAGACACGGCTGATATTAATGCCGTAATGGTTGCGCAAACGAAGCGCACCTAATTTTTTACCATTCAGTTCGGGGCGGGTCACTACGATACGTTGTGAGATGAGCTGACTGTCGATGGCATTCCAATCGATGTCTTCCTTATTCCAATCCGTATTTTCCTGTTCGCCGAAGAGGACGGTCAGTGCCAGTGCATCTTTCTCGGAAGTAACGACCAGCAAGCGGTCTCCCTCTTTTAAAATCTTTTCAGAGGTGGGAATACTTACATTGCCATCCCGCCACAAACGGGAAATCACAAACTTGGGATAGCTCATGTGAGCAATATCTTTAATGCTCTTATTAAAAATGGCCGGATTGTGCACTTGAAAAGCAGCAATATATGTTTTATTGTTATCGTCTTTCTCCTTGACTTCCAGATCTTGCTTACGCACCAGCGCTTTGCGAATAAGCAATACGGCAAGAATCACCCCGATCACCCCTAACGGATAAGCCACTGCACACCCCAAAGCGGGAGTACTGCTTTCCATGCCCATCTGCTTCAAGGTTTGTTGCGCCGCACCCAAGGCAGGGGTGTTGGTAGTGGCACCGCAAAGAATGCCCACCATATTCGGCAGAGAAACGCCGGTCGTATAGCTACATATCACCGTAAGCAATGTGCCCAGCAGCACTACTGCAAGCGCCAGCATATTCAACGTTACTCCACCTTTACGAAAAGAACTGAAGAAACCCGGACCGACCTGCAACCCGAAAGCATAAACAAAGATGATAAGGCCGAAACTTTCTGCATAGTTCAGCATCTGTGCATCTACCGAAAGACCGAAATGACCGGCAAGAATGCCGGCAAAAAACACGAAAGTCACTCCAAGGGATATACCGCAGATATGTATTTTGCCCAACCCCAACCCGATGGCGGATATCAGTGAAAGTACGACTACGGCCTGCAAAGCAGAATGCTCGATGAATAGACTATATAACCATTCCATAAATAATAATTATTCGACGCGTACCGATTGGCAGACGGACGCGCTATTTCGCTGCAAAGATAGGAACATTTTATGCCTGTACAAAACTTTTATGTACCCATTTCATGCTATACCAACGACGGACAAAAATAATTCCCCGGATGATTTCGTCCAGTAAAAAAGCAACCCACATTCCACCCAATCCCCAAGCCCAGTGAACACCAAACAGATAACCTCCGCCTACTGCCACGCTCCACATTACGATCAACCCCACATAGAAAGGGTAATTCACATCGCCTGCCGCCCGTAGCGCATTAGTGGCAAAAATGTTGATGGGGCGCCCTATCTCGAGAACGGTATCTATGATAAGCACAATAACTCCCATACGGATAATATCGGGATTAACAGTCAGCCAACTCAGAATGGTATGTCCGAAAACGGCAAGGATACAAGAGAGAATAAAAGTAATCATCACCGATTTTTTCATGACATACTTTCCTAACAGAAAAGCGGCACGGGGCTTCTTCTCCCCTATCAAATGGCCGATGCAGATAGCCCCTCCCTGAGCCATCGAAATACTAAACAGATAGACAAACATTATAATATTGACGCAATAGGTACGGGTGGCCAACGCTTCAACTCCCAACATATTAATAAAAAAAGTGATTACCACTTGCGAAGAGCTATAAGAAAGCTGTTCGCCGGCCGAGGGTAACCCGACTTTCATCAGATTTCTCAGTTCTATCCAGGGGAAAGGCCGGAAATAGACCAACGGAAAGCGATGGATATGTTTGCGGAAAAGGATTATAAATAAAATCACCATCGATACTCCCCGGCTGAATGCCGTCGAGATAGCAGCCCCTTCTACTCCGAGTTCGGGAAAACCGAACTTGCCGAAAATCAATGAATAATTTCCTATGATATTGAGAATATTGACGACCACCGTCACAAGCATCGGATAAATGGCCTTGTTCGCACTGCGGAGGGATGCAGACAAAGTGAGAGATATCGCCTGAAAGAAAGCAAAAGCACCAACAATACGCATATAATCGGCTCCATCGGCCATCAATTCCGGGCCAAGCCCCATCCATCCGAGTATAGTAGTATTCATTAAACAGAGGAAAAGGCTGATAACTCCCCCTACAACCAGATTCACCAGCAATGAGACACCTACTACCTGCACTACCTTCTTCTGGAGTTTGGCACCCAAATACTGGGAACATAAAACGGACGTCCCCAAATTGATTACCTCAAACACCAGGAATGTCAACATGATAATCTGATTGACAACTCCAACCGCAGCAACGCTGCTATCGGAATGACGGCTCAACATGATGGTATCCACCGCACCAAGCATCATTATCAGCAATGTCTCTACAAAGATAGGAGCAGCCAGCTTGACCAGCCTTCTCTTTACGCTCTCCTGTTGTATTCTGTGTGTCACCTTTACCCTTTATTTTCGGGGTGCAAAGGTATTCAAAATCAATGGAACCGTAAATTGATTTACGTCAAATAAACAACGGTCATCTCCCCCTGAATACCACATAATTATCCCAACCATCCCAATAGCCGGTTAATTGATTCCCCCAGATTCTTACTTCATCCAGATAGGAAATATCATTCGGAGCATACATCATGCGAAGAGACGATTGTGACGAGTCTTCCCAATTCCATCTGAAACGGTATTCATTTTCAGATATTCCACCATTGGGATATTGTACACGAATATAATCGATCCCGGTCCTGTCCAGATAAAAATCGATCTCCTGACGGCAGTAGTAACCATCTATATTATAATAAGATCTTACCCAAGTACGACTGCACAACTCACGCGACTTGTTGTAATAACCGCCACCTATGTTATCATCGTCATAAAAGCCATCGATTGCCACTTCACAAGCAGCCAGACTTACCATAGCCAAAACCAATAGTACCGATTTAAAATATTTCATAGTTTTTGTTTTCATAATCTTTCTTTTTAAAGTGTTTCGTATAAAACAAAAGTAGGTAAAGGATTGATCTCTGAAAAAAGAAAAATCCTACTTTTAGCGGGGGAATAACCTAATCTTAAGCGGGAATTCTCCCTTTTCTGCTACAAAGGGTTAAGAAGACCGTATAAAATCTTAATTTATATTATAATACAATGATTTACAGTCCGATTATTTGCTATTCTATAGAAAGTACGTATATTTGCAATGTGTTTTTCATAGTATTAGATTTAAGGTTAACAAAAAGATTGGCTGTCTGGGATAGATAGCCTTTTTTTATGCCTGTAAAGTACTTATTTTTTAGATGAGTATAGCAATTATAAAGACAGAGCAGAGTACCCATCGCTTATAAACACCATTACTAAAAGAAGAAAATAGATAGTTTACAAC
>ENA-UEQP01002601-UEQP01002601.1-human-gut-metagenome-genome-assembly--contig:-NODE-2601-length-13309-cov-9.524259_pt1 | contig 13309 bp, 10 predicted proteins | sample MGYA00242951_ERZ507951 | MGnify/ENA primary metagenome ERZ507951 (study PRJEB26167, sample SAMN06115539) | human gut metagenome | host: Homo sapiens | place: China:Shanxi | collected 2015-11-18...
GGCCTGTAGCTCAGGTGGTTAGAGCGCACGCCTGATAAGCGTGAGGTCGAAAGTTCAAGTCTTTCCAGGCCCACCACGCCATGCTCCACGGATCACCTCCGAAAGAAAGCGCAAGGGATTGCGAATTCGAACCGGATATGATCCGGCCATCACGAAAGTGATCGCTCTTTTACAATTGAATAGGGATGGAAGGAAGTTTTTTTCGAGAAGACAAGTTGACAAGAGCATCGGGTGGATGCCTTGGCGTCGGAAGGCGATGAAAGACGTGGTAAGCTGCGAAAAGCCTCGGGGAGAAGCTAAACATTCTATGATCCGGGGATTTCTGAATGGGGAAACCCGGCGGAGGTCATGCTCCGTCGCGGGTACTTGAATACATAAAGTGCCCAGCGCCAACTCAGGGAAGTGAAACATCTCAGTACCTGAAGGAAAAGAAATCAAACGAGACTCCCAAAGTAGCGGCGAGCGAAATGGGATGAGCCCAAACCGGCTGGATTCGTTCAGCCGGGGTTGTAGGGCCGGCATATGTGATTCATGAGTAGGCAGGGGAAATGAGCTGGAAAGCTCTGCCAGAGCGGGTGACAGCCCCGTACCTGAAACCGAAAGCGACACAGCCGGTACCTGAGTACCGCGAGACACGTGGAACCTCGTGGGAATCCGGGAGGACCATCTTCCAAGGCTAAGTACTAACCGACGACCGATAGTGTACCAGTACCGTGAGGGAAAGGTGAAAAGAACCTCTGTTAGAGGAGTGAAATAGAATCTGAAACCTGGTGCTTACAAGCTGTGAGAGCGGACTTGTTCCGTGATCACGTGCCTTTTGCATAATGAGTCAGCGAGTTAATCTGTACTGCAAGGTTAAGCGCAAGTGGAGCCGTAGGGAAACCGAGTCTGATAAGGGCGATGAGTAGTGCGGATTAGACCCGAAACCGGGTGATCTATCCATGAGCAGGTTGAAGCAAGGGTAAAACCTTGTGGAGGACCGAACCAATACCGGCTGAAAACGGTTTGGATGACTTGTGGATAGGGGTGAAAGGCCAATCAAACCCGGTGATAGCTGGTTCTCCCCGAAATATATTGAGGTATAGCCTCATGGATTGTCTACCGGAGGTAAAGCACTGACAGGGCTAGGGGTCCTACCAGATTACCAAACCCTATCAAACTCAGAATGCCGGTCAGATGTACCATGGGAGTCAGACGGCGGGTGCTAAGGTCCGTCGTCGAGAGGGTAAGAGCCCAGATCAACAGCTAAGGTCTCCAAATCTATGCTCAGTGGTTAAGGTGGTGACGTTGTAGAGACACCCAGGACGTTGGCTTAGAAGCAGCCATCGTTTAAAGAAAGCGTAATAGCTCACTGGTCTAATGACGTTGCGCCGAAAATGTAACGGGGCTAAGCATAGTACCGAAGCTTTGAATTCCGCGAATGCGGTCTGGTAGGGGAGCGTTCTTCACGGGCTGAAGGTGTGTCGTAAGGCATGCTGGACTGTGGAGAAGTGATTATGCTGACATGAGTAACGATAAAACGGGTGAAAAACCCGTTCGCCGTAAACCCAAGGTTTTCCGGGTAAAGGTAATCTTCCCGGAGTTAGTCGGCCCCTAAGGCGAGGCTGAAAGGCGTAGCTGATGGGAAACGTGTTAATATTCACGTACTTGTGTGTTCGCGCGATGAAGGGACGCAGGAAGATAGGCAAGCCGGGCGCTGGTTGTCCCGGTGCAAGCGTGTAGGGATGAGAAATTGGCAAATCCGTTTCTCTCTATCCTGAGACGCGAGTCCGTGACCGAAAGGTCTGAAGTTGTTGAGTCTATGCTGCCTAGAAAAGCTTCTAAGTATAGGACACGCAAACCGTACCGGAAACCAACTCAGGTGGGTGGGATGAATAATCCAAGGCGCTCGAGAGAACTCTGGCCAAGGAACTCGGCAAAATAACCCCGTACCTTCGGAAGAAGGGGTGCTTTTTAGGGTGAAGCGATTCACTCTGTCGAGCCCTGAAAAGCCGCAGAGAAATGGTGGTGGCGACTGTTTACTAAAAACATAGGTCTGTGCCAAGTCGTATAGACGACGTATACGGACTGACGCCTGCCCGGTGCTGGAAGGTTAAAAGGAGGAGTCAGCGCAAGCGAAGCTCCGAATTGAAGCCCCAGTAAACGGCGGCCGTAACTATAACGGTCCTAAGGTAGCGAAATTCCTTGTCGGGTAAGTTCCGACCTGCACGAATGGCGTAACGATCTCCACACTGTCTCGGCCAGAGACTCGGTGAAATTGAAGTCGCGGTGAAAATGCCGTGTACCCGCAGAAAGACGGAAAGACCCTGTGCACCTTTACTATAGCTTGACATTGGGATTTGAGCCTGCATGTGTAGCATAGGTGGGAGGCTGTGAACTCTGTACGCCAGTATGGAGGGAGCCAACGTTGAAATACCACCCTTGTTTGTTCAGGTCCCTAACTCTTCGCCGTTACCCGGTAAGAGGACAGTGTCTGGTGGGTAGTTTGACTGGGGCGGTCGCCTCCCAAAATGTAACGGAGGCATGCAAAGGTTCCCTCAGGCTGATTGGAAACCAGCCGTCGAGTGCAAACGCAAAAGGGAGCTTGACTGCAAGAGAGACATCTCGAGCAGGTACGAAAGTAGGTGTTAGTGATCCGGTGATCCCGAATGGAAGGGTCATCGCTCATTGGATAAAAGGTACGCCGGGGATAACAGGCTGATCGCATCCAAGAGTTCACATCGACGATGCGGTTTGGCACCTCGATGTCGGCTCATCACATCCTGGGGCTGAAGCAGGTCCCAAGGGTACGGCTGTTCGCCGTTTAAAGTGGTACGCGAGCTGGGTTTAAAACGTCGTGAGACAGTTTGGTCCCTATCTTCTGTGGGCGTAGGAGAATTGAAAGGGCCTGTCCCTAGTACGAGAGGACCGGGATGGACACACCACTGGTGGACCTGTTGTCGTGCCAACGGCACAGCAGGGTAGCTATGTGTGGAAGGGATAACCGCTGAAAGCATCTAAGCGGGAAGCCTGCCTTAAGATAAGTTCTCCCTGACGCAAGTCCTGAAGGGCCGAGGTAGACGACCTCGTTGATAGGCTGGAGGTGGAAGCCCTGTGAGGGGTGGAGCTGACCAGTACTAATAGCCCGTGCGTCTTGTTTCTCGAAAAATCCTTCCATCCCTGTTTCAATAAATTTGCCAAATTTCTTTGGTAGCCATAGAGGAGAGGGTACACCCGACCCCATTCCGAACTCGGAAGTTAAGCTCTCCATCGCCGATGATACTGCATAACGTCATGTGGGAAAGTAGGCCGCTGCCAAAGATTGTTCGAAGACCCCCTTGCTGCTCTCAGCGCGAGGGGGTCTTTTTTTATGCTCTTTCCCCTGTGGGGCGCCACGGCGCGCTACGAAAGATTTCTCGCCCTGCATGTGATTCTGATCGTCCCCGGTACCAGCCGGGGATTTTTCGTTGGGAAAGAAGAGCTGGCGGATTGGAGCGGGCGACAAGAGAAAGGGGTAAGAGACCGTCTTCGCCCCACTGTTTTTTCTCAGGCGAACAAGCTAGGATGGGAAATCTTTTTCAGCTCGAGGACAGTATGGCTATTCCCCGCTACAATGAGATGTATTTTGCTTTTTTGACTGTGATCGCTGATGGCCAGCAGCACTCCATGGCGGACATAGTGATGCAGTTGTCCGGCCGTTATTCTCTTTCCGAAGCAGAGAAAAACGAAATGCTGCCCAGCGGCTCGTTGACTTTCAATAACAGGGTGGCCTGGACGCGTACGTATCTCAAAAAGGCTGGACTTATTGCCGCTCCTGTCCGTGGCATGGTGCAGCTTACGTCGGCCGGGACCGCGGTTTTGGCGAATCCTCCCAAGGTGTTCGATAACCACTTCTTGGCGTCATTTCCTGGTTTTGATGTTTTTAAAAAGGCAAGTTCCACCCGTGATGATACGGGGGACGGAGAAGAAAAGGATAACGGAGATGAGAGTCCGCAGGATGTGATGGACAGGACATACCTCCAGATCAGGCAGGCCCTGGCAGATGATATCCTGGCGGAGATCATGCGAAAATCTCCGGCTTTTTTTGAGCCTATGGTCGTACAGTTGCTCAAAGCCATGGGGTACGGAGGATCCTTGGAAGATGGTGGTATCGTGACCCGTTATTCTGGCGATGAGGGCATAGACGGTATCATCAAGCAAGATAAACTTGGATTTGATCAGATTTACATACAGGCCAAGCGCTGGGATCTGGAAACAGCCATAGGAAGGCCGGAGATCCAAAAATTTGTGGGAGCACTGGCCGGGCTGGGAGCGAATCGGGGCTTATTTGTCACCACAGCCAGATTTTCTGCTGAGGCTGTCAAATATGCCCGCAAACAGCATACGACAAAGATCGTACTGGTAGACGGTCGGAAGCTGGCAGAACTGATGATGGATCATAATCTGGGCGTCTCACCGGTAATCAGTTATGAGCTCAAGCGCATCGATTCTGATTTTTTTGATGAGTCAGAATAGCTGGAGTCTTTCCATAAAAAAGGCATCCGTAAGGATGCCTTTTTACGTTATGTCAGGCCCCAGCTTGGCTGTGACCAGCAACGGTCTGCGAAGCTTGCAGCTTTTGGAAGACCGTCTAACTCGTGCGCAGCAGGATCATACCGATAATGAGCAGACCCATGCCGGCAAAAGCGCAGGGCTTGAGACGCTGGCGCAGAAAGAGCCAGCCGCACAGCGATGTGCCCAGAATGCCGAGGCTGCCCCACATGGAGTAGGCCACAGCCAGATCCATATACTGGACAGCCAGAGAGAGGCAGTAAAAGGCCAAGCCGACCAGAGCCAGGGCGGCGATACCGATCAGGCGTTTTTTGAAACCGTCGGAACGGGCCAGCATGAGGTTGGCGGCCACGTCCAGAGCCGCGGCAGTGGCCACAAGGCCGGCGGACAGGATAAGATGCAGCGTTTCCGTATTCATGGTAACTCCCTTTAGCTGGCGTCGCGGTTGGTGTCGGAGGAAGTATCCTTGTCCTGGACCGTGCCGTGATGGACCAGCAGGGCGCCGCTCAGGGCGCAGAGCAGGCCGGCCAGGCGCTGCAGGGAGAAGGGCTCATCAAGGATGTAGATGCTGGAGAGCGTGATGAGCGCCAGCCCAAGGGCCTCCCAGAAGGCAAAGGCCACACCTACGGGCAGGCCCGTGGTGGCTTTGGCGAGGGAGTAGTAGGAAAGGCCGATGGCGATCCACATGAGGACAAGGCCGGCAAGGGCCGCGTGGGCGAAGCTCCAGCCAAAAGAGAGTTTCATGACGGTCGTACCGGCGACCTCAAAGACGATGGCCGCCAGCAGGCAAAACCAATGATAGGGGCGTGTGGGATTCATGATGCACCTTTCCAGGGATGTGCGGTCGAACGCAAAGGGCTCCGCAACGGCATTGCGGAGCTGCAGCAGACGTGCCAGACCGGAGCGGACTGGCAGAAAGGGCATCGGGATTACAGATGGCTGCGCCAGTGTCGCTCTGCCATGACGGCGAAGAAAAGCCGTGAGAGTATGAGCAGAGGATGTTGCATCTTTATATGATAGGCCAGAAGCGGAGGTGAAGCAAGCTCAATACAGGCGACATGCAAAGGAGTGGCTGAGGGCAGGTGCCATGATGCTGCGAGGATCTCCTGTAGCCTGACTAAACGGGCACATCTGACAGGGGATACCGCATGACCTGTACGCAGGGAAGGACAGCGGAAGGACCACAGTCCCGGCCAGGAGAGAAGGAGAGACAGAGCAGCGTATGGCAAAATGGCCTTCTGCCTCCTGCCAGTTCCAGCTACGTTATTTGTTCCAGAAGTACCGGAGACATCAAAAAAGGGAAGGAGATGGTATCCCCTTCCCTTGGTTGTTCATGATGCCCAAACGTTTTATTTCTGGGCGGCGATCCAGGCGTTGGCTTCCACAAGGTCGAGCGTGCCTTCATACAGGGCCCGGCCGCTGATGGCACCCTGCAGGTTGGCCTGCGTGCTGAGCGGGTACAGGGCCTGAACATCGGCCAGCGTGGCCACGCCACCGGCGGCGATGACCGGCACGGTGGAGGTCTCGGCCAGATGGCGCAAGGCCGTCAGGTTGACGCCGCACTGCATGCCGTCACGCTCGATGTCCGTATAGATGATGAAGGCAGCGCCATCTTCCTGCAGGCGGGGCAGGACGTCGTCCACGCTCAGACCGGCATCGGCCACCCAGCCCTTGGTCTTGAGGCGTCCGCCTTCGGCATCGAGGGAGACCCCGATCTGCCCGGGAAAGGTCTTGCAGAGGGAAGCAAAGGCTTCGGGCTGCTCCAGGGCCATGGTACCGATGATCAGACGCTGCACGCCGGCTTCGAGGTGGGCACGGGCCGTCTGTTCGTCACGGATGCCGCCGCCCAGCTGCACGGGGATGTCCAGCTCCCGGCAGATATCACGCACGATGTCCCGGCTTTTGGGCAGCCCGTCAAAAGCGCCGTCCAGGTCGACCACATGCAGCCAGCGGGCGCCCTTGTCCCTCCAGGCCACGGCAGCGGCCACAGGATCGGGGGAAAACACGGTGCTCTCGTGGGCACGTCCCTGTTTCAGGCGGACGGCCTTGCCGTTCTGGATGTCGACAGCGGGAAAGATAATCATAAGTTCAGATCCTTTACAGCCTTGGTCATGGCTTCGCGGGCCAGCTCTTCAGCAGTGACCCACTTGCCCTGGCGTTTGAAGAAGTCGCCCACGTTGAGCAGGTTTTCCGTCAGTCCCTGCTGCTCCACCTCGTAGACGGAAGAACTCCAGCCGCACATGGGCGGGTTCGGTAACACCGGCCGCCGAGCCCTGACGGTCCCGCCAGGTGAGGATCTGCGGGATGAGCAGGATGTCCGCCGACGTCTTGCGGGCGTATTCCACCCACAGGGGCAGGGCTTGGGGGCGCTCCGAGGTATGGAGACGCTTCAGGTCCGGCAGGGGGCGGGTACGGGGCAGGAAGTCATAGGAACGTTTGGTCGAGGTGTACAGGACATCACGCAGCTGGCGGTCCTGGGCCACCAGCACGTCACGGGCGGCCAGGGCCTGCGGCTGGGGAAGCTGGCCCATGATGAGCTGGCTGATGTCGCGAGGCTGGGTGAAGGGCGCCACCGCGATCTTGTACTGATGGGACAGCGAACGCGGCACGTCGGCCGTGCTGGCAGGTTTGCGGTTGCAGCCGCCCGTCAGGACTAGCAGAGACAGAAGCGCACACATGATCCACAGGAAACGGTTCTTCATCAATCCAGCCCTCCCTTGGTGCTGCGGATGACGTTCCCGCTACGCCGGACAGCCTGGGCGAGCGCCAGACCCAGGCTTTTGGCGACGGATTCCAGAAGGTGATGGCCATTTTTGCCATAATGCATGCTCACATGCAGGTTGCAGCGGGCACTGCTGGCAAAGGCCTTGTAGAACTCCCGCCAAAGGTCTTTTTCCTCACCGGCGATGACCGGGGGCAGAAGCTCGTCTCCGCGCCATTCCAGCCAGGGGCGGCCGGAAAGGTCGATGGTGACATCGCTCAGGGCCTCGTCCATGGGGACGCGGCCATAGCCCACGCGGGCGATGCCCACACGGTCCCCCAGGGCTTCCAGTACGGCCTGGCCCAGAACAAGGCCGATGTCCTCGGCACTGTGATGGGCGTCGATGTGCAGGTCGCCCCGGCAGCGCAGGTGCAGATCCATGCCGGCCCAGAACGCCGTCAGGGTCAGCATATGATCCAGCATTCCGAAGCCGGTCTGGATATCGGTCTTGCCCGAGCCGTCCAGGGTGAGGCTCAGGCTGATGTCGGTCTCGGCACTTTTACGGGCGTGCCGGGCCGAACGCTGGGGCAGTGTAGCTTCCATCATCATTCCTTGTCCTTGGCGGGCGTTGCCGGCTCGTCATCCATGGCAGGGGCTTCCGCTACGGCAGCGGTGTCGTCCTGCTGTTCCGTGGGCGTTTCCGTATCGGCCTCGCCGAGCGCGGAGAGTTCCTGTTCTTCGGGAAGCTCTGCGGCGGTTTGTTCCGTGTCAGCCGTTTCGGCGGTGAAGGTCTCGTCCGTCTCCGTGACGGAAGCGGGCGTTTCCTCTTCGGGCGGCATGCGCTGGGCGTCGTCATCGCTCATGGTGGCCATCGTGGCCGCAGCTGCGGCGGCAGCAGCCACCGTCGTGCCGTCCGGGCCCTCCGGAGCAGGAGATGCGGGCGCGGGGTCGGCCGGAGCAGGATCGCCGGGCGTCCCTTCTTCCTCTTCTTTCTTTTCCTTCTTCTTGCGGCCAAAGGCTGCGGCCACAAGGATGCTGATCTCATAGAGCAGCAGCATGGGCATGGCCATGAGCAGCTGGGAGACCACGTCCGGCGGCGTCAGGATGGCGGCCACGATGAAGATGCACAGGACGGCATAGCGGCGCGCCTTGCGCATCATCTGGGCCGTGATGACCCCCATGCGGGAGAGGAAGAAGGAGAACAGGGGCATCTCGAAGATGAGGCCGAACGCCAGGAGCAGCTTGATAACGAAATCAAGATAATCCGTGATGCGGGGCATGGCCTGGATCTGCTCGGAGGAGAAGCCCAGGAAGAAGTTGAACGCGTACGGGAAGACGATGAAGTAACAGAACACGCCACCGCCGATGAAGAAGATGGCGGAGAGCAGGGCGATGGGCAGCAGGCCCTTTTTCTCTTCCTCATACAGACCGGGGGAGATGAAGGCCCAGATCTGATAGAAGATGTACGGGCTGGTCACGAAAAGACCGGTCACGAAGGCCACGAACATGCGCACGAAGAAGGGTTCGGGCAGCGTGGTGTACATGGCCGTGCCGTGCGCGGGCAAGGCGCTGAGCAGCGGGGCCGTGATGAAGTCGAAGATGGGCTCGACCACCGTCCAGCAGAGCAGGAAGCCCACACCGGCGGCGATGAAGCAGCGCACCAGACGCCAGCGCAGTTCGTTGAGGTGATCCATGAGCCCCATGGTCTTCTCTTCGGGCTCAGGCGTCCCGCCGGCACCGGCAGCGGCCGTGGCAGGCGGAACGGGCGGCTGGCCGGCATCATCCCCGCCTTGCGGCACAGAGGCGGCCACGGCATCAGGGGCCGGAGCTGCCGTATCCGGCAGTTCGGCAGAGGCTTCCGCAGCTGCCGGAGCAGAGGTGTCTGCCTGGGCCTCGGGGGCGGCAGGCTGTTCCGCAGGGGCCGGAGTTTCAGCGGCTTCGGCCCGGGCCTTGGCAAGGGCCTGGGCCAGCGGGCTGTCCGCCGGAGGTTCGGGGATGGCGGCAGAGGCTTCTTCCGCCGGAACAACGGGCGCAGAGCCGTCTTGCTCCATCTGGGGAGCAGTCTCGGGCCCGGTACCGGAAGTCGCGGCAGGAGCGGTCTTGTCCGCGACAGCGTCGGGCTGGTCTTCGCCCGCAACAATCGTGTGCGGGGCCGCGGAAGAGACAGGAGCGTCCTGCTCGGGAGCCGTGACCGTGACGGTCAGATCCTGTTTGTCCTGGATGGTGCTCATGCTTTTGCTCCGCTGGCAGGAGTGGCGACAGCCGAGGTCGCCGTGGCGGAACCGCCGGCTTCGGCCTGGGCCTTGGCAAGGGCCTGGGCCAGAGGGCTGTCCGCAGGCGGTACGGGCGCGGTAGAGGGGATGACTTCCGGCTGGACAGTAGGACGGGCGGCCGCGGTCTCCGTGGCGGCAGGCGCAGCGGCAGGAGCTGCTTGGGCCTGGGAGGCTGCGGGCTGTGCGGCGGCCTGCGTCTGGGCGGCTGTTTTGGCCGCGTGCTCAGCACGGGCTTCAGGACTGAAAAATTCCTTTTCAGCTTCCTGCTTGCGTTTGAGATGCTCCTCCTGCTCCACTTCCGCATTCAGCGTGCGCTGAAAATCGGTGGAGACGCGGCGGAATTCTCCCATGGCCTTGCCGAGGGTGCGGGAAACACTTGCCAGGCTCTTGGGCCCCAGCACCACGAGGGCCACAAGAAGGATAACCAGAAATTCCGTACTGCCGATACCGAACATATCTTCCTCTGCTGTTAGTCCTGTGCGTCATGGACGCGGAAATGCTAAAACGCAAAATTACCTGAGCCCGCAGGCCTTGTAAAGTACACCGGCCGCCTGCCGCATCCTCTCTTCGGCAGGCCGGGGCTCTCCGTATGCCAGGGTGTCGATGCTCTCAAGGCATCGTATCCCGGAGAGGCGGTCAGGGCCGTGCGGTACCGTCCCGCAGCAGCATGGGCTGCCGTGCCAGCCAGTCCACGGACAGGCGGGTGATGTCCGTGATGAGGGAGAGGTTCGTTTCGGGGCTCTCCAGCGAGTTGCAGAGGAAGACCGCCAGAGCCACATAGCGGCCATCGGGCAGGCGGAAAAAGGCCAGGTCGTTGTCCGCAAGCTTGACCCCCTGGGCCGTCCTGTCGGAAGAACCGGTCTTGTGTCCGGCGGTCATGCCCTGCGGCAGGCCCTCAAGGATCTTGCCGGGCAGGGCGGGCGTCTTGGCCATGATGCCCGTCATGAAGTCTTTGTGCGCCTGAGGAATATCTGGGGAGCTGAAAAAGCCCAGCAGCATCCGGGCCATGCTGCGCGGCGTGCCCCAGTTGGCATACTGGTTGTAGATATTCTGGTGCATCCAGTCTTCGTTGTGGCCGATGAAGACACTGTCCGCTCCCAGACGACGTGCACAGGCCTCCACCACGGACGGGCCCCCCACATATTCCATCAGGATGTCGCAGCCATTGTTGTCGCTGAAAGTGACGGTAGCGTGCAGCAGCTTTTGCAGGCTGAGCCTGACGTCCCGCTGGCGGTATTTGTCCCGCAGGGGACTGTGCGTATCGGGATGGAGCTGTCCGGCACGCACCGGGATCCGGGCGGTCAGCGGCGTATGTTCCTGTTGCATTTTTTCCAGCACAGCCACAGCCAGCGGGAATTTGATGACGCTGAGCAGCGGGAAGGGCGTATCCATGTGGACACCGGCACAGAGACCGTCTTCGGTGAGCAGGGCCACACCGGCCAGGGCTTTTTTGTCCCGCATCAGGGCATGGATGTCCCGTTCCAAGGAAAGGGCGTCCACGGCGGCTTGCGGCGTAGCGGGCAATCCTTCGGCGGCCCGGAGGGGCAGGGCGGGGGAAAGCAGGGCCAGGGAGAGCAAAAGGGCAGGGAAGATGCGTGACATGGAAAGCTCACAGGGATGCAGTGTTCTATGGAGATGTCCAGGAAGGCGGACAGGCCATGAGCGTATTTTTCGGCAGGATAGGGACTGCCCTCGGTCAGGACAAGAGGAAATGTGAGGTCCCGGACTGGACATCAGGGGATGGTACCGATGGCGGGTAGCGTGGGACCGGTGACTCTGCAGGCACTGCGTGATGAGGAAGAAGGCGGGCTGGCGTAATTGCGATCAGCACATGCAAAAAAAGAGCTGACAGACTGTCTGTCAGCTCTTTTTTCATGCTGTCTTCACAGTGCGGCAGCACCGTGTCCGGGAGCAGGACAAGAGGCCTGTCGATCCGGCATTATTCCCACTCGATGGTGCTCGGGGGCTTGGAGGAGACGTCGTAGACCACGCGGTTGACGCCCTTGACTTCGTTGATGATGCGGCCGGACATACGGGCGATGAGGTCGGCGGGCAGGCGGGCCCAGTCGGCGGTCATGGCGTCCACGCTGTCCACCACGCGCAGGGCGATGACGTGCTCATAGGTACGGCCGTCGCCCATGACGCCCACGGTCTTCAGCGGCAGCAGCACGGCAAAGCCCTGCCAGACCTTGCGGTACCAGCCGGATTCGCGCAGTTCCTCCTGCACGATTTTGTCGGCCTGGCGCAGGATGTTCAGGCGTTCCTCGGTGATCTCGCCCAGCACGCGGATGGCCAGACCGGGACCGGGGAAGGGATGGCGCCAGACGATGGAATCGGGCATGCCCAGCTCGGCGGCCACCTTGCGTACTTCGTCCTTGAAGAGTTCGCGCAGGGGTTCCACCAGCTTGAGCTTCATGGTCTCCGGCAGGCCGCCCACATTGTGGTGGCTCTTGATGACGGCGCTGGGGCCCTTGTGGGACACGGATTCGATGACGTCGGGGTACAGGGTCCCCTGGGCCAGGTATTCCACTTCGGGCAGCTTCTTGGCTTCTTCGTCGAAGATGTCGATGAAGGTGTGGCCGATGATCTTGCGTTTCTTTTCGGGATCTTCCACGCCCTTGAGCAGGTCGAGGAAGCGATCCTGGGCCTGGACGAAGTTGAGGTTCAGGTCAAAGTGCTCGCGCAGGTAGCTGACCACTTCCTCGCCTTCGTTGAGGCGCAGCAGACCGTTGTCCACGAAGATGCAGTGCAGGCGATGCCCGATGGCCTTGTGCAGCAGCACGGCCACCACGGTGGAGTCGATGCCACCGGAAAGGGCGCAGACCACGTGCTTGTCGCCGATCTTCTCGGCCATTTCCTTGACCACACGTTCCACGAAGCTGGACATGCTCCAGTCGGGCACGATGTTGCAGACCTTGAACAGGAAGTTGCGCAGCATGGCGTCGCCGTCCACGCTGTGGTGCACTTCGGGATGGAACTGCACGGCGTAGATCTTGCGGCTTTCATCGGCCATGGCGGCCACTTCGAGGGTGGGGGTGCTGCCGGTGATCACGAAGCCGGGCGGGGGGGTCTTGACCTTGTCGCCGTGGCTCATCCACACGCGGCTGGGCTTGGAGCTGTCCAGGCCGTCCCACAGGGCGCAGGAGGCTTTCAGGGTCAGATCGGCCGGGCCGTATTCACGCGTCAGGGACTGGGCCAGTTCACCGCCCAGGTTCTGGGCCAGCAGCTGCATGCCGTAGCAGATGCCCAGCACCGGCACGCCCAGTTCCAGGAAGCCCTTGTCCAGAGTGGGAGCATCGGCTTCGCCCACGCTGGCAGGACCGCCGGAAAGAATGATGGCCGAAGGAGCCATAGAGGCCACTTCGGCGGCGGTGACGTTGCAGGCATGGATTTCGGAATACACGCCGGGTTCACGCACACGCCGTGCGATGAGCTGGGTGACCTGCGAACCGTAGTCAATGATAATGACCTTGCTGTGCGCCATGAGTGTTCCTTGCAATGTATGCGGACGCCGCCCGGGAGGGACGGCGTCCTTTATATAATGTCATGAACGGGCAGCCTGGCTGCCGGAAAACAGGATGCAGGCATCAAACGGATGCGGGCGGTCGCTGCAGCGATCGCCCGCAGGTCTGAGGCTAGTTGTCGATGCGATAGTTGGGGGCTTCCTTGGTGATGATGACGTCGTGCACGTGGCTTTCACGCAGGCCGGCCGCCGAGATCTCGCAGAAGGTGGTGTTCTCGAACAGGTCGTTGAGGGTGCGGGCACCCACATAGCCCATGTCGGAACGCAGGCCGCCCATGAGCT
>ENA-UEQP01002608-UEQP01002608.1-human-gut-metagenome-genome-assembly--contig:-NODE-2608-length-13281-cov-4.728188_pt1 | contig 13281 bp, 10 predicted proteins | sample MGYA00242951_ERZ507951 | MGnify/ENA primary metagenome ERZ507951 (study PRJEB26167, sample SAMN06115539) | human gut metagenome | host: Homo sapiens | place: China:Shanxi | collected 2015-11-18...
TTTCTCTTATAAAAAATTCTTTCAACCATTCACCAAAACCCTTACTATTATTATTTCTTAAAAATTCTACATTCCAAACCTTACTTGAAACTGAAAAACTTTCGTCACAAATTAGTCTTGCTTCTCTTGTTGAATTTTCTTTAGTTGAAATTCTATAATAATTTTCTGTATGTCCTACATTTTCATACCCAAAATAAATAATGTCATATTTATTATCTTTATTATGATTGGTAATATTATTGTTAATCAGGAACACTTCATCCATACGATTATTTATCACAAATTCAAACCATTGCTGCTCTCTCGGTTTAAAAAATTTTGTATGAAACGTTGGAAACATAGATTCATCCATCAACAATTCAACCAGATAAGCCTCCTCCGAGCAATGATTTCTTCTATTGTAATCCGAAGTCTTTTTCAAAGCACGATCAATTGCTTTCTTTTTATTGTCTGTCGTATAGAAACCTTTTCCAAAGTCAAGATTCGGAAGACTTTTATTTAAATCAATTCCATGTATAGATATGTCAAAAGCAGAACTTAAGTTTGTACCATGGTACACTTTTATCAATAAGTTGTCCTCAATTCATCACTAGTATAGTAAGCGTATTATATACTAACATTGTAAAAAAGTCTACAAAAATATATGCTACACAAAGATGCCAATAGATGGAATAAAAAGAAAGTGTAGCATACACTTCTGCCAATGAACAGAAGTCTGTATACCACACTTTCGTAATTACTTAAAACTATCCTTTAGATTAGTTCCAATGCTGATCCTTGAACACAATCTTGCGATAGGTTTCAAAGTCAACCCACTTATTGAAGAAGGTTTCGGAAATACTGCTGCCCTCCGATGCAAGCTCTGCCTTAAATACATCAAGATCCGTCTGGCTGCTTACATGCACTGCGAAGCCTCGTCCGTTGATAACAGGTACATCGTTGTATGTATAATCGGCAAGCGGCTGGATGACGGTAATCTTGCGGTCGCGTACCTGTACCGCTACCTGATCGCGAAGCACAACAACATCGAAGCTGTCCGGATACCGGTAAGACTCGCCTACAACCGGAATCTCATCACCGATCGTGTAAGTCTTGCCGGATGGCTGTACCTTAAATACGGTCATACTCTCGAGGTCATAGTAGAACTCCTCGAAGATATCTCCGTTGGCTTTCAGGTTACCGGATACGAATGCACATTTGACATCCTTGCTCTCATCGAGCTTCGGATTCTCCACAACACCGCAGGCAGAAGTCATGTTCGTGATACGATCGATCAGGATCAGCTCGCCAAGTGTCTTATGATTTAAAAAGGCGTCAAGTACGATCTCCTCCTGAAGCACAAGATCGCAAACGGCAATCTCGTTCTTTCTCAGGCGTCCGACCGGAATATATTCTCCGGTGTTGACATCGATCTTGTACTGAATATTCTTAAGAATTCCAGGAATCGTCTCGGTTCCGATTTTGACTAAGTAATCCTTACCGACCGTCAGTTCCTGATCGTCCATCCACAGAATCGTTGCTGTAAATTTCTTGCTGACCGGAAGTTCTACCGTTGTAAGAACACATCCTCTGGATACGTCCACTTCCTTATCAAGCTGAATGGTTACCGGGCGTCCTGCATCGGCACTGTCCGCATTCTTGTCCCCGACTAAGATACTTTTGACCTTTGCATGCTCGTTGCTTGGGAGCGTGATGATCTCATCGCCGACCGAGATGCTGCCGCTTTCGATCTGTCCCTGGAATCCACGGAAGGTGTGATCTGGACGACACACACGCTGTACCGGCATATAGAAGCCAACCTCCTGCTTTTTCTCGCTGACATCAATATCCTCAAGATAAGAAAGGAGCACCGGTCCATCGTACCAGCTCATCTTATCGGAACGCTTCGTAACATTGTCTCCCTCGGTTGCGGAAACCGGAATGATCTGCACACTTGCAAGTGAAAGTTCCTTCGACAGTTCCTCGATCTGTGCAGTGATCTCCTTGAAGCGATCCTCGCTGTAATCCACGAGATCCATCTTGTTGACTGCAAATACAAAGTACTTAATTCCCATCAAAGCACAGATTCTTGCGTGGCGTCTGGTCTGCACAAGCACTCCCTGCTTTGCATCCACGAGGATGACGGCAAGATCCGCAAACGATGCGCCGACCGCCATGTTTCTTGTATACTCTTCGTGACCTGGTGTATCTGCCACGATAAAACTTCTCTTATCGGTTGTGAAATAACGGTATGCGACATCAATCGTGATACCCTGCTCACGCTCTGCCATCAGACCGTCAAGAAGCAGTGAATAGTCGATCGCACCGCCGCGGCTTCCGACTTTGGAGTCTAATTCCAATGCCTTTTCCTGATCTGCGTACAGCAGCTTGGAATCGTATAAAATATGTCCGATCAGTGTTGACTTTCCGTCATCCACACTTCCGCAGGTAATAAATTTCAGTAATCCGCTCATTAGAAATAGCCCTCCCTTTTTCTTCTTTCCATGCTGCCGGCTGCCTCGTTATCGATCACTCGGGTGGTTCGCTCCGACTCGACCGCACTTAAGGTCTCATCGATGATCTCATCGAGTGTGGTTGCGGTGGATTCAATACCACCGGTCAGCGGGTAGCAGCCAAGTGTACGGAAACGCACACTCTTGTGCTCGATCTTCTCACCTGGACGAAGTTTCAGTCGGTCATCATCTACCATGATGATCTGTCCGTCACGCTCGATGACCGGACGCTCCGCTGCAAAGTAAAGCGGCACGATGTCGATGTTCTCTCTCTTGATGTATTCCCAGATATCGGTCTCTGTCCAGTTGGAAATCGGGAAGACACGGATGCTCTCTCCCTTGTGGGTCTTCGAGTTGTAAAGCTTCCACTTCTCCGGGCGCTGGTTCTTCGGGTCCCATGCATGGTTCTCGTTACGGAAGGAGAAGATTCTCTCCTTCGCACGGGATTTTTCCTCGTCACGCCGTCCGCCACCGAACGCTGCGGTAAATCCGTATTTGTTTAACGCCTGCTTCAACGCCTGCGTTTTCATGATGTCAGTGTAAGCACTGCCATGATCAAACGGGTTGATGCCCTGCTTTACGCCATCCTCATTGATGTATTCGATCATCTCGATGCCAAGCTTCTTGGCTGTCTCATCACGGAACTTGATCATTTCCTTGAATTTCCATGTCGTGTTGACATGCAGGAACGGAAAAGGTGGCTTCTCCGGATAGAAGGCTTTCATCGCCAGATGGAGCATTACGGAGCTGTCTTTTCCGATGGAATACAGCATTACCGGTTTCTCACACTCGGCTGCCACTTCTCGTATAATGTAGATTGCCTCTGCTTCGAGTGCATCAAGATGGGATAATTCACTCATGTTGTTCCTCCTTTATGTAGGTCATTAATATTTATTCGAATCTTTCTTGTTTACCGTAATTACTTCGGTTGTGCCATCTGTCTTATCAATCTGCCAGTTGAGCAGGTCTCCCTGCGTGGAGACCGTCATCTTACTGCCCATACCGCCGATATCGGCTCCCAGATAGAACGAGATCGCACCGAATGCACATTCCTTGATACAGGAAGCGCAGCCCCAGCAGTCCTTCGGATAACGGATGTAGGCTTTCTTATTCTCATCCAGTTCGATCAGACTTCCCGGACAGACCGCGATACACTTTGTACAGCCTTTGCATTTAAGTTTGTTAATTGAAATGCTCATACCGCTTACCTCCTTCTACTAGATCTCTGTAGATCATCTCGATTTTTCCATCCACCAGACGGGAATTCACATACCGCAGCCACTCGTCAGACTTCTTTGGATAATCCAGATTCTCCGCAAAGCTGTGCCAGCGCGTCTCTTTTCTCGCACGCAGATGCGCAATCACAGTCAGGCAGACCGTCAGGCGCTCCTTCAGTTCATAGACGAACATCAGCTCATGCATGTCTTCCGCTTTCAGCCCCTCCGCAAGTGTCTGGATCTGTCTGATCTTCTCCTCCGCCATGTCAAGCTGCTTCGCATTAAACTGATAATGGGTTCCGATGCCTCCTGCGTAAGTATCCATCACTTTCTGCATCGCCTCTTCCAACTGCTCCACGGTAAACACCGCGTTTTCTTTCTGTAAGATGGCATCGTATTCAGCAACTTTGTCGTTCAGACTTTGAACCGATTGCGCAACTTCATGATTCCATGCCGCCTCTGTATCGTTCTTGATCTCAACAATGTTCTTTCCGTTCGCTGTATCGGTGTTCACATCTTCTAAGTTTCCGGTCACAACCATATCTGCTTCTTCCGCATCCAGCTGTTCCACCATGCGAAGCGCTGCGATCTCGCCTTCCACCAATGCTCCGGTCACATACTTCTGCGGACATCCTCCTGCCACATCGCCTGCGGCAAAAAGCCCGTGAATCGTCGTCTCACGATTCGTATCCACCCAGTAACCGCTCGCCGTATGGCCTCCGACGATGTATGGCTCCGTACCTTCGATCTCCACATTCTGCTCACTCGGATTCTTACCGGATTCCACCCATTTGAGCGTCTGGCTCGGTGCCATATTCAGGTACGCTTTGCGAAGCGCATCGTCCTGCTCCGCAGTAATGCCTTCCGTCCGCAGATAACATGGTCCGCGTCCTTCCAGATTCTCCTGCACGGTTCCGTACACACGCTGCGAGGTGGTCAGTCCGTATTTCGTCTCATACACTTCGCCCAAAGCGTTCACCTGCTTTGCGCCGACCCCCTGTGCGATCGTTCCGGTCGGTGCAATCGTGTCCTTACACCGGAGTGCGATAAATCGCATCTCAAACGTGGTCATCTCCGCTCCCGCACGAATTCCCATCGCGTAACCCGCGCCTGTGTTAAACGGAGGATACCACATCTTATGTCTTGAAAATCCCGGATTGTTTGGCTTGTATAATCCAGCGGCTCCGCCTGTTGCGATCAGCACTTTCTTCGCGCGGATCTCATACGCTTTCTGCTCCTCGATGGAGAAGCCATACGCTCCAAGAATCTGATTGTTCTCCACAATATAGTCTGTAATATTCAGTCGGTTGATCACCGTTACGTCATCTAATTTTGATACCGCATCCGCAAGAAGCGGCTTGAAGTTCTCGCCGTTGATCTTGATGTTACGGTTTCCTCTGGCAACATACTCACCGTTCTCATCCTTTAAGATGACCAGTCCGAGCTGTTCCATCTTCGCCGTCACACGGTTTAAGCCTTCCGACATCGTCAGAAGAAGATCTTCACGCACAATGTTGTCCGCATCCTTCTTCGCATAATCCACATAATCCTGTGGTTTTCTTCCCTTTACGATATAGGCATTTAATGCATTCACTCCGGCAGCTAAGCATCCGCTTCGTTTGATGTTGGCTTTCTCCGCGATCACAACCGAATAATCGGAATGCTCTCTGATCGTCATTGCCGCGTAGCAGCCGGCGGTTCCGCCACCGATGATCAGAATGTCGGTATACAGCACTTCCTTCTGTGTAATTTTCATATCCATTCCTCTCTTTATATTTTTTCTGATACACGAATTGCTCCGTTGCCATGCAACTCCCGCAATTCTACACAGATTCGCAATCCGTTGATTTTTTCAAAATCACTTCTTGCTCATCCGTGTGCGGGTCATTAATCCAGAATACGTTTTCTGCAAGCAGAACTGTATTCTGGATTTTGACACCTTGTATCAGATATAGAATACATCATCGATCTGCATCTCCTGATTCTCCACGAGATACGTCTGATGCTCATCAAAGATGTAAAGGCGATAGATCAGCACATACACCTTCTGCCCGATCTCAAGCGGATCTTTTTCTAATGACCGCTCCGCCACAATCTCAATTCCATCGATGTCTACGACAATATCTAGATGATTGCCACGAAAGACAATGTCTTTGACAAAACCTTCCTCCGTCGCGCTGATGAACCGCTCCGGTTCGCTGCGCGAAAGCTTCACAAATTCCGGTCTCAGTACTGCGTGATCCGCGCCCTCGATCCGGTCAAAGCCGCAAAGTCTGTCGTATTCATTCACAACTGAGGATCGTCCGATAAACTGTGCAACGAACGGTGTGTCCGGTGCTTTATAGATTTCCATCGGCGTTCCCATCTGCTCGATGCGTCCGTGATTCGTGATGATGATCTCATCCGCGACCTCGACCGCCTCATCCTGGTCGTGCGTGACAAAGATGCTTGTGATGCCAAGCTTTGTCACCATCTCTTTGAGCCAGGTACGAAGCTCCGTTCTGACTTTCGCATCGATCGCCGCAAACGGCTCATCAAGGAGCAGTACCTGCGGATTCGGTGCAAGCGCACGCGCGAAAGCGACTCTCTGCCGCTGTCCGCCGGACAACTGATTCGGATAACGCTTCTCGAGTCCGGTCAGTCCGGTGAGCTCAAGCAGCTCCGTCACGCGTTTTTTAATTTCTTTCTTCGGAACCTTCGCCAGCTCCAGACCAAATGCGACATTGTCAAACACCGTCATGTAACGAAACAACGCATAACTTTGGAACACGAAACCGATGCCGCGTTTGGCTGCCGGAATATCATTGACACGCTGTCCATCAATGTAGATGTCGCCGGAGTTGGGATTTTCCAGTCCTGCGATCATGCGAAGCAGCGTTGTCTTGCCGCTGCCGGACGGTCCGAGCAATGCGACCAGCCTGCCTTTTTCGATGCCGAAGCTTACATTGTCCGAGGCTTTAAAGTCCCCATAATTTTTACAGATATTTCTCATTTCCACATACATATCGTCTACCTCTTTTGCCTCATCTAACGTGGTGTGTGGTTTTTCTTATTGCGATATTCAAAAATATTGCGAAGGATCAACACAACGACTGCGATCAGTACCAGAATCGATGATACCGCAAACGCCGCGGTAATCGATGTGTCGGTGCCGGACATGTACAAAGCGTCAATCTCAAGCGGAAGTGTGAATGTCTCACCTCTCGTCTTCGATAAGGCGTTGACTGCGCCGAACTCTCCAAGTGCTCTTGCTGTACAGAGGATGATGCCGTAGATCAGTCCCCACTTCATCTGTGGGAGCGTGATCCGGCGAAAGATTGTCCAGCCGCCGGCTCCCATGAGTGCCGCCGCTTCCTCCTCGTCTTTGCCTTCCGCATTCAGGATTGGGATAATCTCACGCGATACATACGGAAATGTAACAAAAATCGTTGCGAGCACAACGCCCGGCAATGCGAACGTAATTCTGATATTGGTTCCGAGCAGCTGATTCAGCCAGCGGATACCCGGATACGTCCATCCAAGTCTTCCGAACGTCATCAGGAAAGCGAGTCCGACAATGACCGGTGAGATGGAAAACGGAATGTCAATAAGTGTTGCCAAAACCTGTTTCCCTTTGAACGAAAACTTCGTCAGAAGCCACGCTGCTGTAATTCCGAAAAACGTGTTGACGGCTACCGCGATCACCGTTGCAAGCAGGGTAACCAGCAATGCGCTCTTCACATACTCGGTAGAGATCGCTTCCAAATAGAATTTCACGCCTTCGCTCAAGGAATTTATGATGATCGAACAAAGCGGAAGCACCAGCATGATTCCGATGAACAGAACGCTTATGCCGATCAATATGTATTTTGTAATTTTCTTGCTGCTCTGTTCCATGTGTAATCCTCTTAATCCATTATAATTCCGATTTCTTCGTTCTTCGAACTCCCGAAATCGCACAGACATGCGCAATCCGGGCTATCACCCTACTTGCTTATGTCTGTTTATCCGTCAAATAAATAAGCTACTTTGCCTGCAAGCAGTCACGCTGCTTATTTGCTTGACGGAATTATTATAGCACGTTCGTTCTTGCCGCTTGTCTCATCTGTACGATATTGACACCGAACAGAATCACAAACGAGAAAATCAGCATAACAAGTGCGATTGTGGTAGCACTTGCATAATCAATGTAACCCAGCTTCTGCATGATCACATACGATACCACCTGTGTCTGCTCTCTGGCACTATTGCCGGAAATATAGATCACGCTTCCGTACTCGCCGACGCCTCTGGCAAAGGCAAGTCCGAATCCGGTTAAGATTGCCGGTCTCAGTTCCGGAAAGATTACTTTATAAAAGGTCTGCCACCGGTTCGCACCAAGCATAAAGGATGCTTCCTCATACTGGTGATCCAGCTTCTCAAGTACCGGCTGTACTGCACGGATGACGAACGGAATTCCAATAAATACTAATGCGATCACGAGTCCCAGATGCGTGTATGATACTTTGATTCCAAGCTTCGCAAGCGGCTTTCCAAGAAAGCCTGTCTCCGAATACAGTTTGGAGAGTGTGATACCCGCGACTGCGGTCGGCAGAGCAAACGGAAGCTCGATGCATCCATCAAGCAGGCGTTTTCCGGGGAAATCATACCGGACAAGCACCCAGGCTACGATGACACCAAACACACAATTGATAAGTGCCGCTGCCAGTGAACAAAGGATGCTCGTACGAAACGCATGCAACACATTCGGCTTTGTCACCAGTGCGAAGAACTCCGACGGTGAAAGCTTCAGTGCATAGACGAACACCGATGCAAGCGGGATTAAGATGAGCAGGGAAAGCATCGTAATTACGATTCCCATTGTCAAATGATATCCCGGGATAACCCGTACTTTTTTCGCTTTATTAGTACTCGTAGATTTCATCAAACATTGCTCCATCGTCAAAATAGGTCTTGTATGCGTTGTCCCATCCGCCGTAATCATCAATCGTGTACAGCTTGATATTCAGGTCAAATTTATCTGCATACTCTGTCAAAATTTCTTCATTCGCCGGTCGGTATCCATACTCCGCTGCCATACGCTGCGCCTCGTCACTGTACAGATACTCCAGATACTCGCGGCTGACTTCCTGCGTGCCGTTCGCATCCGCATTGTCATCGACGATCGCCACACTCGGCTGCGCCAGAATGCTGACCGACGGCGTGATGAGTTCGTACTCATCCGGATAACTGCTCATCGTCGTCAAAGCCTCATTCTCCCACGCGATCAGCACATCACCCTTCTGGTTCTCCACGAACGTTGTGGTCGATCCGCGCGCTCCGGAATCCATCACCGAAACCTGCGCATATAATTTCCGAAGGAAATCCTCTTCCTTTGCCTCATCTCCGTATGCTTCCTTCGCATAGGACAACGCCGCAAGGAAATTCCAGCAGGCACCGCCGCTGCTCTTCGGGTCCGGCGTGAGCACTTCCACATCCGGCCGGGTGAGATCATCCCAGTCTTTAATGCCTTTCGGATTGCCTTTCCGCACGAGAAAGACGATCGTAGAGGTGTACGGTGCGCTGTCCCTGTCAAACTCTTCTTTCCACCCCGGCTCGATCAGTCCCGTCTGCTCGATCAGTGTGATATCATGCTCCAAAGCCAGTGTTACGACATCCGCATTACATCCCTCGACCACCGATCGTGCCTGCGCTCCGGAACCTCCGTGCGACTGGATGACTTCCACTTTCTTACCGAACTTGTTCTCATAATATTGCTCAAACAACGGATTGTATGCCTCGTAGAATTCACGCGTCGGATCGTAGGAAACATTCGTGATCGTAATCGTATCGCTTTGCTTCCCGCCGCATCCGGTGAGGGCAATGGTAAGAAGAAGCGTTACCGCTGCGAAGCGCCGGAATGTGCGACATCGCGTGCCGCATTTACGACTTTCTTCTTTATATATAGTTGTGAAGTCTGGTTTCTTACTGTAATTCTTCACGTTTTATCCTCTTTGCTACGTTATGCAACTATTCTCTCTTCCCCACATGCAAGCATGTCGCATCCGTTTCCTTATTCATAGGAAGGCTGAATCGTAACACTTATTCTAAAATAGGGAAGTAGATAAATATCTCTCTCCGGTATCCGGAAGCAGTACCACGATCCGCTTGCCTGCATTCTCCGGTCGCTTCGCCAGCTCTGTTGCCGCCCAAAGTGCCGCGCCCGACGAAATTCCAACCAGAAGTCCGTCCGACTTTGCGACCTCGCGCGCTGTCTCAAACGCTTCCTCGTTGCCAACCTTAATGATTTCATCCACAAGGCTCATATCCATAACCTTCGGAATAAATCCGGCGCCGATTCCCTGAATCTTGTGTGGGCCAGGCTGCTCTCCGGATAATACTGCGGATGTTGCCGGTTCCACTGCGATAATCTTCACATCCGGATTCTTCTCACGAAGTCCCGCTCCGGTTCCGGTTAATGTTCCACCGGTTCCGACGGAGGATACGAAGATATCCACATTTCCATCGGTATCCTGCCAAATTTCCTGAGCAGTCGTCACTTTGTGAATCGCCGGATTTGCTTCATTCTCGAACTGCTGCGGAATGAATGCATTTCCATATTCTTCCTTCAGCTGCGCTGCTTTCTCGATCGCACCACGCATTCCTGCGCGTCCCGGTGTCAGCACAATTTCCGCACCGAGTGCTTTCACGATCTTGCGTCGCTCCATACTCATGGTGTCCGGCATCGTCAGAATCAAATGTAATCCTTTCGATGCGGTAACAAACGCAAGTCCGATTCCGGTGTTGCCACTTGTCGGCTCAATGATGACCGTATTCTGATTGATCTTGCCATCCTTGATTCCCTGCTCGATCATCGCGTTCGCCACACGATCCTTCACACTTCCGAGCGGATTAAAATACTCAAGCTTCGCAACGACCTGCGCCTTCAGTTCCTTCTTCTTCTCATAATTGGATAATTCCAGTAACGGTGTGCCTCCGATCAGCTCCGTTAATTGTTTTGCAATCTTCTCCATCATCGTTTCCTCTTCTGACCATTTATCTTTCGCATCAAATTTCTATAATTGTTTCTCATTTAAGTTTTATTGTGTTTTATCATACCCCACTATTCCTACTATGTCAATAGGTATTCTGGGTTAAAGTAATAAAATGCACCGGGAACCTACTCGTTCCCGGTGCTTATCAATCCCATTTTTCTATTATAGCATTCCATCCCGCAGCACATCATGATCGCGCAGCAGTTTTTCGATCACGGTTCCCTTGATCTTGCCAACCAGCGGTTTCTTGATCACATTGAGCGGTCCTAAATCCATCTGTAATGGCGATTTTCCATCCATCAGCTTCACGCTACTGTCTAACAGTTCACGCACATCGTAGACACTGCCCCATACCTCCGGCACGCCACGATCCACGCCCAGCAGCCCATAGACCGCTTCCATTGCAGTACGCACAGAATACTCCGTCGTAAATACCGTATCTCTCGGGGTCTCCGTAAACTGTCCAAGGAATGCGAAGTTGACACAGCCATCCGGAATAACATCCGGGCGGTCGCCTTTGGTTCTTGGCATAAAGAATGCGGTGATATACGGCATCATGGTTGGTACACAGACCGCACTGTGCTCTGCCAGATCTTCGATCTGATCTTCCGGCACACCAAGATGATACAGCCATTCTTCTGTGATTTCCTTACCAGTACACTCCTTCATCGGCTTCTTGATAAAGTCACCCTGGGCATCGGTAAACAGGCCGTATACCCATACGCAGACCTTGTCTTTGTCCTGCTCCTTGAACTGCCCCTGACGATTGATCGTCCAACTTAATAACCAGCTGGAATCCCTGCAGCTTACGATACCACCGGTAACGGTCCCTCCGCTGCGCGGATCACGCTTACAGATTTTCTCAATATATGGGAGGATCTTGTCATCCAGCGTTGTAACGGTTGCCGATTCCCAATTGGTCTTGGCAATGTCGGAGCAGAATTTCTCCGGATGTCCGAAAGAAGGGTCCTGCTTTGCAATGTTCTTCCACAGACTCCAGCAGCCACTGGTGCGCACCTCTGCGTCCCCATTCGGTGCATGATTCTGATCACCGTAGATTGTGCCCTCGGTGCAGCTTCCGTTTGTGACAAAGACCAGATCATTTTCTGTCAGGACAATGCCAGTCTCTACGCCTTTGACTTTACATTCAATGGTTTTTGCCACTTTCTTTCCATCTTTGATGTCAAAAATAACGTTGGTTACTTCGGTGTTGAACTGGAACTCAACCCCGGCATCCTCGAGATATTTCTGCATCGGAAGAATCAGGGATTCGTACTGGTTATAACGCGTAAATTTCAGTGCGGAGAAATCCGGCAGACCGGAAATATGGTGGATAAACCGCTGGAAGTACAGCTTCATCTCCAAAGCACTGTGCCAGTTTTCAAATGCAAACATTGTGCGCCAATACAGCCAGAACGTGGAATCGAACACTTCCTCATCGAATACATCCTCGATGGTCTTGTCGTACAGATCTTCATCCTTTGTCATAAAAAGCTTCATGATCTCCATGCAGCCCTTCTGGCTTAAGTTAAACTTTCCATCCGTATGTGCATCCTCACCGCGATTTTCCGTTGCACGGCAAAGCGAATAGTTCGGATCCTCCTTGTTCAGCCAGTAATACTCATCCAGCACGGATGCCCCTTCGATTTCCAGTGACGGAATGCTGCGGAACAGATCCCATAGACACTCAAAATGGTTCTCCATCTCACGGCCACCACGCATCACATATCCGCGGGTCGGATCAAAGATACCATCACAGGCACCTCCCGCCACATCCATTGCCTCCAGAATATGGATATGAGAACCAGGCATCTGACCATCTCTTACAAGAAAACATGCCGTTGCCAGTGCTGCAAGTCCGCTACCGACAATATATGCACTCTTGTCATCGACTCCTTGCGGCTTCTTTGGTCGGGCAAATGCCTCGTAGTTTCCATTGGTATAATAAATTCCCTTGCTGTTTTTCTCCTGGCTGCCGCGTTCCGTATTCCGGTAATCCGAAGCCGACTTAACCACTTTTCCTGCCTTTTTCCGCTTCGACGCCGCTGCCGCCAGCCCCGCTCCAACTGCCAGTGCCGATACCGCACCCGCTTTCCATGCTTTCTTATTCATGTCCTGATCGCCCCTGCCTTTCTTCAACTTTCAAACCATTTCTTTTTTACGTTACCCCGATATCTAGTTTTTGATACTATCTAATAATGATTTGATAGTAAAACTTTTTTGAAGAAAAGTCAAGAGCATCGCTTCTCTCTCATCATCTTCCGTCACTTCCCGTTTGCCTTTGGTCAGGACAAGTGGAAGGTGCTGATCCTGCGTGACCTGCTGCCGGGAACGAAGCGGTTCAGGGAGCTGAAAAAGTCCGTAGGCAATGTGTCTCAGAAGGTTTTGACCGCCCAGCTCCGGGCGATGGAGGAAAACGGGCTTCTCCACCGTGAGGTCTACGCCGAATTAGCAAATATTTTTGCTGGGCGGCAGCTCTACTTTCTGCCAAAAATGGCATCGAATGGCACTGGCATACTGAATTGGAGTTTATTTATATTGAATCCGGAACTGTTACTT
>ENA-UEQP01002613-UEQP01002613.1-human-gut-metagenome-genome-assembly--contig:-NODE-2613-length-13263-cov-4.054300_pt1 | contig 13263 bp, 10 predicted proteins | sample MGYA00242951_ERZ507951 | MGnify/ENA primary metagenome ERZ507951 (study PRJEB26167, sample SAMN06115539) | human gut metagenome | host: Homo sapiens | place: China:Shanxi | collected 2015-11-18...
CCTGGCGGGGACCCGCCCCCGGGGCAAGCCCAGAGAAGAGGACCTGGCCCTGGAGGCCGAACTGCTGGCCGACGAGAAGGAGCGGGCGGAGCACAACATGCTGGTGGATCTCGGAAGAAATGATCTTGGTAAGATAAGCAAGTTCGGAACTGTTGAGGTTGAGCAGTACATGAAGGTTCAGAGGTACTCACATGTAATGCATATCGGGTCAACGGTCAAAGGAGAGATCGATGACAGCAGGTATGATGAGCTGTCAGCCGTGGATGCGGTACTTCCAGCAGGAACCCTCTCGGGAGCACCGAAGATCAGAGCGTGTCAGATCATCAACGAGCTGGAGAACAACAAGAGAGGAATATATGGTGGAGCCATAGGATACATAGATTTCACAGGGAATCTTGATACATGTATAGCCATAAGGATCGCATACAAAAAGGGTGACAAGGTATTTGTCAGATCCGGAGCGGGAATCGTGGCGGACAGTGTTCCGGCAAATGAGTTCCAGGAATGTATCAACAAGGCAAAGGCAGTTACAACAGCACTCACAATGAGCGCTTTTCATGCGCATGCACAATAAATACAAGGAGGACAAAACAAATGACAATACTTATAGATAATTATGACAGCTTCTCCTACAACCTGTATCAGCTTGTGGGGGCAATAAATCCGGATATAAAGGTTATAAGAAATGATGAGTTCACCTGTGAGGAGATCGAGGCGATGAATCCGGATCACATAATCATCTCACCGGGACCCGGAAGACCTTCGGATGCGGGAATGTGTGAGGAAGCGGTGAGATATTTTGCAGGAAAAGTACCAATCCTCGGCGTGTGTCTCGGACATCAGGCGATTTGTGAGACATATGGTGCGACAGTCACATATGCAAAGAAACTTATGCATGGAAAGATGTCGCTGGTTGATGTGGATCTGAACTGCAGATTGTTCAGAGGACTTCAGAGCAAGATACAGGTTGCCAGATATCATTCACTGGCAGCAGCCGATGAGAATTTTCCGGAATGCCTGGAGGTCACAGCCAGGACGGAGGATGGAGAGATCATGGCAGTAAAACACAGGAATTATGAGGTATATGGAGTTCAGTTCCATCCGGAGTCGATATTGACACCGAAGGGCAAGATAATGCTCAGGAATTTTTTAGAGATATAAAATGATATAAAATAAGGAGGATATGGCGATGATACAGGAAACTCTTAAGAAGGTAGTAACAGGACAGGATCTTACATACGATGAGGCATATGCCAGCATGGATGAAATATTCAGCGGCCAGGTGCCGGGAGAGACAACGGCTGGATATCTCACAGCGCTTCACATGAAGGGCGAGACACTTGATGAGATAACAGCCAGTGCAAATGGAATGAGAGACCATGCGGAGTCTCTTCCACATGACGGAATAGATGTTCTTGAGATCGTGGGAACAGGTGGGGATTGTGCGAATTCATTTAACATATCGACAACGAGTGGTATAGTTGCAGCGGCGGCCGGAGTACCGATCGCAAAGCACGGCAACAGAAGCGTATCGAGCAAGAGTGGAGCAGCGGATGTACTTGAGGCTCTTGGTGTAAATATCTCCATATCACCTGAAAAGATGGGCAAGGTTCTTGCTGAGTGCAACATGAGCTTTATGTTTGCCCAGGTATATCACAAGGCGATGAAATATGCAGGCCCGGTCAGAAAGGCACTTGGAATACCGACAGTATTCAATATCCTTGGACCTCTCACTAACCCAGCAAAGGCTCAGATGCAGATCATGGGAGTATACAAGGAGGAGCTTGTTGATCAGATGGCTCCTGTACTTGTTGGTCTTGGCGTAAAACGGGGACTTGTCGTATACGGACAGGATTGTCTGGATGAGATCTCCATGAGCGCACCTACAACTGTAGCAGAGATCAAAGATGGCGAGATCACAAAGTATGAGATCAAGCCAGAGGATTTCGGATTTGAGAGGTGCAGTAAGGAGGATCTGGTGGGCGGCGATCCTGAGGAAAATGCACAGATCACCCGCGATATCCTGTCAGGTAAGATTACTGGAGCCAAGAGAAATGCAGTTGTACTGAACGCAGCAGCTTGTATCTACATCGCAGGCAAGGCAGATTCCATAGCGGATGGAATCAAGGTTGCAGAGGACGTGATCGACAGTGACAAGGCTGCTGAGACGCTTGATGCATTTGTAAGACTGACAAATGAGTAGATAAGTTTTATCGCAGACTATGATAGAAAGTTGTATAGAGAGGTAAGAGATGATATTAGATGAGATAGCTGCAAAGACAAAGGAACGTGTGGCGGAGCAGAAGAAAAAAGATCCTCTTGAGGAGATGAAGAGACAGGCACTTGATATAGTTGCCAGAGAGACGGATAACGGCAGCAGCCCATATAGTAAGTTCCCATTTAGGGATAATCTGGCAGCGGATGGAATATCGTTTATTTGTGAGGTCAAGAAGGCATCGCCTTCCAAGGGGCTTATCGCACCGGACTTTCCCTATGTTGAGATCGCAAAGGAATATGAGGCGGCTGGTGCTTCAGCCATATCGGTGCTCACTGAGCCGTTTTATTTCCAGGGAAGCAATCAGTTCCTGATGGATATAAAGAAGGAGGTAAATATACCGCTGCTGAGGAAGGATTTTACAGTTGACGAGTATATGATATATGAGGCAAAGGTCATAGGAGCCTCGGCGGTGCTTTTGATTTGCGCAATACTGGATGACGAGCAGCTTGGATTATACCTGCAGCTTGCGCATGAACTTGGGATGTCGGCTCTGGTTGAGGCTCACGATGAGGATGAGGTCAGACGGGCGATAGCCTGCGGAGCCGGCATCATCGGGGTGAACAACAGAGACCTCAGAACATTTACGGTGGACATCATGAACAGTGTTCGTCTTAGAAAGCTGATACCGGATACGGTGCCAGCCACCCATATGGGGACGGAGGTACCTGTCACTGGTACAGGAGCTGCGGCTGACACTTTAGCACCCCAGAAGATGGTGTATGTGTCTGAGAGTGGAATCAAGGCAAAAGAGGACATAGACAGGCTCAAGGCAAATGGAACTGATGCGGTGCTCATAGGTGAGACATTTATGAGAAGTCCCGACAAGAAGAAGTTGTTTGCGGAACTTAGGGGCGAGTAACATATTATATAGAAGAAACACAATACAAAAGTGTAGAAATTACATTTGAAAATATATCTGAGAAGACAAAAACAGGAGGAAAAACATATGTCAAAAGGCAGATTTGGCGTTCACGGCGGCCAGTACATTCCAGAGACTCTGATGAATGCGATGCTGGAGCTGGAGGAGGCTTACAAGAAATATAAAGATGATCCGGAGTTCAACAGAGAACTCACAGAGATGCTCAACGAGTATGCGGGAAGACCTAGCAGACTTTACTATGCGGAGAGAATGACAAAGGATCTGGGCGGAGCGAAGATATACCTCAAGAGAGAGGATCTGAACCACACAGGAGCGCACAAGATCAACAACGTAATTGGACAGATGCTTCTTGCCAAGAGAATGGGTAAGACAAGAGTTATCGCGGAGACCGGTGCCGGACAGCATGGAGTTGCAACAGCTACAGTTGCAGCCATGATGGGCATGGAGTGCGAGATATACATGGGTGAGGAGGACACGATCAGACAGGCTCTCAACGTGTACAGAATGAGACTCTTAGGAGCAAAGGTTCATCCGGTAAAGACTGGAACAGCCACACTGAAGGATGCTGTATCTGAGGCATTCCGTGAGTGGACAAGCAGGATCGATGACACACACTATGTACTCGGCTCAGTCATGGGACCATATCCTTTCCCTGAGATCGTCCGTGATTTCCAGGCTGTGATCAGTAAAGAGATCAAGGCACAGCTCATGGAGAAGGAGGGAAGACTTCCTGATGTCGTCATGGCATGTGTGGGCGGCGGTTCAAATGCCATCGGAGCTTTCTATGATTTCATACCTGACGAGAGCGTCAGATTGATCGGCTGTGAGGCAGCAGGCAGAGGTGTTGATACATTTGAGACAGCGGCAACTATTGCGACTGGAAAGCTTGGTATATTCCATGGCATGAAGTCATACTTCTGTCAGGATGAATATGGCCAGATCGCACCTGTATATTCGATCTCAGCGGGACTTGATTATCCGGGAATCGGACCTGAGCACGCGTACCTTCACGACATAGGACGTGCAGAGTATGTGGCGATCACAGATGACGAGGCAGTTGATGCATTTGAGTATCTGTCAAGGATCGAGGGAATCATCCCTGCGATAGAGAGCGCCCACGCTGTGGCTTACGCCATGAAGCTGGCACCTACAATGGATAAGGATAAAATAATAGTGATCAATGTATCAGGACGTGGCGACAAGGACGTTGCAGCCATCGCAAGATACAGAGGGGAGGATCTTCATGAGTAATATATCAAAAGCATTTGAGCATGGAAAAGCATTTATACCATTTGTGACATGTGGCGATCCGTCGCTGGATGTGACAGAGGAGGTAGTATACGCAATGGTGGAGGCCGGTGCAGACCTCATCGAGTTGGGAATTCCATTCTCAGACCCGACAGCCGAGGGCCCGGTCATCCAGGGCGCAAATATAAGAGCGCTGGCAGGCGGTGTGACGACAGACAAGGTATTTGACCTTGTGAGAAAGCTCCGCAAGAAAGTGACAATACCTATGGTGTTCATGACATATGCAAATGTCGTGTTCTCCTATGGTTCGGAGAGATTCATCAGCACATGCAAGGAGATTGGCATAGATGGTCTGATCCTTCCTGACATTCCTTACGAGGAGAAGAATGAGTTTGACGGGATATGCAAGCAGTATGATGTGGATCTCATTTCACTCATCGCACCTACATCCCATGAGAGAATATCCATGATCGCAAATGATGCGAGTGGATTTATATATTGCGTGTCATCACTCGGCGTAACCGGAACCAGAACCAAGATCACCACAGACATAGGTGCAATGGTCGATCTGGTGAAGAAGGCGAAGGACATCCCTTGTGCTGTAGGTTTCGGAATATCCACACCTGAGCAGGCAAAGCAGATGGCGGAAAAGTCAGATGGTGTCATCGTCGGTTCAGCCATCGTCAAGCTGTGCGCCCAGTACGGCAAGGACTGTGTGCCTTATGTGAGAGATTATGTGAAGAGCATGAAGGATGCGATAAGGTAGGAAATTATAGATACTAATTGGGGTATGCATTTGTGGATGCATATTTAAGAGAGTCGGAGAAATCTGGCTCTCTTGTGTTTTATAGATATATTTATAAATATGTTGACACCTCAGTTAGTTTTTGATATAACATATACATCATCGATTGCTGATATCCATAATGAAAATTGAATAAATCATATTTTAAGTAGAAGAGTTTGAAAACATGATAAGTAGCAAGTGCTACAAGTCTGCGATCATGACTCTTTTTTTGTTGCCTTTTGGGCATGGGGCAGATTTCAAATGAAAACTGAATATGCATCTGCCCGGTATCCGGGGCAGCAAAGAATACGGACACAGCGACTGTCGTCGGCTGAAAAATGACAGACCGGGGAGCGGGCACTGATAAGGTGTGAGCTGGTAAAGCTCCAGATAACACATTGACAACATTTTGTAGATTTATTTTAGGTTTATTTTTTCATTATGGAGGTAACGATTATGAGATATTCATTTACAGAAAAGACATCACACAGACAGCAGGAGACAGCATACATGCTTTACATGATCATCGGCAGCTATTTTCACAGATGCAGCTGCAGATCAAAGGCGTTGGAGGAGAATCTCTTCCTTTATTATAAGGAGCTTCAGGAGAAGAGACAGGTGGAGAAGGAGAGACAGATCATCAGAGTCAGCGAGGGTGTGCTGAAAGACAATATGACAGATCTGGCGGAGATGAATGCTGAGGTGGTTATCTTAAGGGCAGATGATCTGTATATATTAAGATTTTACACAGGATTTGAGAGGGTCGTGGTGACTGTCGATGAGAAAGGCTGCTATGAGATAAGCCTGGGTAGGGATGAACTAGCGGCATAGAAGGTGTTGTGAGCAAACAGATGAAGTATAGTGGCAGTTGTTCAGGGGGATAAATAAACTTGAGCAACTGCCGTGTTTTCACTTGATATGGGAACTAATGTTCGATATAATAGATGCAGGCTTTAGCCTAGAGTAGGAGACTTTTATGGATCATTTTGAATTGGTATCGGAATACAAGCCCACCGGAGATCAGCCGGAGGCAATAGAAAAATTGGTAAAGGGTTTTCAGGAAGGTAATCAGTTTGAGACGCTGCTGGGTGTAACCGGATCTGGTAAGACTTTTACCATGGCGAATGTCATACAGCAGCTGAATAAGCCCACGCTTATACTTGCACATAACAAGACTCTGGCGGCACAGCTTTATGGGGAGATGAAGGAGTTTTTTCCGAACAATGCGGTGGAGTATTTTGTATCATACTACGATTATTATCAGCCGGAAGCATATGTGGCTTCCACGGATACCTATATTGCAAAGGATTCGTCTATCAATGACGATATTGACCGGATGAGACATAGTGCCACAGCTGCGCTCATAGACAGAAAAGATGTCATAGTGGTTGCATCTGTGTCGTGTATATATGGTATCGGTGATCCGGACGAGTACAGGAATCAGATGCTCTCATTCAGAGTGGGCATGATAAAGGACAGGGATCAGGTCATCGATGAGCTGACAGATATACAGTATGATAGGAATGACATGGATCTGCAGAGAGGCACGTTCAGAGTGCGCGGGGATGTACTTGAGATAATTCCTGTGTCAACATTTGACGATGGAATAAGGATAGAATTCTTCGGGGATGAGATAGACAGGATCACAGAGTTTGATCCGCTCACCGGAGAGGGAAAGAGAGATCTGACATATACATGCCTGTTTCCGGCATCCCACTATGTAGTTGGACAGGAGAAGATGGAGAAGGCGCTGAAGAGGATAGAGGCGGAGCTCAAGGACAGAGTTGCTTACTTCAAGTCAAAGGATAAACTCATCGAGGCACAGCGTATCGAGGAGAGAACTAACTTTGATATGGAGATGATGAGAGAGACTGGATTTTGCTCTGGTATAGAGAACTATTCCGGTCCGCTGGCTGGAAGATCAGCCGGAGAGACGCCGAGCACACTGCTGGATTTCTTTGATGATGACTTTCTTCTTATTATAGATGAGTCACATATGACGGTGCCTCAGGTTGGCGCGATGTATTCGGGAGACCGATCCCGTAAGATGAATCTGGTTGACTATGGATTCAGGCTTCCATCTGCACTTGACAACAGGCCGCTCAACTTCTCGGAATTTGAGCAGAAGCTGGATCAGGTCATGTTCGTATCTGCCACACCGGGCAAATACGAGGAGGAACACCAGATGCTCATGGCTGAACAGATCATCAGACCTACGGGACTTCTGGATCCGCCGGTTGAGGTCAGACCGGTTGAGGGACAGATAGATGATCTGCTGAAAGAGGTCCGCAAGGAGACTGAGCAGGGACACAAGGTACTTGTGACAACACTTACCAAGCGTATGGCTGAAGATCTCACCAGCTATATGAGGGATAATGATATAAAGGTGAAATATCTGCACTCGGATATAGACACTATGGAGAGGGTTGAGATAGTGAGAGATCTCCGTCTTGGCGTATTTGATGTGCTTGTTGGAATCAACCTTCTGAGAGAGGGACTTGACATACCGGAGATCACTCTGGTGGCAATACTGGATGCTGATAAGGAAGGTTTCCTGAGATCGGAGACATCACTCATCCAGACCATAGGAAGAGCAGCCCGAAATGTGGATGGACATGTCATCATGTATGCGGATACTATCACGGGTTCTATGAAGTATGCCCTCGATGAGACGAGCAGACGTCGTGAGATACAGCAGAAGTATAATGAGGAACATGGAATAACCCCTAAGACTATAGAGAAGAGCATAAGGGATCTCATAACCATAGAGGTGAAGAAGGAGGAACTTCCAGATGAGGATAAGGACGCTGAGTCCATGACGAAGAAGGAGCTTCAGAAGGTTATCGCCAAGCTGACCAAGAAGATGAATATGGCGGCGGCAGACCTCAACTTTGAGGTGGCGGCGGAGATCAGAGATCAGCTCAAGGTGTACAAGGCGGCACTGAGAGATTATGATAAAGAATAGATGGATGCAGGGTAGATAATTAAGATATAACAAATATAAATGATAAAGAGAAAAGGTTAGATCAAGATGGAAGACAATAAGAATTATGAACGTGGTGAGCATCTGGAGAATATAACGGATGCGAGCATGAAAGATGATGATTATTTCAACGCCAGCAGGAATATTGACAGGAAGTATATTACTATTGAGGGCGCACGTGAAAATAATCTGAAGAATATCAATGTTAAGATTCCAAGGGACAAATTTGTTGTCGTGACAGGACTTTCGGGATCAGGTAAGTCTTCACTGGCATTTGACACGATATATGCGGAGGGACAGAGACGATACATGGAGTCGCTGTCCTCCTATGCGAGACAGTTCCTTGGACAGGCTGAGAAGCCGGACGTGGACAAGATAGAGGGACTTTCCCCTGCAATCTCCATAGATCAGAAGTCAACAAACAGAAATCCTCGATCCACAGTTGGCACTGTCACTGAGATATACGACTATTTCAGACTTCTCTATGCCAGAGTGGGAATACCACACTGCCCGAACTGTGGTAAGGTCATAAGCAGACAGACGGTTGACCAGATGGTGGATGAGATCATGAAACTACCTGAGAGGACAAAGTTCATGGTGCTTGCGCCTGTGGTCAGAGGCCGAAAGGGAGAGCATGTAAAGCTGCTGGAGAAGGCAAAGAAGAGCGGATTTGTCAGAGTGGTTGTCGATGGCAGCATGTATGAGCTGTCGGAGGAGATAAAGCTCGATAAGAACAAGAAGCACAGTATAGATATAGTTGTCGATCGTCTGGTTGTAAGACAGGATGTGGAGAGGCGACTCACAGATTCCATAGAGACCGCACTTCAGCTTGCAGAGGGGCTTATGAAGATTGAGGTGATCGGGGAGAGGGATGAGAATGGTGTTCAGAAGGAGAATACCATTATCAATTTCTCAGACAGCTTTTCATGCCCGGATTGCGGAATCAGCATAGATGAGATAGAGCCGAGAAGCTTTTCGTTCAACAATCCATTTGGCGCATGCCCGACATGTGCAGGTCTTGGCTTCAAGATGGAATTTGATCCGGATCTTATGATACCCGATCAGAGTTTGTCGATAAATGATGGAGCCATAGTGGTTCTGGGATGGCAGTCGTGCAATGATGGCAAAAGCTATTCAAATGCAATACTCAGGGCACTCAGTGCGGAGTATGGATTCTCTCTTGATACGCCATTTCAGGATTATCCACAGGATATCAAGGATCTCTTATTATATGGAAAGAACTCTCGCCCGGTTAAGGTGTACTATAAGGGACAGCGCGGGGAGGGAGTGTATGATATAACATTTGAGGGACTCATAAAGAGTGTTGCCAGAAGATACAGGGAGACATCTGCGGAGTCCACAAAGGCTGAGTATGAGACATTCATGACGATAACTCCTTGTGAGGTCTGTGGTGGCAAGAGACTTAAGCCTACAGCCCTTGCGGTGACGGTTGGAGATAAGAATATTGCTGAACTTACAGAACTACCTATCACAGAACTTGCAAAGTTCATGAAAGATCTGGAGCTCACTGACAGACAGAAGATGATAGGTGCGGCCATACTCAAGGAGATAAGGTCGAGACTGCATTTTCTTATTGATGTGGGACTTGACTATCTGTGTCTGAGTAGAGGTACAAGCACGCTCTCAGGTGGAGAGGCACAGAGAATAAGACTTGCCACGCAGATAGGTTCAGGTCTGGTCGGAGTTGCATATATTCTGGATGAGCCAAGTATCGGACTTCACCAGAGGGACAATGACAAGCTGATAGCAGCGCTCAAGAATCTGAGAGACCTTGGAAATACGCTTATCGTTGTAGAGCACGACGAGGATACCATGAGGGCGGCGGATCACATTATAGATATAGGACCGGGAGCCGGTGCAAATGGTGGATATGTGGTAGCTGAGGGTACGGCTGAAGACATTATGAAATGTGAGAATTCTATCACCGGTGACTACTTAAGCGGCAGGAAGAAGATAGAGGTTCCAGATGTGAGGAGAAAGCCAACCGGATGGCTCACTGTCAAGAATGCTTATGAGAACAATCTCAAGCATATAGATGTGGACATACCACTTGGAATCATGACATGTGTGACGGGTGTGTCTGGTTCAGGAAAGAGTTCTCTGGTAAATGAGATCTTGTACAAGAAGCTGGCGAGAAGACTCAACAAGAGCAGGATTAAAGCAGGAAAGCACGACCATATCATCGGTTATGATGCTTTGGATAAGATTATCAATATAGACCAGTCACCTATAGGTAGAACGCCGAGATCCAATCCGGCTACTTATACAGGTACATTTGATCTGATAAGGGATTTGTTTGCTGGAACCAAGGATGCCAAGGCAAGAGGTTACGGCAAGGGAAGATTCAGCTTTAATGTATCTGGTGGACGATGCGAGGCGTGTCGAGGAGATGGAATAATCAAGATAGAGATGCACTTCCTGCCAGATATATATGTGCCATGTGAAGTGTGCGGAGGAAAGAGATATAACAGGGAGACTCTGGAGGTCAAGTACAAGGGCAAGAGTATCAATGAAGTCCTTGACATGACAGTTGACGAGGCATGTGAGTTCTTTGCAAATGTGCCAAGGATACTGAGGAAGATAGAGACTCTCCGCGATGTTGGACTCGGATATATCAAGCTGGGTCAGCCATCCACCACTCTGTCGGGCGGAGAGGCGCAGAGAATCAAGCTTGCAACAGAGCTTTCGAGACGAGGAACAGGAAAGACGATATATGTGCTTGATGAGCCAACCACGGGACTTCATTTTGCTGATGTGCACAGACTTGTGGATATACTCAGAAGGCTCAGCGAGGGCGGCAACACAGTTGTGGTTATCGAACATAATCTTGACGTTATCAAGACCGCAGATTATATTATTGACATGGGACCTGAAGGAGGCGCTGGCGGTGGAACGGTCATTGCCAGAGGAACTCCTGAGGAAGTTGCGAAGATACCTCAGTCCTATACAGGACAGTATCTGAAGAGGTATCTCGATATGTAAGGGATGTGTCGAATAATTACATCGGAGGTAGATGACGAACATGGATGAACAGAATAGAGTAGAAGATATTGACAGAGTTGATGGCAGGTCGACTTCTGAGCAGAAAAAGGCTATGATGGCTGAGAATAGTCAGGCACAGAATGGTCAGGGTGTGCAGTCAGTTCAAGCACCATATAGTCAGGTAGCACAGCCAGCTCAGTCACTGTATCAGCATATGCCACAGTATGGCCAGCCGGTGCAGCATCCATACCAGCCACAGTCGCAGTACGGTCAGCCAGCCCAGCAGCCATATCAGCCACAGTCACAGTATATCCAGGGAGCACAGCCAATGCAGACACCATACCAGCAGATGCCGCAGTATGGCCAGCCAACCCAGCAGCCATACCAGCCACAGTCGCAGTATGGCCAGCCAACCCAGCAGCCATACCAGCCACAGTCGCAGTACGGCCAGCCGGTACAGCCAACGCCATACAACAACCCTATGGGTTATATGGGATATGAGAACAGGCAGAACATACCTGATGATGTGAAGAAGGGATCCACACATGTACCTAATATGTTAAACCTGATCGGCATTATCATGGCTGTTGTATCAGTATTTATTCCTTATGCTTATATGGGGACAGATGCCAGAAGTATAGTTGGAGTGTTTGGGATAAATGTACTGTCAATGCTTGTTGTGGCGGTAGTTATTATAGCAGACGTGATCTGTGCATTTATCAACAAGGCAGGCTGTTATATAGCAGACCTTGTTATATCTATAGTTGTTGGCGGAATATTGATATTTGAATTTGTTCTGTCATTGATAGATCTTGGAAAGCTAGATGCAGCGGCAAATGCAAGACTCGGAGTCGGTGCATGGATCAGCGTGGCAGCGGCACTTTTCATGCTAATATCAGTTCCTATATGGTGGACAATCAGCAGAAAAAAGGATAAGGCAGAGAAGCAAGATTAGAATTTAGAAATTTATATTAGTGAAGATAAAAAATAATATAAAAGAAAAATAAGTAAGAATAAGAACCCCATCATGGCTTGTGCAAGCTGTGATGGGGTTCCTTTAAGTTTACGTGAGCGATACTTGTCCGAAAGCTGTCGAACAGTTTATCGTTACATTTGTTAATTGTTCTGTTAAAGATCTGTTAATTAGTCGTTAGCCTTACCAACTGATCCGAAGAGTTCCATCTTCTCCTTAACAGTAGCCTTGATAGCCTCGAAACCAGGAGCGAGAAGCTTTCTAGGATCAAATCCCTTGCCCTCAAGATCCTTACCAGCCTCGATGTACTTTCTTGTAGCATCTGCGAATGATAACTGGCACTCTGTGTTAACGTTGATCTTTGAAACGCCAAGTGAAATAGCCTTCTTGATCATGTCAGCTGGGATACCTGTACCACCGTGAAGAACTAATGGCATAACGCCTGTCTTCTGCTGGATAGCATCAAGGGTCTCAAAGCTAAGTCCCTTCCAGTTAGCTGGGTACTTACCATGGATGTTACCGATACCAGCAGCAAGCATATCAACGCCGAGATCAGCGATAGTCTTGCACTCCGCTGGATCAGCGCACTCGCCCATACCAATAACTCCGTCTTCCTCACCACCGATAGAACCAACCTCACACTCGATTGAGAGGCCAAGCTGATGAGCTACGTTAACGAGCTCTGTTGACTTAGCAAGGCTCTCCTCGAATGGATAGTGTGAACCATCGAACATGATTGAAGTAAATCCAGCCTTAACACACTTGTAGCATCCTTCGTATGTTCCGTGATCAAGGTGAAGAGCTACAGGAACTGTGATTCCAAGTGACTCATCCATAGCCTTAACCATTGCTGCAACTGTCTCAAATCCTGTCATATACTTTCCAGCGCCCTCTGAAACACCAAGGATAACAGGTGACTGAAGCTCCTGAGCTGTGAGGAGAACAGCCTTTGTCCACTCAAGGTTGTTGATGTTGAACTGACCTACTGCGTAGTGACCAGCCTTAGCTTTCTTTAACATTTCTGTTGCTGAAACTAACATTTGTAAAATCCTCCGTAAAATTATATTTGGATACAATGTACCCACTTACGCTGATTATACCCCATATAATA
>ENA-UEQP01002622-UEQP01002622.1-human-gut-metagenome-genome-assembly--contig:-NODE-2622-length-13211-cov-3.363484_pt1 | contig 13211 bp, 10 predicted proteins | sample MGYA00242951_ERZ507951 | MGnify/ENA primary metagenome ERZ507951 (study PRJEB26167, sample SAMN06115539) | human gut metagenome | host: Homo sapiens | place: China:Shanxi | collected 2015-11-18...
GCGTGCAGAACTTTGTGAAGGATACAAATCTGCGCTTCTGACGGAGACGGCGCGCAGCCTCCGCGGCGCGGGGCAAAAAGCCGACGGTCAAAGGGCCGTGGGCTTTTGCCCATTCTGCCGACTTTGTGCGGGGGAGGCGGGAGACCTTTTGCGCAAAACGGAGAGAAGAAAAAATTTTGCGAAAAGGGGCTTGACAATGGAAGCGCGCGTGCTATAATACGCTACAACAAGTTAAAGCAGTAAAAACCAATGACGGAGAGAAGTAGCCGATGCAGGCAAGCCTTCAGAGAGTCCCGGATGGTGTGATCGGGGCGGCGGACGGTCGGTGAATGGACTTCGGAGGGCGGATCAAAAGGCGAAAGCCGAGTAGAGACCGACGGGTATCCCACCCGTTATCCATCGGGGCGCGTATGATGGTGCGCGTAAGCGAGCGGGCGTTTGATAACGTCAATTTGGGTGGTATCGCAGAAGTTCAACGACTTTTGTCCCATGTAGGTGGGATGAAGGTCTTTTTCTTTTTCCCCGCTCTGTTCCGGCAAGGCAGAGCTTCATCTGCCGCCCAAAATCAAATATATTGGAGGAAAACCAAAATGAAAAACAACATGATGAAAAAGATTCTGACCCTCGTTCTTGCCGGCGCGATGACGCTGTCCCTCGCCGCCTGCGGCGCAAAGGATCCCCAGCCGGACAGCGGGACGGACGGCAGTACGCCCCGCAGCTTCCGTGTTGCGATCATCAAGCAGCTCGACCACGCCTCGCTCGACGAGATCGCAAACGCCGTCGCCGCCGAGCTGGATCAGCTTGCGCAGACGGAGGGCGTGAAGATCGAGTACGAGATCACCTCCGGCCAGGGCGACCAGACCATTCTCAAGCAGCTTGCCGATCAGGCCATCGCCGACGGCGTGGACGCCATCGTTCCCATCGCCACCACCGCCGCGCAGATCGCCGCGCTCTCCGCCGAGGACGCGAAGACTCCTGTGGTCTATGCCGCAGTTTCCGACCCTGAGACCGCGAAGCTCACCGGCATCGACTATGTGACCGGCACGAGCGACGCGCTCAACACCGATTTTATTATGGACATGATGTTCGCCCAGAACCCCGATGTCGCCAAGGTCGGCCTGCTCTACTCCCTCAATGAGCCGAACTCCACCAAGCCCGTCGCGGACGCAAAGGCATACCTTGACGCAAAGGGCATCAAGTACATCGAGCAGACCGCCAACACCAACGACGAGGTCGTGGCTGCTGCCTCCGCGCTGATCGCCGCGGGCGTGGATGCTGTCTTTACCCCGACCGACAATGTCATCATGGCTGCTGAGATGGCCATCGCAGAGGATCTTGCCAAAAACGGCATCCCGCACTACACCGGCGCGGACTCTTTCGTCCGCAACGGCGCCTATGCCACCTGCGGCGTGAACTACACCGACCTCGGCACAAGGACCGCCGACCTCGCCCTCAAGGCCATGGCTGAGGGCATGAGCGGCATGGAGGATTACTACCTCATGGATGGCGGCATCATCACCGTCAACACCGATACCGCGGCTATGATCGGCAAGCAGGCCGAGTATTCCTGCTTCGACAGCATGGGCACCGTCGTGGAAGTGACCACCACCAAGGACTGAACCGAAACAACAACGCGGAAGCCCTCCGACGAAGGTCGGAGGGCCGAAGCCTGAAAGGAGAGCGACCCCATGCTCATCATCACGCAGACCGCCCTGGAGCTGGGCTTTTTGTACGCGCCGGTCGCGCTGGCGCTGTTTCTGAGCTACCGCATCCTCGACATTGCCGACCTCACGACGGACGGCTGCTTCGTTCTCGGCGCGGCGGTTTCCGTCAGCCTGACGGCGGCGGGACATCCGTTCCTCGCCATCCCCGCGGCGATGCTCGCCGGCGCGTGCGCGGGACTCGTCACCGCCTTTTTGCAGACGAACCTTGGCGTGCCGAGCATCCTCGCGGGTATTGTGACGAATACGGGACTTTACACCGTGAATCTCATGGCGATGGGATGGAAGGCCAACCAGAGCCTGCTCGGCTCGGATACCGTGTTTACCCTTCTGCGCGATGCCGGCATCGGCGGGGCGTGGTATGAGCTGCTGCTTGCAGTCATCGTTACCGGACTTGCGGCGGTGCTGCTGCGCCTGTTTCTCGGCACGCATCTCGGCCTGTCACTCCGCGCGACGGGCGATAATCCCGATATGGTGCGCGCGTCGTCGCTGAATCCTGCGTTCACCATCTCCGTCGGCCTCTGCCTTGCCAATGCCATGACCGGCCTTGCCGGCGCGATGGTGGGCCAGTATCAGAAGACCGTGGACATCAACTCCGGCACCGGCATCGTCGTCATCGGCCTTGCCTGCCTCATCATCGGTGAAACGGTGCTCGGCCGCCGCAGCATGACGCGCGGCGTGCTCGCCGCGCTCGTCGGCTCGCTGATCTACCGCTTCATCTACGCGGTCGTGTTCTACACGAAGATCGTGCCGGTGGAGTGCCTGAAGCTGCTCACGGCGATCATCGTGGCGCTGGCCATCGCCGCGCCGAGCATCCAAAGGTGGGCAGCGTTCCAGCGCCGCAAGGCCGCGGCAAAAGGGAAGGGGGGCAACTGATATGCTGGACATTCAACACATCTCCAAGACCTTCAACGTCGGAACGGTGAACGAAAAGCGCGCCGTTACCGATCTGTCGCTCCATTTGGACAAGGGCGATTTCGTCACCGTTATCGGCTCGAACGGCGCGGGCAAGTCCACGCTTTTCAACGCCATCGCGGGCAGCTTTTACGTGGACGAGGGCCGCATTCTGCTAAATGGCAAGGACATTACCTTTACACGTGAGCACGACCGCAGTCGTGTCATCGGGCGGCTGTTTCAGGACCCGCTGCGCGGCACCGCGCCGCACATGAGCATTGAGGAAAATCTTGCCCTCGCGTATCTGCGCGCGGCGCACGGCAATCCGTTCAGCCGCATCACGGCGAAGGACCGCGAGCTTTTCCGCGCCCAGCTCGCGCAGCTCGACATGGGACTGGAGGACCGGCTGGGCCAGCCCGTCGGTCTGCTCTCGGGCGGTCAGCGGCAGGCGCTGACGCTTTTGATGGCGACGATGGTGCCGCCGGAGCTGCTGCTGCTCGACGAGCACACGGCGGCGCTCGACCCGGGCACGGCGGAAAAGGTGCTCGCGCTCACGCAGCGCGTGGTGGCGGAGCATCACATCACCTGTCTGATGGTGACGCACAACATGACGCAGGCGCTCTCGCTCGGCAACCGCACGCTGATGATGGCGGACGGCGGAATCGTGCTCGATGTCGCGGGCGCGGAACGCGCCGGCATGACAGTGGAGGATCTCGTTGAGCGCTTCCGCGCGGGCACGGGCAGGACGCTCGACAACGACCGTATGCTCCTTTCCGAATGAAGCCACGCGGGCCGGCCCTCCGGTACGCCGACGGCAGAGCGGATTTTCCCTTTTAAGATGCGACAAAGCGGCAGAGCCTTTTGGCTCTGCCGCTTTTGCTATATACTGTAAACCATATGCAAAAAACCTTGAAACCATACGGTTTCAAGGTTTTTCGTGGTGGAGATTATTTATGCCCGCAGGGTTTTCGGCTTACCTGCTGCGGCGCAGGACCTCGCACACCAGCTCATAGACGCGCTCGGTAGAGGGCACGCTCAGCCGCTCGCGTACGGAATGAACGTCGTGCAGCTCGGGCCCGAGGGAGATGGCGTCGAGACCGGGAATCTTCTCAATGAAGAGCCCGCACTCCAGTCCGCCGTGCGTCGCCTCGAGCTTGGCCTCCGTGCCGGTAAGGTCGCGGTAGACGTCAAGCACCAGCTCGCGGAGCTTTGAATCGCGCGCGTACTGCCAGCCGGGATAATTGCCGCGCTCGGAGACCGTGCCGCCCGCAAACTCCACGATGGCGCGCACGCGCTGGGCGAGCATCGCCTTCTGCGAGGCGATGCAGGAGCGGATGGAGTAGGAGAAATGCAGTCCGTCCTCCGTCAAATGCATCACGCCGAGGTTGAGGGAGGTCTGCACCAGACCGGGGAAGTCCGCGCTCATCTCCTCCACGCCCTGCGGCAGCGCAAGGAGCGTGTGGAGCATGACGGAGGTGGTCTCCGCGCTGACGGCGGACGCCGCCTCGGTCTTGGCACATTCGAGCGTCACGCCCGCGTCGCAGCCGGCGTACTCATTTTTGAGCGTCGCGTCAAAGCCGCGGATGAACTGCTCAAGGTCCGCCTCCTTCCCCGCGGGGACGGCGATGACCGCGTCGCAGCGCGAGCAGATCACGTTGTCGAACCTGCCGCCCTGTATTGCCGCGAGGCGCAGGCCGGGGAGCTGTTCCATCGCGGAATAGAGCACACGACCCATCAGCGCGTTCGCGCTGCCGCGGCCCTTGTCAATGTCGCCGCCGGAATGGCCGCCCTGCAAGCCGGAGATCGTCACAGCGTAGCAGCTCTCGCCGCCGAGCGGCTCGCGCTTGCCGGGAAGCGTGCAATCCGCGCGCATACCGCCTGCGCAGGACACCGTGAAGATGCCCTCCTCCTCGGAGTCAAGATTCAGGAGCTTTCTGCCCTTGAGGTCGGAGCAGTCGAGCGCAAACGCGCCGTCCATACCGACCTCCTCATCGACGGTGAAAACCGCCTCAAGCGGCGGATGGGAGAGCGTATCGTCGGCAAGGATGGCGAGGATCATCGCCACGGCGATGCCGTTGTCGCCGCCGAGCGAGGTCTGATCCGCCCAGACCCACTCGCCGTCCGTGCGCAGGTCAAGACCCTCTGCCGCCATGTCCTTCGCGCACTCGTCCGTCTTGGCGCAGACCATGTCGATGTGGCCCTGTAAAATGATCGGCTCGGACTGCTCATAGCCCGCGGAGCCGTCCTTCCAGATGATAAGGTTGTTGCACGCCTCTTGGCGGTACCTCAGCCCAAGCTCCTTGGCAAAGCCCACGCACAGGTCGCTGATGAGCTTCGTGTTGCCGCTGCCGTGCGGCACGGAGCAGAGCTTCTCAAAATATTCAAATACCTTCTCGGGCTTCAGCCCTTTTAATGCAGCCATGCTGCCTTCCTCCTTTTCAGTGTGCACACAGCCCATGCGTTTCGCATGGGCTGTGTGGTGATTGTTCGGTTAGCCGACAGGTACCTCGTCCATCGTCATATCGTCCATGCCGAAGTCGTCGACGGAGGGGGTGTCCTCCTCGACGATCTCCGCGTCGGGCGACGGGATGAACTCCGTCAGATAGGCGTCCTCACCTAGTCCCGCGAGGTAGGCGGGCAGGTTGATGATGATGCCGTCCATATTCTTAGGCAGGGGGATCGTGTAGGTCTGCGTCGTCTCGCTGCCGCCCTTCTTCTCGGTGATCTCGAGCGTCACCGTGAACTTCTGGCCGATGCAGGTCGCGCTGCCGCGCTCGCGGTCATAGAGCTTGGCGACCTGCTCGCCGTCCACAAGAACGACGACCTTGTACGGCGTATCGTAGGTCTTGCCGTTGTACTCTAACTTCTTGTTGTCGAGATACACGGTGTGGCCGCGGCCGACGATCGTCATGGCATAGGCGATGACAATGAGCACGACGACTGCCGCGAGCTGGAAGATCAGTCTGCGATTGGAGGTCTTATTCTTCATTTTGCCTTCGCCTCCTCTTCTGCCAGCTGGTCGGCTGCAAGCTGCAAGCCAGCCGCGCTCTTAGCCTTGCGCTTCTTCGCCTCATACATGACCAACGCGATGGTGATGACCGCGTAGGACACAAACACGCGGAAGTATTCGCCGATCATCGAGTCGCCGGTGATGACCGTGCCGGTGCGCGGCGCCACAATGAACATGGTGTGGAACAGGATAACGCCGAGGAACACGTTCTTGATGCTCGCCTTCTCCACGCTCGCACCACCGACGAGCAGCGCCGCGATGGAGAACATACCGATCTGGGTATGGGCGGTATAAGTGGGGAAGTTGCCGACGTTCTGCAAATAAATGATCATGCCGAAGCCCGCGAACACGGTGGAGATGACCATAGAGATCACGCGGGTACGCTCGACGTTGATGCCCGCGTCGCGCGCGACCTCCATATCCTGACCGACCGCGCGCATGTCCTGACCGAGCTTGGTGCGGCGGAACCAGAGGATAAAGAGGCAGGCGGCGGCAAAGATCAATCCGATCTGGCCTGCCATCGCGCCGAGCGTCATGCCGAAGTTCATACCCATGCCCGCCATAACGGGGATGAGCAGGCTCAGGATGAGGAAAGCGTTGCGGCCCAGACGGGTCATGCCCTCATTGAGCAGATAGTTCCACGAGAGGTCCGCGCGCGGGATGCAGTAGGCGCAGATCAGAACGAACATGATGGGCACGATGTTGTCGCTCAGGAACCTGCGCAGCGCGCGGCCCCACTCGGCGCCGCCGCGAGGAAGATTGTTGTTGATCTTTTTCATACTTACTTCTTCCCTCCCATCTTACGGGTCAGCGCGTAGACGATCATGCCGTTGGAGACGATGATACGAATGATCTCGCTGATGTCAAGGTGGATCAAGGAGTTGATGACCGTCGGCGTCATGGTGACAAGACCCTGATAGAGGAACGTGCCGATGATGACATTGGCGATGCTCGCCTTGTTGACGCTCGCGCCGCCGATGAGGATGGCGGCGACCGCCGGGAATGCCATCTTGAGCGGGGCGGTGTAGATCTGGATGAAGCCGAACCCCTGCTCATAGACGAGGATGCCGACCGCGCCCAGCCAGGTGGAAAGGACGACGGAAATGAGGCGCATCTTGTCGATGCTGACGCCCGCTGCCTTGGCAAAGGAAGGGTTGGAGCCGACGGCGGTCATGGCGGTGCCGGTCTTGGTGTGCAGGAACGCCCACATCAGAACGGCCAGCAGCGCGAAGAACAGCAGCGTGCCGGTGGGGATCACCAGATTGATGCCGATGCTGTTCAGGTCGATGGTCAGAATGTTGGCCAGCGCCTTGTCGTAATAGCCTTCCAGCGAGATGACGGTACGCAGACCGCTGGCGGAGAAGCCCCACACCATGGTGGGATGCTTATACGGCAGCAGCAGCCACATCATGCACATGAAGGACACGGACGAGAAGCCCACATAGGTGGCGATCATCATCTCGCCGCCCTTGATCTTGTTGAGCAGCCAGCCGTAGCCGCCGCCGAACAGCAGAGCAAAGGGCGTGGCGATGAGAATGGCCATAAGGAAGCTGGCAAAGCCGGTGTAGCCCAGCTCAATGGACAGCGTGGCGCCCAGCAGTCCGGACACGATACCCAGCGGCAGGCCGAAGTTCAGGCCGCAGCCGGAGTGCACCATGGGCACCATGGCCAGCACCATCACGGCGTTCCAGCTGAAACGGGTGATGATATTGGTGATCTGCGTGGGGAAATCCAGCCCCACGATGGGAGCGGCGATGAGCAGCAGCAGCAGGAAGCACGCGATGATCAGACGCGGCAGGCCGAAGCTGTCCAGCAGCTCTCTGAATTTTGACTTGTTTCCAAGTGTGGTCGTATTGCCCATTTCTTCCTCCTTACTTCACCTGGCTGACCATGAGCATACCGAACTCCTCGGAGGAATGGTCAGCAGGCAGTATCCCGGCGATCCTGCCGCCGGAGACGATGGCGATGCGGTCGCAGACCTGGCGCAGCTCCTCCAACTCGGAGGAGATCATCACCACCGTGACGCCGGACTCGCGGTTGAATTTCTTCAGTGCCTCCAGCACCAGCGCCTTGGCGCCCACGTCGATACCGCGGGTAGGCTCGGACACAAAGAGGAAGCGGGGCTCCAGTGCGAACGCCTTGGCCAGGCACACCTTCTGCTGGTTGCCGCCGGACAGCTCTCTGGCCTTCTGTCCGGAGCCGGTGCACTTGATCTGCAGCTCCTCAATATACTGGTTCGTCACCTGATGGATGGCCTTCTCGTCACGCCATGTGAAGAAGCCCAGCCGCTTCAGGAACTTATTCTGCACCTGCATGGCGGGGAACGCCACGTTCCACTCCAGCGACTCATCCAGCAGCAGACCCACGCCGCGCCGATCCTCGGACACGAAGGCCAGCTGGGAGTCCAGACACTTCCGGGGGCTGTTCAGCGCGATGGGCTTGCCGTCGAATTCCACGGTGCCGCCCGCCTCGTACAGACCCATCACGCCGTTGGGGATGCCCAGCTTGCCCTGGCCGGCCAGACCGCCGATGCCCAGGATCTCGCCCTCCTTCACGTCCAGATCCACGTTGCGGACGATCTCGCCGGGCATATCCACCCACAGCTTGCGGATGGACATAATGGTGCGGGCATCGGAGTGGTCGCGGATGTCGTGGGCAGCGCCGCCGGCAGCCACCTCGCGCCCCACCATGTAGTGGGTGATGTCGCGGACGTCCGTCTCGCGGGCGGCCACGTCCTTGACAACGTAGCCATCCCGCATGATGACCACCTTATCGCACACCGACAGGATCTCCTGCAGGCGGTGGGTGATGAAGATCACGGCGATGCCCCGGGAGGCCATGCCGCGGATGGAATCCAGCAGCGCCTGCGCCTCCTGCTCGGTGAGCACGGCGGTGGGCTCATCCAGGATCAGCAGCTTCAGGTTCTCCTTGCTCAGCTCGCGGGCGATCTCCGTGAACTGCTTGTGACCCACGGGCATGCTGCTGATGACCATCTTCTGATCGATATCCACGCCCATCTTCTCGATGGCTTTTGCGGCGCGGTTATCCATTTCCTTATAGTCGAGAGTGTCCAGACGCTGGCCGAACACTTCTGAAATGACGCTTTTTTTCTTGGGTTCGCGGTTGAGGAGGATGTTCTCCGTGGCGGTGAAGCCGGGGATCAGGGAGAACTCCTGGTGCACCATGCCGATACCGGCCTTCAGTGCGTCGAAGGGCGTGTTGAATTGTACCTTCTCCCCTTCGATCAGGACGTCCCCCTCATAGCCGCCCGTCTCGCGGATCACGTCCATGCCAAACAGTATTTTCATCAAAGTGCTCTTGCCGGCGCCGTTCTCGCCCACCAGACCCAGCACCTGCCCTGCCTCCAGGGTAAAGTTGATGTCCGTGAGCACCTGATTGCCGAAAAAGCCCTTTTTGATATTCCGCATCTCAAGCAGCGGAGCATTGTTCTTTTCCATATTCATCCCTACTTATAGCAGCGGAGAGGGAGGATGCCCTCCCTCCCCGCTTTGATGGCAGCTTAAAAAGCCTGTGTCAGCTGATGGTGAAGTACTTCTCCGGGATCTCCACGTCGGCATTGCCCATGAAGTGGCCGGGATCGCCCATGATATAGGTATCCTGATAGATCAGGAACACGTTATCGGACTTCACGCCGGTGGTAGCGTTGGTGTAGCCGGCGCCGTTCCAGGCCGCCTTGGGAGAGTAGACCTGCAGCGCGGCAGCCACGTCGTCCATATCCAGCAGCTCGCTCTTGCCGTCCAGCACGTTCTTGGCGTGCAGGGCCAGACCGGCGGACAGGGTGTAGCCGTAGGAGTAAGCCCAGGTGCCGAAGTGATCGGCGCCGCCCTTCTCAACGATGGCGGACTCGACCTTGGTCAGGATCTTCTCGAAATCACCGGCTTCCTCGGTCAGATCCAGACCCAGAGCACCGGGATAGCCCATCAGGGGAGAGGGCAGGTCGGCCTCGATGAAGTAGCCGCCGCACTCCAGCAGGCGCTTCAGCAGAGGCTCGGTGTGCGCATCGTTGGTGCAGAAGTAAGCAGCCTTCTGGCCGTACTTCTCGACCCAAGCGGGCACCTGCTCCAGAATGTAAGCCTGAGCGCCGGAAACGCCCACGTCAGAGGTAGGATCGGGAGCCGTCTCCAGGACGAACTTCATGCCGAACTCCTCGCAGGCGGCCCTCATGATGGCCACGCGGCGGCTCATGGTCTCGTAGGACATGTGGCGGGGGAAGGAGATATGTACGAAGGTATCGCAGCCCAGCTCGTGAGCGGTGCGGATGATCAGGTAGCCGCGGGAGACGAAGTCATTGTTGGTGACCAGGTCGGCAGCGGAGCCGATCTCGGGCAGATCCTCGTGGGACTCACCTGCGATGCAGATGATGTCGGGGCGAGCTTCCTTGATCTTGCGGAAAGCCTCAGTGGTGCCGGGGACAGCCTGATTGACGATGATGGCCTTCATCAGGGGGTCGGCGGACAGGTTCACGATGCTCTGGATGGTGGTCTCGGTCTCCTCGGTGAAGTTGTCGGGATAGATGGCCAGCTGGACCATATCCTCGCCATACTCCTTCTGGAAGGCCTCGGCGCCGCGGCGGTCGTCCTCGGACTGAGAGACGGAACCGGTCACGATACCGATCTTGTAGGGCACGGTGTCGGTCTTGTCGTTGTTGTTGGGCTCATCGTTGTTCTTCTTGTCACCGCAGGCGACCAGAGAGAAAGCCATGATGAGAGCCAGCAGCAGAGAAACTACTTTTTTCATGTTTACCTCCAAATTCCTTTTTCATAGTCTGTCGTTTCCTCCGCCAGAAGGAAACGGCGAACAGGGCGCGCCCTGTCCTTTTCTATGCATTTGGGTGCTGTGCACCCATTTGATTTTACCAGATTCGTTCACACTCTGTCAACACATTTATGTCCCTGAGAGATGTGCACAGGCGCGCATCTGTGTTTTTCTCAGGCACACTTTCGCACTTTTTCAGCACTTTTCCCGCCATTCTCCGCATTTTGCAGCCACTTTTCCCCCGTAACCGTCTGTTTTGTCAAAATAAACATTTCTTTTGGCGAAATCCGTTTTCTGCCTGTTTACAGCAAAAGAGACAGGCTCGCGCCTGTCTCTTTTGTCTATGACACTTGTCAGATCTTCTGCTTCTCGTCCACGACCTCGCGCAGCACGGCGGCAAACTCGTCCAGCGGCATAGCGCCCAGATCCTCGCCCCGGCGGGTGCGGACGGAGACGGTGCCCGCCTCCATATCCCGATCGCCCACCACCAGCATGTAGGGGATCTTCTCCAGCGTGGCCTCGCGGATCTTCTTGCCGATCTTCTCGTTGCGCTCGTCCACCTCCGCGCGGAAGCCCTGCTTGCGCAGCGCATCGGCGGCGTTGGCGCAGTAGTCGGCGGCGCGGTCGGTAACGGGCAGGAAACGCACCTGCTCCGGCATCATCCATGTGGGCAGCGCACCGGCATACTCCTCGATCAGGTAGGCCAGCGTCCGCTCATAGCAGCCCAGAGACGTGCGGTGGATGATATACGGCAGCGCCTTGTTGCCGTTTTCATCGACGTAGTACATGCCGAAGCGCTCCGCCAGCAGCATGTCGATCTGGATGGTGACAAGGGTATCCTCCTTGCCGTACACGTTCTTGTACTGGATATCCAGCTTGGGGCCGTAGAAGGCCGCCTCGTCGATACCCACGGTGTAGTCCACGTCCAGATCCTTCAGGATGCGCTCCATGACGCTCTGGGCGTGATCCCACTGCTCCGCGGTGCCCTCATACTTGTTGTTGGGGTTGGCGGGATCCCACTGGGAGAAGCGGAACGTGCACTTGTCCAGCAGACCCACGGTGCCCAGGCAGTACTTGGCCAGATCCAGGCACTGCTTGAACTCCTCCTCCAGCTGGTCGGGGCGCAGCACCAGATGTCCCTCGGAGATGGTGAACTGGCGGACACGGATCAGACCGTGCATTTCGCCGGAATCCTCGTTGCGGAACAGGGTAGAAGTCTCTGTCAGACGCATCGGCAGATCACGGTAAGAACGCTGACGGTTCAGATATACCTGATACTGGAACGGGCAGGTCATAGGACGCAGGGCAAAGCATTCCTTGGTCTCATCGTGGGGATCGCCCAGCACGAACATACCGTCCAGATAGTGATCCCAGTGACCGGAGATCTTGTACAGTTCCCGTTTTGCCAGCAGCGGTGTCTTGGTCAGCAGGCAGCCGTGTGCCTGTTCCACGTCTTCTACCCAGCGCTGGAGCAGCTGAACCACTCTTGCGCCCTTGGGCAGCAGCACCGGCAGACCCTGACCGATAACGTCAACGGTGGTGAAGTATTCCAGTTCCCGGCCCAGCTTGTTGTGGTCACGCTTTCTTGCCTCTTCCAGCTTTGCCAGATGCTCTTCCAGCATCGACGCCTTGGGGAATGCCACAGCATACACACGGGACAGCATCTTGTTCTTTTCTGAACCTCTCCAGTATGCACCGGTGCAGGACAGCAGCTTGAACGCCTTGATCGTGCCGGTAGCCATCAGGTGCGGACCGGCGCACAGATCGGTGAAATCGCCCTGCTGATAGAAGGAGATCGGCTCACCGTTTCCGGCGTGTTCCTCGCACAGTTCCACTTTGTACGGCTCATCCATCTCTTTCAGCTTTGCCACAGCCTCTTCCGGCGACAGATAGAACTGTTCCAGCTTTTCGTTTGCCTTGACGATCTTCTTCATCTCAGCCTCGATCTTGGTCAGTTCCTCCTGGCTGAACGGATGCTCTACGTCAAAATCATAATAGAAACCGGTGTCGATCGCCGGACCGATTGCCAGCTTTGCCTCCGGATACAGATGCTTGACTGCCTGCGCCAGCACGTGAGATGCGGTGTGCCAGAATGTCTTTTTGCCCTCTTCGCTGTCGAAGGTCATGACCTCAAATGTGCAGTCATGGTCGATGACGGTGCGCAGGTCACAGACCTCGCCGTCCAGCTTGACACAGCAGGCTGCCTTGTACAGTCCCATGCCGATGCCCTTAATAACTTCTGCCGCAGCGGTGGGTGCTTCCAGCTCCCGGATGCTGCCGTCTTTCAATGTCAGTTGAATCATACTTCCATCTTCCTTTCCAGAATGAGTAAATGCAAAAAGTCCCTTACACAGTAAAGGACTGTGCAAGGGACGATGAAAAATCTATCGTGGTTCCACCCTTGTTTCATGTACGTGTCAAAGGCACATACACCTCGTGGTGTCCGATAACGGGGACAAGCCGCTGCGGATTGGGCAGACTCCGGGAGTGGTATGCGCATTTCTTGGCTTTTTGCCGCTGCTCTCAGCCGGTGACAGCGGTTCTCTGCAAAAAAGCCCCGGCGAAATGTGCCGTTCCCTTCAACGCTTTCGTAAGAACTAGTATAGCACAAATGCCGGAGCTTGTCAACTGCTTTTTTGCACAAAACGCACAGAAAAATTTTTAGAAGGTTCCTTGAAATATAATCCCCCTGCCCCTTCGGGACATCCCCCTTTTCAAGGGGGACATGGTGAATGCCTCCCTTGAAAAGGGTGATTCCCCACGGGGTGGGGAAATGTCACCGTAGGTGACAAAGGGGACCGCTCAGTACG
>ENA-UEQP01002627-UEQP01002627.1-human-gut-metagenome-genome-assembly--contig:-NODE-2627-length-13191-cov-5.848406_pt1 | contig 13191 bp, 13 predicted proteins | sample MGYA00242951_ERZ507951 | MGnify/ENA primary metagenome ERZ507951 (study PRJEB26167, sample SAMN06115539) | human gut metagenome | host: Homo sapiens | place: China:Shanxi | collected 2015-11-18...
TGATGGAAGTGTTGCAGTTTGCAAAAAGTCCCGGATCTGCAAATGTAAATGCAAATGGTATAAAATCAAATTCAAATATATCATTTGCAATAAATGTAGAAGTATCAAAATAGTAAGATACTGATTTGTTCTTTTTGCCTTCATCAAGATCATAGCCAAGCAAACGACAATGGGGATTCGAGTTAGACAATAGTTTATTTATATTTGCAAAATTTTTATACATATTCGGTTTATTTCGAAATGTCTCTTTAATTAGTTCCAGACGATGTTCGTCGATTAGATTAAGGATGGTGTCTGTGTTTGTTCCATCGAATTTCATGCCGTTAAATATTTTTTTCATAACTGTATTAGAAGAAGTTCCATTTAGGTAAGAATTAATATCATTTATATTATCTTGTGAAAATTCTTTGATATGTGTTAACAACCATTCTACATTTCGGTGTCGAAATTCTCTGCCATACCAGTTTTCACAAAATAGTAAGTATCGTTCTTCTGTTAGATCTGTGCTGTTATATAGAATACCCTGTATGTAGCCGCCTATATCGGAATACACAACATATCGATCTTTATCCTCATTATTTGTATATGTATATAGCTTCTTGCCTTCCGTCTCTTCGATGAAATCAAAAAAACGAATTAAACCAACAATTGCTGCGGAATAGCGCCATTCGGTTGGAAGAAGCAATGTGTCATATAACGGATGTTCTATTGTTGCTTTCATAGTCTAGTTACACCTCCTCCTGAGCGATTATTTTTGCAACTCCAAAGCCACTGGATCGGCGAGATCCAATTCCTGCTTTCAACAGATAGTCCAAAGCCGCAGAATTTCCAGTTAATTCAAAATCCCCAATGGAACATTCAATGTTGATTCCATAATGTTTCACGACGATGCTTCTGGCGTTTATTGGTGTCATTGATACCTGAGATAAGCTCTCTGAGAAGCCGGCACGCTGTAATTCATATGAAATTACTCTCTGGCATTCTGACATAAACTGGTCTCTGGCTTTACAGGAATAGTACCAGTCTCTGTTTGTTTCAGGATTATGACTCCGAATGCACAATGGCTCGCTCATTTTGACTAATAATTTATTGCCTCGAACGACATCTTCTTTTAATTGGGTTATTCGGGTTAAAGTCATACGATTTTCCAATGGTAAAGGATATGATTTTCCCTTTTGTGCCGCAAATGCTGAATACAGAATAAATCCAGTTCTCGTATCTGGGGTGGAAAATACCATTGACATTTTCGGGCTTGTAACCTCAATATGATCTGATGTGTAGTTTGGCTGGTCAAAGATAGTCGAGAAACAAAAAGCTTTTTCTTTGGCTGGTCCATAGAAGTCGGGAAAGTATTTACCGTCGTTTGCATTTGACAGGCAATGCTTGATGAATGACAGAAGACTTCTACGATAGTCTATGGATAAGACGCAACTTTTTAGGTTGAATGATAATTGAAATCTCATTTTCAGATCCTCCTTTCGTTTGATTTATTATTAAAATATTTGTTTGAACCATTTGTATACATAATACACTATCACTTGTACAAAAAAACGGACTTGTAATCACTTTTTTGGATTTTATTTAAGAAAATTTCAGATTATTATAAAATCTCCCCAATAATAATCCCCACCAATATAAATTAATTTTACTACAAACATTTATAAGAAACAATAAAAATATCCATGGAACACAATAAGTTCATAAATACAATAAAGCCGCATATCCATAACAGATACGCGGCTTCTTGCGTGTCGTTAAAATAACTTTGGATGCAGGTTAATCAATCCCAAACTTTCGATCCTCTTCCACCACATCCAGCTTCCTGACATCCATCCCTGTGATTTGGACAAATCGACGTCCGGCGAGGAATGTGACCAGCTCATCGATGGCTGCTTCCGATCCCTGCACTTCCATCTCGACATCTCCGTTATAGAGGTTCTTTACCCAGCCGGTAAGCCGCAGCTGGTTTGCTTTGTGCTCGGAATAATACCGGAAGCCAACACCCTGTACGCTTCCGTGAAATATGATATGTTTTCTGATGATATCTGCCATGTTGTTCTCCATTTATATATGTTTTTCTTGCTTGCTTTTCTGCTTCAGAATCAATAATAATTTAATTATAAGCCATTTTTCTTGCTGGTGCAATGAAATAAAAAAGAGATAATCATTCCAATAGAAATAATTATCTCTTTCCGTGTGTATCGTTATTTACATTACAGACACTTCTTCACATCATCCACGATCTGTTCCACAGTCAGATGATTGTCCTTTAATACGTCATTTACATCGTAACGGTCGAGGAATTCCTTCTTGATACCGAAGTTCAATACCTTCATATCAGAAGCTCCGTAGAACCGGGTGATCTTCTCACCGAAACCACCGTCCAAGATGCCATCTTCGAGTGTGATAACCACATCGTGGTTTGCCTTCAGGTCTTCGAGCATAGCCTCATCAAGACCGGTAATATAATATGGATTGATGATGGTTGCTTCGATGCCAGTTGATTCTTTCAGTGCTTCGGCTGCTTCTACACCAAGTCCGTAGAATGAACCAAGACCGATGATTGCAACCTTGCTGCCCTGCTTTGTGATCTCGTACTTGTTCAGCTTCGAGAAGTCCTTTGTGACAGCCTTTCCGTCTGAGACAAATGCGCCGCCCGGTACGCGGATTGCAACCGGATGCTCTGTCTGGGCGATGCTCCAGTCTAACATGGCAAGGTACTCTTCCTTTGTCGTTGGTGCGAGGTAGACAAGTCCTGGGATATTTGCCATCATAGGGATGTCGTAGATGCCGAGGTGTGTGACATCGTTCATACCATAGATGGACGCAGAAAATGTCAGGATCGTTGCCGGATTGCCGTTTACACACAGATCCTGCGCCAGCTGGTCATAGGTTCTCTGGATAAATGTGCTGTATACGCCGTAGACCGGTTTGCCACCGCTTTTCGCAATACCGGAGGCGAGTGCCACAGCTGTTTCCTCGGCGATTCCGACATCCACGAATTGTCTGCCCGCTTCCTTTCGCTTATCTTCCGTGAAGCCCATTACCGTCGGTGTGGCAGATGTGATGGTCACAACACTTGGATCTTCTTTCATTTTCTTCATCAAGTAGTCACAGGTAACGCTGGAATAATCCTCACCACCAAAATCTGCGATTACCTCGCCGGTCTCGATATCGAACGGCAGATGCCAGTGCCACTCTTCCTTGTGTGTTTCGGCGAGCTTGTAGCCTTTTCCTTTCAAGGTACGAATGTGTACCACAACTGGTTTTACGCTGTCCTTGACGTTCTCAAACGCCTTGATTAACGCCGGAATATCATTCCCATCATGAACATACACATAGTCAAGTCCCATCGCCTTAAAAAGGTTACATTCTGCCTGTCCGTTTGTCTCGCGCAGGAGCTTTAAGTTCTGGTAGAGGCCACCGTGATTTTCTGCGATCGACATATCGTTATCGTTCACGACAATGATCAGGTTGCTCTGCAGCTCAGATGCAAAATCAAGTCCCTCTAATGCTTCGCCACCACTCAAGGATCCATCGCCGATGATTGCAATCACATTTCCGCTCTCACCCCGCACATCACGTCCCTTTGCAAGACCGCAAGCCAGGCTGATAGAGGTAGATGTATGACCAATCACAAAATGGTCATGGTCACTTTCCTCCGGGTTGCTGTAGCCGGATACATCGTTGTAATGCTCTTCGTAAAGATACGCATCCTTTCTGCCAGTAAGCATCTTGTGTGGGTAGGTCTGATGAGATACATCAAACACAAATTTATCCTTCGGAGATTCAAATACATAGTGCAAAGCAATCGTTGCTTCTACCATACCGAAGTTTGGACCGAAATGTCCGCCGTGGATGCTCGCACGCTTCAAGAGCACCTGACGCATCTCCGCCGCTAAGCTTGTAAGTTCGTTGTTTGAAAGCTTCTTCACATCCTCTGGACCGTTGATTTTCTCAATGTACATAACGTTTGTTCCTCCTGAAATTTTCTTATTATTTCTCGCACAAAAAGGATGAATACTATCTTTATTCATCCTTTCTGTGTTTACTATACAACCTAAACTTAGCTTTAGGTCAAGAAAAATTTTTTATAAATTATAAATCGTTACCGGATAATTGTGTTCATAAAAATCCCTTCTTATATCCTATAAGCGCCAAAAAAGTCCGTTTATCGAAGCCGCTTCAAAATCTCCTGAAAATAGTCTGGAAGGTCTGCATGCCATTCCATATATTCTCCGGTGATTGGGTGGTCGAACCCGAGTACCCCTGCGTGTAATACCTGTCCCTGTGTGGCAAAAGGCTTCTGCTTCGGCCCATACACCTCATCCCCAAGCAATGGATGATTGATGCTTGCCATATGGACACGGATCTGGTGTGTCCGTCCGGTTTCAAGCTCGCATTCCACGAGGGAGAAGTTCTGCTTTAGCCGTTCAATCACACGGTAATGTGTGACGGCATGTCTGCCGTTTGGATCGATTGCCATTTTCTTGCGGTCGGTTTTGTGTCTGGTAATCGGTTTGTTAATCGTTCCCTCATCTGTGGCAAACTGATTGTAGACGATCGCTGTGTAGACACGGTGAATATCATGTACCTTGAACTTATCGGACAATACACGATGCGCCTGATCGCTCTTGCAGGCAACTAAAAGTCCGGTCGTATCCATATCAATCCGGTGAACGATTCCCGGTCGTAATACCCCATTGATGGAGGATAAGGAATCCTTACAATGGTACATCAGGGCATTGACGAGTGTTCCGCTTGTATGTCCCGGTGCCGGATGCACAACCATGCCCTTCGGTTTGTTGATGACAATGATATCATCATCCTCATAGACGATATCGAGTGGAATATTCTCCGGTTCGATGTCTAATTCTTCTGCTTCCGGGATCTCTACTGTGATCGTATCGCCTGCCCGGAGCTTGTAATTGGATTTAGCAGATTTGCCATTTACAGTTATGAAATTATCGTCTAACAGCTTCTGGATATACGAACGCGATTGGTCAGGTATCTGTTCAGTCAGATATTTGTCCAGTCGCGTGCCGATGTCTGTGGAAGCTGCGTCGATTGTAAATTCGTAAGTTTCCATATTGTAATATCTTAGTCTTTTTTTGATTTTGAGAATAACACATCAATTTCGTGGTCGTGATAGTAAAATGCACACAGTAAGATCAACACGATCATACTCACGGTCACATAGATATCCGCGACATTAAAAATCGGAAAATTGATCAGCCGGAAATCAAAGAAATCCACTACATAATGTAAAGAAATACGGTCAATCATATTTCCGATTGCGCCAGATACAAGGAACACCAGACAGACACGAATTGGGGTAAAGCGCCTGTTCTCTGGAATTTTTGCGTAAATACCTGCACAGACAAGCAACACAAGGACGGTCAGAATCAGGAAGATTATTCTGCCATTTTTGAACATGCCCCATGCGATTCCGGTATTCTGAATATATGTCAAATGAAATACATTCTTGATCAGTGGATGTGATTCATATAACGCAAAGGATGTGCGTACGATGAATTTTGTGATCTGATCGAATGCAACAAGCAAACCGATACAAAGAATCGGTATTATATAGATTTTGATTTTATTTTTAGTATTCATCCTGATATCTTTCCTGTAATTCTTTGAGTGCCAGAAGCATATCTTCCTCGCTTACATCCATGTCGATATACGCGTGTCCGATCGTCTCTAACAAAATAAATTTGATTTTTCCACCGATGGCTTTCTTGTCGTTTTTCGTATAGGATACGATTGTTGCAAAATTCGCGTCGGCTGGCAGCTTTGGTACATGGTACGGTTTCATGCTGTGTAGGATATCTCGCAGCTCTGCCTGTGTAATATTCCCTTTTTTGTAGGAAATGATACTGGCAAGTGCACATCCGATCAGCACGCATTCTCCATGCAAAAATTCAAAATTCATATATTTTTCGATGGCATGACCGAGAGTATGTCCAAAATTCAACAGTGCACGCTCTCCCTTTTCGGTCGGATCGTTTTCGACGACATTTTTCTTTACGACGTTGCTTTCGTAGATCATCTCTCCAACGGTAGGAAGATCAAGCGCTGCAATCTGTGCTTCGTTTTCCTTCAACCATGTAAAATAATTGGCATTCTTGATCAGACCATGCTTGATGATCTCGCCCATACCCGAACAAAACTGGCGGTTCGATAATGTCTTTAACACAGACAGGTTCATATACACCAGTTTCGGCATATGAAAGGCGCCGACCATGTTCTTGTAGGAGTCAAAGTCCACACCGGTTTTTCCGCCGATGCTGGAATCAACCTGTGATAACAGGCTGGTTGGAATCTGGATAAAGTCGATACCGCGCAGATAGGTTGCGGCCGCATATCCGGTCAGATCACCGACCACACCGCCGCCGAGGGCAATCAGTACATCATTTCGATCGAATTTTTCTTCAATCAGATGGGTGTACAGGTCTCTGACAACATTCAGATTCTTGCTTGCCTCTCCTTCTGGAAAGACAAAGGATGTAGTATATGTGCAGGCATCTTTGATAGAAAGCAATATAGCATCCAAATACAAGGATGCTACATGGCTTTCGGATACCACACAGATTTTACGGTTACTGTAGCCAAGTTCTTTTATCATACTAGGAAGTGCATCAAAGCTCTCTTCATATACGATATCGTAGATTGGCTTATCATCAAGATGGACGGTTAAATTCTTCATGGTAACTCTTCTTTCTGTATGTAATACGATATTTGATTAGATGAACTCAAATCCATCATCGTCGATCTCGGTATCATCGTCTTCGCCTTCTCCGATCAACGCTGGTCCGTTGTTCTTTTTTGCTTCTACTTCGCCTTCAATGCTCTCTGCAGATTCTTCTGTATCTGTATCATCGTCGGACTCTGATAAATGAGAAATCGTTGGAATCTCATCAATATCTGGCTCTTTTGGAACTGGCTCTGGTTTTACTTCCGGTTCCAGCTTTCTTTCTGGAGCTGGTTCCGGTGTCGGCTCCGGTTTTGCTTCCGGCTCTGGAGCACGTTCTGGTTCTGGACGCGCTTCCCGTTTTGGCTCTGGGGCCGGTTCTGGCTTCGGTGCTTTTCCTGCCTGAGCAGCGGCTTCCCTTGCTTTTTGAACTGCAGCTGCAGCTTCGGAGCTTCCGACAGTTGCCCGCTTCATTTTTTTACGTTCTTCCGCGGAATTGGCAACCTTCAAGGAAGATTTTTTCTCTTCTGAACCTTTTCCCTTTGCGTCAAATGGATTATAATCCTTTTGCTCCTTTGGCTTAAAAGGATCAACAAAATTCTCTCCGGCACTTAAGGATTGTGTATATACAGCACTTGTGCTGGTTGTATCGCCACTGCCAAATCCACCATTAAATCCACCCAATGTAGATTCATCGCGCAACTGAGGATCTCCGGTGTAGGCACCAAACCCGTCACCTGCAGAGGCGGAAGCCTGTTTCTCCTCGCCCCCCATGAGTGTCCATGCACGATCATCAATCATAGAGGATGGATCAAAATCCTGCTCGCCTAAGAACTCAAACTGCTTTTTCAGTAACGAACAGAAATTAGATTTGTAAGCGGTGTATTTTGCTTCTAATAATGCAATCTCATCTTCCAGACGCTCCAGACGTTTCTCCGCGTTAGACACAATGTTGTTTGCCTGAATTTTGGCATCACGAATAATCTCCTTTGCTTCCTTTGTTGCATTGGAGATAGTCTCTACGGTGTCTTTTTCCGCACGCTTCAAGCTTTTCTCAAGATGTGATTCTTTGGAACGATAATTCTGTAATGTATCGTTTAATATGGAGACCTTCTCTTTTAACTCCGCATTTGAACGATACAAGGATTCATAGCTTTCTGAAACACTGTCAAAAAATGTGTTTACATCTTTCTTGTCGTAACCCAAACCGACATGAAATTTCTTCTGTTGAATATCAACTGGTGTAAGCAACTTTCCAACCCCCCTATTCGTTTAGTACTGTACGTATGGTGTCAGGGCATCCTGACCAACCAATTCCTCTCTCAAATCTCCGGATACTTCGATATCCTGAGGTGTTGCAATAAATATGTTGGAAGATACCACATTCAAAGAGCCTCCCATTGCATAGCATGCACCGCCGACATAATCGATGATTCGCTGTGCGACTGCGACATCCAAGCCCTCAATATTTATCACGATTGTTTTGTTTGCACGAAGGAAATCAATGACGGACTGTGCCTCATCTGTCTCCTGTGGTTTAATTACAAATACTTCACTACGGTTGCGGAAATCTGAGCTTCTGCTGTAAGACTTCTGGGAGTCCTTGAAATCAACCAGTTTGCCACTGGATGAACTGCCTGCTGTACTCCGATGTGTAGTCGATGCCTGCTGTGTAGCTGCTTCGTATTTGGAAGCGGAACGTGCAGCTGGCTTGCTGAAAGATGGTTTTGATTTCGATGCACGTGGTTTTACATCTTCGTAATCATCGTCGTCATCGTCATCATAATCATCGTCGTCAAACAGATCGTCATCGAACTCATCTTCATCATCATCTATATTTTTGACTTTGAAAAAATCCAGAAAACTCTTTTTACCTGCATCCTTTGCCATAACCTTATTCTCCTTAATTAAATATTATAATTTCGCGCACCGAAAATGGCGGTTCCGACACGAATCATAGTCGCGCCCTCCTCGACGGCGATTTCATAATCATTGGTCATTCCCATTGATAAAACACTCATATCAATATTATCAATGCATTTGGATTTTATGTCAAGCGATAATTGATGCATTTTACGGAAATAAACACGATTTTCTTCCGGATTTTCCACAAATGGAGCGATCGTCATGAGTCCCATAACATGAACATGCGGCATATCCTTAATCGCGTCAATCAAAGCGTAAACCTCATCCTCCCGGATTCCAAATTTTGTTTCTTCCTGTGCAATGTTGACTTCGAGAAGAACCTTTGCAACTACCCCTTTTTTAGCAGCCTCCTTCTCAATTTCTTTTGCCAGATGCACCGAATCCACACTGTGGATCAGACATGCCTTATCTACAATATATTTTACTTTGTTTGTCTGCAGATGTCCGATTAAGTGCCAGTGAACCGGTTTGGATACATGTTCGTATTTATCAACCATCTCCTGCACTTTGTTCTCACCAAATTCCATCACACCATGTGAAAGTAATTCCTCTACATCGGATAATGGTTTGGTTTTGCTGACTGCAATGATCGTAATATCCTGAAAATTTCGGCCGGAGCGTTCACACGCTTTTTTGACATTTGCAACTACCTGTTCATAATTTTCGTATAGCATCTTGATCAAGACCTTTCTAATTTTTAATATATAAGCTGATTTTCTGTGACACTTTGTGCATCCAGCACGATGTTATCGTAGGCTTTCAGCTCTTCGCCACTTTCAATCAGAACAAATTCGTCGATTGTTTTAATCACAGTTACCCGGCGGAATTCTGCAATACCCTGATTGGCAAAATAAACACCGGTCAGTGGATATAATTCTAACAACGATGCTGCAATCGTAGCATTCGAGGTAATATTGACCAGAATGTCAGAATCCTCAAAGCCTTCTGGATCAACATAGGCGTATTTCTCGTCTGTCTTATAAATCTTTGGCTGCATCTGCTGTATAGTTTTGTTCCCATTGTCATCGGTACGCTGCAGGTTGAGACGGTTCTCGTTACTTTGGTTACTGCCTGCAGACAGATAGCTGAGCGGAATCCGATAGACCTGCTTTTCTACAAGTGCAGACGAAGGAATTTTCAGACCACTCTCATCGGACTGAATCAGTTCCACAGTCACGAAACGCTCGGACAGATAATTTGACATATATTTATCGATGGCAATGTTGATATAAGAGCCATCAGAACCTTCAATAATTGTAAAAGGCATCGTAATCGTAAAGTTCGAATTGTTGATACGGAACTTCACATATGACTGCCCGTCCAATTCTGCAAGCTGATCCTGTGAGATCGGCGCAACGATGTTCCACTGTTCGGATGGGATGATCTTCACGATAGTGGAACCGGCTTCTGCATAATCCCCGGATTTCATCGCCTTTTTATCGTATCCGGCTTTATCAAAATCGGAAGCTTTGATCTTTTCAGAAATCTGATAATTCTCATATCCGTCAATGTAATATGTTACAAGCCCGCTGTCTGGGGCACTGACCGAAGACAGTCCGCGTCCAGAGGAGCCTGCCTGCTGCATCAGTACTTCGTTTGTCAGCTCGAATACCTTGTTGTTAGCGCTTGTCTCGAAGCTGTACGCGTTGTAAAAGGTTACATCGCTGTATGATAACTTGTAAGAAGATATCAGGGAACGGATGCTTGCATAGTCATTACTTGACAACAGTGCGTTGTAATTGCTGTCAGAATTATTTTCAGTATTATAGATCTCTCCGGTCTCATCAATGGTACATACAGTAGAGTTCTTTTTTACTTTTTCTCCATCGGTGATATAGTAACAGAGATAACCGGATTTCTGTGTGTTTACGATAACCTCGTCACGGATTGCAAGTCCCTGTAAGGTAATATCATTGCTGACATCGCCTTTGCTGACCTGATAGATCGTAACGGATTCTTTGCTGAGCGAAGATACGACGCTGATTACGACATACAGCAAAACCGCTGCAATAACTATGGTTGCAGCGTTTGCACGTATCTCTTTATTCAGTTGTATAATACGGTTTGGTTGTTTCATATCCTCACCTGATTGTGTGTATTTTACAGTTTACAGACAACATTGGCTGCATATTCTGCTGGCAACATGGATTCTTCCACGGCAGTACTGATGACAAATGTAACATTGTATTTTTCGGAAATCTTATCGATCTCTTTCAATGCAGCGCCAAGTGCATCTGCCTCGATGTTACACATCATCATGAAGTTATCCAAAAAGATGTGAGTTACATTATGGTTGGAAGAAATCAGTCCCTGAATAAAGCCCATAAAGGCATCTGGGGATTGAATATCGTACTCGTGCAGATTGACGAGCCGGATGACATTAGAAAGTTCATACATATGCTTGTTGCTCTTATCAATGTAAATGATAGAACCGCTAGTACGCTTGCTTTCGTTGTTCGCTCTTTCCACCATTTTGCGTGTTTTACCGTTTCCTTTTGCTCCAATAATTAGTTCCAGCATCTCATGTCCTCCTTAGTCTGTTAAACATAATAAACGTATAATAGAATTGTATAAGTCCGCTTTGGAATTGCCGGATGATGCGACAACTACATAGTCCTTACCGTCCTTGGTCAGATACATGGCAAGACAGTTACCAGCTCCATCGGTCGTTCCTGTTTTCCAGGATTCCAGATGGAAGGTCGCTGGCAGAGACACTTCTCCCGTAACAAATAAATTTGTTGCGGTGCTTTCGGTATCAATTGCTGCGCCATTGGAATCATAAAACGTATAAGTATATGTATCAAAACCATCAATATCCCGTAGGATCTGATGATTGTGGACTTCTTTTACAATGAGGTACATGTCATATGCGGTCGAATAGTGATTTGGATCGTCCAGTCCGTGTGGATTCATAAAATGAGTGTTTGTAGCTCCGAGCTCCAGGGCTTTCTGATTCATACGGTCACAGAAGCTTTGGATATCCCCACCCACATACTCTGCCAGATACAGGGCATAATAATTGTTGGATTCTAACATCAGCCCATACAACAGGTCTTTTACGGAAATGGTATATCCACGATGCAACTGGCTGGGGGCAACATCTTCTGCTGTCAGATCATAGTTTTGTGTGATCTCAACCATATCATCGAGTGAAATGGTTCCGGCTTCAATGGCATCAGCCACAACAATTGCAGTCATCATCTTCGTCATACTTGCCGGATACATACGTTGATGTACATTTTTGGCGGCAAGTACCGTCTGGTCGGATTCATTGATTAAAAGTGCGTAATAGTCTTCGGGAAACAAATCCGCCTGGGTACGGTCGTCACGATAAACAATCGTGTCCTCCTGATGGAAATCAACATTGTCCGATTGATGAACCAGGTGGTCGATCACGTAAGTAGCGGAATCAATATCAGGATACGCTGCCTTTACGTGATTGTTGATAATACAGACAATAGATACAAACAATACCAACAGTACAAGTATTATTAAATTTCTAGTTAAATATTTACTTCGCATAGTTTTTTAGTGCTTAAACAGTTCTCGCCAATCTAAGTCACCACGATCCAACGCTTTGATCAGCAATTCCGCGGTTGCAAGATTGGTTGCAAGTGGAATATTGTGAATATCACAAAGCGAAAAGATGTTATTGATATCTACATCGTGGCTCTTCTTGGTCTGTGGATCGCGTAAAAATATCATCATGTCCAGATCATTACTCTCAATCATGGCACCGAGCTGCTGCTCTCCTCCGGTATGCCCGGCGAGGAACTCATAATAGCCCTGACAGCCGATCATCGCGGCGTTATCGCCGCAGAGACGGAGCGGCGGGACAAAGAGCTGCGCGCCCGCCTTTTCCGCGGCGAGATATACCTCCGTACCGGTCTCGGCGGCGCCGAACGGACGGCGGAAGGCGCTGTTTCTGGATTCGTGTACGATCATGTGAAAAGACCTCGGTACAGCTTGCGGTATTCGAGCGCGCTCGCGCGCCAGGAGAAATCCTTCGCCATGCCCTGCGCGGCGAGATTGCCCCACGCTACGGGGCTTTCGGTGTACAGGCGGCACGCCTCCTGCGTCGTGAAGAGCAGCTCGTGGGCGTTGAAATTCAGGAAGCCGAAACCGGTGCCCTCGCCGGTGTAGCGGTTGTAGGGCTCAACGCTGTCGGCAAGTCCGCCGGTCTGCCGCACGACGGGCACGGTGCCGTAGCGCATGGAGATCATCTGGCTCAGGCCGCACGGCTCAAAGCGCGAGGGCATGAGGAAAATGTCCGCTCCGGCGTACATCCGGCGGGAAAGCGGCTCGGAAAAGCGGATCTGGGCGCTGAACCGGCCGGGGTGCCGGGCTTCCAGCGCGCGGTAGTAGTCCTCATACGCCCGGTCGCCCGTGCCGAGCACGGCGATCTGCGCGCAGGAGAGCATTTCCTCCGCCACGGCGTTGAGAAGATCGAAGCCCTTCTGCTCCGTCAAACGGCTGACGCACACGCAAAGGGGAACTTCACTATCGACGGTGAGGCCGAGCTCCTCCTGCAGCGCCTTCTTGTTCGCCGCTTTGCCGTCGGGGTCGGT
>ENA-UEQP01002633-UEQP01002633.1-human-gut-metagenome-genome-assembly--contig:-NODE-2633-length-13165-cov-2.976467_pt1 | contig 13165 bp, 13 predicted proteins | sample MGYA00242951_ERZ507951 | MGnify/ENA primary metagenome ERZ507951 (study PRJEB26167, sample SAMN06115539) | human gut metagenome | host: Homo sapiens | place: China:Shanxi | collected 2015-11-18...
TCCCTTCAGAATGATCTTGCGCCCGGGCAGCGCGTCAATGAACTGAAAGTCCGGCAGCGACTCCTCGAGCGAAATGCCCCAGGAGAGGTCGCCCGCAAGCACCGTCACGTCGTCCGCCGTCAGGTGCAAAAAGGACTCACGCAGGCGCTCAACGTGGTTCGCCCACTTATCGCCGAAAATATCCATCGGCTTGCTCCCGCCGAGCGAGAGGTGCAGATCGCCGATCGTATAGAGCGCCATAGCCGCCCCCTTTCCTGCCGATCACTCAAATGCGTTCTCAATGTACTCGATGCGCGGCGGCGTTTCATCGTCGTAGACCTCCGCCACGTCAAAGCGGGCGCAGAGGTCAGGATCGTGCCGCGTCATGTAAAAGGCCGCCGTAGTGCGGATACGCCGCTGCTTGGCAGCGGTGACAAAATCGCGCGGCAGACCGAAGCGCCGGTCGCTGCGCAGCTTAACCTCTACAAAGCAGAGAATATCGCCCCGCCGGGCGATGAGGTCGATCTCGCCGAAGCGGCAGCGGAACTGCGAGGCAAGGATCTCATAGCCGTTCTCGCGCAGATACTCCGCGGCCATCGCTTCGCCGCGGTCGCCGGCTTCTCTGGTCGTGCTCATGGTCTCCCCGCCTCCCACTTTTTGAGAAAAGTCCTTCGGTGACAGGGGCAGGGGCCGTACTCGTCGAGCATGGCGTAGTGCAGCCGGGTTCCATAGCCCTTGTGCCTTGCAAATTGATACTGCGGATATTGCTTGTCCAGCACGTCGGTCACGAAGCGGTCGCGGCTGACCTTGGCTAAAATCGATGCCGCGGCGATGCTCATGCTCATGCCGTCGCCGCCGACGACCGTGCGGTGTGGCGTGGAGACGGCGTATTTCGTCCCATGGTCGCGGTTGCCGTCGATGAGGGCAAAGTCCGCCTTGACGTTCAAACCGTCGATGGCAAGCTGCATCGCCTTCATGCGGGCGTTCAAAATGTCGATCTCGTCGATCTCCCGCGCGTCCACGGACGCGACGCTGTAAGCGACCGCCCTTTCGCGGATGATGTCAAACAGCGCCTCGCGCTTTTTCTCGCTGAGCTTCTTCGAGTCATCCAGCCCCTCGATGACGCAGCCCTCCGGCAGGATCACCGCGGCGGCGTACACCGGCCCCATCAGAGGACCCGCGCCCGCCTCGTCCGCGCCGCAGACATGGGCATACCCCTCTGCGCGGGCGGCGGCTTCCAGCTCATAGCTTGCGAGCGAAATATGCTTGCTCATGCGTTCTCCTCCGGCAATTCAAGTGTAAAGCGTCCCAGCTTGCCGGCACGGTATTCGTCGAGCAAAATGCGCGCCATGCGCTCGGTGTTCACCTCGCCGCCGGACATGAGGAAGCCGCGCTTACGGCCCGCTTTCTCCAGCAGCTCCCAGCCCGGCTCTCCCGGCTCGACAGCGATCTTGTAGCGCTCGGTCAGCGCGTCTGGATAATGCGCACCGAGGTACGCCATCAGGCGGGAGGCCAGATCCTCCATATCCATCACGTCGTCGCGGATGGCGCCGGTAAACCCGAGGCGCACGCCCACGTTCGGGTCCTCGAATTTCGGCCAGAGGATGCCCGGGGTATCGAGCAGCTCCAGCGTCTTGTCTACCGGCACCCACTGCTTGCCGCGCGTCACGCCGGGGCGGTCCTCCGCCTTGGCGGTCTTTCGGCCGGACACCTTGTTGATGAAGGTCGATTTGCCGACGTTCGGGATGCCGAGCACCATCACGCGCAGCACGCGCCCGACCTGCCCCTTTTCCTCATAGGCGCGCAGCTTGTCCGCAAGCAGCGCGCGCACGGCGGGCGCGAACTGCTTCACACCCGCGCCGGACTTGGCGTCGACCTCCAGCACCGCATAGCCCTGCGCGCGGAACCATGCCGCCCACTGCTTCGTCGCCTTGGGGTCCGCCTGATCGACGCGGTTGAGCACCACGATGCGCGGCTTGCCCGCCGTCAGGGCGTCGGGGTCGGGGTTGCGGCGCGCGCGAGGGATGCGCGCGTCGATGATCTCGCACACCGCGTCCATGCTGCCGATCTCAGAGGCGACCATGCGGCGCGTTTTTGTCATGTGTCCGGGGAACCAGCTCAGACTTTCCAGTTGCATGACCGTTTCCCCCTTACTTCATTTTCAAAGAACCGAGACGGCTGAAATCGCGCTTGTCGGTCAGGCTATCCCTGCCCGGAAATACAAGCAGCACAGCCTTACCGATGATGAGCCGCTCGTCCACCGCACCGAGTCGTTCGTCACGGCTGTCGCTGCTGCGGTTGCGGTTGTCGCCCATCAGGAACAGCTCGCCCTCGCCGAGCATCAGCGGGAACTGCGTCCCCTCGTCGAGATAGGTCAGGTCGTTGACATAATCCTCCTGCAGCAGCTCGCCGTCCACGAACACGCGCCCGAGCGTGAAGTCAATGTCCACGGTCTGCCCCTCGGTGGCGATAACGCGCTTGACGATGGGCTCGGCATCGAAGCTCTCCTTGTACGCAATGACGATGTCGCCGTATTTGTAATCGCCGCACAGCCAGCCGCTGACCACGATCAGGCGGTCGCCGTCCTGCAGCGTCGGCACCATCGAATGGCCGTCAACGCCCATCAGGCGCACCACGAAGGTAAAGAGCAACGTGATGACCAGCACCGCGCCCACCAGCGAGCGCACCCATTCGTAGGTCTCGCGCCCGGCGACGCGCTCGGTGATCTCCTCTCCCTCGTCGGGATCGGTGGGCAGGATCTCGTTATCAAAATCGTTCATAGTCGTTTCTCCATCACTCGGGCGGCGCAGAGCCGCAGAATATTTCATGATGTATGATACCACGCGCCACGCGAAAAAACAACAAAAATAAAAACGACGCGGTCGCCCACGTCGTTTCTATTTTGCTTTTCTTACAGCTTCTCGCGGATCTTGGCAGCCTTACCAACGCGGTCACGCAGATAGTAGAGCTTCGCGCGGCGGACAAAGCCGGTGCGCACGGTCTCGATCTTCTCGATCGAGGGAGAGTGCAGCGGGAAAACCTTCTCGACGCCGACGCCATAGGCCAGACGGCGGACGGTGATGGTCTCCTCGATGCCGCCGTGCTTCTTGGCGATCACGATGCCCTCGAAGACCTGGATACGCTCGCGGGAGCCTTCCTTGATCTTGACGTGGACGCGGACGGTGTCGCCGACGTTGGCAACGGGCTTCTCAGCCTTCATCTGCTGGCTTTCGAGTTCTTTGATTCCTCCTAATTTATAGGCGTTCGTGACCGCTTTTCCATGGCGCATCGGGGTGCTTTCACCCGCGCACGGCAGAGGACCGCCCTTTTCAAGCTCGGATAGAATATCACATCAAGCAGGAAAATGCAAGCACTTTTTGCATTTTTGCAAAGTTTTTTCGTTTTTATAACTATAGTATGATCTGCTCGCCGCGGCGGAGGAAGTATAGGATCTTCTCCTTCACGGGCTTTCCGATCACCTGCGCGAGTGCGAGCGAGTACGCCTCGAGCTGCGGCCGGTAATGCTCCGCCCGCTCGGCGAGCGCGTCCGGCGCGACGTGGTCGGTCTTGAAATCGACTACGACCAGCGCGCCGTCCTCCTTAAAGAAACAGTCCACCACGCCCTGCAAAAGGATCTCGTCTCCGGCGCTCGCCTCCGGCACAAAGCGCGCGGCGCTCTCAAGCAGCGAGAAGCGGTATTCCCGCCTGACCCGCTCCCCTGCCGCGCGGATGCGCGCGCACAGCGGGCTTTGCAGGAACCGCGTCAGCGCGGCGGCGTCGACCGCCCGCGCCTGCTCGGGCGTGAGCAGGCGGCGCTCCTCCATGCTTTTGACTGCGGCGCGCACCGCACCTTCCTCCGCCGGCGTCGAGAAATCGAGAAACTGCAGCGCCGCGTGCATCGCGGTGCCCTGCTCGGCGGGCGTAAGCGCCGCCGCTCCCTCCAGAAATCTCGGCTTTGCGAGGCTCCGCAGGCGTGGAGGCAGCGGGGCGTTCTCCGCGATCTCCTCGTCAAGCGCGCGGCCCTTGAGCTGCGTCGCGGTCAGCTTGGCGCTGAGCGTCGTTTCCGGTTCGTAGGGATAGCGCCACTCCAGCGCCGCCGTGTCCAGCGGCAGCTCGGGGGCAGTCTCCTCCGCACGCTCCTCTGCCGCGCGCTCGGCAGGCGCAAAGTCGTAGCCGTTGTGGACCTCCACGCGCCACGGCGCATCGCTTACCGTGACCGCCGCCGCGTCCGCGCCCGCCAGCTCACGCAGCGGCGCGGCCTCCGGGCGGCACAAAAGCGGCAGCAGGATCCAGTCCGCCATGCACTTCTGCTCCTCCACCGTCTCCGGTCGCACGGGGCAGGAGGTCACGGCGCAAAGATCGGCAAGATGCTTGGCCGCGCCCGCGCGGGCGCAGACCATGACGAACTTTTCCTTCGCGCGCGTCATGGCGACGTACAGCACGCGCAGCTCCTCGGCCTTGGCCTCGCGGCGCAGCTGACGCTCGAGTGCGAGCCGCGCAGCCGTGGGGTATATGATCGAGCGCTTCGTGTCCACGCAGACCGGCCCGAGGCCGTATTCCGGGTGGACGAGCACGGAGCTCTGGAAGTCCATGCGGCTAAACGACCGCGCGAGGTCCGCAAGGATCACGACCGGAAATTCCAGTCCCTTGGACTTGTGGATGCTCATGATGCGCACGCCCTGCGCGGCGTGCGTGGTCTGCGGCACGGGCGGCTCGCCGGATTCCAGCTGCTCGCGCAGATGCCGGACAAAGGCGAAGAGCCCCCGCCCGCCGCCGCGCTCAAATTCCTCCGCCAGCGAGAAGAACGCACGAAGATTTTCCCGGCGTGCGGCTCCTCCCCGCATCGCGCCGAACACCGCCGGGATATGGCAGCGCTCATAGAGCGCCGCGACCAACTCGGTGAGCGTGAGCGTCTGCGCACTTTCACGCAGCTCGCGCAGCAGCGCGAGGAACCGTGCGGAGTCCTCACCCCCGTCCGCGGCGAGTGCATCGTAAAAATCGCCGCCCGGCGTTTTCGCGCGCAGCTCGGCGAGACGGTCCGGCGTGAAGCCGAAAAGCGGCGAGCGCAGCACAGAGATGAGCGGCACGTCCTGCCGCGGGTTGTCCAATATTTCGAGCAGTGCGAAGGTCACGGCGACCTCCATCGTTTCGTAAAAGCCGCCGTCGCTCTCGGCGGCACAGTGCAGCCCGCGGCTCTCCAGCGCGCGGCGATAGTCGGCAAGCCGTGTGCGGGGCGAGCGCATGAGGATGACGATGTCCTCCTCCCGCACCGCGCGCGGCTCGTGCGTTTTATCGTCCTGCACCGTGAAGCCGCCGGCGATGAGCCTTCGTATGTAGTCCGCGACGAAGCTCGCCTCGGCCCGGGCCGCGCGGAGCTTTTCCGTGTCGCTCTCCTGCGCGGACATCTCCACAAAATGGAACTCCGTGCAGCAGTCGGGGTTCTCGGGATAGCTCGCCCCGACGTGCAGGGACTCGTCCTCGCCGTAGTCCAGCTCGCCCATTTCCCGGGAAAGGACGTTGGAAAAGACAAAATTCGCCGCGTCCAGCACCGTATCGCGCGAGCGGAAGTTTTTGCTCAAAAGGAGTTTAGCGCTCTCGCCCTCCGCCGCGTCGGCGGCGTGCGGGTAGCGCAGATAGTGGTCGAGGAAAATGCGCGGGTCGGCAAGGCGGAAGCGATAGATGCTCTGCTTGACGTCACCGACGGTGAAAAGGTTTTTCCCTTCACGGGAAATGGCAGAGAAGATGCAGTTCTGCACCTCGTTCGTGTCCTGATATTCGTCCACCATGATCTCGCGGTAGCGCTGCGAGACTGTCCGCGCAAGGCCGGTGGGCTGTCCGTCCGCGCCGAGGAGCAGGTCGATGGCCTCATGCTCCTGGTCGGAGAAGTCCGCCGCGTTGCGGCGGCGCTTCTCCTCCTGATAAGCGCGGGAAAAATCCGCCGTCAGCTTTAAGAGCGCGAGCATGGCGGGCGCCATCGCGCGCAGGTCCTCCATTGCCTCGGCAGAGGTGACGGAAAACACCTCGTCAAAGCCCTTGGCGGTCTTTTTGCAGCCGTTCCACACGCCCTGCATTTTGGCCTTGAGCGCTTCGTCCCCGCATTTGCGCACCGCCGTCAGACGCGGGAAGTCCACGCGGCGCTTCGCCGCCGCATCCCAGTCCTCCTCCGCTGACGCGGCGAGGAGCGCGAATTGCTCCACCACGCCGAGAAAGAGCGGCGCGTACTTATCCGCAAGCGCGGCGTCCGACGTCATCTCCTCCGCCGCGCCGCGCAGCAGTGCGGCGCAGTGGAGCGCCTTGCGCCGCACCATAGAAAGCAGCAGCGTCCCGTAGACCGTATCTTCCACGCGCGGCGGCAGATCGTGCCAAAGCTGCTCCTGCGACGCGAGCCAGCGGTCCATGTACGGCTGCGCCTGCAGCTTTCCGTGCAGCTCGAGCACCAGCGCGCCGAGTGCGCGGTCGTCCCGCCCCGCGCCGAGGGTATCGGCCAGGAGCGACGCACCGTCGCCATCGCGCATGATTTCATAAAATTCGTCCAGCGTACGCGCGAGCACCCGCTCGCGCAGAAGCTGCGCCTCATTCTCGTCGAGCACGCGGAAATCGGGCCGCAGCGCATGACCGCGCGCGTCCTCGCGCAGCAGGTGGCAGTTCTCGCGCAGCAGAGCCGTGCAGAAGGCGTCCACCGTTTTGATGTCCGCGCGGTAGACACGCAGCAGCTGCCGCTGCAGATGCGCGTTGAGCGGGTCCTCCTGCAGCTTTTCGCCGAGAACCTTGGCGATCTTGCCGCGCAGCTCCGCCGCCGCGGCGCGGGTGTAGGTAATGATGAGAAAGTCGTCAAGGTTCGCTTCGCCGCTCTCGACGTAGGAAAAAAGCCGCTCGACGAGCACCTTCGTCTTGCCGCTGCCCGCTGCGGCGGACACCAGCAGGCTCCGCCCGCGGTTCTCTACCGCCGCCTGCTGCTCGGCGGTCAGGATGTCAGCCATCGCGTTTTCCCCCTTCCCCGATCGTCCGGTCAACGTGCTCCCAGAGCTGCTCGGCTCCGGTCGCGTGGATGTATTCGATGCGGTCGCCGCCGCAGCCGTTTTCAAAGTGGCAGGCGGGCGCGAATTCGCAATAGGTGCAGGCACTGTCCTGCTCGCTGCGCGCCCACGGGTCGGCGTCGATGTTGCCGCTCGCCAGCTCGCGCACCATGCGGCGCAGCTGCTCCTCAACGTATAAGCCCAACTTGCCGAGCTGAGCGCTCGTGGCGATGCTGCCGGTGATCTCCGTCTCGCCGTCCTTGCTCTTTTTCACGCGCACCGGGAGATAGCACGGCGCTTCCAGCGCGCTGTGCTCCATCGCGTGCAGCACTGCGGGATCGTTCAGCACCATGCCGCTGCGCTGCAGCTCCTTGTGCATCGCGCGCTCGATCTCCTCCTCCGAGGCATTGCGCGGCAGATTCAGCAGCTTTTCCCGTGCGGGAAGATAGAGGACGCCCGCCGGCTCGATGGGATAGCCGCCGAAGAGCTTTCCCCCTTCGTCCCGCAGCGTAAAGAGATAGAGCAGCATTTGCAGGCCGAGCCCGTAGCGCAGCTCCGCGAGGTCAAAGCGCTTCGCGCCGGTCTTGTAGTCCACCACGCGCAGATACAGCTTGCCGTCCTTGAGCCAGCCGTCCACGCGGTCAGCCTTGCCGACCACGCGCAGCTCCTCCCCCGCCTCACGGATGGTCACGGCGGGAAGCTGTCCGTCCGCGCCGAAGCCCAGCTCAAAGGCCAGCGGCTCGAAATCGGAGTCGGAAAGCTCCTCCACCGTCGAATCCATGATGCGGTAGACCGACTCGCACAGCCGGCGGAAAAGATAGCGGAAGCGCGCGTTCTTCCCGTCAAGGTCGGGGAGATTTTTTTCAATGTATGCACCGATCGCCTGCCGCACAAGCGCGTGCAGCGCCGGACGCTCCAGCGCCTTGAGGCCGCCGCGCTCGCTCGCCGCGCGGAGCGTGTGCTCCATCACGTCGTGGACAAAGGTGCCGACCTGCGGCGCGTCGAAGCCCGCAGCTGTGCGCTCCTTCGCGCGCAGGCCGTACTGCATGAAGTAGGCGAAATGGCAGCTCCGCGCCTTGTCCATGCGCGAGGCGCTGAGCGTGATGCTGCGCCCGTAGAGCGTGTGGACGGCCTCACGCGAGAGCCTTCCGCGCGTATAGTGCGAAGCGTCGCGCATGGCGGCAAGCGCCTCGGCGCAGCCGCCGCGCCGCTCCAGATAACGCCACGCTTCCCCGCCGACGTGTTCGCCCGCATAGTCGAGCGCACCGCTCTCTGTTGTAAGGCGGTATGCCTTGTCGGCATCCTCCGTTTCGACCTTTACCGACGGGCAAAGCGTCTGCACGCGCCCGACGACAAAGCTGGGGCGCAGCTCGGCGCCCGCGTTATCAAAGCGCGGATAAGAGATGTAGAGCCGGTCGGTCGGCTGGGCGAGCGCGGCATAGAGATTCTGCAGTTCCAGCCGGAACTGCGCCATACCGTAGGGCGCAAGGCGCACGTCGAGCGCCTCGAGCGCCGCGCGGTCCTCGTCCTTCAAAATGCCGCCGCTGCCGCCCACAGCGGGCAGCACATGGTCGTTCGCACCCATCAAAAACAGCACGCGCACGGCGTGGCGGTCGTTGCGCGTCATTTCAGCCAGACTCACCCGGTCAAGGGAGACCGGGATCGTGCCGACCGAATACTGCGTGAGCACAAGGCGCATGAGCCGCGCGAACTCCTCCGCGTCCAGCTCGGTACCGCCCAGCATCTCCACAAACTGGTCAAGCACGCCGCACAGAACGTTCCAAAGCTGCGCCAGCTCCTCCGCCCGCTGCGTTTCGCCGCGCTGCCAAAGCGTCTCCGTCTGCCGCTGCAGCTCCTCGGGCAGCGCGATCTCCGTCAGATAATTGTAAAGCGCCGTCACTTTACCCTCAACGTCTCCCGTGCCGCGCACGCCCTCATAGAGATGGCTCAGCGGCGCGCGTACCTTTTCCCGCGCGGCGTTCACCCGCGCGAGCATTTCCTCATGCTCTGTACGCCACGGCACGCCGTAGCCCTCGGGGTGCGCCGTCCACGGAACGTCGCGCGTCCACATTGCGCCGCGAATGTCCCACTTGATGACGTAGTTTTCCAGCAGGTCGCACTCCTCCGCCGAAAGTCCCGCGAGGCCGGTCTTGAGGCAGCGGAACACATCCTCGTACTCAAAGCCTCCGCTCACCGCGTCAAGCGCGCCGAGCAGCAGCGCGGGCACGCCGCGGCGCAGAATATCGCTGCGCCGCGCACAGTAGAGCGGGATGCCGCAGCGCGCGAATACGGTGCGCAGCACCGGCTCCGCGGCATCCATATCGCGCGAGGTGACCGTAATATCGCGGAAGCGGTAGCCCTCGCAGCGCACCAGACGCAGAATTTCCGCAGCGATCCGCTCCGCCTCGTCGTAAGCGGTGGAGGCTTCATACAGCCGCAACTGCTCCGTTGGCTCGTCCCAGCGGACATTGCCGCCGAAGAAATGCTTCTCCACATGGCCGAGCGCATCGCGCGGCGCGCCCGCCCTCGTGGAGCTTGGCAAGATACGCGCCGTAGAGCAGCGCCACATCGCGCAGCCGCTCGCCGCTCTCGCCCGCGATGGCCTCGGCCTTTTCCGCCAGCACCTCCGGCGCGACGGCATAGGCCTGCAATTCTTCGATGAGCGCGAGCAGACTTTCCAGAAACGCCGCGCGCTGTGAGGGTCGGCGATAGACGCGCAGGCTCGGCGCAAGCGACACCAGCACGCGCTGGAGCAGCAGGAGCTTGCCGCCGTTATCGAGCGTCACCTCCGCCGCGCCGCCGGTGAGCGTCAGCACGCGCGAGGCAAGCAGCTTGAAGGTCAGCACCTCCGCGTGACGGCTCGCGGTCACACCGCACGCGCGGCACACGTCCACCTCCGCGACGTGCGAAGCGTGCTCCGGCACGAGCAGGATCTGCTGCGAGGAATCGCCCAGCGCGCGGATCTCCTCCAGCACCCGCGCGGACTTGCCCGTGCGGGCGCGGCCCAGCAGGATACGCAGCATGATACCGCCCTCCTTTTCGTCGTTTTTTTCTATTTTACCATCATTCCCGCCGTTCGGCAACCGTGGATATTCCGCCGTGCCCTGAATTGAACGGGCGTCAATATTTTTCTTGACAAGGTGCCCGATGTGTGCTATCTTTTAATTCAAATTTGAACTGTTCAATTTTGCATTATTTGAAAAGGAGTCCTGCGTATGAACGCCGGTAAGGAATTTGCCCATACCTTTGCCCGCGCCTATGCCGCCGCCTGCAAGCCGCTTTGCCGCGAGCTGAAGCTGCCGCAGACCGCCTTTGACATTCTGATGTTTCTTGCCAACAACCCCGGCTACCGGACGGCGGGCGACATCGTGGAGGTCCGGCGCATCAAGGCCAACCTCGTTTCGGTGAACGTTGATAAGCTCGTGCGCGAGGGCTATCTGCGGCGCGAGACGGTCGAGGGCGACCGTCGAAAGACGCTGCTCGTCTGCACCGAGCGGGCGCAGCCGGTCATTGAGCGGGGCCGCGCAGTGCAATCCGCTTTTTTTGAGCAGCTCTTTGCTCATACAGATGAAGAAATGCGCGCGAGCTTCTTCCGGACGCTCGCCGTTATGGACGCCGATCTCGACGCCATGTTAGAAAAGGAGCCTTAAAAATGGAATTTGTCATCACACTTCTCGTCACCTTTTTCGCCGGCATGGGCGCAGGTCTCGGCACCGGCTTTGCGGGCATGAGCGCCGCGGCAGTCATCAGCCCCATGCTCATCACCTTCCTCGGCATGGACCCCTATATGGCGGTCGGCATCGCGCTCTCGTCCGACGTGCTGGCAAGCGCCGTGTCTGCCTACACCTATGGCAAAAGCAAAAATCTCGACATCCGCAACGGTCTCATCATGATGGTGAGCGTGCTGGCCTTCACCGTGGTCGGCAGCTACGCCGCGAGCCTTGTCCCCTCGACCACGATGGGTGGCTTCTCGGTCTTTATGACCTTCCTGCTCGGCGTGAAGTTCATCGTCCGTCCCGTCATGACGACCAAGGAGGCCATGGCCGGCGTGAGCGCGAAAAAGCGCGCCGTGCAGTCTGTTCTCTGCGGCGTGCTCATCGGCTTTATCTGCGGCTTCATCGGCGCGGGCGGCGGCATGATGATGCTGCTCATCCTCACCTCCGTGCTCGGCTACGAGCTCAAGACCGCCGTGGGCACCAGCGTTTTCATCATGACCTTCACAGCGCTCACCGGCGCGGTCTCGCACTTCGCCATCGGCGGCGCGCCGGACTGGACGGTGTTCGCGCTCTGCGTGCTCTTCACGCTCGTCTGGGCGCGCGTCGCCGCCGTGTTCGCCAACAAGGCTTCTCCCAAAACGCTCAACCGCGCGACCGGCGTGGTGCTCGTCATCCTTGGTGTGGTCATCATGCTCTTCAACGTTCTGGCATAAGAAAAAGCCGCCCGCAGGCGGCTCTTTCAGGAAAGCAGCTTTTCCAGCAGCTCGGCAAAGAACGAGCGCAGCACGGCCTCGCCGCCCTCGCCCTCGGCGGTCAGCACACCGTCGCACAGCGGCTCGAACGCCGCGCCCCACCAGCTCATCAGAAAGCCCGGCTCCAGCGCGCACCACACGAGCGCGCAAAGGAGGCCGACGGCAAGGGATATCTCGATCTTCCAAAATTTCATAAGAAAAAACCGTCCGTTTCAAGTAATAGCTTGAGTATGGACAGTTTTTTCGTTTTTCAAACAAAAATCGTGCAGAAGGTTTGCAGCTCTGCGCTTCGCAGCGCCTCGCACACTGTGCGGCAGACGTCCTCCTCGCGGAACAGTCCGAACACGGCGCTGCCCGAGCCGGTCATTGCGGCACATTCCGCGCCGTGGACAAGCAAAGCGCGCTTGATGTCCTCGATGCGTGCGCGCTGTTCGTCCGGGAGTACCTGCTCAAAGACATTTTTGACCTTCGCGCACAGCGCCGCCGCGTCGCCCGCCTCCAGCGCGGCGAGCAACGCCGCCGTGTCGGGTCGATCGGTCAGCGCCACGCGGTCCGACCGCTGAAAGAGCGCGGGCGTAGAGACGGGAAAGTCCGGCTTGCAGACCGCGGCATAGAGCCTCGGCGCGTTTTTCAGCACGGTCAGCCGCTCGCCCCGGCCCTCGGCCAGCTGCGTGCCGCCGCGGACACAAAACGGCACGTCGCTGCCGACACGCGCGCCGATCGTCTCAAGCCGCTCGTCCGTGAGCGTAGGGGCGATCAGATCGCGCAGCGCGCGCAGCACGGCGGCGGCATCCGCGCTGCCGCCCGCCATCCCGGCCTCGGACGGGATGCGCTTGGTGAGCGTGATGTCGATGCCGCCGTGATAGCCGAGCGCCTCGCAGAAGGCGTTCGCCGCCTTGACGGCAAGGTTGCGTTCGTCGCACGGAAGCTCTGCGCCCGCGACGCGGCAGGCGACGCCTGTGCCGTCGGTGAGCGTCACGGTCACATCGTCGCAGAGCGAAACGGTCTGCATGACCATCCGCAGCTCGTGATAGCCGTCCGGGCGCTTGCCTAAGATGTCCAGCGTCAGGTTGAGCTTAGCGTAGGCGGGGACCGTTTGTGTTTTCATCTTCTCTTTTTCTTGTGCTGGATCTTTTTCTTCTCCTCCGGCTCCGGCTCGTCGCCGAGCCACGCGCCGCAGTGCGGGCAATGCTTCGGGTTCCCGCGCCCAAGGCTCTCATGGCACTGTGGGCAGCGGTAGTACAGCCACCACACGAGGATGGACAGCAGCACCATCGCCAGACCCAGAAGCCCCAAAAACGTGCTGTCAAAGCCCCACACGCCGACGCCGGCGACGAACGCGCCGCCGAAGAGAAGAATGCAGTTGCCCCCATCCTTTGCCTTCTGGATAATGGCATGGCCGGTCTTTCCACCCAGCACGGATATGTACTCCGTATTCACCCCGGCTTCCTTTAACTGGCGGATGAGAAAATCCCCGTCCCCGGTGCCGATGGCTCCTGCGTGCCATACCTCTGCCCCGCTTTTACTCAGGGCAATGGACTGGTTTAATCCTTTTCCACCTGTATACACATTTTGGTCTGATGAAATATTTGCAAGCTCTAGTGTTACATTTCCTTTTACTTGACCGTTATTTCCTCCTCCATATAGTCCTTTTTTGTATGTTCCTCCATCTATATTTACTGTTATATCTCCTTCTACAAAG
>ENA-UEQP01002639-UEQP01002639.1-human-gut-metagenome-genome-assembly--contig:-NODE-2639-length-13154-cov-6.338074_pt1 | contig 13154 bp, 9 predicted proteins | sample MGYA00242951_ERZ507951 | MGnify/ENA primary metagenome ERZ507951 (study PRJEB26167, sample SAMN06115539) | human gut metagenome | host: Homo sapiens | place: China:Shanxi | collected 2015-11-18...
GGCATGGCCACCACCAGACCTGTGATACCCAGCGCCCATGCGGCTTTTTCGTCGCCGAACTTGCGCACCATGGTCACGGCCAGTGTCTGTGCGCCGCCGGATTCTTCCAGAATGGCACCGAACATGGAGCCAAGGCCCACCAGAAGAGCGATGCCCTTTAAGGTGTTGCCGATGCCTTCGTTGACCGAGCCGATGATGTCAGACAGGGGCATACCGGCCATCAGGCCGATGCCCACCGCACCGATCAGGATGGAGATCATGGCGTGGACTTTGAACTTGATGATAAGGATGAGCAAAAGGATCAGGCCCGCCACCGCGGCGAACACGAGCCGTGCGGCGTCCGGGGTTGCAACAGCTGTCATAAACGTTTCCTCCATTTTTTGATGTTTTGTGTGCTTTGGGTCTTATTTCAGCGCCGTCCCCGCAGACGGACACCGGATCCCGATGGTTTTTATAGACGAAGCAATATCCGCTTTTTTGTTTTTGGTGTAACTTTATCCAGACCGTTCAGCAAAACAACGCTGAACAGTTGATTTTTGTTTTTGGTTTTTATCGCAAACGAAGCGTTTTTACTCCATATATGCACCCTTCATGGGGCTGACGGCGTGCTGAGAGTAGAGTTTCAGCAGGCCCTTGGTGTACTTGGGAGCCTTGGGCTTCCAGTTGGCACGGCGCTGGGCAAGGATGGCCTCCATCTCTTCGGGGGTCTTTTCCTCACCGTTCACGCCCACGATGGCAAGCTGACGGTTCGGCACATCGATGCGGATGAGATCGCCCTCTTCCACCAGAGCGATGGGGCCGCCCACAGCGGCCTCCGGGCTGACATGGCCGATGACCGGGCCGCGGCTTGCGCCGGAGAAGCGGCCGTCGGTGATGAGCGCCACGCTGGAAGCCAGCTTCGGGTCGGCGCAGATGGCCTCGCCGGTGTAGAACATCTCGGGCATGCCGCTGCCGCGGGGGCCTTCGTAACGGATGAAGATGGCATCTCCGGGCTGGACCTGCTTGTTCAGAACGGCGCTGATGCACTCTTCCTCGCTGTCAAAGGGCTTTGCGCGCAGGGTGGCGTGGAACATGTTCTTGGGGCAGGCGGTGTGCTTGATGACACTGCCCTCCGGGGCCAGATTGCCCTTCAGGATAGCGATGCTGCCGTCGGTGCCCTTGGCGTTGTCAAAGCTGTGGATGATATCCTCGCGGGTGACTTTGATGCCCAGACCCTTGGTCTTTTCCTGCAGGATCTCGTCGCAGTGCTCGTAGAAGCCGTTCTTCTTCAGGTCTTCCAGGTTTTCGCCCAGCGTCTTTCCGGTGACAGTCATCACGTCCAGATGCAGCATGGACTTGATCTCTTCCATCACGCGGGGCACGCCGCCTGCATAGTAGAAGTACTGTGCGGGCCAGTCGCCGGAAGGACGGATGTTCAGCAGATAGTGTGCGCCGCGGTGCATCCGGTCAAAGGTGTCGGCATCGATCTCAAAGCCGAACTCGTGGGCGATGGCGGGCAGATGCATGGTGGCATTGGTGGAGCCAGAGATGGCGGCGTGCACCATGATGGCGTTTTCAAAGCTCTTCATGGTAACGATGTCCTTGGCCTTGATGCCCTCGGCCACCAGCTTCATCACCTGAACGCCGGCATCATAGGCAGCCTGCTTCAGCTCCGGGGCGGTGGCCGGCATCAGGGCGGTGCCGGGCAGCATCAGGCCCAGAGCCTCGGCCATGATCTGCATGGTAGAAGCGGTGCCCATAAAGGAGCAGGCACCGCAGCTGGGGCAGGCATTGTGCTTGTAGTAGTCCAGCTGCTCGTTGGGGATCACGCCCGTCTTTTCCCATGCGTCGAACTTGCCGATCTGTTCCAGCGTCAGCAGGTCGTTGATGGCGCAGGCGGGGTCGTTGACCACGTACTTCTTGGGCAGGGTGTGGGCTTCCATCACGCCGCCGGTGACTACGATGGCGCTCATATCCTTCAGGCGGCCAATGCTCATCAGCATGGCCGGCATGGACTTGTCGCAGCTGGCGATGAACACGCCGCCGTCGTACACGGTTGCGTTGGCCTGAGCCTCCACCAGATTCACGATGGCGTCACGGTGGGGCAGCGAGTAGTTGATGCCGTCGTGGCCCTGTGCGATGCCGTCGCACATATCGGTTGCAAAATAGCGTGCAGCCTTGCCGCCGTGGGTGTTGACTGCCTGTACAGCCTCCTTCACGAACTGATCCAGATGGGCGCTGCCGGGGTGGCTGTCGCCAAAGGTGCTCTCCACCATGATCTGGGGCTTTGCAAGGTCGTCCACCTTCCAGCCCATGCCGATCTTCAGCGGATCGTTTTCCGGTGCCAGTTTACGCACTGCCTGAGAACGCAGTTCCATGATCGTACCTCCAAAATACTCTTTTTCTGCTTTGCAAATCGTCCTTTTTGACTGTCGGACATCTTACATGTTCATTTTAATCGAATCCCGCCTCGTTTGCAAGTTGTCGCAGTCAGAACCCACTTTATAACAATAACCAGCCCAGTTTTTCGTGCACATTGCTCTGAAATCTTGGATACATCATATAATCTAACCAGTTTTTCGACTTTTCTGTTTCATTCGTCTTAAAAAGTCATCAGACAACTTCAAACGTAAAAAGTCCCCGCACAGCCCTTGCACTGTGCGGGGATGTAAAATGCAGCGGCGTCAGTTTTCCCATTCGCCGTCGTAAAGCTTTCGGATGCAGTTGCGGTTGAAGTTCAGGTGCATCACCATGGCAGACCGGGCGCCAATGGGGTCATGCCGGGCAATGGCTTCGGTGATCATGCGGTGGGTCAGGATGGTCTCCTCCGTCAGCTTTTTGTGGGTAACATTCACGAACATCATGACCGCCGTATCGATAATGGGGATCAGCTGCTCCACCACCATGTTCTTGCTGCTCTCGGCAATGCAGGTGTGGAACGCGATATCGTCCTCGATGTACAGATCCCCGCTGTGGATCTTGCTCTCCACCCGGTCGCACAGGCGCTGGATGCGCTCGATGTCCTCGTCGGAAGCGTTCAGCGCTGCCATCTCGGCCATGCCCGGTTCCAGCAGCAGGCGCACGTTCACCAGATCCAGTGCCAGCGCGTTCTTGTCCTGCACGCTGCGCAGGTTCAGCGGGTCCGAAAGGCCCTTGGCAGTCGTGACCACATAGGTGCCGGAGCCGCGCCGCACCTCCACGATGCCCTTGCTGGAAAGCAGCTTCACGGCTTCGCGCACCGTGCTGCGGCCCACACCGAATTTTTCGCCCAGCTCAAATTCATTGGGCAGCTTGGTGCCCGGTTCCAGCGGCGTGTCCAGAATATAATGGTAAATTTCGTCCTCCACCTGTTCGGCAAGGAGTTTGTTTTTCAGATGGGAAAATTCGCTCATGGTTGCTCCCTCCCCTGTTTTTTAATTTATTATAAGGCAGGGCAGCAGACAAAAGCAAGGGCTGTCCTCATTCACAGACAGCCCTTGCTTTTGGGTATTTTATTCGTTTGCGGCCTTTTCCAGCTCCGCTTCCTCTGCGGCGGCTTCGGCCTCCTCCTGCTTCTGGTACTCCAGGAAAGCCGACCACATGGGTTCGATGTCCTTGCCCTTCACCCGGCGGTCGAAGTAGTTGCGGGTGATGTCCACCACAGTGCCGGACAGCACCAGCACGCCGATCAGGTTCGGGATCATCATCAGACCGTTGAAGGTATCGGAAAGATCCCACGCAAGGCCCAGCTTCATGGTGGCACCCACCACGGTCATGCACACAAAGACCACCTTGTAGATGCGGCTGCCGGTGGTGCCGAAGAGATACTCCACGGCCTTGGTGCCGTAGTGGCTCCAGCCCAGCGTAGTGGAGTAGGCAAACAGCAGAATGGAAACAGCAATGAACTTGGGGCCAAAGCTGCCAAATGCGGCGGTGAAGGCCTGACCCACCAATGCGTTGTCCTGCACACCGGCCAGTACAGCGCCGCTCTGCAGGTCTACCACGCCGGTGGTCAGGATGACCAGAGCAGTGAGCGTGCAGACCACGATGGTATCGGCAAACACCTCAAACACGCCCCACATGCCCTGATGCACCGGCTCCTTGACGTTGGAAGCGGAGTTGACCATGACGGCAGAGCCGAGACCGGCTTCGTTGGAGAAGGCACCGCGCTTGAAGCCCCAGGTGATGGTCTGGCTGATGCCGTAGCCCAGCGCACCGCCGCCTGCCGCGTTCAGGTTGAACGCACCCTTGAAAATAGCCGCAAATGCCGCTGGGATGTTGCCCGCGTGCAGCACTACGATGATGAGCGCGCCTGCAATGTAGAACAGGGCCATGAGCGGCACCAGCTTTTCGGTAACAGCGGCAACGCGCTTCAAACCGCCAATGACGATAAGGGCCGTAACCACCATCAGGCACAGGCCGGTGACGAGGGTCGGTACGCCAAAAGCAGCGTTCATGTTGCCCGCGATGGAATTGATCTGGCTCATGTTGCCAATGCCGAAGGAAGCCAAAATGCAGAAACAGGCAAACAGCACTGCCAGCACCTTGCCCAGCTGTTTGCAGCCCTTCTTTGCGCCAAGACCATCGGTGAGGTAGTACATGGCACCGCCCGACCACTCGCCTTTTTCGTTTTTGCGGCGGTAGTACACGCCCAGCACATTCTCCGAAAAGCTGGTCATCATGCCAAGCAATGCCATGACCCACATCCAGAAGATGGCACCCGGCCCACCGGAAACGATGGCCGTTGCCACACCCACGATGTTGCCGGTGCCGATGGTGCCCGCCAGCGCCGTGCACATGCTCTGGAACTGGCTGATGGCCATATCCTCCTTGCTGGTGTGCGCGGTGATGTCCTTGTTGGTGAAGATCGCGCCGATGGTGTGCCGGAGCCAGTAGCCCATTTTGCGGAACTGGAAAAAGCCCGTGCGGGCGCTCATCCAGAAGCCGGTGCAGAACAGCAGTGCCAGACCAAACGGCCCCCACACCACGCCATTGATGGCATTGTTCACCTGCGTGATCATCTCGACCATTCTCTCTTTCCCCCTATACACAAAACAAAAGCGGACAGAACCCACCAAAGGCTCTGCCCGCAAAATTCGGAGCGCTCTCATTTTCCGCAGCCGGGGTGCGCCGCATTTCCCGGCTGCGCCCCATTGCGCAAAGACGACGGCTCTGTCCTTTTGCCTGAGAGATACAGCCGCTTTCCCTGCGGCCTTACACCTTCGGCACCCACTTTACAAGCGGGCTTCTCCAGAGTGCACGGTCTTTCTCCGCCGCGCACGTCTTTTTCAGTTCTTCTGGCGCACAGTTGTGCGCGATAGAAAGACTATACCATATTCTGTCCTTGTGCGCAAGACATTTTGTATATCATACGCTGCTTTTTCATCTGTTATGCCGACAGATGAATTTTGTTTTGGTATTACTTTTATCCTCCCTCATCATAGCGCTGCCATAAATTTATTTTACTTTTCTTTCGGCTCTGCGCCTTCAAACCCCCGGGCTTTGCCATCCGGGCTGGCATCGCCGTTTTCTTTCGCGGTCTCATAAGAATCTGTGCCGTAATAGGCGCTGGCGGGGCCGATCTCCAGCCAGAAGTCCTCCCGTTCTTTCTCTGTGGTCGGTGCAGTCTCTTTTTTGTTTTTCATCTGCAAACGCCTCCTTTTCTGCATAAAGTCTTGCCTGCAGGCCAAAGCTTTATGCAAAGGAAAGGCGGTGTATCCCATGCGCAGTGGAGGTTGGAAGCCCTTTTGGGCAGCACTGTTTGCTTCGCTGCTGGTGCTGGTGCCGCTGGTGGGCGGCACGGTGCTGCTGTCCCGTCAGCAGCTGCGCACCCAGCTGCGGCAGGCTGCCCGCAGCGAGAGCGGTGTGCCCATCCAGCTGCCTAAGACCACCGACCAGCTCACTGTGCTGCTGTGCGTCTCCGGCGGACAGCCCGGCTTTGTGCTGGCCTACCTGAACGCCAGCCAGAACTGCGTGCATCTGCTCAGCGTGCCTGCCGTGCTCACCGTGCCTTTTGCAGAAGAAGAAACATCCCTTGCCCGCTGCTATGCCGCCGCTGGCCCGGCCCGCTGCCGCGAAGCGCTGGCACAGGTGCTGGCCCTGCCGGAGGGCACAAGGTATCTGGCCTTTTCTCCCGATGTGCTGGAGCGCATTGCCAGCCGGTACGGGCCGGTGCGGGTGGGCTTTACCGGCGCACTGACCGAGGAAGAGCTTGCCCGCTATGGCCGCAGCCGGGCCGTGCAGGGCATTTCCGCCGGGGACGCGCACGAATTCCTGTGCCAGCTGCAGGCCGACGAAGCCTTTTCACCAGCACGCACCGCAGCGGCCCGCGCTGCCGTGTGGGATGCGTTTCTCCGGCAGGATCTGGACCTGCTGCCCGCCACCCTGCCGGATGCCCTGCGTGCCAGCAGTTCGGCCCTGCTCACCGACCTGACCGCGCTGGACTATGACGCTTTGGAACGCACACTGGAATTTCTTGCCAACAACAGCGCCGCTGTGGCGGCGCAGGCCCTGCCCGGCCAGTGGAATGCCGCCAGCGGCACTTACACGGTCACGGATGCTTCCCGCGCTGCCATGCAGACCTTTTTCAATGTTTCGCCCACCGAGGCGCAGGCCTCGTCCTTCAGCGAGCCATAACCCAGCACCAGCGTGCCCGCCGCGGAGGGTGCTTCTCCGGTCAGGTCGTAATCGCTCAGCAGGCTCAGCTGCACGCCTTCGGCTTCCGCCGCGCAGCGCAGCGCAGCATCCGGCGGCGGGTCTTTGAGCTTTGCCAGCAGGTGCAGGCCGGTGTGCAGGCCCGCAAGGGTCAGCTCGCCGGGAGCAAAGGCAGTGTTCAATGCTGCCGCCAGCGCGTCCCGCCGGGCCTTGTAGGCCACCCGCTCCCGGGCCAGATGCCGGGTGAAGTAGCCCTCGGTGATAAAGCGGGCCAGCGTCTGCTGCTCGAACCGGCTCACCGTGCCGGAGTACAGGCGGTATTTTTTCCGCCATGCGGGCAGAAGATGCTCCGGCAGCACCATATAGGCGATACGGATGCTGGGAGCCAGACTGCGGGAGCAGGTGGAGAGGTACACCACCGGGCCGTCTGCACCCGCCATGCCCTGCAGGCTGGGCAGAGGCCGGGTATCAAAACGGAACTCCGAATCGTAATCATCTTCTATAATATACCGCCCGCCCGGCCTGCGGGCTGCCCAGTGCAGAAGCTCGGCCCTGCGGCCTGCAGGCATGGTAACGCCTGTGGGGAACTGGTGGCTGGGCGTGACGTAGCACACCGCTGCATCCGACCGGTTCAGTGCTTCCACCGAAAGGCCGTCCTCGTCCACCGGCAGGCAGCAGCAGTGCACACCGTTGTTCTGCAGCACCTGCAAAGCACGGGGGTAGCCCGGCGTTTCCACCGCTGCAGGGCCGGGCAGCAGCGGTGCCAGCAGGCCCAGCAGATATTCCAATCCCGCGCCCACCACGATCTGATGCGGCCCGCACTGCACACCGCGGTATTCAGAGAGATATTCCGCCAGCGCCTGCCGCAGGGCCGGGTCGCCCTGCGCATCGCCGTGGGTGAGCAGCTGGGGCGAAGAATAGAGCAGCTCCTTTTGCAGCCGCGCCCATGTGCGGAACGGGAACAGCTCCGGGTCTACCCCGCGGGTGGAAAGGTCGTACCGCACCGGCAGCACAGGCGGTTCCGGTTTTGGCGGTGCGGGCTGTTCCGGCCCGCCGGCAGGCCGGGACGGCAGGGCCAGATATTCCTGTACATAAAAGCCGCTGCGCTCCCGCGATTCCAGATACCCTTCCGCCGCCAGCATCTGATAGGCGGCATCCACCGTATTCACCGAGACGGACAGCTCTGCCGCCAGCCGCCGCTTGCCGGGCATCCGGGTGCCCGCCGCAAGGGTGCCGCTTCGCATCTCTCCGGCAAGGCTGCGGTACAGCTGTTCGTACAGCGGCACGCCAGAAGAAGCATCCAGCGCCGTGGTCAGATGGACCATAAATTATCCCTCCTGTCTGGGTATCGCATCAAACTGACCCCATTAAAAAACTTTATTCTGGGTATTTTCATGGTGTCAGTTCTGCGTATAATAGGAGCATACCCGCTGGACACCCAAATGTCAAGTAGGATTGTAGGTTTTAGGGCTTTGGCCCCGCGGGATTGGAAATTTGGAGGGAAAGTAAAATCATGTCTACTACTGCAATGTGGCTGCTTCTGGCAGTCGTTATCATCGTCATTCTGTTTGCAAGTGTGCTGTACAAGCGCACCTTCACCACCAAGGAGCTGGCCCTGACCGGTGTCATGGCCGCTTTAAGCCTTGTGGCCTATCTGTTCTTCCGTGTGCCGTTCTACGGCGGCTCTTCGTTCCATCTGGGCAACACCTTCACCGCCCTGACCGCCCTGCTGCTGGACGGTGTGTCCGGCGGTCTGGCCGGTGCCATTGGTCTGGCGCTGGCCGATATTCTGGCCGGTGACCCGGGCTACGCCGTCACCACCTTTGTGCTCAAGTTCATCATCGGCATCACCTGCGGTGCCGTGGCGCACAAGGCATTCAAGCTGCGCGACCTCGACAAGCACAGCTCCGGCTATCTCGTCAAGGTGATCGTTTCTGCCGGTTCCGGCCTGCTGCTGAACGTGCTGACCGACCCGTTCCTGGGCTACTTCCGCAATGTGTACATCTTTGGTCAGGAATACACCGTGGCACAGGCGCTGACTAAAATTGCAGGCGGTGTCACCTTTGTAAACAGCGTGGCCTCCACCGTGTGTGCGGTCATCCTGTACCTCGCCCTGCGTCCGGCCCTGGAGCGTGCCGGTCTGCTGCCCAAGGGCGAAAAACACTAAGCGATCTCTCTATCCTGATACAGCACTGCTGCCCTCACCTGCCGGACTCCTCCTATCCTCCGGCGGTGGGGGCAGTGGTGTTTTTCGTGGACGACCTGTCACACGGAACTCCTCCCGTCTCGCATTCGCTCGACAGCCCCCTCGGGGACGGGGCTTTTGACAGAAGCTGAAGCAAAAAAGCGCTCGTCACACAATTCTGCATGACGAGCGTTTTTTGCTTTTTATCGCAATTTTCAAAAATAGTGCCTATTAAAACGGCATATTTGCGATATGCAGTTTGCGGATGTTGCTTGTGCATTAAAAACGCAAACTGCTATCATTACAGCTTTTCAAATACAAGGAACCGGAACGAGATATCGGTTTCCAGCTGGGACAGCGCAGCAAGGCGCTCCGCCCCGCCGCGCGGCGTTTTCCAGTAATAGGGGGTCATGGCGAACAGCGCTTCCAACTGTTCGTGGGGCACCGTGATGCGGCCGGTCACTTCCCGTTCCCCAATGGCGGCAAAACCGTCATAGGCGATCTGCTGCACCGGGTTTTTATAGGGCTTTTCGTAGAGCACGGCCTTCATCTGGTACAGATGTTCGGCACCGGGCACCACATAGATCATCCGTCCGCCCGGGCGCAGCACCCGCAGGAATTCCTCCTGTGCAAAGGGCGAAAAGCAGTTCAGCAGCAGGTCGGCCCAGCCGGTGCGCACCGGCTGGCTGAAGCTGGATGCCACCGCATACTGTGCCGTGGGCAGGGCCTTGGCCGCAAGACGCACCGCAGGCTTTGCGATATCAAAACCCGCCAGCTGCACCCGGCGGCCTTTTTCGGCAAGCGCCTGCGCGATGCAGCGGTCGTACCAGCCCTCGCCGCAGCCTGCATCCAGCAGATGCAGCGCCGCCTCCGGGCTGGCAGGCTGGCCGTACTCTGCGCACAGCTCACCCACCGCTTTGCCAAAGATGCCGTAGTATCCGGCATTCAGGAACGCGCGGCGGGCGGCCACCATCTCCTTGCTGTCGCCGGGGGCCTTGGTGCGCATGCTCTGCACCGGCAGCAGATGCCAGTAGCCCTCCTTGGCGCGGTCAAAGCAGTGGCCTTTTGTGCATTTCAGGGTGCTGTCGCCGGTCAGTTTCTCCCCGCACAGCGGGCACTGCCATGGGGCAAACGGTTCATTTTTGCTCATACTTCGTCGCTGTGGTCCTCAATGGGTGCAGTTGCACCGCCGTGGGCGTTCATATACTCCTCAAAGTTCGTGAACTTCTGCTGCGGCGGACGGCGGCTGATGAGCACAAGGCCCGGGTCTTCGTCCCTTGCAGCAGCACGGCCGCGGCGGCTGCTCTCCGCTCTGGGGGCACGGGCCGGTGCAGGCTGTGCATTGCGGGACGCATTCTGACGGCCGCGCTGGCCGTTGTTTGCACCGCGGCCCTGCTCTGCGCTCTGGCTCTGGGCGGCAGGCTGGCTGTTCTGGCGGGCCGGACGGTCGCTGCGGTCATTGCGACGGCTCTTCTGGCCTTGCGTGCTGCTGTTCTGCTGAGCAGGCTGTGCAGCCGTACGGATGGCCGGGGCGGCGGGTGCAGCCGGAGTCTTTTTGGCCGGGCGCAGCGGAGTGGCCTCCGGGGCACTCACAAAATGCGGGTCAAACTTGGGCTGCGCATTGCTGCCGCGGGCAGGAGCATTCTGCTCCCGGCGCGGGCGGCTGTTATTATTGGAACGGCGGTCATTGCTGCGTCCGCCGGTAGTACGCTTGGTATCATCCATGAATGGTTCCTCTTTTTCGGTTTTTGCGGGCTTTGCCTGCACCTTGGGTGCGGGTGCAGCCTTTTTTTCAGGTTTTGCGTTTTTTGCTTCGGCCTTTGCGGGCTTCGGCTGCTTTGCGGCAGGCTTTTCTGCCGGTTCAGCGGCGGCTGCCTTGGGCTTTTTGCCGCGCACCGGCGGCTCCGGGCGCACCGGCGCGGGCACGCCGTCCCACGGGTGGCCGCTCACCACGGGAATTTTGCGGCGGTTCAGCTTTTCGATGCCTGCCAGATACTCCTGCTCCTCAGGTGCACAGAAGCTGACCGCCGTACCGTCGGCACCGGCGCGGGCCGTGCGGCCGATGCGGTGCACGTAAGTCTCCGGCACCTCGGGCAGGTCGTAGTTGAACACATGGGACAGCTCGCTGATGTCGATGCCGCGGGCGGCGATATCGGTGGCTACCAGCACCCTGGTCTTACCGGCCTTGAAGTTTTCCAGCGCGGTCACGCGGGCGGTCTGGCTCTTGTTGCCATGGATGGCCGCCGCCGGGATGCCCTGCTTGGTGAGGTCTTTTGCAATTTTATCCGCGCCGTGCTTGGTGCGGCTGAACACCAGCGCGTTCACCACCGGGGGCTGCAGGTTCTTGATGAGCCACGGCAGCAGGAATTTCTTGTTGCCCTTTTCCACATGGTACAGGCTCTGCTGGATGCGGTCCACGGTGCTGGACACCGGGTCCACCTTGACGAAGGCGGGCTTGCGCAGGATGCCTGCGGCCAGCTGTTCGATCTCGGTGGGCATGGTGGCGCTGAACATCAGGTTCTGACGCTCCCCGGGCAGCTTTGCGATCACCTTCTTCACATCGTGCACAAAGCCCATATCCAGCATCCGGTCGGCTTCGTCCAGCACAAAGATCTCAAGGTTCGAGAGATCGATAAATCCCTGACCGATCAGGTCGTTGAGCCGTCCCGGGCAGGCGATCAGGATGTCCACGCCCTTTTTCAGCGCTTCCACCTGCGGTGCCTGGCCCACGCCGCCAAAAATGACGGTGCTGCGCAGCTTGAGATACTTTCCGTAAGCATCAAAGCTTTCGCCGATCTGCAAAGCAAGCTCACGGGTAGGGGTCAGGATCAGGGCGCGGATGGCACCCTTTCTGCGGGGCGCATTGGCCGTGAGCCGGTCCAGCATGGGCAGCGCAAAAGCAGCCGTCTTGCCGGTACCGGTCTGGGCGCAGCCCATCAGATCCCGGCCGGACAGCACCGGCGGGATCGCCGCCGCCTGAATGGGCGACGGGGTCTCATAGCCTGCCTCCTGCACAGCGCGCAGAAGCGGGGCGGACAGATTCAATTCTTTAAATGTCATGGTTCTCCAATAATTATTCCGTAATTTTCCGGCACTCCACATAGTACCGCTTTTCTTCTGCGTGGCCCATGCTGAAGGTCTTGCGCGGCAGCACGCCGCCCATCACAACGCCTTTGAACAGGTCACTCTTGGCAAACGGCGGCATCAGGAATGCCACAGCACCTTTTTTGCACAGGGCGCGCACAGCAGGCTCGTCGTGCACATAGTCCACGCGGGCTTCCTTGTGGTGCTCAAGATAGTATTCGATAAATTCGTCAATGGTGCCCACGGTCAGCGGTGCGGTTGGGTCCTCAAAGCTGAGCACGTTGGACATGTGCGGCCCGGCCAGCGTGAAGGGCTGCTGCTTGCTGCCGCCAAAGCTGCAGCCGGCCATATTGGAGTCGCTCCACGTGATCAGGCTCAGCAGCACCGCTGCGCAGTCCACATTGAACAGCACGCGGTGGATCGGCTCGATCTCGATCGCAGGCGAGTGCACATTGCACACCTCGGCCAGACACCAGCGGGCCGGATGGTTTGCTGCCTGCTCCGGTGTGAGTGTCTTTTTCAGCTCCTCCCAGCAGGCCTTTGCAGTGGCCAGCGAGTGGTTGCCGTCGCCCACGGCCAGCGTCAGCGGGTCGCGGCGGGTGGCATCCGGATACTTTTTGTCGAATTCTTCCTGACTGCCCAGCACAGCCAGCGCATCTTCGATCTGCGCAATGAGGGCAGGGTCTTCCACAGCCCAGCCCGCAATGTGGCCGCCGCCCAGCATCAGCTCGCCCTCGTATACCTTGGGCAGTTCGGCTTTATGCGCCGCCACCGGCTCAATGAGGGTGCAGCCGGGGTCGTCCGCCAGCATCATGATGTGGGGCGTTTCCAGCGCGGCACCGGTGCGCACCTTCATGCGGGGCGGGATGCGGCTTTCCACGGTGCTCTCGCTGGGGCGCACCGTGCATTTCTCGCCCCGGCGGTAGCTGTAGGCTTCCAGATCCACCATGCCCACAAGGCCCTGCCGCACCTTGCCGCTCTGCTCGGTGCGTTCCACGTAAACAAAGCCGTCCACCGCGCGGGTCAGCACGTTCCGGGCATAGTCATCCATGGTGGCATGGATCTTCTCAATGCGTGCATCGGCATCGCCGTCTTCCAGATAGACCTCCGGCAGGATCATGTTCAGGGTGCTGGGGCTGCCTGCCGCGGCAGCCTCGGCTTTCTGCCAGTAATCCCGGTCACTGGTGAACTGATCGCAGGCAATGCAGCCCCACTTTTCCAGTGGGATCTGCTCCGAAGGCAGAAGGATGTGGGCCGGTGCAAAGCAGGATTT
>ENA-UEQP01002646-UEQP01002646.1-human-gut-metagenome-genome-assembly--contig:-NODE-2646-length-13135-cov-2.811074_pt1 | contig 13135 bp, 9 predicted proteins | sample MGYA00242951_ERZ507951 | MGnify/ENA primary metagenome ERZ507951 (study PRJEB26167, sample SAMN06115539) | human gut metagenome | host: Homo sapiens | place: China:Shanxi | collected 2015-11-18...
CATCTTCCCCGACATCAACGCCGGCAACATCGGCTACAAGATCTGCCAGCGCATGGGCAGCTTCGACGCCTACGGCCCCATTCTGCAGGGCCTGAACGCCCCCATCAACGACCTGTCCCGCGGCTGCAACGCGCAGGAGGTCTACTCCATGGCCATCATCACCGCCGGTCTGGTGGACTGATCGCCACTTCCCCGTATCACTTTCTGCGGCAGATCATCCCTTACGGGATGATCTGCCGTTTTTTTCAGTTCTCCCTGCCGGACTTTACGCATCCTTGACTTGCCTTGCCCGCCGCCGTATAATGAAGTCGAATTCTCTCACAAAGGAGTACAAGGTATGAGCAAACAGAACACCCCTTTCCGTTATGATTTCGTCGGAAGCTTCCTCCGCCCCGCAGAGCTGAAGCAGGCGCGTCTGGATTTTCAGGCCGGTAAAATCGGCGCTGACGCGCTGAAGGCCGCAGAGGACGACGCGATCTGCGCTCTGGTAGCCAAGCAGAAGGCAGCCGGGTATCATGTCATTACGGACGGTGAATTCCGCCGGGCCACCTGGCATCTGGATTTCATGTGGGGCTTTTGCGGCGTAGGACACAGCCGCACGGAAAAGGGTCTGCCCTTCCACGGGGAAGCCGCCATGCTGGACGACACCTATCTTACCGGGAAAGTAAGCGTGGAAAATCACCCCTTTGTGGAGCATTTCAAGTTTGTCAAGGCGCTGGAGGATGAAAATACCGTTGCCAAGCTGACCATTCCCGCTCCCGCCCAGTTCTTGGAGCAGATGGTCATGCCCTTTGCCATGGAAAATACCAGAAAATACTATCCCAACACCGAAAAGCTGGCAGAGGATCTGGCCATCGGCTACCGCAAGGTCATTGCCGATGTATACGCCGCCGGATGCCGGAACCTGCAATTTGACGATTGCAGCTGGGGAATGCTGGTGGATCCCCGCGCCTGTCTGATTTTCGACACGGATGAAAAGGGGCTGGAGGCCATTAAAGAGCAGATGCTCGCCGCCAACAATCTGGCTATGGAGGGCAAGCCGGCGGATCTGGTTATCAACACCCACGTCTGCCGCGGCAACTTCCACAGCACCTACGCCAGTTCCGGCGCTTATGACAGCGTAGCCAAGACGCTGCTGGCACGGGAAAACGTCAACGCCTACTATCTGGAATTTGACGACGAGCGCTCCGGCGGCTTTGAACCTCTGGCCGCTGTCAGCGGGGAGAAAAAGGTCGTGCTGGGTCTTGTGACCACCAAGCGCCCGGAGCTGGAGGACAAGGCCGCAGTGATCGCCCGCATCCACGAAGCCGCCAAATATATTCCCCTGGACCGTCTGTGTCTCAGCCCCCAGTGCGGTTTTGCCAGCTGTGAGATCGGCAACAAGCTGACGGAGGCGCAGCAGTGGGCGAAGCTGTCTCTGGTAAAGGAAATTGCCGAAGAAGTCTGGGGATAATGCGCCGTTTTCCCGCTTTTATCTGCAAAAAGCGCACCCAATGCCGTGCATTGGGTGCGTTTTTTCTTGCAAAGGCAGCAGGAAGCGTCCGGTGACAGGCGCTTTCGCTTCCCTGACCGGGCCGCTGTCACTTTTTCTCCAAATACGCCCGGCAGCAGCGGCGGGCTTCCTCCGCCACGGCCGCCTCATCCACAGTGACCAGACAGCCGTCCCTGACCACGATCCGGCCCTGCACCACCGTGCAGTCCACCGGCCCCCGCAGCCCCACGGTGGCCAGCACGTCCGCGGGGCTGTACTCCCCGCCTACCAGCTCCAGCCTGCGGCTGTCCACCAAAAACAGGTCTGCACATTTTCCTGCTGCCAGCTGGCCGATATCGTCCCGTCCCAGCAGCCGTGCGCTGCCGCGGGTGGCCATTTTCAGCACCTGATACCCGGAGGGGGCGGCCTTGCTGGCGTGCAGGCGGTGAAGCAGATACGCCACCCGCAGTTCCTCCATCAGAGAGGACCCGTCGTTGCTGGCGGAACCGTCCACGGCCAGTCCCACCGGGACACCCAGCGCCAGCATTTCCGGCACCCGCGCCACGCCGGAGGCCAGCTTCATGTTGCTGATGGGGCAGTGGGCCACGCCGGTGCCGGTGCGGGCCAGCTCCCGTAGCTCCTCGTCGTTAAAGTGAATGCCATGAGCAAACCAGACGTCCGGGCCGGTCCATCCGAGGGAGGACATGAACTCCAATGGCCGGACACCGTGATGCGTCAGCATATAGCGCTCCTCGTCTCTGGTTTCACACAGGTGGGTGTGAAGCCGCACCCCATACTGTCGGGCCAGAATCGCGCTCTGACGCAGCAATTCCGGGCTGACTGAGAAGGGCGAACAGGGGGCCAGCGCCACCTGACGCATGGAACCGGGACGGGAATCGTGGTAGGCTTCAATGACCCGCACAGAATCCCGCATAATCTCATCCACCGTCTGCACCACGCTGTCCGGCGGCAGGCCGCCGTCCTTTCGGGACAGATCCATGCTGCCGCGGGAGGCAACCATTCGGATCCCAAGCTCCTCCGCCGCGGCAAACTGCGTCCCCAGCAGGTCGCCCGCCCCCGCCGGGAATACATAGTGATGGTCAAAGCAGGTGGTGCAGCCGTGCTTGAGCAGCTCGCCCATGCCGGTGAGGGAGGACAGGCGGATCACCTCGGAATCCAGATTCTTCCAGATCTCATACAGGGTCGTCAGCCAGTCGAACAGCTCCATATTCTGCACCTGCGGCAGATTGCGGGAGAAGGTCTGATAGAGGTGGTGATGGGTGTTCACCAGACCGGGATAGCACCAGTAATGGGCACCGTCGATCACGGTGTCCGCCGTCTGGGGAAGATGTTCCCCCATGGCGCGGATCCAGCCGTCCTCACAGTACACATCAACATTGTGTAAGATTTGATCCGCATCGTCACAGGTGATAAGCGTATTCAGATTTTTCAACAGCAGGGTGGACACGGAACCACACTCCTTTCCTTGCCACCAGTATAGAAGAAAAATATCGGAAGGTCAACCGGCAGTCTGGCTGCGCCGGAATCCTTGACAAAGCGCTGGATCCGCACTATACTGATTTTGATTATCTTGGAAGAATGGCAGCCGCGCAGTATGATGTATACCATGGGGATGCTGATGTGCAATACCGTCTCTGGTGCGTTCTGAGATCTCTCAAACAGCAAATTTCAAAGGCGGTTATGGCGCGTACCCATAACCGCCCTTTTATTTTACCCACAGGATAACAGGAGGATTTTATTATGTCAGGCATCGGAACCAAATGCGTACAGGCAGGCTACACTCCCGGCAGCGGCGAACCCCGGCAGGTGCCGATCATTCAGAGTACCACCTTCAAATACGCTTCCAGCAGCGACATGGGGAAGCTCTTCGATCTGGAGGCCAGCGGCTATTTCTACTCCCGGCTGCAAAATCCCACCAACGACACGGTGGCAGCCAAAATCGCAGCGCTGGAGGGCGGCTCGGCGGCCATGCTCACCTCCTCCGGTCAGGCGGCCAATTTCTATGCCGTGTTCAACATCGCCTCCTGCGGGGATCATGTGGTGTCCTCCTCCAGCATTTACGGCGGCAGCTACAATCTCTTTGCCGTGACCATGAAGCGCATGGGCGTGGACTTCACCTTTGTGGAGCCGGACTGCACACCGGAGGAGCTGGACGCAGCCTTCCGTCCCAATACGAAGGCCGTTTTCGGCGAGACCATCGCCAATCCGGCGCTGACGGTGCTGGATATTGAAAAATTTTCCAGAGCCGCCCACAGCCACGGCGTCCCCCTGATTCTGGACAACACCTTCGCCACCCCCATCAACTGCCGACCCTTTGAGTGGGGCGCGGACATCGTGACCCACTCCACCACCAAGTACATGGACGGCCACGCCAGCGCTGTCGGCGGCTGCATTGTGGATTCCGGCCGGTTTGACTGGACAAAGTACCCCGACAAGTTCCCTGGCCTGTGTACGCCGGATGAGAGCTACCACGGCGTCACCTACGCGGAGCGCTTCGGCCTGGAGGGGGCCTACATCACCAAGGCCACCGCCCAGCTGATGCGGGATCTCGGCTCCATTCAGGCTCCCCAGAACGCCTATTACCTGAGTCTGGGGCTGGAAAGTCTCCACGTCCGCATGAAGCGCCACTGTGAAAACGCCCAGAAGGTGGCGGAGTTCCTTCAGCAGCATGAAAAGGTCGCCTGGGTGCAGTACTGCGGCCTGCCGGGGGACAAGTACTACGAGCTGGGCAAAAAGTACCTGCCCAACGGCTCCTGCGGCGTGGTGTCCTTCGGAGTAAAGGGCGGTCGCGCCGCCGCTGAAGCCTTCATGGGCCGGCTGAAAATTGCCGCCATTGAAACCCATGTGGCCGACGCCCGCACCTGCTGCCTGCACCCCGCCTCCTCCACCCACCGGCAGATGAACGCCGAGGAGCTGAAAGCTGCCGGGGTGCCGGAGGATCTGGTGCGCTACTCCTGTGGTCTGGAGGACGCGGAGGATCTGATCGCGGATCTGGCTCAGGCCTTGGACGCCTGAGCCGGGTAATGCTTCAAGCAGAAAGGAAGTTATTTCGTGCCGATCAAAATTCCGGACGGATTGCCCGCTGCCAGAACGCTGGCCAGCGAAAACATCTTTGTCATGGGCGAGACGCGGGCCATCACGCAGGATATCCGTCCCCTGCACATTCTGGTGCTGAACCTGATGCCCACCAAAATTGAAACGGAGACCCAGCTCTCCCGTCTGCTGGGGAATACGCCCTTGCAGGTGGAGCTGGAATTCATCCACACCTCCAGCCACGAGTCCAAAAACACCTCCCGCGAGCATCTTTTCCAGTTCTATAAGGTGTTCGATGAGGTGAAGGACCGAAAGTTTGACGGCATGGTTATTACCGGCGCGCCGGTGGAGACCATGCCCTTTGAGGAGGTGGAATACTGGCCGGAGATCTGCCGGATCATGGAGTGGAGCAAGACCCATGTCTATTCCACCTTCCACATCTGCTGGGGGGCGCAGGCCGGGCTGTATTATCACTACGGCATCAAAAAGTACGCCCTGCCGGAGAAACTCTTCGGCGTGTTTCCCCATGTGGTGGAGCGGCGCTCCTCCATGCTGATGCGTTGCTTTGACGACGGGTTTATGGTTCCCCACTCCCGCCATACCACCATCCGGCGGGAGGAAGTGGAGGCCTGTAAGGAGTTGAAGCTGCTGGCCTCCTCCCCTCAGGCTGGGGTTTACGCCATGGCCACCGAGGGCGGACGGCAGATCTTCATCACTGGCCATTCCGAATACGACACCAACACCCTGCAAAAAGAGTACCTCCGGGATAAGGCAGCAGGGCTGCCCATCCATGTGCCGGAAAACTATTTTCCCAACGATGACGACACCCAGCCCCCTCAGGCCACCTGGCGCAGCCATGCCAATCTGCTGTATCAGAACTGGCTGAACTACTTTGTCTATCAGGAAACGCCTTACGACCTCCACTCCATTGGAAATGCGTAAGCCGAATCCAAATGCGCCGAGACGCGAGAACCGTATGTATCGGGATCTGACACAGGGCAGCAGCACAAAGGGACTGCTGCTCTTTGCCGCCCCCATGGTGGCGGGAAATCTGCTCCAGCAGCTCTACAACATTGCGGATACCCTGATCGTAGGACAGGCGCTGGGACGCAACGCGCTGGCGTCCGTCGGCTCCGCCTTTACCCTGATGACCTTTCTGCCCTCCGTTTTTCTGGGGCTTTCCATGGGATCCGGGGCGCTGTTTTCCATCTATCTGGGCCGCGGGGCATCTGGGCCGCCATTCCCATCGGCTGGTTTCTGGCCGACGCCGTGGGATATGGGTATTACTTCCGTTGCCGCGCCCGGCTTCTGGCGGAAACGTCCTGACGATTTTCCCTTGCCGCCGCATCCGTTCCGTGGTAAAATTCTGATCTGTACGATTTACCCGTTGGAACGAAAGGACCTGTCATGAACCAGAAAGAACTCAACGAGATCCGGCGGCGCTTCAAGCTGGATCGGAACAGTATTTCAAAAATTTTCGGCTGCTATGTCAACAGCAACAAGGAGATCATCTCCTGGATCGACGCCTCCATGGGCCTGATGCAGCAGGAGGAACAGGAGATATATCTGGGTCTTTTGAAAAAGGCCCTTTCCGGTGCGCTGGGCAAGAACCTTGTGGACATCGTATTCTCCACCCAGCAGGTGGCGGACAGCGACGAACACCGGCTCTTACAAACCATGCGGCAGACGGAGCTGAAAGACCCCGGCTCCCGCGAGACCTTCTGCCGCCGCCTGATCGACGCGCTGGACATGGGTGAGACCAACTACCTCATCCTGCTGGCCGCCGATACCTACGACGTTCCCCACAAGAGCAAGGACGACGAGTTTCAGGCGGACGCTGGGGACACGGTCTACCGCTATTTTGTCTGCGCCGTCTGCCCGGTGAAGGCTCCCACGCTGGAACTGCGGTATGACCACGACCTGAACGAATTCCACCCCGGCTCCACCGGCCACATTGCCCTGGCGCCGGAGCTGGGCTTCCTGTACCCCGCTTTCGACAACCGGGCCGCCAACATCTATAACCTGCTGTTCTACGCCAAGAACCCGGCGGAGCTGCATCAGGAGGTCATCGACGCCCTGTTCCGCGTGGAGCCGCCCATGTCCGCAGCGGAGCAGAAGAACATCTTCGACACGGCGCTGACGGAAGCGCTGGACAAGGATTGCAGCTACGACGTGGTGCAATCCGTCCATGAGCAGATCCGGGCAAGAATCGAGGATCACAAGGAGACCCACGACCCGGAGCCGCTGGAGCTGACCGTTTCCGACGTAGGCGTAATCCTCGCCAACAGCGGCGTGGACGCTGGGAAGGTGGAGGCGTTTAAGGAAAACTGCGAAAAACAGTACGGCGAAAACGCCGTACTGAACCCGGTGAATATCATCGAAAGCCGCAAGTTTGAAGTCACCACCCCGGAGGTGAAGATCACCATCGCCCCGGAGAACAGCTACATGATCGAAACGCGGGTCATCGACGGCCGCAAGTACCTGCTGATCCCCGCTGACGACGGCGTGGAGGTCAACGGCATCGGCGTCAGCATTGCCATGCCCCATGCGCCGGAGGAACCCGCCCAGCCCTGACGGGGGATTCCGCCCGCAGGCCGTTCCGAACCCATCGCCCCCGCAGTTCAGCTATGGGCTGAACTGCGGGGGCCTTTGTCGCCTGTTTTCCGCGCAAAAAGCACCGGCGCTGCCGCAGAGAACGGCAGCGCCGGTGTTGCTTTTCATGACCGGGATTTACTTGGAAGCGCGGTACAGGAAGGTCACGATCTGACCGCGGGTGCAGGCGTTGTTGGGCATCAGCGCTCCGCCGTTGCCCTGAACGATCCCGTTGGCCAGCGCCCAGTTCATGGCGGACACGGCGTAGCCGGGCAGGGATGCAGCATCGCTGAAGCCGGAGATCAGTTCCTGCAGCGTCACGGCTTCCAGACCGTTGGCAATCGCGCCGCGGAACAGGAAGGTCACAGCCTGTGCGCGGGTGCAGGGTGCGTCGGGGCTGAAGGTGGCAGCGGTGGTGCCGTTGGTGATGCCGTTCTCCACGGCCCACAGCACAGCCTTGGCGTAGTATGCGTCAGCGGCAACGTCCGTGAAGGGGTTCACCGTCGTCTTGGGAGCGGGAGAACCGGCTGCACGCCACAGGAAGGTCACGATCTGGCCGCGGGTGCAGGCAGCGTTGGGGCTGAAGGTGGTAGCGGTGGTGCCGTTGGTCACGCCGTTCTCCACAGCCCACTTCACAGCGCCCGCGCAGTAGGAATCGGAGGAAACGTCCGCAAAGGAGACGGTGCGCTTCGCATTCACGGGGATATCCGCGGAAACCGTGCTGTTGTCAATGGTGATCTGATAGTTCTGGGTATATCTGGCCATGCCGGGTTCATAGGCATAGATGACCAGCGCCAGCGTATGGCCTGCCTCCACCTCATAGACGGTGGACTGGAGGTAGATGGTGTAATCGTGATAGGTCTTGCCGTCCAGAGCCACTCTGGTGTCAGCGGTGTGAGAATCAAAGCCGGCGCCGGGGTTGCAGAGATCCATCCAGCCGCGGGAAATGATCTTATAGGTTACATCGCTGGCTTTCAGCTTCGTGAGGTCATAGTTGGGGAGACCGCCGCCCATCCAGGCGCCGCCCTCGGCCAGCGTGGTCTTGGGAACATAGTTGCCGGAGGTATTGAAAGCGGAGAAGGTCTTGCCTTCGGGCGCGATATCCACCAGCATGGCGCTGACCATCAGCGCGTCACGCTCCCCGATGGGTGTCCCATTGTCATCGGTATTTTCAGTCAAAGCGCTGAAGTTCACCGCAACGGTACCCTTGATGGTCGTGTCCTTTTCAACCGTCTGGGCATACATCACACTGCCGCCGGTGGAACCGGAGGTGAACTTGCTCTGCCAGTTCCGGGGGGTCACGCCAATGGCGCTGTAATCACTGTTAATGGTAGTGGTCTCGCTGTCTGCATTGGCCTTGAAAATCATGCTGCTGGCAGTGTCCCAGCTGTCATAGGTATTCCAGACATTGGTGTCATGGCTGCTCTGGGCGGTAACGGCGGCCATGTCCTCAGCGCCGTTTTCAACACCGTACAGGTAGTGGCTGAACCAGCGGTTCAGGATCTCGTCATAGCTGGAATCGCCGATGTCAAACACCAGATTGCCTGCGGGATAGGTAGGAGTCAGATGAGCGTCCTGATGCAGCAAGAGCTTCACGTTCTCACCGGCTTTGGTGAAAGCGTTGTACATCAGCTGGAATTCCTTGGTGCGAACGTTGTAGTCGTTCAGGCCGTGAACGATCAGCGCGGGGCACTTGATCTGGGAGGGGCCGGTGGTGCCGATGGGGCCGGTTTGAGTGGTATCCACTGTGTAGTCGCGGATATTCCAGTGGCCGCCGGTCTCGCCGTAGTTGCCGTTCAGATCTCTCTGAATATCGTAAATGGTCTGAAGGTAGTTGCCGTAATCCGCTTTGATTTTGTTCCAATCATCGGCATCCAGCTTTCTGCCGGCGCAGTAACCGGCCAGTGCGTCAGAGTAAGCAGGCTCGCTGTCGGTGGAAATGCCCTGAGAGTTGGTATACTCATACCAGCTGGCGATACCGGCCACGGGAACAATGGTCTCCAGACCGGCCACACCGGTGGTAGCCAGACCGAACTGGGTAGTTCCGGCGTAGGAACGGCCGGTCATGCCCACCTTGCCGTTGGACCAGTCGGCTTTAATGGCGATGTTGCTGGTCTTATCGGTATAGGCCACCCGGTCGCCGTGGAGCCACTCAATAACGCACTTGAAGGCGTCGATCTCCAGATCGGTACCGCAGGTTTCATAGCCCTCGGAGCCTTTGGTACCCAGACCGCCGCACTCTACCACAGCGTAGCCGCGAACCAGATAGTAGTCATACCAGTCCAGATCCTCGTAGTCCATCATCTTCTCTTCCGGATTCCAGTAATACCAGTCAGCGGAATTTGCGGCAGCAGCGGCCTCTTTCGTAGTGGCGGAACCGACGGGCTTGCGCGCGGCAGGCATATTGTACATGGCCTTAATGTCGAAATTGCCGGTATTGTACAGGTCATCCTCATAGCCGTAGAGATCCGTGCAGCCGGTGATGTAAGGACGGGCCTCGTAGATGGTAGCAGCCTCGTAGTCGCCCTCCGCAGCAGCGCGGGGCACCTGCACCAGAGCCTTCACCAGATCCAGCTTGCCGTCGCCGTCGGTATCGTAGTTGGTCTCCACATAGACGCAGTAACGGATGATGTCGCTTGTATCATTGCTGTATCCCTCTTCCACAGCGCCGGTGGTAAAGGGGAAGATGGGCTGAGCCATGCCGTTGACAAACAGAGGCTTCCGCTTCTCGCTGTCCAGTGCATCAACCAGTGCCTTGTAGCCCTCGCTGTCAACCAGATTGCTCAGGACGTCCCGCGTGCAGACCTCGTCTGCATCGTGATCGTCCTTATCCAGCATTGCAAGGCTGTCGGCCAGAGCCACGCAGTCAGAATCGCTGCCCAGCTGGCTGTCTTTCATGCCAGCCACGTTGAACAGCATCCGCAGAGCCTGACCCAGATTCACAATCGCATTGCTTGCGGAGTCCTCCACGCCGTAGGCGGCGAGGTCCGCATAGGTCACGGGGGCGTCGTTGTCCGTTTCCCCGATGGCGTATGCCGGTGCGGCAACAGACAGGGTCAGGGCCGCCGTCAGCAGGAACGCCAGAAATCTCTTTCTGATCATGCTTACACCACTTTCTTTCTCTTTCAGTTTTACCGCTTTGCGGAGCAGAGCCGGGTGTAAGCGCCGTGCTGCTGAACGGAGACATCACCTGTGGGCTTTTGCTTGCCGGAAATGGCGGTTTTGAAGTTATTTTAGGCACGCTCTGGCAGGTTTTTCAAGGAAAATTTAGCAGAGAATTTGCATTTTATCACTTTGAACCATTAAAGGGTCGATCTTTGAAAATATTTTGCAATTTCCCACAAACGCATTCATTTTTTCTGATAGCGCTTTCATTTTAGAAGTGATAGCTATTATCCGGCATAGTTTTTAAAACCATACGCAAACGTTATGATAATTACATTGACCTCCCCCGCAGGCCCCGTTTTTGCCGCGAAAAAAGCAGTGGTTTCTCTGCCGAAACCGCTGCTTTTATGAATGTGTCAGGATGTGCTGCCGCGCCGGATTTCCCCCTGCCGCAATTCGATGATCCGGGCGTTCAGGGCTTCCAGATCTGCCCGGTCATGGGTCACCAGCAGCACCGGCGTTGTCTCCGCCCTGCGGGCGATGCACTCTGCCCCACGGCGGCGGTTCTCCGCATCCAGTCCGGCAAACGGCTCATCCAGCGCGATGGCCTCTGCGTCTGCCAGCAGTGCGCGAGCCAGCGCCAGCCGGCGCTTCATGCCGCCGGACCATTCCCGCACCGGCCTGTCCTCCGCATCGGAAAGCCCCAATTCCGCCAGCAGCCGCCGGGCGGCCGCCTCGTCCCAGCCGCTTCCCAGCGCAAAGCGGAGGTTTCCCATGGCGTCCAACCCGTCCAGCAGGCGATCCTCCTGAAAAACGGCGCTCCAGCGGACGCCGGTTCCCAGCAGCTCCCCGCTGTCCGGGCGCTCCAGTCCCAGCAGGATCCGCAGCAGCGTGGTCTTACCTGCCCCGGAGGGCGCCCACAGGGCCGTCACCCCCGTCTCCATGGTGAAGGAGACATCTTGCAGCACCGGGCGGCCATGATAGGATTTGCATATATTCCGAAGTTCCATCAGCCGCCCGCCTTTCTCGCCGTCACGCACAGGAACAGCCGCTCAAACAGCACGGACACCGCCACAATGGTCACAGTCCACGCAAACAGATCCGGCGTCTGGAAGTACACCTTGGCGGTGTACAGCCGCTCCCCGACGGAACCGGCAGGCAGGCCGATGACCTCTGCCGCCGCCCCGGCTTTCCAGCAAAGCCCCAGTCCCAGAGAAACCGCCGTGCGGAAACAGGGCATGATCTGGGGCAGGTAGATGTACCGCAGCCGCCGGGAAAACGGCACCCGGAACACCCGCGCCATTTCCAGCAGCTGCCCATCCGTGCGGCGGATCCCCTCCAGCACGTTCAGATACACCGGCGGAAACACCATCAGCGCCGAAATGAACAGGGACAGGCTGCGGCTGTTGAGCCATACCAGCGCCAGAATGATAAAGGAGGCCACCGGCACCGCCTTGATGACCGCCACCAGCGGCGCTAGCAGCTCCCCCACGCCGTTTTTCCACGCTGCCAGCGCCGCCAGCAGCACCGCCAGCAGGGTGGAAAGCAGAAACCCGCCGAAGATCCGGGCGGCAGACCAGCCCACCGTCTGCCAGAAAGCAGCCGTGACAGCCAGCTGCCCCAGCCGGTACAGGACGGCGGCAGGGGACGCCAGCAGCAGGCTTCCATGGGGATAGGCGCGGGCCAGCCCCATGGCTGCCAGCTGCCACACCGCCAGCCAGAAGATCACCGCCCACAGGCGGATTTTTGAGGTTTTTTTCCCCATTGGCGGCTCCTTTCCGTTCCGGGATTCAAATTACGGCAGAGCGCTGCTCTGCCGTAATGGTTGGGTTATCTTTATGCGCCGTAGTAGAAATCGTCGGCAGGCAGCGCGCCGCCCACGGAAGAAGGCTCCGCGTCCGCCAGCACCTGCAAATAGCCGGAGAGCTTTTCCTTCATCTCGCTGCCGGTGATGCAGACGATGTTGCAGTAGGGCAGCGCCTTTTCCGCCACAGGCGCGGCTTCCACAATGCCGTATTCGGAGATCAGCTGGGCGGCGTCCGCGTTATTGGCGTTGACCCACTCCACGCTGGCTTCATACTCTGCAAGGAACGCGTCTACCGCGCCGGGATTGGCCTCCACCACATCCCGCCGGGCCACAATGACTCCGGTGATGAGGCCGGAGCCATTATCCAGCGCATCCCACTCCGCCGTCAGATCCAGCGCCATCCGCAGACCCTCAATCTTGGTCTGGGCCACGGTGACAAAGGGCTGGGGCAGCAGGGCGATGGTGGCCTGTCCGCTGGCCAGCGCCGCCACACATTCGCTGTGCTCGCTCTTCCAGTCGATGGTCACATCGTGATCCGGGTCAATGCCGTTCTCGCTGAGCAGATACCGCAGGGCGTATTCCGGGGTGCTGCCCTTACCGGCGGCCACGATGGTCTGGCCCTTCAGATCCGCCATGGACTGCACGGTTTCGCCGTTCTCCACGATATACAGCACACCAAGGGTGTTCACCGCCAGAACCTCCACGGCCCCCTCGGTCTTGCCGTACAGCACGGCGGCCAGATTGGCAGGCACGCAGGCCATGTCCAGATCCCCCTTGATGAGGGCGGGGGTCACCTCGTCGGCGGAACCGGCCAGGGTGAATTCGTAGGTATTGCCGGTGGATACCACATTCTCCTTGCCCTCCATCATCTCATTGGCCGTGTCGCTCAGACTCATCAGTTCCACCAGTCCCATGGCGGTGGGGCCTTTCAGGGCGGCAATTTTGAAGGCGGCGGTATCATCCGGCGTTTCCGGGGCCTCGGCAGGCTCCTCTGTCTGTGCGGGCTCGTCGGTTTGCTCCGGTGCGGCGGTTTTCTGGCCGCAGGCGGCCAGAGACAGCGTCAGGGCCAGAGACAGGCCCAATGCCAGCAGTTTCTTTTTCCAGTT
>ENA-UEQP01002650-UEQP01002650.1-human-gut-metagenome-genome-assembly--contig:-NODE-2650-length-13128-cov-4.208566_pt1 | contig 13128 bp, 13 predicted proteins | sample MGYA00242951_ERZ507951 | MGnify/ENA primary metagenome ERZ507951 (study PRJEB26167, sample SAMN06115539) | human gut metagenome | host: Homo sapiens | place: China:Shanxi | collected 2015-11-18...
CTTTTCTGACCGCCATCTCTTTCGAAACAGCTTATTTATTATATCAAACCGAAATCCGTTTGTCAAGAACTTTTTTCGTTCTTTTCAAGCCGCTTTTCCGCTCGACCGCCGCGCCTCTCAGCGACAGCTTTAATAGAATACCACAGCACTCCCCCTCCTGTCAACAAAAATTTTCAGGTTTTTTCATATTTCGTTTTTCTGCCGCATATGCAGGCTTTTCCCGCATATGATTCATCACCCACGCGAACGCTTTCGCCGTTCGCAGACCGGGTTCTTTGAAATGATTGCCCGGATTCCACTCAAGTGTACAGTTTATGCCCTGCTCCTTCATCCATGCAAAGCAGTATCTGGCGCAGTCCCCGACTGTGCGCATCACCGGATTTCGCGTTTTTTCCTCACGCATGCCCAGACTCAAATATACCGTTTCGCATCCAAGGCCTTTTTCCTCCATATATGCAGAAAATCCGGGAAACCAGAGAGACGGCGAGGCCGCCGCCGCGCCGCTGAACACATCTGTCCGGCAGGCGCTCCATAGTGCAAACAGTCCCGCAAGCGAATATCCGCCGATTATGTAGTCTTTATCCTGCTCCACGCAAAGCGGCAGGATTTCCTCAAGCAGTGCTTCTGCACCGTCACCGAAGTCCTCATCCCCGAATACCGCCGGAGCCGTCCACGGCGACAGATCCCGATTCCAGTTTTCCACCTGTACCGCAAGATAGCGGAACGGCCGGTCGGTCATATGACCGATCTGCGCGATTTCGTCGTCGATCAGCGGCAGCTCATGCTGTCCGACCGGCTGAACGAGCATGACCCTCGCCGCAGGGTCGCCGTATTCGCGAATTATCATCCACGCCGCCTCCTTCATTCCTATATTATAAGGCAATGGAAACCGCGGCGCAAGGTGCGCGAGAATACGCTTTCTCTGTTATTTTGAACGATGGCAGCAATATATCTTAGCGTTTGTTGTACTGTTTGCGTGCACAGCCGCGTGAAACCGCATGAATTGTTCATCGTTTCGACACATTACAGGTCGGTCCTTCTCCGTTCGTCTTGACTTTTTCCTATAAAAATGCTATGATTATAATTCAAGTTTGAACAAAGGAGCGCAGTGCTATGATTTATCTCGATTACGCCGCCCATGCACCGGCCGACCCTGTGGTGCTCGAGCGTTTCTGCGACATGGAACGCCGTTTTACTGCCAATCCCAACTCAGTCCACGCCGCAGGCCGGGCCGCACGCGAGCAAATGGCCTGCGCAGCCGAGCAGATCGCGTCGCTCACCGGCGCAGCCCCCTCCGATGTCATTTTCACCTCGGGCGCGACCGAGGCGAACAATCTCGCCATCAAGGGTATCGCACAGGCTGCGCGCCACATCGGCAGGCACATCATCTCCACTCCGCTCGAGCATTCCTCGGTCAGCGGCAGCCTGACCGCGCTTCAGGAGCGCGGCTGGGAGATCGACCTGCTGAGCATCGGCCGCGACGGCACAGTCGACTCCGAGGAGGTGCGCGAGCTGCTGCGCCCGGATACTGTACTCGTCGCGCTCTGCGCGGTGGACAGTGAGCTCGGCACGGTTCAGCCGGTCCGCGAGATCGCAGAGCTGCTCGCCGGTTATCCGAACTGCCGCCTGCATGTCGACGCGACGCAGGCCATCGGCCGCATCCCGGTTAATTTCTCCGGCATCGACACAATGAGCTTTGCACCGCACAAGCTCGGCGGCCTGTGCGGAAGCGGCGTTCTGCTCAAGCGCAGCCGTATGCCGCTAGAGCCGCAGATGAACGGCGGCGCAAGCACGACGCTTTACCGCAGCGGCACACCGGCACTGGGGCTTGCCGCGTCCGCTGCTCTCGCGCTCCAGCTCGCCTGTGAGCAGCGTGAAAACCGCTATGCCGTTGTCCGTCAGCGCAGCGAACGCCTGCGCAGGGCGCTCACCGCCTATCCGGCCGTGCATATCAACAGCCCGGAGCACGCCGTCCCGCATATTCTCAACCTCAGCGTCAAAAATGTCAAGGGAACCGTGTTTCAGCGTGCGCTTTCCGAAAAAGGCGTCTGCGTGTCGGTCAAATCCGCCTGCTCGGCGGACAGCCTGCCCTCGCGCGCGGTATTCGCTGTCAGCCGCGACCGCCGGAACGCACTTTCCTCATGGCGCATCAGCCTGAGCCACATCACCACCGACGAGGAGATTGATGCTTTTCTCGCCATTTTCGACGAATGCTATCACGAACTCGTGAAATAACGATACAGGGAGCCTGTTTATGAAACGTACATTAGAGCCTCACGAAATAATCGAGCGCAGCATCATCAAGAAATTTCGAAAGACCATCTGGAACCCGTTTACCCTGGCCGTCCGACAGTATCAGCTCATTCAGCCGGGCGACAAGATCGCCGTGTGCATCTCCGGCGGCAAGGACTCCATGCTGATGGCCAAGCTGATGCAGCTGCTCCAGCGGTACAGCGAGGTCCCGTTCGAGGTCGTTTTCCTTGTCATGGACCCCGGCTATAACGAGATCAACCGCAATAAGATCGAAAGCAACGCCGCGCTGCTGCACATCCCGATCACCGTTTTCGAGACTGACGTATTCGAGGTCGCCAACAACAGCGAAAAGAACCCATGCTACCTGTGCGCCCGCATGCGCCGCGGCTATCTTTACAGCAAGGCGCAGTCGCTCGGCTGCAACAAGATCGCACTCGGCCACCACTTCAACGACGTCATCGAGACGACGGTCATGAGCATGTTCTACGGCTCTCAGATGCAGGCCATGCTGCCCAAGCTGCACAGCACGAATTTCGCGGACATGGAGCTGATTCGTCCGCTCTACTGCATCCACGAGGAAGACATTCTCGCGTGGAAGCAGTATAACGACCTTGAATTTATCCAGTGCGCCTGCCGCTTTACCGAAAACTGCACCATGTGCGACAATGGCGGCGGCTCCAAGCGTCAGGAGGTCAAGCTCCTGCTGCGCCGTCTGCGCCGCGACAATCCCAATATCGAGCGCAGCATTTTCAACAGCATTCACTCGGTCAATCTGGATATGATGCCCGGCTACAAGACCGGCGGCGTACTTCATTCGTTCCTCGAGAATTACGATGGTCACGCAGGAGAAAACAGGTAAAAGCCCCTGCGATACCTTGACGAAAACCACTGTTGAACGTGATGATCAGGATGCTGACCTCGATCAGCGTGCTGAGCGCCGGGATCAAGAATATGGTATACTGAATAGTGTCAAAGCAAAGGCGCTGTGATTTAGTCACAGCGCCTATTCTTTTGTCTGTTTTTCATGAAAAGCGGGCGTGAAACTGTACAGGAATACTATTCCGTCCCGGTTATAACGTCACTATAACTTTTATGATTTGGACAGGCATAACGAATTTATGATACGGTGTAGACACGGAAAGGAATGAGGCTTATGACACCGATCAGCGCACTTGCGATTCTATTCTGCATCTACGCAGTCAGCGAGCTGATTGCACAGAAAACCAAAGCAATATTCTCCACGGTGCTCAGCATTGCGATCCTGCTGCTTGCAGGCTTTTGGAGCGGCATTCTGCCGCGCACACTGATCGACGACGCGCAGATCACCGGATTCGGCAACGTCATTGCCAGCCTGCTCATCGTGTCGCTCGGCACGATGATCGACTTCGCGGAGCTGCGTCGGCAGTAGTCGTCACCGCGCTGTGCGGCGTGTGCGGCGCAGTTGCAGTAATCGTACTGATTGGACGGCCGTTCATCGGCAGCGAGATGGCGATCGCCGGCGCACCGATCTTCGCAGGCTCGGCGTGCATCAACAACACCATCACCGGCGGTGCGCCGCTCGTGGCGATCTGCCCGGTGGCACTCGGTCCGTGCATCGTCATCATGTTTGTCTGCAAGCTGATCGGCGCGAACATCGTCCGTCTGATCCTGCGTGCAAAGCGCGGCAAGGCATAAGGAGGTAACAGAAATGAGCAATCAGGCAACCAATACGGCGGCTGCGGCCGCACCCGCAAAGGCAAAGAAACCCTCGATCGTAGATACCTTCCTCAAGGGCTGTGCGAAGGGCTTCAAGGTCGGCATTGAAAATATCACCCCTGCGATGATTCTCGCCTATGTACTGGTGTACATTCTGAAGGAGACCGGTCTGATGGACATTCTCGGCACGGTCATGTCGCCGGTCATGGGACTGTTCAGTCTGCCGGGCGAGGCGTTCGCCGTTCTGATCTCGGCGTTCTTCGCCAAGGCCTCCGGCTGCGCGACCGCCGCTTCCATGTATGAGGCAGGCGCGCTGACGCTCGGGCAGGCCTCCATGATGCTCCCGGCATGTATCCTGATGGGCACGCTCATCGGACACTATGCACGCATCGTACTCGTAACCGATACCAACAAGAAGTGGCATCCGCTGCTCATCGCCGTCTGCCTGCTTGATGCGGCTATCAGCCTTGTCATCATGCGCGTCATTCTGGCGGCAATGGGCATTCAGTAAAAGGAGGCAGAGCCTATGCTTTCCAAGTTATCGCGTCGGCGCGGCCTTCAGCTCGAAGCGCTCGGCAGCGTGCTGATCTGCACGGTCATGCTGGCCGACCGGTTCCTGTTTACGCTTCAGGACGGCTTTGTCCTCACCACAGCCATCATTTCCGCCGTGCTGCTGACGATCGGCATCCGCGTGGTCAAGCGGCACGACGAAGAAAATCAGAACTGATCCTTCGGGCGTTCCTGATACCCAAACCGCCCGAATTCACCCCTCTTTGGGAAAGGGCCTGCGCTGGCAGACCTTTTCTGTTTCTCCCCCCATTTTCATCTATATATATCCGCGCGTTGTAAAATGAAGCTGCGCATTTAGTCAAATCAAAGGTCCACAGCGAAGACCTCTGTGTTAGAATCAATTTGCTGCAAAAATTCGATACAGAAAGAGGCCCTTCGCATCATTTCCCTGATACGAAGGGCCTTGCCTTATATATAGATTACTTGGCGATAAACAATTTCGGTTCAGAGGGAGGTGCAGTGTTTTCGAAAATGCCCCCTTATTTATTGCATCAATATCGCGTTGATTATGCCAGCCACATCCGAAGAAACGGTATCCTTGCGCAGGCTTCTCGATAGCGTATAATCAAGTTCGCAAAAGCAAATAGAGAATAGACAAGCCACCAGGGCTCCTGTAAAATGATAGTTGTCGAAAAAACCATCATGTAAAGGAGAGACCCTAATGACTCACAAAAAGAATACCTCAAACCTGACAGAATTGCTACTGCTTTTCAGGAGCCCTTTTGCGAACATTACTTGACGCGGTCAAGTTCATTTAGTATTATTTTGTTACAGAAACAATTCCGCACACGGGAAGGAGCGTGCAGCATGAAAAATGTCATTATTCCAAATCGTAAAATCCTTGTCGCGGCGTGCGTCGCAGTGATATTATGCGTCGTAACAGTCCTGCATTTTGCAAAACCGCAGAATGAGCAAATTCCGAAGTTAAATCTCCCTGCAGTTGGAAACATCGTAACAGCGAATACCCGTGTATCTATCGAGGATACTATCGAATCGGAGATCGACAACGTGAGCCAATCGTTGACTGTATATCGTTTGAAGCCGGTGGATATTAATCAGGAAAAGAAAAAAATTGGAGAGTTGTTTCAGATTTCCTCATCTGATATCGGAACTTTTCCAACCGGCAATACATTATCTGATGAAACCACAGTTGGAATTGATGCGCAGACCGGCAGATGGTTTTATCAGAAACCAATCGATTTTGATATATTTGATATAAAGGGAGGCACACTGTCGGACACCGATGCCATCCAAATCGCTGAGCAGTTTATTGCAGACAACGATCTGTACCCATTAAAAGAACTGGGCGACGCTAAGGTTGGTACGACCTCAACCGGAGATGCAACACAAGGGACAGAAGAAATTCTCAGAAAGAATGTGTATTTCTACCCTGAGATTGCCGGAAAACCTGTATATGGAACGTTTCATATCTGCATTTCCGTATCAGGGAGCGGAGAAATCGTTGGTGTTGACAAGCTCGCGAATGAATATACCCTGGTTGATGCTGATGTCGAAGGCAAGAACTATCAGGAAGTAGCAGCATCGCTGAGCGAAAATGAGTACACCCTAAATGCCGAAGTTGCTCCAAACAGTATTTTGATCGATTCTGTTTCGGATGCTTTCTACGCAGATCCAGAAAGTGAATATATCCAACCTATTTATGTATTAGAGGGTTCCGGAGAAAATCAGACAGAAAAATACGACATTTGGATGGAGCACGATCAAACTGATTTTAGTATTGAAAAGTTGTTAGTCATTCGAGGTTATGTGTTTATTATACTCGGTATGATCTGTTCCGACTGCTTCTGGTGAAGCACAAAAAGTTAAAAGGTCGCAGGCAACGAAACCTGCGGCCTTTATGTTTTTTGGTGCTTATGCATCAATCTCCGTCCCGCCTTGGAACCTGAAGGTCATCCGCCCATCGGCGTGGACGGTCACCATGTCAATAATGGTCAACCAGAGCTTTTCGTCAAAAATAGACCACCGTAATTCTATCAGAATTACGGTGGTCTTTTGGTGGAGCCGAGGGGAGTTGAACCCCTGTCCGAAAGCGCATCCACAAGGACTTCTCCGGGCGCAGTTTGTCGATTAAGATTCCCGCCGCGGCACGCCGGCAAACAGGCTTACCGTTTTGGTAGAGTCATGTTACATGACGGAGGCAACTCTTACCCCGTACACGTTCACCACTAATCGACGCCGGGTCTCTGGGCCGTGGTCCTCCCTGAGCCGACGGGCTAAGCCTAATTAGGCAGCCTGAAGAGTATAATTGTTGTTGTTTAATTTATAAACAGTTGGAGCTTTTATCGCAGATCCCCGCTGCGGCCCGCTATCCCGGCTTCAACGCCCCCGTCGAACCCGTTACGGCCCCATGAAAATGGGTAGATTTAACGATTACGCTCTTTCATCGCGCGGTCGATCTCGCGTTTTGCATCGCGTGCGGCGATACTGTCGCGCTTGTCGTGCAGCTTTTTGCCCTTGCACAGACCGATTTCCAGCTTTACACGAGAGCTTTTGAAGTAGACCGCAAGCGGAATGACCGAGTAGCCGTCCTGCTTGGTCTTGCTGAACAGCTGAATGATCTCCTTCTTGTGCATGAGCAGCTTTCGCACGCGAAGCGGGTCCTTGTTGAAGATATTGCCCTTTTCGTAGGGAGAAATGTGCATGCCGCGCACAAATATCTCGCCGTCCTTAAAGGTGCAGTAGCTGTCCTTCAGGTTGATGTGTCCCTGACGGATGGACTTTACCTCGGTGCCTGCAAGCTCAATGCCTGCCTCGTATTTTTCCTCGACAAAGTAGTCATGCCATGCTTTTTTGTTCGCAGCAACCTGCTTTGTGCCTTTTTTATCAACAGCCATGGCAAAACCTCCCTTACCGTGGTACAGTTTATGATACCACGTTTCGGGAGGTTTGTAAAGTTACTTCTGTGTTACAGTTTTCGCGGTTATACTACAGACAAGTTACGTCTCGCGCTCTCCGAGCGCCTTTCCGATGCCGATATCGGCGCAGACGAGCGCGCCGCAGAACGGTTTCGAGGCTTTCGCGAAGTGCAGCGGCTTGGTGCAGTCGAACGTTACCGTCGCGTCAGCCTGCACCGCGCCCTCCGCGACCTCGCCGCTGTCGGCGCTGACGCCGCTCGGCAGGTCGAGCGCGAGCACAAACGCGCCGCGTTCCCTTTCTCTGCCCATCAGCGCACACGCCGCCGCGCCGTCCGGGCGCAGCTCTCCGTGAAACCCCGTGCCGTACAGCGCGTCAACGACCGCATCCGCGCCGAACGCCGCCTGTTCCGTGTCGCGAACGACCTCCGCCGCTGTCTCTGCGAGCCGCGCGAGGTTGGTTTTCGCGTCCGCCGTTTTCGGCTCGCCTTCCGCGAGCAGCACGCGCACCTGCATGCCCTCCTTCGCCGCGACGCGCGCCATCACAAAGCCGTCGCCGCCGTTATTGCCCTTTCCTGCAACGATCAGCAGACGCCGGAGCGCCGGAACACGCCGTTTGAGCTCGGCATAGGCCGCGCGGCCCGCATTTTCCATCATCTGTATGTACAGCAGACCAGCCTCATTCGCCGCCCGCTCGCGCTCCTTCATTTCTGCCGCCGTTACCGTTTTCGCCATGTTTCTCGCTCCTTACAGCGGCAGATTTTTGCCGTTGACGCAGGCTTCCTCGTCATCCTCGATCGGAACGAGCAGACACTTTCTGCCCTCGACGATGCCCGTGCGGATGGAAGCCGCGCGCTCCTCCGGCACATGAAGCTCGATGTTGATGCTGCCGCCCGTCACCCACGGCACGTCGTCCTCGTCGGTTTCGTTCGCGGCGTGCTGCGCAAGCTCCTGCTGGAGCACCGCAACCTTCTGCTCGAGCGCGGCAGTGTGTGCGCGGACAGTCCCTTCCTCGACCAGACGGCTGTCCAGCACGTTATGCGCCGCCGGAGGCTGCTCGCCGAAGGTATGCGCATAGGACTTTTCAATCTGCTCGCGCACCTTTTCGGGCACTTCCGCCTCTGCGGCAAGGCCGGAGACCGCCTCCGCCGTCAGCTCGACCGGCGGCAGACTCTCGTCCTCCTCACGCTCCGCGACCATCGCGCTGATGGTGCGCTGCATCTTGAAAAACGCCTCGTCTGCCTGCTCCTCATCCTCGCCGAATGCGTCAATAACAACATTCCTGAACGCGAGTTTGTCCTCGGCGGCGGTGCGCTGCGAGATGCAGCCGAGCACGTTTTCGATGAACTCCGCGTGCGACGGACGGCCTGTGCGCACATAGTACATCACCGCGTTCACATCGCTGCCGCGGTCGGAGAACGCCGGATAGACAAAACCGAGGTCAGGCAGGCCGACCACCCAGTCGCGGTCGCGCGCGCCGATGCGGTTTTCGTCCTCCTTGTAGCCGAGCGCAGGCTTGGCCAGATCGACCGGGCAGACCGCGCACAGCAGGTACTCGTAGATCTCCTCGGACTCCTCCTGCTCCTCGCCCGAGGTCGCCTTGGACGGCACATCATAGATGTCGTGGTAGACCAGAATGAGGTAGTTGCCGGGATAGCTGTACTCCTCGATGACCTTTTCGTACAGGCGGTCGAGCAGCTCCTCATTCGCGAGCCTGCTGTCGCGCAGAGTCAGCAGATAGGTGCGGCGCTCGTCGGACGCCTCGTTTCGGTCGAACTCAAGCTCGAGCAGATTGCTGCCGAGCGTGCCGGAAATCGTCTTTTTCGCGATTTCAAGGTACTTGAAATACTCGTCCTCCTCCAGCTCGGAGAACATATCGGTAAATTTGAGCACGATCTGCTTGCCGCTGTTGACGTAGCAGCCGCACATGCGGTCAAACGTGCACTCTTTCTTTTTCAGCCGGCGGCGCAGCTCCTGCACATCGCCCTTGGTAATATTCATAAGAGCAGTCTCTCCTTATTATATATAGAACACAGGCTGCCGGAAAACGCCCGTTCCGTGACAGCCCTATTATATAGTATACTATTTTCCTCGGCACAAACGCAAGCAAAAATCTCTCCGTTCCCTTTTCCCGTTATTTTCTTTTGCTGGTCCGCAGTTTCCGTCGTTTTGCCGTTGAAAAGCGCATTGGTTCTGTGCTATACTTACTCTATCTGAGAATATCTGCATCAAACATGGAGTGTATGAAAATATGGCATATGAAAAGAACCGCCGCCGCCCTCCGCAGGAGGATGACGGCACGCTGATCGAGGGCCGCAACGCCGTCCTCGAGACCCTGCGCTCGGGACGCGCGGTAGACAAGATCTTCCTCGCTGAGGGCGCGCATCTCGCAGACGTCGCCGCCGAGGCGAAAAAGCACGGCGTACCGACCGTGACCTGCGACCGCCGCAAGCTCGATCACATGAGCGTCACCGGCACGCACCAGGGCGTTATCGCGCAGACCGCCGCGCAGGAATATGTCTCGCTCGACGACATCTTCCGCGTCGCGGAGGAGCGCGGCGAAACGCCGCTCATCGTCGTCTGCGACGGCATCGAGGACCCGCATAACCTCGGCGCGATCATCCGTTCTGCGGAGACCGCCGGTGCGCACGGCGTCATCATCCCCAAGCGCCGCGCCGTCGGTCTGACGGCGGCAGTCGCCCGCTCGGCAGCCGGTGCGCTCGCCTACGTCGGCGTACACAAGGCAAACAACCTCGCCTCCACCCTCGACGAGCTTAAGGAGCGCGGCGTCTGGCTGTTCGGCGCGGAAGCCGACGGCACGGTAGACCTGTACGAAGCGCCGTTTGACCGCGCGACCGCGATCGTCATCGGCTCGGAGGGTCAGGGCCTCAGCCGCCTGACGCGCGACAAGTGCGACTACATCGTCAGCATTCCCATGCGCGGCCGCGTCAACTCACTCAACGCCTCCAATGCCGCAGCGGTCCTGCTGTTCGAAGCGCTCCGCCGCCGTCTGGGACACTAAACAGATAAAAGAGGTCACATCATGGATAAGAAAGATGAATTTAATCTGGACGAGTTCAAGGATCTGCTGAACGACGTTCCAGATGCCGGTGATTTCGACCTTGAGTCGATCATCGCCGAGGTAGAGGGCCGAGCCCCTGCCGAACCTAAGGCCGAGCCTGCGCACAGCGAGCCGGTACACAGTAAGCCTGCCCCTGCCGCCGCAGAGCCGGCGCGCGAGCAGCCGCCGGTAAAGACTGCGCCGAAAACCAAGAGCAAGGCTGCGCCGACCGCTCCTGCCGCCGCTCCCGAGGCAGAGCCCGAGGACCCGCGTGCCGCACGCATTGCCGCGCGCGAGGCCAAAGCCGCAGAGCACGAGCAGAAGGCTGCGGAAAAACGTGCCGAAAAACGTGCTAAGCGCGAGGAAAAGCTCGCGGAACGCGAAGAAAAGCAGGCAGAAAAGGCCGCAAAGGCCGCTGCCGCTCCCCAGAAGGAAAAGGCGGAGCGCGTCTCGCGCAAGCAGGCCCGCGCCGCACGCATCGCCGCCGAGCAGGAGGAGGAGAACGAGGACATCGAAGTGCTCGACCCCGACCAGTCCTTCCGTGTGTTCCGCCGCCGCAGCCGCGGTCTGAACGCGCGTTCCATCCTTGTGCTGCTCCTCGCCGCCGCAGCCGCCTACCTGTCGCTCGCGCCGAGCTTCACGCAGCTCCCCCTGCCCTCGGTCGTCGACATCGTCGTAAACCCGACGCTCGGCATCGGCTCGCTGCTTGTCCTTCAGATCCTCGCCATCCTCATCGGCGTCGACATTTTCAGCCTCGGCTTTTCCGAGCTGTTCCACGGCCGTCCGTGCCGCGAGACGCTGGTCGCGGTCGCGATCGTCGCGACCATCCTGCACAGCGTTTCCCTGCTCGTATTCCCCGAGCAGAACGGCGTCACCACGCCCTACATTGCCGCGTCCATCCTCATGCTTTACGCCATGATGCGCGAGGACCGCGGCCGCTACGCCGCCCGTGCGCGCTCGTACAAGGCGGTCGCGCAGGCCGACCGACTGCTTGCGGTCTACAGCCATTACGATGACGTTGACGACGCCTGCCGCGCTGCAAAGGGTCCGCTTTTCAACAAAAACGACTTTTTGACCGAGCTGGAGCGCCCGGACACCGTAGACCGTTTTTCCATGATCTACGCGCCTCTCGCGCTCGCGCTCAGCATCATTTTCGCACTCGTCTCCTCTCTCGGCAGAGGTGAGCCGGTCCGCTTCTTCTGGGCGTTCTCGTCCATCACCATCGTCGCCGCTCCGATCGGTCTGCTCTGCGCTTTCGGCGCAGGCTACAAGAACATCGCGCGCCGCCTGCTGGCCTCCGGCGCTGCGCTCGCCGGTGCGCGTCAGGCAAATCTGCTGCGCGGCACGGAGGAGGTCGTGCTCGCGGAGAACGACCTGTTCCCGACCGGCTCGATCGAGCTCGAGAGCATCAAGGCGGTCGGTCAGCTCGACGAAACGCGCATCCTCTCCTGCGCTGCGGCACTCGCAGATGCGGCAGGTCTTGAGCTTGGCCGCGCGCTGAGCGAAGCCGCCCGGGCGCATTCGGCGCTCCCCCTCACCGCCCACGACCTCCGCGTCGTCGACGGCGGTCTTACCGGCCACGTCGGCAGCAGCTACATGGTGCTCGGCACGGGCGCGCTCATGGTCAACATGGGCGTCACCATCCCGGCTGAGCGCGACAGTCAGGTCGCGATGTATCTGCTCGCGGATAACCAGCTTGCCGGTGTGATCACGCTGCGCTATCTGCCCACCAAGAACACCTACAAGGCGATGCGTCTGATGCGCCGTATGCACATGAACGCCGTTATCGCCGCACGCGATTTCAACGTTTCCCCGGCGATGGTCGAGGAGGAATTCGATCTGCGCCGCGGCTTCGCCGACCAGCCCGACCCGGCGGGCGTTGCCCGTCTGCTCGACCCGCGCTATGCCAAGGGCGACGCTCCGGCTGCTGTCCTGACCCGCGAGGGTGCAGGCCCGTTCATGCAGGTGCTTCGCTGCGCCGACAAGCTCGCCGGTGCGGTACGCTCTGCGCTGACGCTCAGCACATTCGCCGGTCTGTTCGGCATGCTGATTGTGTTCTATCTCGTGTTCCAGAACCAGGCAGCCGCGCTGCCCGTGCAGCATCTGCTGCTGTACCTGCTCATCTGGTACATTCCGGTATTTGTCATCAATCAGCAGACGCACTGAATACAGCAAGGCTTCGAACTCCGGTTCGGAGCCTTTTTCTTTACCCTCAGCAGAGGGTATATTTCCGCCGATACAGCGGTGCGCCGCTGAAGGCGGCTTTACGCTCGGAGTGAGCGTGCACAGTGGCCGCCTTCGGCGGCCGGGAGACGCCGTGCCCACGGCGGAGGAATGCCGGGCTCTCCCGGCGGAGACAAGAGGGGACAGGGCACCGATGGTTCCCTGTCCCCTCTTGACACCCCAGACCCTCCTTTGCGCCGCGACTCCCTTCGGTCGCGCGGCGAAACGGGGGTTGCGGGGGCTCGGTTCCGTGCGTCGGACAGGTTATGGGATGCTTTACTGCCCTGAATTTTTCTTGCGTAAACCGCCGCGCATAACAGTGCGCGGCCATCCGGTGCAGAGCGCTTGATTTGCGCTGCGAAAAACTCCGCTTCCATCAAGAGCGTTCTCTTGGAGCACCAGACGCCCCTGTGGGCCCCCGCTTTTTAGACGCGCGACCGCAGGGAGTCGTGT
>ENA-UEQP01002654-UEQP01002654.1-human-gut-metagenome-genome-assembly--contig:-NODE-2654-length-13114-cov-4.118969_pt1 | contig 13114 bp, 9 predicted proteins | sample MGYA00242951_ERZ507951 | MGnify/ENA primary metagenome ERZ507951 (study PRJEB26167, sample SAMN06115539) | human gut metagenome | host: Homo sapiens | place: China:Shanxi | collected 2015-11-18...
AGGTCCACGGAACGCGCCGCGAAACGGCATCCCTGCGGCCTGCCGCGCCCCCCGGAACGGCAGCCGCCGGACATGCGGACATGGCGGCGTGATGAAGACGCCTTCCCGGGATACGCCGGGAAGGAGAGGACGGCACAGAGCGTCCTGCGGGGAGATCCCCGGGCCGGGACAGGGACGGACAGGCCGCCTGTCTCCGGCATGAAAAAAAGAAAGGGCGCCTTGGGCAAGGCTCCCTTTCCCGTCTGGAAACTGTCGGGATGCGCTAGATGTCCTGCCGGTATTGCAGGGACTGGCGCAAGGTCTCCCGGTCCATGTATTTGACCTCTGCGCCCAGGGGGATGCCCTGGGCCAGGCGCGACACCCTGATGTGCGGGAAACGCTTGCGGACGAGGTTCCTGATGAACGACGCCGTGTTCTCCGCATCGATGGTGGCCCCCAGGGCAAGGATGAGCTCGCGGATCTCGCCTTCCTCCAGCCGGGAGATGAGGCGGTCGAGGTCGAGGCTGTCGCTGTCCATGTTGGCCAGCGGGGCCAGCAGGCCGCCGAGGATCATGTACTGGCCGTGATAGAAGCCGCCTTCGTCCAGGGTCAGCATGCTGTCCCATTCGTTGACCAGGCAGAGCGTGTCCCGGGAGCGGTTCTCGTCCTTGCAGATGTCACAGGGATCGGTGGCCGAAAGGCCGCCGCAGCGCGAACACAGATGCAGATTGTCCCGCAGGTCGTGGATGCCCTTGCCCAGGCGCCGGGTCTCGGCCTCGGGCCACTTGAGCAGGGTCATGGCCACACGCATGGCCGATTTGGGGCCAAGCCCGGGCAGGCGCGCCAGCTGTTCCACCAGGGCGCGCAGCGGTTCGGGAATCTGGCTGTGCATGGCCTAGAACACGCCGGGAAGGCGGATGCCGCCGGAGATGGCGCTCATCTCGCGGTCCAGGGTCTCGCGGGCGATGCGGCCGGCTTCGTTGACGGCAGCCATGATGAGGTCCTGCAGCATTTCCACGTCGCCGCCTTCCAGGGCCTTGGGATCGATGGTGAGGCCGCGCAGTTCCTGCTTGCCGGAGACCACGGCCTTGACCATGCCGCCGCCGCTGCTGGCTTCGTAGGTGCGTTCGTTGAGTTCGTTCTGCAGCTTGGCCAGTTTGTTCTGCATGACCTGCGCCTGGCGCAGGATATCGTTCATGTTACGCATGGGTATCTCCTTGGTTGGATTCGGTACAATGTTCGATATTGGCGTTGAGCAGACGGAGGCAGGCCTGCATCTCGGGCCTATTCCGAAATTCTTCTATCAGTTCCGCCTCGGTACGGGCCTGACGCGGGGCCACGAATTCCAGGCGAAGATGCCCGGCGCCCCAGGCCGCCAGGGCCTGTTCCAGCTGGGGGCGCTGCTTCTCGGTCTGGTGCAGCAGGGTCTCGGCCCGCGGGGTCAGGCGCAGGCAGTCCGGTTCCCAGCTGGCGCGCAACTGGCGCAGCAGGTGCAGCTGCGGCGCGGCCTCGCCATTCTCCAGACGCTGGGCGCAGAAATCACAAAAGGCCTGCCAGTCGGGGCGGAAGCCTGCCGCAGCCGCAGGGGCAGTCGGACGCGTCTCCACGGCAGGCGCCGCCGGAGGCACGGGGGGCGTCGCCGGTGCGGCCGGTGCCACAGGAGCGGCCGGAGCCGCGGACCGGGTAGGCGCCACCGGGATTATCGGCGCGGCGGCCGGGATGTCGTCCGCCTCGATCATGCCCGATTCGCTGGGCCCCACATGCTCCGGATGCGCCGGGGCTTCGGCCCGGGGCTGGGCGGCCTTCGGGGCCGGGGTCTCCGTCACCCGCGCAGGGCGGGACGTGGTCTGGCGGGCGGGCGTCTCCCGCTGGGGCCGCGCGCAATTTCCGGTTTGTCGGGAGGGCGCAGGCTCGGGAGCGGGTTCGCTGCTGCCGGCAGCGGCGCTCTTTTCCGCGGGGGTCCCGTGTTCACGGGCGCGGGCCGCCGTAGCCTGGACGGGAGCGGCATGGCCCATGTCCCGGGGCGGGAGGGGGCTGCCTTCCTGCCTGTCGCGGCCGGGATGCCCCTGTACGGGAGCGGCCGGTGCCGGGGCGCTGTCCATGCGTTCCAGGGGCAGCAGCTGCGGCAGCAGGGCCAGATTGAGCAGCAACAGCTCCAGGGCCGCGGCCGGCTCGGGATTCTGCACGATGCCGCGCTGGGCGTCCAGTACCATCTGCCAGGCGGCGTGCAGGTGCCCTGCGGAAAAACGCGGGGCCAGGCCCTGCCAGAAAAGGATCTCTTCGCCGGGCAGGCCCAGAGTGGGGGCCACGGCATCGCCGCCCTGCCGCAGCAGGAACAGGTCGCGCAGATGTCCGGCCAGTTCGCGCACGAAAAATCCGATGTCCACCCCCTGGCGGAACAGGCCGGCGCATAGCTGCGAGACGGCCGCGCAATCCCGGGCGTGGAGGGCGTCGAACAGGTCGGCGAACAGCTCCTGTCCGGCCAGGCCCAGCACTTCGCGGGTCACGGCGCTGGTGAGGTTGTCGCCGCCCAGGGCCAGGGTCTGGTCCAGCAGGGACATGCTGTCGCGCACGCTGCCCGCGGCCCGGCGCGCGATGAGGCGCACGGCACCTTCTTCGAAGGGGACGTTCTCCTTGTTCAGGACCTGGGACAGGTGCTGCACGAGGGCGTCCTCGCCCAGATGGCGGAAGACGAAATGCTGGCAGCGGCTGACGATGGTGATGGGGAACTTGTGCGCCTCGGTGGTGGCGAAGATGAAGACCACGCGCGCGGGCGGCTCCTCCAGCGTCTTGAGCAGGGCATTGAAGGCGCTGCGCGAGAGCATGTGGGCTTCGTCGATGATGAAGACCTTGTAGCGGCCCTCCATGGGGGCGTAGCCGATGTTCTCGCGCAGGGCGCGGGCGTCTTCCACGCTGTTGTTGGAGGCGCCGTCGATCTCGGTGACGTCCACATGGCTGCCCTGGGTGATCTTGCGGCACTGGTCGCACTGGTTGCAGGGCTCGGGGCCCGGCGCATGGCGGCAGTTGAGGGCCTTGGCGAAGATGCGGGCGATGGTGGTCTTGCCCACGCCGCGCGTGCCGCTGAGCAGATAGGCGGCGGCGACCCGGTCTTCGGCGGCGGCACGGGAGAGCACGGCCTTGACCATGTCCTGTCCGGCGACCTGGGCAAAGGTCTGGGGGCGGTATTTGGCGGCGAGGGAGAGGTGCTTCATGAAAAAAACGGCAGGGCGCGCCTGTCCCCCAAAAAGGTTACAGGCGCGCCGGAAGAGAGTGCTAGAACGTGTAGTGGCTCAGCCAGTCGGCGTACTTGGCGTTCTGGCCCTTGACCACGCCGAAGTATTCCTTCTGCAAGTGCTTGGTCACAGGACCGGCATGGCCGGCGCCGATGGTGCGGTTGTCCACTTCGCGGATGGGCGTGATCTCGGCGGCGGTACCGGTGAAGAAGGCTTCGTCGGCGATGTACAGCTCGTCACGGGTGAACTGCTGTTCTTCCACGGTGTAGCCCAGGTCGCGGGCCACCTTCATGACGGAGTCACGGGTGATGCCGCCCAGGATGGAGGTCCAGGGCGTGGTCTTGATGATGCCGTCGCGCACGATGAAGATGTTTTCACCGGTGGCTTCGGAAACGAAACCGTTGGTGTCCAGCATCACGGCTTCGTCGTAACCGTCTTCCTTGGCTTCGATCTTGGCCAGGATGGAGTTCACGTAGTTACCGGCGGCCTTGGCCTTGCTCATCAGGGTGTTGACGTGCATGCGGGCGAAGGAGCTGGTCTTGGCGCGGATGCCCATTTCCAGGGCTTCGGGGCCAAGGTAGGCGCCCCAGGGCCACACGGCGATGATGGTGTGGACCTTGTTGTTGCCGGGGTAGACGCCCATTTCGCCATCACCCACGAAGGACAGGGGACGGATGTAGCCTTCCTTCATCTTGTTGGCCTTCAGGGTGTCCAGGATGCCCTGGCTGATCTCGTCGACGGTGTAGGGAATGTTCAGACGCAGGATCTTCGCGGAATTGAGTAGGCGCTGGCTGTGTTCCTTCAGGCGGAAAACGGCGGAAGTGCCGTCAGCACAGGCATAGGCGCGGATGCCTTCGAAAACGGCGCTGCCGTAATGCAGGGCATGGGTGAGAACGTGAACCTGGGCGTCGGCCCAGGGGACCATTTTGCCGTCAAACCAGATGAAATCGGTCGTTTGCATGATACATTCCTCAATATATTCCGCGATAATGGTCAGGCCGGATCTTCCGCGCGCGGCGGGACCTGTCCGAAGGGTAAAAATTTACTGGAAAGCGCCGCGTATGGCAAGCGTCCGCGGGCAGGAAGATGCGCTGCCCGCAACGGGAAGGCGAAGGCCCCGCCCGCAATGCGGCGTGTCCGGTCAACGTGTTCCCCGTACGGGGAAGGAGGGAGGCAGACGGAACGGCGCAGGACAGGGCCTGTCCGGGACCGGGGAGGGTCCCCCATGGGCCTCCCGGCGGACACACCCGGCCGGTCTGCGGCCCCGTGCGTTACGGGCGCTCCCCGTCAGCCGCTTCGTCCGCTTCCGGGCGGTCAGGTCCGGTGGCGGGCACACCGGCCGGCCGCCAGGGCAGGGGCCGGGCCTTGCTTGTCAGTGGCGGGACGAAAGTTTACAACCCAGCAGACAAACATTTCAGGCAGCGATGCCTGTGGAGGCAGCATGACAGCGCAGACGTTTCTGGGGATCGATGCGGGCGGCACGCATACCGATGCCGTGCTTTGCGGACCGGAAGGCATCCTGGCCGGGGCCAAGGCGCCCACCTACCACGAAGATCTGCCCTCTTCGGTGCGCGCGGCACTGGCCGCTCTGGAAAAGGCTCTGGAAGAAAAGTTCGGCCCCGAGGGCCCGGCACGCCTGCGTGCTGCGGACCGGGTGACCGTGGGCACCACCCTGGCCGTCAACGCCCTGGTGCAGGGCCGGGCCGACCGCGTGGCCCTGGCGCTGAGCGCCGGGCCGGGTCTGGCGCCCGCCCGTTTCTCCATCGGGGACGATGTCTGCATCCTGCCCGGCGGTCTGGACCATCGCGGCGTGGAAGTGACGCCTCTGGATACCCGTCCTCTGGCCGAGGCCTGCGCCGCCTGGAAAAAGAAGGGCGTGCGGGCCGTGGCCTGCGTGGGCAAGTTCTCGCCCCGCAATGCCGCGCACGAGCTGGCCATGGCCGACGTGGTGCGCGCTGCCGGGCTCACGCCCGTTTGCGGGCACAGCCTGTCCGGCGAGCTCAATTTCCCGCGCCGTATCGCCTCGGCCTATTACAATGCCGCCGTGGCCCGCATCGTGGACGGCTTTTTGACCGCTGTGGAGCAGAGCCTGCAGGAAGCGGGCATCCGGGCCCCCCTGCGCCTGCTCAAGGCCGATGGCGGGGCCGTCCCGGCGGCCCTGGCCCGGCAGGAGCCCGTGCAGTCCGTCCTGTCCGGCCCGGCGGCCAGCGTCATGGGCATCCTGGCCCTGTGTCCCGCCGTGGCGGAAGATGCCTGCTCCGTGCTGCTGGACGTGGGCGGCACCACCACGGACGTGGCCCTGTTCGCCCAGGGCTCGCCGGTGGTGGACCGTGACGGCATGAGCGTGCGCGGTCGCCGGACGCTGGTGCGTTCGCTGGCGTCCCTGTCCATCGGCGTGGGCGGCGATTCCCTGCTGCGCGTGGAAGGGCAGGGCGCGGCGGCCCGTGTGCACACCGGCCCCCTGCGCGAAGGTCCGGCCATGGCGTTTGGCGGCACGCGTCCCACGCTGCTGGATGCCCTCAACGTCTGTGACCGGGAACGGCCCGGCAGCCTTTCCGGCGATGCGGCGGCCTCCCTGCGCGGCGTGGCGGCCCTGGCCGGGGAGCACGGCATGGAGCCCGAAGACCTGGCCGCCCGGGCCGTGGCCGATGCCCTCGATCAGGTGGCGGCGGCCGTGCGCGAGCTGGTGGACGGCGTCAATGCCCGTCCCGTCTATACGCTAGCGGCCCTGCGCGGCCTGCGCGACATCGCGCCGGAGCGGGTCTGGCTGGTGGGCGGCCCGGCGGAACGTCTGCGCGAGCGTCTGGCCGGACGGCTGGCCCTGCCCGTGGATTGTCCGCCCCACGCAGCGGTGGCCAATGCCGTGGGCGCGGCCCTGACCCTGCCCACCGCCGGTCTGGAAGTCTATGCCGACAGCGGCCGTGCCCTGCTGCGTGTGCCTTCGCTGGAACTGGAAGAAAAATTGCCGCGTGCGGCCACGCTGGAGACCGTGAAGGAACGTGCCGTGGCCCTGCTGGAAGAACGTCTGGCCGCCCATGACGCTGCCGGGGCCCGGGTGGAGGTGGTGGAAGCCGACCTCTTCGCCGTGCTGGACGACAGCGGCCGGGCCTCGCGCGACATGCGCGTGCGCTGTCAGGCCGTGCCGGGCATCACCGGACAGGTGCGGGCGGCGGGCTAGGCCTGTCGCTGGCCCACCATGGCATGCATGTTTTTTAGGGGAGAGGGGGCTGCGCGCTGCCGATGCCCGTCAGGTTGTTCCAGCGGTCCCGGGCCTGCTGTTGGGGGCGCCTCATCTTTGTGCCCCTGTCTGTAACGCTCCCGCGTTGCTGACGGGCAGGCCCAGAGGGATGCCATCAGCTCGCTGCGGCGCGCGAAGGGGCTCTGCCTGGACACCTCTTTATCCTCCTTTCGATTACCGTCGTCATAAAAAGGGACGCCATCCTATGAAGATCGTGCTGTTCGAGCCGGAGATCCCGCCCAATACCGGCAACATCGCGCGCCTGTGCGCCTCCACGGGCATCCATCTCAACCTCATCGAGCCGCTGGGCTTCAAGCTGGAGGATCGCTACCTCAAGCGCGCCGGGCTGGACTACTGGCCGCATGTGCGCATGGATGTCTGGCCGGACTGGGACAGCTGGTTGGCCGCCGCCACGGCGGAGAACGGCGGTACGCCGCCGCGCTGTGTGCTGACCTCGGCCCGGGGCGGGGAGCCTTTGCAGCACTTCGCCTTCGCGCCGGACGACTGCCTGGTCTTCGGGCCCGAGACGCGCGGCCTGCCGCCGGAGATCCTGAAGCGCTCCCCGTACAAGGTCCGCATCCCCATGCTCAAGGACAGCGTGCGCAGCATCAATCTTTCCACGGCCGCGGGCATCGTGCTGTTCACGGCCATGAGTTCCTGCGGGCTCATGGAAGGCCCGGAATGGCAGTGATCCGGCTGCCCGCCTCGTAGCCTGCGGGGTAATCGATTTCCCGGAGCCATAAGGCAGGGTGTCCCCCTGCCTTTTTTCATGTCTTTTTCCGGAACGGCGGGGGGGCGTGCCCTGCCGCGAAAACGTGCGCAGGGTATGTCGCCGGTCGGGGACGTGTGAGAGGGATCTATCAGTAAAAATAATCTGTTTCCTTTTTGTGATGCGTTTATGCAACCTGCTTTTGCCTTTTGGGGAGGATGGGGACGCATCCGCGCAACATCCGCGCCGTATCTTGCCAGCAGGGCCAAAAAGGAGAATAAGGCATAAGAGGTGCGGCCGGCGTGCCGTATCGATTTTTCCACATCCGGGGGTCGTGATGATCGTTGTTTTGCTGGTATGCCTGCTGGTGGGCTTTCTTGTGGGGCTGGCCGGAGTGGGCGGCATCCTGGTGCCGCCGGTGCTCATCCTCATGAGCGGACTGGAGCCGCACACGGCCATGGGGACGGCGCTGGCCTCCTTCATCGGTACGGGCTTCGTGGGCACATGGCTTTATCACAAGAACGGACACTACCGTTTTATGGAGGCCGTGCCCTTTGCCTTGGGCAGCTTCGTCTGCGCCGCGCCCGGTGCGCTGGTCAACGCCCGTATCGATGCCGGACCGCTGGTCATGATCCTGGCGGTCATCATCGTGTTCGCCGGTGCCTGCACCCTGCGCCCGCCCAAGCCGGGCCGCAAGGGCAGCCCCTTCTGGCTGGGCTGGAAGGGCAGGGCGGTCATCGGCGGCGCCACGGGCTTCATGGCCGGGCTCACCGGCGCGGGCGGCCCTGTGGCCTCCATCCCCTGGATGGTGCTGGTGGGGTATTCGCCCATCCATGCCGTGGCCCTGTCCATGCCCTACCAGATCGCCACCTCGTTTTCCGGCAGCGTGGGCAACATGATGGGCGGCCATGTGGACTGGATGCTGCTGCCCGCCCTGTGCGCCGTGCAGGTGGTGGGCCTGCTGGGCGGCATCGCCATGGCCCAGCGTGTGTCGGCACCGTTTTTGCGCAAGGTCATCGGTGCCTTGTGCATCGGACTGGGGGCCTTCCTCTTCCTGCGCCAGGCGGGCTGTTTTTGATAGAAAAAATTCCCGGCCTGTTTCTGGGGGATAATCCCCTTGAATCTCAAATAAAATAACGTTGCAGACGCAACATTTCGGCGGGCGGGCCATGGGCTCGCCCGCTTGTGTCCTGCGGGACGGGCAGGTATGCTGCAGCGTATGAATATCGCTGCCCTTTTCATCCGCCGACCCGTGGCCACGGCACTCATCATGCTGGGCATGCTCTTTTTCGGGGCTGCCAGTTATGTGAACCTGCCGGTCAACCAGTTGCCCAACGTGGACTTTCCCACCATCCAGGTGAGCGCCGACCTTTCCGGTGCTGACCCGGAGACCATGGCCGCTTCCGTGGCCACGCCGCTGGAAAAGGAATTCTTTACCATCGCGGGCATCGACTCCATCTCGTCCGTCAATGCCACGGGTCGAACACGCATCACGATCCAGTTCGCCCTGGACCGTGATATCGACGCCGCGGCCCTGGACGTGCAGGCCGCCATCGGTCTGGCCCAGCGCCGTCTGCCCACCAACATGACCAACGACCCCAGCTTCCGTAAGGTCAACCCGGCGGACTATCCCATCCTCTATCTGCGCGTGGGGTCTCCCACCCTGCCGCTGTACGAGCTCAACGAATATGCCGATACCCTGGTGGGGCAGCGACTCTCCATGGTCAAAGGGGTGGCCCAGGTGGTCATCTACGGGCAGAAGAAGTATGCCGTGCGCGTGCGTGTGGACCCCGACGCCCTGGCCAGCCGCGGGCTGGGCATCGACGAGGTGGCCGATGCCGTGAGCGGCGCCAACAGCAAGCTGCCCACGGGTTCGCTGGAAGGGGAGCGACGCGCCAGCGCCATCAAGGCCTCGGGCCAGCTGGAGAACGCCGAAGCCTTCCGGGACGTGGTGGCGGCCTACCGCAACGGTGCTCCCGTGCGCCTTTCGGACATCGGCGAAGTGGTGGACAGCGTGGAGCAGGACAAGCAGCTTTCCTGGGCCGATGACGGCAAGCCCTGTATCATGCTGGCCGTGGAACGCCAGCCCGGCGCCAACACCGTGCAGGTGGTGGACGATATCAAGACCCTGCTGCCCGGCCTGACCCGCCAGCTGCCGCCCTCGGTCAAGCTGGAGATCTTCTATGACCGTTCGGAATCCATCCGCGAGTCCGTGGCCGAGGTGAAGTTCACCCTGGTGCTGACGGTCTTCCTGGTGGTGCTGGTCATCTTCCTGTTCCTGCGCAACCTGCCGGCCACCATCATCCCCAGTCTGGCCCTGCCCATGTCGGTCATCTCCACCTTCTCGGTGATGCTGGCCATGGGCTTCAGCCTGGACAACCTTTCGCTCATGGCCCTTACCCTGGCCGTGGGCTTCGTGGTGGACGACGCCATCGTCATGCTGGAGAACATCGTCCGTCACCAGGAGATGGGCAAGGACCCGCTTACGGCGGCGTATGACGGCTCGGGCGAGATCGGTTTCACCATCCTTTCCATGACCGTCTCCCTGGCGGCGGTCTTCATCCCGGTGCTGTTCATGGGCGGCATCGTGGGCCGTCTGTTCTACGAGTTCGCCGTGGTCATCATCACGGCCATCCTGTTCTCGGGCGTGGTCTCCCTGACCCTGACCCCCATGCTTTGCGCCTACTTCCTGCGCCATTCGGGCAGCAAGCACCGCGTGGGCTATGAGGGCATCTACGGCAAGCTGGAGCGCGCTTTCGAATGGCTGGCCGACAAATACGCCCGCTCTCTGGATGTGGTGCTGCGGCACCGTCGCACCACGCTGATCTTCTCGCTCCTGTTGCTGCTGGCCACCGGCTGGCTGGGCGTCATCGTGCCCAAGGGCTTTTTGCCCAGCGAAGACATGGGCTTTGTGGTGGCCACCACCGAGGCGGAGCAGGGCATCTCCTTTGAAGGCATGGTCAAGGCCCAGCACAAGCTGGACGAGGTGCTGCGCAACAACCCGCATGTGGACCGCTTCAATTCCGTGGTGGGCATCGTGGGCAGCAGCCAGAGCATGAGCAACGGCACGCTCATGATCCACCTCAAGCCCCACGGCGAGCGCCCGGACATCCAGACCGTGGTGCAGCGCCTGCGCCGCGAGCTCAACACCTCGCCGGCCATGCAGGTCTTCCTGCGCGTGCCGCCGGCCATCAACATCGGCGGGCGCTCCACCAAGGCCCTGTACCAGTACACCCTCACCGGCACCAACATGCAGGAGCTGTTCGAGTGCGCCCAGAAGGTGGAGGCCGCCCTGCGTCAGGTGCCGGAGATCCAGGACGTCAACAGCGACCTCCAGCTCAAGAATCCCGAGATCCGGGTGACCATCGACCGCAACCGCGCTTCGGCCCTGGGCATCAGCGCCGGGCAGATTGAGCTGGCCCTGCAGACGGCCTACGGCTCGCGCGAAGTCTCCACCATCTACGCGCCCACCAACGACTACACGGTCTTCGTGGAAGTGCGCAAAGACTTCCAGCGCAACCCCGACGCCCTGACGCGCCTGTATGTGCGTTCTTCCAGCGGCGAGCTGGTGCCCCTGTCCACCGTGGCCAAGATGAGCCCCGGCGTGGGCCCCATCGCCGTGAACCATGACGGCCAGTTCCCGGCCGTGACCATCTCGTACAACCTGCGTCCCGGCGTGGCCCTGAGCGAAGGCGTGGCCGCCGTGGAGCGCGTCAGCCTGCCGCTGTTGCCCGACTCGGTGAGCGCCAAGTCCCAGGGCACGGCCCAGGCCTTCCAGGATTCGCTCAAGGGCATGGGCTGGCTGCTCCTGCTGGCCATCGTGGTCATCTATCTGGTGCTGGGCATCCTTTACGAGAGCTTCATCCACCCGCTGACCATCCTTTCCGGTCTGCCGTCGGCGGGCTTCGGGGCCCTGTTCACCCTTTGGATCTTCGGCCAGCCGCTGGACCTTTACGGCTTTGTGGGCGTCATCATGCTGCTGGGCATCGTGAAGAAGAACGCCATCATGATGCTGGACTTCGCTTTGGAAGCCCAGCGTCATGATCCCTCTCGCACGCCGCTGGATGCCATCACCGAAGGCTGTCATGTGCGTTTCCGTCCCATCATGATGACCACCATGGCGGCCCTCATGGGCGCCCTGCCCATCGCCATCGGCATGGGGGCCGGCGCCGAGGCCCGCCGTCCTCTGGGCCTGGCGGTGGTGGGCGGCCTGTGCTTCTCCCAGCTGGTGACCCTGTACATCACGCCTGTGTATTACGCTTATATGGAAGACTTCTCGCGCTGGCTCACCCGCCGCTTCGGACAGCGTTTCGAGGCCAATCGTGCCGCCCGCGCCGAGCATGAGAAGGAGGAGGGCAGCCATGCCGGATAACACGCCGGTCTGCCGCCGTTGCGGCCGTTGCTGTGAGCTGGGCGGGCCCGGCCTGCTGCGGGACGATGCCCCGCTGTTGTCCTCGGGTGCTCTGAGACCGGAGATGCTCGTCTGCTTGCGTCGTGGCCAGTGGGCCCGGCAGGACGGCATGGGCGGCGGCCTGGCCCAGCTGGAGAACGAGATGCTCAAACTGGCCGGGACGGGCAAGGCCCCGCATCCGTGGCAATGTCTGGCCTATGCGCCCGGCACGGGCTGTACCATCTATGACCGGCGTCCCGTGCAGTGCGGCGTGCTGTTCTGCGAGGATACCCGGCCGCTGGAGGCCCTGTTACGGGACGTGCCGGCCCTGGACCGCCGGGCGGCCATCGCCCTGCTGCCCCTGCCCGACGCGCGGCGCCGTTTGTGGGAGGAGCTGGTGCAGGCCCATGAGGAAGCCTGCGACGTGCGCCAGTATTTCGTCCTGCTGGACATGGGCGACCGCGAGGCCGCCGCGGCCATGGAACGTTACGACGCCGCCTTCCGCCGGCTTTGCGTGGAGCGCGGCGTGCTGGCGGAGGCCGAGCTGCCCTTTTTGCTGGGGCAGCCCCTGCGCGATCTGCCCCGCAACGAGGGCTAGCCCCCGGCTGCGGACCGCGGGCCGCCGGATGGCCTTGCCTGCCGCCGGCGCTTTCCGGAGACCGTTCCCGGGCCACGGCCCGGCCCAAAACTGCGCCCCCCGTTGACAGGACGGCAGAGCGGCCCTACTTTTAGGCACAAACGAAGATAACGCCGTCCCGTACGGCACAAGCCAAGGAATTGACATGCCTCTGTGCAGCACTGAAGAAGCCATTGCCGAGATCCGGCAGGGCAAAATGATCATTCTTGTGGACGATGAGGACAGGGAAAACGAAGGCGACCTGACCATGGCCGCCGAATTCGTGACCCCTGAAGCCATCAATTTCATGGCCAAGTTCGGCCGTGGTCTCATCTGCCTGCCCATGTCCGGCGAAATGGCCGACAAGCTGCAACTGCCCCTGATGGCCAAACATAACGGTTCGCGCTTCGGCACCAACTTCACGGTGTCCATCGAGGCCCGCGAAGGCATCACCACCGGCATCTCCGCCGCCGACCGCGCCACCACCATCAAGGCCGCCGTGGCCGACGGCGCCCGTCCTGACGACCTGGTGACCCCCGGCCATGTCTTCCCCCTGCGTGCCCGCCCCGACGGCGTGCTGGCCCGCGCCGGCCAGACCGAAGGCAGCGTGGACCTGGCCCGTCTGGCCGGTCTCAAGCCCGCCGCCGTCATCTGCGAGATCATGAAGGACGACGGCACCATGGCCCGCATGCCCGACCTGGAAGTCTTTGCCGCCGAACACGGCCTGAAGATCGCCTCCGTGCGTGACCTCATCTGCTACCGCATGCGCCGCGGCCAGGTGTCCGTCAAGTGCGATGCCAAGGCCCACCTGCCCAGCCTGTACGGTGACTTCACGGTCTACGCCTACGAGAGCGACCGCGAGCCCGGCACCCATCTGGCCCTGGTCAAGGGCGACATCACCACGCCCGAACCCGTGCTGGTGCGCGTGCACAGCCAGTGCCTCACCGGT
>ENA-UEQP01002666-UEQP01002666.1-human-gut-metagenome-genome-assembly--contig:-NODE-2666-length-13084-cov-4.008611_pt1 | contig 13084 bp, 9 predicted proteins | sample MGYA00242951_ERZ507951 | MGnify/ENA primary metagenome ERZ507951 (study PRJEB26167, sample SAMN06115539) | human gut metagenome | host: Homo sapiens | place: China:Shanxi | collected 2015-11-18...
CCCGCAACGAACTGAACCGCTGTATCTCCCTTTTCCAGATTGGCAACTAGGAGGCAGGGACGACACTCAGAGAAGCCTGCACCTTTTCCGGCACAGCCGTACATACCGGCACGGCATCGGGAGACAAACTCCGGAAATCGGATTGCTGCCCGCATCCTTCATCCGCAAAAAGAGAAAGCTGCCCGAACAGATTCTGAATCAGTCCCCCCGATGTTCATAATGCCTTCGGGCAGCATAAGAATATAATTACGCATATCTTAAAAATTTGTGAAAAATACGATTTTGCACTTTCCAAGGGTTTTGGACAGAACTTTATCATCAACCCGGGCCTGCCGCCCAAGATTGTGGATGCCAGCGGCGTGGATAAGCGCTATGGTGTCATTGAAATCGGCCCCGGCATCGGTGTGCTGACCCGGGAACTGGCAAAGCGCGCCGCCAAGGTGGTGTCCATTGAGGTGGACGAACGCCTGCCACCGCTGCTGGCCGAAACGATGGCCGGAGTGGACAATTTCAAACTGGTATTACAGGATGTACTGAAAGTTGACCTGAAGGCTCTTATTGCGGAAGAATTCCCTGGTATGCCGGTGGCTGTGTGCGCCAACCTGCCCTACTACATCACCAGCCCCATCGTCATGAAGCTGCTGGGCGACCGCCTGCCCATTGAAAGCCTGACCGTCATGGTACAGAAGGAAGCTGCCGACCGTCTGGCTGCTGCGCCCGGCACCCGTGCATCCAGCGCCATCAGCTGCGCGGTGAGCTACTATGCCACCTCCAAAATGATGTTCATCGCTGCGCCCGGCAGTTTTTACCCGGCCCCCAAGGTGACCAGCGCCGTGGTGCGCATGGAGATCCGTCCGCAGCCCGCTGTGCAGGTGGAGGACGAAGAAGGCTATTTTGCGCTGGTGCGTGCCGCCTTCGGACAGCGCCGCAAAACGGCTGCAAACGCCATTGCCAGCGGCCTGGGGATGCCCAAGGACGCGGTGACAGCCGCCATTGAAGCCGCCGGTTTTGATGCCCGCATCCGCCCGGAAGCCCTCACACTGGAGGATTTTGCAAAGATCCAGCAGGCCCTTGCCCGGTGAAGTAGCCCGCTGCTCAAAAAAGAATACAACAGACTTTGAACCCCACAGGAGCCGTCCGCAGGCTGTCCAGCTTTTCATATACCAATAGCTTAAACATGATCCGGGGTTCTGCTGCCGATTTTCTTCCTTTCGAAGAATCCGCCTGATACAGTTTCGTGTAATCCAGTTCCTCAAGCTGGGCGTTGGCTACATACACCGGTTCATGTTCATCTATTAAAAGCAGACGAAAGCATGAACTGATGGCAATGGCACCTCATTTGTTAAACGGTATAGTATACTGTTTGGGGAATGGGTTGTTTTTTGCGCGCCAAGAAGATATTGACAAGCCACGCATTTTTTGGTATTCTATCAAAAGACCGCTTGGTCCATGCTGGTGTGGCGCAATGGCAGCGCAACTGATTTGTAATCAGTGGGTTGCAGGTTCAACTCCTGTCACCAGCTCCAAAAAGCCGCTCAGGAACGTTGATTTCTGGGCGGCTTTTGCTTTTGTGTTTTTGCTTTCGGCACAAAAATCCAAAAATTCCGCAAAAGATGTTGACAAACTACCATCCGGGTGGTAATATATACAGGCAATCCATGGACTGCAAAACTGAATATGGGCGTGTTCCCGAGTGGCCAATGGGGACAGACTGTAAATCTGCTGCTTTCAGCTTCGGTGGTTCGAATCCACCCGCGCCCACCAAACAAGAAAAATCCGAACCTGTTTCCGATTGGAGAAGGGTTCGGATTTTTCGTTTTCTTTGGGTACAGCAATGAAGGCTCCCGTGGACGGCGCAAAACTCCGATACCTTGTCATAGACCGTAAGCCAATAACAAGATTTGGAGGGTATGATTATGAAGTACGATAAAACAGCCCAGTGGGCTGTTTTTAGCAGCGCGGCTCGCGACATCCACCCGCGCCCACCAAAAAACCTCAACGTATGCAAGTACGCTGAGGTTTTTATTTTGCGATAAGGCTAAACTCATCGGGCGGGTGGATTCGAACAGCTGCGACGACGTCGCTGAAGACGGCGCAAAAACAGCCCCGATGGACCGTCAGGTTCACCGGGGCTGCTGCTATACCATGATTTTGTTGACGTTAACATTTTCGTGATGCCGCGAAAACATCACATGTAGACCTTCTGGCTGCGCACCTGCGCTTCGATCAAAAGAGCTGCTTCCCCGTGGGGGCTATGCACATGCAGGATATCTGTTTGTGCCGCCGTTACTCTTCCGCTGCAGCTTTGGATTCGTTCACAAAGGCGGCAATCTTATCCACCTGAATTTCGGCAACGGCACGGCCGGTCTCGTAGACGCGGCGCAGCTGGAGCGGATCGCGCTCCATGGAGCCAATCTCCAGCGGGATGGGCGGGCGGATGACGAACGCCTTGCCGGTCTGCTCCAGCATGGCAATGTGATCCAGCGTTTCGTTGTAGCGCTCGTGACGGTCGGCAACGGCTTCCACGAAAGCGGGGTAGCGCAGGTAGCGTGCCCGGATGGCGGGCAGCATCTTGTTCTTCTTTTTCACAAAGCCCTTGGGCTGGGTCAGCACAATGAGGTTGCGTTTGTAGCCGATGGACTCGAAGAACCGCACGGGGATGGAATCGGCAATGCCGCCGTCCAGCAGCTGATAATGGCCGATCTTTACGATCTTGGCCGCCAGCGGCATGGAAGCGGATGCCTGCATCCACTGGATATCCTCGGCATCGCCGGTGCGGCACTTGTGATAGATGGGGTCGCCGGTACGCACATCGGTGCACACCACAAAAAAGTCCATGGGGTTCTCTGCAAATGCCTTTGTGTCGAACACGTCCAGCTTTTCCGGCACGGTGTGGTAGCAGAACTGCTCACTGTACAGGTTGCCGGTGCGCAGCAGGTTGCCGAAGCTTGCGTAGCGCTTATCGTTGCAATACTGGGTGTTGTAGCGGATCACACGGCCGATCTGATGGGACTTGTAGTTGCAGCCGAACACCGCACCGGCCGAAACGCCAATGGCACCATCCAGCACGATGCCATGTTCCATCAATACATCCAGAACACCGGCGGTAAACATGCCGCGCATGGCACCGCCTTCCAGCACAAGACCCGTTTTCATATATGCTCTCCCCTCCTGTGTGCCGGTGCACAGATGCCGGACACACCTTATATTAACTACAGTATACTCGAATCTGTAAAAAGTACAAGAGCGGAAAACCTATAAATTTATCAAGAAAACCTATTGCCAAAGGAAAGAGCATCCGGTATACTAGGTGAAATAAAAAGAGAAATATGCGCTGCAAACGCATGGGCATGGAAAAAATCAGGTTGGAGGAACTGCTGCACTATGAAGATGCTGGAAGATCGTATTCGCAAAGATGGTATCGTACGCGAGGGCAATGTGCTCAAGGTGGATAGCTTTATCAACCACCAGATGGACATTCCGCTGTTCCGGGAGATGGCAAAGGAGTGGAAGCGCCTGTTTGCAGGCAAGCCCATCAACAAGGTGCTCACCATCGAGGCCAGCGGCATTGGCATTGCAGCCATCGTGGCCAGCGAGTTCAACGTGCCGGTGGTATTTGCCAAAAAGTCCATGAGCATCAATCTGGACTACAACAACTACGAGACCAAGATCCAGTCCTTCACCCACAAAAAGATCTACAATGTGATCGTCTCCAAAAAGTTCCTCACCCCGGAAGACCATGTGCTGATTATTGACGATTTCCTTGCCAACGGCTGTGCCCTGATGGGCCTGCTGGATCTGGCCAAGGAAGCCGGTGCCACAGTGGAGGGCATCGGCATTGCTGTGGAAAAGGGCTTCCAGCAGGGCGGCGAGCTGATCCGCAGCAAGGGCATCCAGCTGGAGAGCCTTGCCATTGTGGAGTCCATGAACAGCGAGACCGGCGAGATCGTCTTCCGCGAGCAGCCGCAGCAGAATTAAACAAAAAACATTGCAGCCCCGGGAAAGTCGGAAGACCTTTCCGGGGCCGTTTTTTGCTTACGCCCCGTCAAAGCTGTCACCGTCGGCGGGCAGGTCGGCAGCGGTCTGGGCGGGATCGGGATCGGTTTCCGGTTCCACGGCGCGGGGCACGCCCTTGTACACCAGCGTCTGTTCCAGCACCTCGGCGCACACCGGGGCTGAAAGGCTGCCGCCGGCAGTTGTCCAGCTGTGGGGTTCGTCCAAGCACACCAGACACAAAAACTGCGGGTCGTCGATGGGAGCCACGGCCACAAAGCTGGCAATACGGGCTTTTTCGTCGGCGCTGTCCAGCTTCTGGCTGGTGCCGCTCTTGCCGCCCACCCGGTAGCCTTGGATGCGGGCATTGCGCCCGCCGCCGTAGAGCACCACGGCTTCCATCATCTCACGCATGGTTTCAGAAGTTTCCGGTTTGATCACCTGCCGCCTGCACACCGGCTCTGTGTGCTGCAGAATGCTGCCGTCCGGGTTCAGGATATCGCTGACAAGATAAGGCTGCATCAGCCTGCCGCCGTTCACCACAGCGCACACGGCTGCGGCCATTTCCATATAGGAGATCTTGCTGCTCTGGCCGAAGGCGCAGGAGGCCAGCTCCACCGGCCCCATGCGGTCGGCGGTGTAGTACAGGCTCTTTTTGGGTTCGGCGGGCAGATCGACCCCGGTTGGCTCCCGCAGGCCGAAAGCGGCAAAGTAATCGCAGAAGGCTTCCTTGCCCAGCCGCGCGCCGATCTGGATAAAGCTCTGGTTGCAGGAATTTTCCAGCGCCTGGGTCACGGTCTGGCTGCCGTGGCGCTTGTGGTTGGCGCAGTGAAACCGTGTGCCCGCCACCGAGATGGACTCGCCGCAGTAAAAGGTAGAGTTTTTGCTCACAGCCCCGGCATCCAGCGCGGCGGCGCAGGTGATGAGCTTGAACACGCTGCCCGGCTCGTACAGGTCGCTGACGGCCTTGTTGCGCCACTGGGTCTGCTGGGCCAGCTGCAGGGCGGCAGCGCGCTCGCTGCCGGTAAGGGCATCCACGGCCTTGCGGGCGGCTGCATCGTAGATCACGCGCGGCTGGTTCGGGTCGTAGGCGGGCGTGGTGGACATGGCCAGCACGGCCCCGGTGTTCACGTCCATCACGATGCCCACGGCGCGCGCCGCCACATGATGCTCCTTGACCGCATAATCCAGCGCATTTTCAAGGTAATGCTGGATGTTGGTATCGACAGTCAGCCGCAGGCCGCTGCCTTCCAAGGGCACTTTTTCGGTCTCGTAGCTCTGCTCCAGTGTGTAGCCCCAAGCGTTGACGGCGGTGAGCACCACACCATTCTGCCCGGTGAGCACATCGTTATATTTCAGCTCCAGCCCGCTCACACCGGCGTTGTCTACATTGGTAAAGCCCAGCACGCTGGCCAGAAATTCCCCCTCCGGGTACCAGCGCTTGGAGTCCTGATTGATGCGGATGCCGGTGATGCCGTTCTCTTCACAAAAATCCCGCACGCGGTCGGCGGTGTCGCGCTCCACGCGGTAGCGCAAAAGGCAGTCGTTGGAGGTGCGGTCACTGAATTTTTCCAGCAGCTTCGCTTCGTCCAGCTCCAATATTTCCGCAAGGCCCTGCGCGGCAAGGCTGAGCTTTTCCTCCGGCATCTCGCGCGGGGAGGCCCGCAATGTCCAGCAGCTGCTGTTGGCGGCAAGCAGTACACCGTCGGCGCTGTAGATGCGGCCCCGGTCGGCAGGCACCACAGTATCGCGCAATTGCTGGCCGAGGGCACGGCTCGTATACCAGTCGCCTGAAAACAGCTGCAGATACGCCAGCCGCGCGGCAAGCCCCGCAAAGCAGACGCAGCACATCAACGCGGCCACCAGCCGTGCCCGGGCATGGAATGCCCGTTCCGGCAGGGTGCGCAAAGGGCGCAGCTCCGGTTTTGGCATGGCAGGCACCTCCTTCTCTGGGCAAGTGTATGCGCCGGTGTGCCGGGGATATGACTAACCGGCACCGCCGCCGCGTACAATAAAGGAACGGAGGTGATACGGATGCACAAAGCTGCTGCCCATGCAAAGCACGGCCTGCCGCTGCGGCATCTGCCGGCCATGGACCTGCCGTTTCTGGTGCTGGTGCTCACGCTGGTGGGCTTTGGCCTTGTAATGCTGGGCAGTGCCAGCAGTGCAGTGGCGCTGTACCGGCGGGGCGATGCTTTTGCCTACCTGCGGCCGCAGCTGCTGTATGCTGCGCTGGGCATCGGGGCCATGTGGGTGGCAAGTCGGGTGGACTACCATATTTACCACAAGCTGGCATGGCCGCTGCTGGCGCTTTCAATGGTGTTGCTGACGGCGGTGCTGTTCATGCCGGAGTACAACGGCTGTAAGCGCTGGCTGGTGCTGCCGGGCCTGGGCACACTGCAGCCCAGCGAGATCGCCAAATTTGCGGTGGTGCTGGTGTTTGCGCATATCATTGCGCTCAACCACGACCGCATGGGCAGCTTTGCGGTGGGGGTGCTGCCCTTTGCACTGGTGCTGGGAGCGGTGGCGGTGCTCATGCTGCTGGAACCGCACCTCTCCGGCACCGTGCTCATTTTGGGCATCGGCGCGGTGCTCATGTTCGTGGGCGGCACCGGCCTCAAGTGGTTCGTGCTGGCCGGGGCGGGCGGTGCAGCGGCCATTGGAGCTGCCATCATTATTATGCCGGACCTTGTGCCCTACGCGGCCAGCCGTCTCAGCTCATGGCTGGATCCCTTTGCCGACCCGCTGGGCGACGGCCACCAGACCATCCAGAGCCTGTATGCCATCGGCTCCGGGGGCGCGGTGGGCCTTGGCCTTGGCAGCAGCCGCCAGAAGCACCTGTTCGTGCCCGAACCGCAGAACGACTTCATCTTTTCCATCCTGTGCGAGGAGCTTGGCTTTGTGGGAGCCTGCGCGGTGATCCTGCTGTTTGCGCTGCTGCTGTGGCGGGGCATCACGCTGGCGGCGCATGCACCGGATCGGTTCGGTGCGCTGCTGGTAGTGGGCTTTGTGGTGCAGGTGGCCCTGCAGGCAGTGCTGAATATGGCGGTAGTCACCAACACCATCCCGAATACCGGCATCAGCCTGCCGTTTTTTTCCTCCGGCGGCACCAGTCTGATGATGCTGCTGGGCGAAATGGGAATCGTGCTGTCGGTGTCCCGCGGGGAGACATAAAACCGGGCGTTCCCTGCCATAAAACGACAGCATCCGCTGCCGGTGCATCCACAAATGACCGGACAAACAAATGGCACAACTGCAGACAAAATAAACAAAAAGCCTTCGCGCCGCATAGCATGAGGTATCTTTTGCGGAACGGGGGCTTTTTGCATGGGCGGAGATCTTATCATCACAGGCGGCATGCCGCTGAACGGCACAGTACACATCCCGGCAGCCAAAAACAGCGTGCTGCCGCTGCTGGCAGCGGCCCTTTTGTGCAATGGCACGGTGCGTTTTCTGCAGGTGCCGCATCTTGCGGATGTGGACACCAGTGTGGAGCTTTTGCAGGGTGCGGGCTGCACGGCCCGCTGGCAGGGCAGCGACATCACGGTGCAGGGCGTGCCTTCCACCTGCCGCCTTGCGCCGGAAGCCGCCGCGCGGATGCGGGCATCCATTTTGTTCTGCGCACCGCTTCTGGCGCGGCTTGGCCGGGTGGAAACGGTGCTGCCCGGCGGGTGCCGCATTGGTGCAAGGCCGGTGGACCTGCACCTTTCCGGCCTTGCGCAGATGGGCGTGCACTGCCGGGAGGAGGGGGCAAGGCTGATCCTGACAGCGCCTGCCGGGCTGCACGGTGCGGACATCACACTTGGGTTTCCCAGCGTGGGTGCTACCGAGACCCTGCTTCTGGCAGCAGCTGCGGCGGTAGTCCTGGCGTTCGGACTGCACCGGGAAAGCTTTTTCCGGCAGTGTGGCTGCTTTTTTCTCTGCAACTTCCTGCTTGCCGGACTGATCCTGGCGGTGGACAGTCTGACGCCGAGAGGATTTGCCGCCTGGGGAAACAGCTGCTGTTATCTCAATTTTTCCCTGTTCCAGCTGGTTCTATTCACTGCCGCCGCATATTCTCTGCTCCATATCTGCACCCTGCTCCGCCGCCGGCACCGGCACACGGACGACCGCTTTCAGGTCTTTTTCCGGCTGGGCAGCCGCCAGCTGGTACTGGACGGACTGGCAGACACCGGCAACAATCTGACGGACACCTTTTCCGGCACACCGGTCATTGTATGCAGTGCCGCAGCCCTTGCGCCGCTCCTGGACGGCACGCCGCCGGAACAGCTGAAAGGCTACCGGCTGATCCCCTGCGCCACCATAACGGCCCAGGGACTGCTGCCGCTGTTTCGTCCGGATGAGGTGTGCATCCGGAACTGTACCACCGGAAAAAGCCGCCGGGTGGATGCCATGGTCGGCATCGGCGGTACCCAGCAGAACGCCATCTTTCACCCACAACTACTCGAATGAAAGGAGTCCTTTTCATGCAACCCATTCTCCGGAAATTCCGCCTGCTGCTCTCCCAGCTGCGGGGAAAATTTTCTCCGTCCTGCCGGGTGGACTACATCCACGGTTCGGATACCTTTCCGCCGCCTCTCTCCAAAGAGGAGGAACAGGCGGTTTTTGCCCGGCTGCACCAGGGCGACACTGCCGCACGGGAGACCCTCATCGTCCACAATCTGCGCCTGGTGGTCTACATTGCCAAAAAGTTCGAATCCTCCGGGCTGGGGCTGGAGGATCTCATCTCCATCGGCACCATCGGTCTCATCAAGGCAGTGGAGACCTTCTGTCCGGACAAGAAGATCAAGCTGGCGACATACGCCTCCAGGTGCATCGAAAACGAAATCCTTATGGTGCTACGGAAAAATGCCCAGCTCCGTGGCGAGATCTCCATCGACGAGCCGCTTTCTTCCGACTGGGACGGCAACGAGCTGCTGCTCTCCGACATCCTGGGGACAGACGAGGACATCGTAAGCCGGGACATCGAGAACGAGGCGGAACGGGAGATGCTCCTTGCCGCCGTCTCCGAGCTGGGCGAACGGGAACAGGAGATCATGCAGATGCGGTTCGGACTCTGCGGCAAAAAAGAACGCACTCAAAAGGAAGTCGCCGAGGCGATCGGCATTTCGCAGTCCTACATCTCCCGGCTGGAAAAAAAGATCATCCGCAAACTGCGAAAAAAGCTGGAAGAGGCAGACCAGCCCAGTGTCCACACTACCTGAAACACGCAAAAGAGCCGCAGGGCATCACGCTCTGCGGCTCTCTTTTTTATGATGGGGTTTTCATGTTGTCAAAACAGTTTGAATTATTCCTCGCTCGGCAGGGACTTGATGAGTGCTACCAAGAACTTCAGCAGAACAACTGCATCGTTCGAACCCAGTTCACCATTGCCATCACAGTCGGAGTTTGCCTGCTGCTGTGCGCTTTCCAGTGTTACAGCGCCGGCAACTGCCTTGTTCAGCAGGACTGCGTCTGTGATATCCACACGGCCGTCACAGTTTACATCACCGTACAGCGGGATGATCTTTTCTGTGGTTGTCGTACCGGTTGTGCTGCTTGTGCTTGCAGTTGTTGCGGTAGTCTTAGAAGTAGCAGTGGTAGTAGTGGTCTTTGCGGTTGTGGTAGTCGTCTGAGAAGTGGTTGTCGTGGTAGTCACGGTCGGAGTAGTCTCAGTTGCCTTCGGCAGGACATTGACTGTCACTTCCTTGGTCTGACCGCCAGGTGTGGTAACCTTCACGGTTGTAGTACCAACATTTTTACCGCTGATAACCAGGATCTTGTCGTTGTCCGGATCAGCAGCAACGCCAACCTTGGTCTTGTCGTCCGGTGTACCGGTGCAGTTCGGAACGTTTACTTCCAGGTTTACCTTTTCGCCCAGTACAACATCGATGGAATCAACAACTTCCAGGGTATCTTCGAACATATCCTGCTTCTTCTCATTGTTCTGATCGTCTGCCGCATAGTAAACGGTTACGTTGTTAATGGTGTACTTGGTGGACTTTGTTTCGCCCAGACCTGCATACCAAACGCCGAAGCTCATGTGTGCATCTTCGGATTCTGTGTCAACCTGGTTCCATGCGTTCAGTGTGTTGCCGGTGCTTTCTGTGCGGATGCCCTCTGCCAGTGTCGGCGGAACGATCCACATAAAGCTGTAGGTCTTTGTGCCTTCTGCATCCTTGTACGGTGTATCTTCCAGAGAATCATCTGTGGAATCCGGACGGTTGCCTGCGGTACTCTTTTCCCAGTACAGCAGTGTAGGTGTTGTGGTGTTCAAACCTTCGTTCTTAAACATATCATCAGACTGGAACCAGTTATCAGTGAGGTCAGCCTTTTCCAGAGCGGAAGAGCCTACGCCAAACTGTACCTGATTTGCGTCCTGGTCTGTGGTTACATCAAAAGCGACTGCATAAACATCAGCAGTCTTGTCATACTTCATGCCAAAGTCAGCATACGGGATCTCGGTTGCATCGCCCACGCTGTTGGAACCTGCATTCTTGATGGAAGCAGTGCCGCTGCACGGGAATGTGACGGATTCTTCATAAGTCAGCTCAGCTGCAACGATGCTGCAGTCTGTGAACTTTGCACCCTTCAGTGCTGCATACCACAGCTGGAAGGAGATCTGGCTCTTTTCTGCCAGAGTTTCGCAGTCAACGACCTGTTCCGGAACGTCCCAGGTTACGGTGAAGTAGCTGCCCAGTTCCTGCTTTGCCAGGTCTGTGCCGCCGCCGACGGTGAAGTCACCCAGTCCGTTGCCCCACTTTACGCCAGCGTCTGTACACTGCTTCAGAGATTCCGGACCAATGTCATTGTACCAATAGCCGACTGTCTTTGCAACGCCGCCTTCGCCGCTGCTGCCCTTCAAACCAGCCTGTTCCTTAGCATACTCAGTATCTGCCAGGCTCTTATAAGCCACGTTCAGACCGCCGCCGTACATAAAGCGGTTTACATTTACATCTTCACCTTTTTCGCCGTTCACCTTAATGGTAACGCTTAGGGACTTTACCTTTGCATCATCCGCAACGGTAGCACCCGGGCGGAAGTTGAATTCACCATAGGTGAACTTGTGGCTGTTCAGCGGCAGACCTGCCTCACGGATCGCTGCCTCCGATTCCAGAGCCACGCCGTCGTTCTTTTCCTTGAATGCGTCAGATGCGTAATACTCTTCACTGCAGTTGTCACCGGGTGTCAGTTTGATATCCAGGTCATTCAGCTTCAGGGAGTTGATGGCTTTTACAGTTACGTTATCGCCGTTCTCCTGCACATCAGAAACCTTGCCGTTTCCGATAATGCTGGAATAGTTCAGACCGCCGGTGTTTTCTGCACCCTTCGGCAGAGTCGGGTCTACTTCATAGATCCAGTCGGGCTTTTCGCCTTCGCTGGTATCGGTCGTGCCGTTTACGGTGATAGACACCAGTTCGATCTCTGCCTCAGATGTGCGTGTGGTGTGATCCTCTTCACTGATAAGACCGGCATAGCAGTTCTGGAACTGGAACTTTGCATCCTTATTGCTGGACAGTTCCTTGGCTACGCTGGACGGCAGTTCTACAACAACAGAGAACTCCTTGGCATATGGTTTGCACTTGATTGCACCTTTGGAATCGGTTTCTTCAAAGCCCCACCAGTAGCCGTTCGCCTTAGTATCTGTTGCGCCGAAGTAGTAAGAGAAATCTGTGACCATCTGGTCAGACTTCAGATTAAACTGCAAAGAGGTAATACTGTCACCGTAAATATCCGCCGGCGACTTACCCTCTGTGTCAGTAAATGAAGTATAATCATCTGTCTTGGATTTGCACAGATAGGTACACTTATCTGCATTCAGCGGATTGTCCTTATCGTCCGGATTCGGGATAGAAGTTGCCAGCGTCTTTCCAATGTTCACAGTCTCGCCCTCAGCCGCATTTGCAACCATAAAGCTGCCGGATGCAACCGCAACGGAACTGGTCGCCATTACCGCACTCATCAGAAGTGCGCTTAATCTTTGGCGAATCACTTTGCTCATGTATATCGCTCCTCTTTCTTTCACTTGTTTTTTCATCTGTTCCAATCTTTTCTTTCTGCATCCACAACAGCAACTGTCATGAATATTTATGCTTAAAAAATGGTACATTCATTTTTTAGCTATATACATTATAGCAATTGCACCGCCAAATGTAAATGTATATTTTATGAACATTCGAATTTCGAGATAGAAGATTTCCTATTTGATTTGTGCAACTTGCATAGAATCATTTCACATCGCCAGTAAAAACCATTTGCAAATAAAAAAATAAAGGACAATCTCATCAAGAAACTGTCCTTTATCCAAATATTTACACTGTTAATTATTTCCAGCTGTTGTCACCGTCGACGGATTCTGACCTGCTCCGGCAGTTGTCGTGGCTGCACTGCGCACGCCCTGCACGGCAACACGGTAATCGCCCACCGCCCAGACGGTGTTATACTTGCTGCACGAGATCGTGGGCGTGTAGTTGAATGTGATGGTATCGCTGTCCACTGCGCCTGCCTGGGTGGAATAGCTGAGCAGATCCACATTTGCGGTCAGGTCGCTGGCATCCAGTTCATCCATCACGTCTGCCGGTCCGATGATGCTGACTTTCAGCTGTTGTGTCAGCACGTTGAAATCATACGTTCCCGGCGCATTGACCACGCCGATATCCGAGATCACAAAGTCCTTTTTCACCAGGTCGGCGGAATCCAGAGACAATGTCACGGTAGAGAATCCCGACTGGTTCACATAGTCATCCGGCACATTGACCACAAAGTCGTTGGAATAATCCAGGTCGATATCCCGCAGCGCCACAGAGCCGATGTTGAACTCGCTCATCTCCTCCATCGAGGTGTTGGGCGCAGCCAGGGTGATCTGCTGTTCTGACAGATGCAGCCGCTGTTTCAATGCGTCCAGGTCGAAGTTCGCCGGGGCGTTGGTGATCTGATAGGTCACATCCATGGTTTTCTGGTACAATACCGGCACTTCCAGAGAGAACGCCGCCACATCCCAGGTGAAGTCCTTGGAATCCACCTGCGTCCCTGCCTCGTTATAGAAGAGGAGCGTATCCGTGGTGTAGATCTTGGAGGCGCTGAGCTGTTCTTTCTGCTGGGTCTCTGCCAC
>ENA-UEQP01002677-UEQP01002677.1-human-gut-metagenome-genome-assembly--contig:-NODE-2677-length-13030-cov-3.325793_pt1 | contig 13030 bp, 11 predicted proteins | sample MGYA00242951_ERZ507951 | MGnify/ENA primary metagenome ERZ507951 (study PRJEB26167, sample SAMN06115539) | human gut metagenome | host: Homo sapiens | place: China:Shanxi | collected 2015-11-18...
GTGCCGCTCCTGCTTTTAGGGAATACTTTCCCATGGAGCAAAGCCACCTCTTGCATAAGTCCCTCCGGCGGCGTACAATATATCCAGCGTTATTCTGGCAAAAGAACCAAGGAGGACTTTTATCATGATACAGGTCAATGCTATGGGCGATGCCTGCCCCATCCCCGTCGTCAAGACGCTGCGCGCTCTGAAGGAGCTGAACGGCGCGGGCGCGGTACAGACGCTGGTGGACAACAAAGTGGCTGTGGAGAATCTGACCCGACTTGCCGAGAGCAAGGGCTGCACCATAGAAACGGAGCAGCTGGGCGAAAAGGAGTACCGCGTGACCATCACCTCAGGGGAGGACGCGGAGCTGCCGGAAAGTGCCGATGGCATCTGCACTGTTCCCGCCGCGGCGGACAACACCGTGGTGGTCGTATCTGCCGGCCACATGGGCGAGGGCGACGAGGTGCTGGGCAAGATTTTGCTGAAGGGCTTCCTGTTCGCCCTGACCCAGCAGGAGACGCTGCCCAGAACCATCCTGTTCTACAACGGCGGCGCGTTCGTCACCTGCGAGGGCTCCGCCTCACTGGAGGATCTGCGGAAGCTGGAATCGCTGGGCGTGGAGATCCTGACCTGCGGCACCTGCCTGAATCACTGCGGCCTGACGGAGAAGCTGCGGGTAGGCGGCGTGACCAATATGTACGTCATCGTGGAAAAGCAGATGCAGGCCACGAAGGTCATCCGGCCTTGACGCGGCAGAAAAAGCCTGCACTGGTCATCACCTTCCATGCCACATCGCAGGCGATGGCGGCGGAGGAGCTGTTCCGGCGTGCCGGTCTGCCGGGGCGGATGATCCCTGTTCCCTCTCAGATCGCGGCGGGCTGCGGCCTTGCGTGGAAGGCGCTGCCGCAGGAGCGGGATGCGCTCTGCACCGCATTGGACACAGCAGCCGTCGGTCATAACGGCTGCTTCACATTGGAGATGTACTGATGGAAAAGCTCATCTATCTGGACAACGCGGCCACCACGCTCCACAAGCCGCCCGGAGTGGCGGAAGCGGTGGCGCAGGCCATTCTGACGGCGGGCAACGCCGCCCGGGGCGCCCACGGCGCGTCCATGCAGGCGTCCCGCACGGTATACGAGACGCGGCAAAAGCTGGCGCGGCTGCTGGGCTGCCCGCGCCCGGATCATGTGGTGTTTACTTCCAACTCCACCATGGCGCTGAACATCGCCATTCAAGGGCTGCTGTCTCCGTCGGATCACGCCATTACCACCGATCTGGAGCACAACTCCGTGCTGCGTCCTCTGTATGCGCTGCAAGCGCAGGGCATAGGGCTGGACTTTGTCCGAGCTGACCGTCAGGGTCACATTCGGCCTGATGATATCGCGCCGCTTTTTCGCCCCAACACCAGAGCCGTGGTCTGCACCCACGCCTCCAACCTGACGGGGGATATGCCGGATGTGGCGTGTATCGCGGAGATGACCCATGCCCACGGCGCGCTGCTGATCCTGGACGCCTCTCAGACGGCAGGGACGATGCCGGTCGACATGACCGCGTTGGGCGTGGACGTGTTGTGCTTTACCGGACATAAGGGGCTCATGGGGCCGCAGGGCACAGGCGGGCTGTGTATCCGTCCCGGCGTGGATATCCGCCCCCTGCTGCGGGGCGGCAGCGGCGTTCATTCCTTCGATCGGGAGCAGCCACGGGATTACCCCACACGATTGGAGGCCGGTACGCTGAACAGCCACGGCATTGCCGGGCTGGATGCGGCGGTGGACTACCTGCTGGAGGCAGGCGTGGAGGCCATCTGTCAGAAAGAGCAAGCCCTGATGCGGCGGTTTTACGAGGGCATGCGGCATATAGATGGCGTGACGGTTTACGGCGACTTCACCGCGAAGCATCGGGCGGCCATCGTGTCGCTGAACATCCGCGATTGGGACTCCGCCGAGGTGTCGGACGTGCTTTATGCCGACTACGGCATTGCCACCCGGCCCGGCGCACACTGTGCGCCCCGGCTGCACGAAGTCCTCGGCACGGTGCGGCAGGGTGCGGTGCGATTCAGCTTCTCCGTGTTCAACTCGGAGGACGAGGTGGACATGGCCATCCAAGCGGTAAAGGAACTGGCACAGAGCAAATAAGGAAAAGGCATCCCCGACCGGGGATGCCTTTTCCTTACTCCAGCCGTCCCTGCTCCGTCACAACAGCGGGGACGCGGATGTCGTGTGTTTCCTGCGGGATGCTTGGGCACAAAAGCCTTTCCCGGCACAGCAGCAGTGCGTCACCGGTATACTGTGCCAAAAACCGGTCGTAGTAACCGCCGCCGCGTCCAAGACGGCGGCCATCCGCAGCCGCGCCCGCGCAGGGGATAATGGCCAGATCGACGCATTCCGGCGGTACTGCCGGTGCATTGTCCGGCGGCTCTGAAATGCCGTAAGCACCGGGACGGAGCACGGTCAGGTCCCGCACCTCACGACATTCCATGACGCCGGGAGCGGTACACAGCGGCACGCACAGCCGTTTGCCGTCCGCCAATATCTGCTCCAGCAGTGGCCGCGTGTCGATCTCATCAGCCCGTCCCACAAAGGCAAATACCGTGTGGGCGCGGCGGTATTCCTGTGTGTTCAGTACATGGTGAAGAATAGCGCTGTCGGACAAACGTTTTTCCTCCGGCATCATAGTCCGCTCTGCCGCTGCCAGCTCCCGGCGCAGAGCCTCCTTTTGCTGCTGTATCGTATCCATGAATACCTCCTGCAAAACAGGCAGAGAAGCGCGGTGCGCTCCTCTGCCTGCTGTGTTACGCCAATTTGGACGCTAAATTCTCCACGGCCTCGCCCAGTGCCTCCTCAAAGGAGGGGTGAGGCCGCATGACAGTCAATAGCTGCTCCACCGTCAGACGGTTCACCATGGCGGTGCTCAACTGAGAGATCATGTCGCTGGCGTGCTGGCACATGAGCTGTGCACCGATAAGCGCGTGGGTGTCCGTGCGCGCCACCAGCTTCATGAAGCAGCGTCCTGGGTCTTCTATGATGGTACGGGCGTTGCTGAACAGGGTACACTTGCCGGACACGGCGGGAATGCCCTGCTCCTTGGCCTCGGCCTCGGTAAGCCCCACTACGGCGATCTCCGGGGCGCTGTAAATGCAGCTGGGGATCACGTTCAGATCGATGCTGCCCTTACCGCCGCACATCCGCTCCACGCAGTCTGTGCCCTGTGCTGCGGCCACATGAGCTAGCTGCACAGCGGCGGATGCGTCGCCAATGGCATACACGCCAGGGATGCTGGTCTGATAGCTTTCGTCCACCAGCAGCCGTTTACCGTTCAGCGCTGGGGTCAGTCCTTCGGCAAACAGACCGTCGAAATACGCCCGGCGGCCAATGGCACACAGCACCTTCTCGCCGGTGACGGTCAGCTCCTTGCCCTTCTGCTCCAGATGGACGCAAAGACCGTCCGCCGTCTGCTCCACAGACTGCACCATAGCGGAGGTCAGCACCTCCACGCCCTGCTTTTTCAGGATCTGCGCCAGATTCTGTCCCAGCTCACGATCCAGCTGGGGCAGCAGGTTGGCCATACCCTCCACCAGCGTTACCTGACAGCCGAGATGACTGTAGAACGTGGCAAATTCCACGCCGATAACGCCGCCGCCGATAATGACGATGGACTGATACGGTGTGTCCGTGCCCTCCAACAGCTCGTCGGAGGTCATAACGCCGGGCAGCTCCAGTCCGGGAATGGGCGGCCGGACATTCACCGAGCCGGTGGCGGCCAGAATGCGCTCCGCGGTATACCGTGTCACCGCGCCGTCCGCACCGGTGACATCCACCTGACCGGGGGCGGCGATCTGCGCCGTACCCTCGATAACGTCCACCTTTGCGCCCTTCAGCAGCGCGTGGATGCCGGAGCGCAGCTTCTCGCTGACGCTGCGCTTGAAAGCGAACATTTCAGCGATGTCGTAGGAAAGACTGCCGTGAACGCCTACGCCGGCGCCGTTCACGGCATCGTAATAGACCTGAGAGGCGTGGAGCAGCGTCTTGGTAGGGATGCAGCCCCGGTTCAGGCAGGTGCCGCCCACCTCCCTGCGCTCCACGATGGCGGTATGCAGTCCCAGCTTGGCGGCGCGCAGCGCGGCGGTGTACCCACCGGGGCCTGCGCCAATGACGATCAACTGATAGTCAGACATAGGAGTTCCTCCTGTGTTTTCAGATGTTTTGTGCGCGGATGAGACGGCACAGATCGTCTCTGATCTCCTCCGTCACCGCCGCGCCCTCTAAGGCGCGGCACAGAGCCCCGGCGGAGAACGCACAGCCGTTGAGAGCGCCCTCCAGCACGGCGGACAAGCCCGCATCCATGGCGTCGGTATACACCGCCGCATCGCGGCAGGCGCCGCGCTCCACCCGCAGGTGCAGGCTCACCTCGCCCCAGGGGAACTTATCCCCGCAGGCAAAGTCCAGCGGCGCGCTGCGGCCGTAGACCCAATCCCGACTGCTGAACTGCGCGTACAGCGCGTCCAGCGCATCGTGGTCGAAGTCCTGTTCTTGCAGCGGCACAGCCGTCAGGCCGTAGACCTGCTCAAATGCCCGGTTCATGGCCTCCGCCATCTTTTCAATGGTCAGACCGGGGCACAGCTCCCGCAGATTTACCACACGGGAACGCACAGAATCCACGCCCTTGCTGGCGATCTTGGCGGCGGAGGGGCTGAGATACCGCCCCATCTTCGTCATGTCGGCGTTCACCAGCAGCGTGCCGTTGTGGAATGCCCTGCCGTTGTGGTAGTAAAAGGAGTTGCCGGAGAACTTCCGCCCCTCGACCAGCAGATCGTTGCGCCCGGACAGCTCCGCCCTGAGCCCCAGCAGGCGGCAGGCCGTGAGAATGACCTGCTGCTGCCGGTGGAGATCGTAGTTTTCCTCTGTGACGCTGAAGGTGAAGTTCAGGTTGCCCAGATCGTGGAACACCGCGCCGCCGCCGGAGAGCCGCCGCGCCAGCACACCGCCCTCCTGCTCCAGAAGGCCGGTGCGGCACTCCTTCCACGCGTTCTGGTTGCGGCCGATGACCACCGTGTTCTGGTTCTGCCACAGGTAGAGGATGCAGGCGTCCTCCGGCACAGTCTCGGTGAGATACCGCTCCAGCGCCAGATTGCGATAGGGGTCTGTGCCGCTGCCGGAGCAGGTGTAAAGTCTCCGTATCATGCGTTTCTCCAGCGCAGTACAGGCTTGCGCGCCGCCTGTACCTCGTCGGGCCGTCCGATAGGCATATTGTGGGGCGCGGTGTGCATGGACTCCGCATCCTCAAAGGCCTTGTGATACAGCTTGCGCAGTACCTCCGCCGCGTGATCCAGTGTCTCGATGCCTTCCGTTTCCGTGGGCTCCAGCATCAGCGCCTCGTGGACGATCAGCGGGAAGTACATGGTGGGGGGATGGATGCCCTCATCAATGAGGGACTTGGACACGTCCAGCGCCGTGACGCCGGTGGCTTTTTTCAGGTCGCTGAGATCCAGCACGAACTCGTGCATACACAGCCGGTCATAGGCCGGGGTATACGTCCCCTTCAGCTTTGCCAGCAGATAGTTGGCGTTCAGCACGGCGTTCTCCGCCGCCTCGGGGATCCCCTCCCTGCCCAATGCCAGCAGGTAGGCCAGTGCCCGCACCACCACCAGGAAGTTGCCCTGGAAGCTGCGTACCTGGATATGCCCCGGCTCCTCCGCCAGTGCGCTGTGGGGCAGGTATTCCTTCAGAAATGCCTTGCAGCCCACCGCGCCCGCGCCGGGACCGCCGCCGCCGTGAGGAGTGGCGAAGGTCTTGTGCAGGTTCATGTGGATGCAGTCAAAGCCCATGTCGCCGGGGCGCACCACGCCCATGACGGCGTTGAGGTTGGCGCCGTCATAGTAGCACAGGCCGCCGGCCTCGTGGACAAGGCGGGTGATCTCCAGAATGTTCTTATCGAAGATGCCCACGGTGTTGGGATTGGTGAGCATCAGCCCTGCGGTGTCCTCGCCCAGCGCGGCACGGAGGGCGTCCAGATCCACGCAGCCGTCCTCGCCGGAGGCGATGTTCACCACATCGTAGCCGCACATGGCGGCGGTGGCGGGGTTGGTACCGTGGGCGCTGTCGGGCACGATGATCTTGGTGCGCTTGTGGTCGCCCCGGGCATCGTGGTACTGCTTGATCAGCAGCACGCCGGTAAACTCGCCGTGAGCGCCGGCAGCAGGCTGGAAGGTCATGTCGTCCATGCCGGTGATCTCGCACAGGTAGGACTTGGCGGTGTCCAGCACCTGCTGCACGCCCTGTTGGTCGGCGGCGGGCGCCAGCGGATGGACGGCGGTAAAGCCCTCCAGCGCAGCCACCTCCTCGTCGATGCGGGGGTTATACTTCATGGTGCAGGAGCCCAGGGGATAAAAGCCGCAGTTGACGCCGTGCACCTGCTGGCAAAGCTCGGTATAGTGGCGGGAGATATCGGTCTCGCTCATCTCCGGCAGGGCGGGCTTGACCTCACGCTGCAGGGAAGCGGGCAGCTTCACCTCAGGCACGTCGCAGGCGGGCAAAAGGCTGCAATGACGGCCGGGAACGCTCTTTTCAAAAATCAGCTTCATTTTGCCAGCACCTCCTTCACGATGGCCACGGTCTTGTCCATGGCGTCTTTCGTCACCTTTTCGGTGGCACACCACAGGATGCCGCCGTCTACCGGCAGGCCGCCCAAAATACCGGCTTCGGACAGGGCAGAGAGGACTTCCTCCGTTTTGGGCATATCGGTGACGAACTCGTGGAAGAAATCGCCCGAATAGCGCAGCTTCACGCCGTCCACGGCGCACAGGGCATCCGCCAGATAGTGCGCCTTGGCCATGGACTGCTCCGCTGCCTGCGCCATGCCGTCAGGGCCCATGGTGGACATGTACAGACCCGCCGTCAGGGCGCACAGGGCTTCGTTGGAGCAGATATTGCTGCTGGCCTTCTCCCGGCGGATGTGCTGCTCACGGGCCTGAAGGCTCAGCACGTAGGCGCGGCGGCCCTGAGCATCCGTGGTCTCGCCCACGATGCGACCGGGCAGCTTGCGCATATGCTTTTCGGTGGTGGCCATATAGCCCAGATAGGGGCCGCCTGCCGCCAGCGGCAGGCCAAGCGGCTGACCCTCGCCCACGGCGATGTCCGCCCCGCAGTCCCGGGGCGTTTTCATAATAGCCAGCGCGATGGGGTTGCAGCCCATGATATACAGTGCGCCGGCCTCGTGGGTCAGTGCGCCCAGCGCTTCCGCGTCCTCCAGCTGGCCGAAGAAGTTGGGCTGCTGCACATAAAAGCTGGCCACATCTGCTGTCAGCAGCTCCCGCAGGGCGTCCATATCGGTCTTGCCGTCCTTGACGGGAACGACCCGCAGCTCATCGCCCGTACCGTAGCAGTAGGTGCGGACGGTGTTGATGGTGTCGGGGTGTGCCGCGCCGGAGATCAGCGTCACCCGGCGCTTGCGGTCGCGGCACATGGCGGCGGCTTCCGCCGCAGCGGTGGCGCCGTCGTATACGGAGGCATTGGACACGTCCATTCCCGTCAGCTCACAGATCATGGTCTGGTACTCGAAAATGGACTGCAAAAGCCCCTGACTCATCTCCGCCTGATAGGGGGTATACGCCGTCAGGAACTCTTCCTTGGCGGGGATATATTTCACGATGGAGGGGATGTAGTGGTCATAAGCGCCCGCGCCCCGGAGAACCGTGCCGTATACGCGGTTCTCCGCTGCCATAGCGGTCATAGCGCGGCTGACCTCCAGCTCACTCATCCCTTCGGGGATACGCAGCGGCTCGGTGAGGAGCATCTGCTCCGGCACGTCCCGGAACAGGTCGCGGGTGCTGCTCACACCCACGGCGCGGAGCATTTCCTCCCGCTGCGCCCCGGTAGAGGGAACGTAGCTGCCCATATATCAGCCCTCCTCGGCGCAGAACGCTTCGTAGGCGGCGGCGTCCAGCAACTCCTCGCTGCCCTCCACGTTCTCCACCTTGATGAGCCATGCGCCGTAGGGATCGCTGTTCAGCTTCTCCGGCGCGTCCAGCAGCTCCTCGTTGACGGCGCACACTGTGCCGGTGACGGGGGACACCAGATCGGACACGGCCTTCACGGACTCCACGTCACCAAAGGCATCGCCGGCGGTAACGCTGTCGCCCTCGGCGGGCAGGTTCACGAACACCACATCGCCCAGCGCATTCTGCGCGAAATCGGAGATGCCCACGACGGTGACGCCGTCCTCCGCCTTCACCCACTCATGGGATTTGGAATACTGCAGTTCAACAGGATACAACATGATACTTTACCTCCATCAGAATTTTCAGTTTGTTTTTGTTCCGCAGCCCCGCCCCCTCCGGGGCGGGGCGTATTTCCTTTTGTCTCTCACACCAGCTTGGCGGCCAGCTGCTCCAGCGCCTCGTCGATCTCGGCATCATCGAAGCAGTAGCGCATCTCCAGATGTTCGCTCCGCAGCTTCTTTACGTCCTCCTTCACATCCTTGCCCCGGAGGATGCAGTCCGCCATCAGCCCGGCCAGCCGGTCAAAGTCCGCCGCTTCAAAGCCGAAGCGGGTCATCTCGCTGACGCCCATGCGCAGCGCGCCGGAGGCGGTAAAGCCCTCCTCGTCCGGGGTGGCCTGATAGTTCACCACGATGTTGTTCCGCTCCAGTCGCTCGGCGATGTCCGGTCCTTCGCCGTAGCCCACGGACACGATGACCTGATGTGTCTCGGTATAGCCGATGGCCGGGTCGCCGGCCACGTCCAGGCCGTGAGCCTTCAGGCTGCGGGCGAAGGACTTGGCGTTGTCGATGACCGCCTTCTGATACACGTCCCGGAACTGGTTCATCTCGTAGGCGGCCATCAGCATGCCCAGCTGGGTACCCAGATGGTGGTTGGACACGCTGCCGGGGAACGTGCGGCTCTCGATGGTCTTCCACAGGCCGTACTTCAGGTCATCCTCCCTGTAGTTCACGCCGATGACGCCGCGCTGGGGACCGAAGAACGTCTTGTGGGTGGAGCCGGTGACGATCTCTGCGCCCTCGGCAAAGGGGTTCTGGAAATGGTCGCCGATCAGTCCCAGCACGTGAGCCATGTCGTACATGATGGTGGTGGGAATATTCTGCTCATCCACGAATCTGCGGATCTCGGCCACCGGCTCCTTGTGCAGCACCATGCTCTTGCCGAACACGATCAGCTCCGGGCGATAGCGGTCGATGAGCTTCTTGGTCTCCTCCACGTCCATCTTGTAGGGGTTGTCGGCGCAGACGGGGAAGTTCACCACGGCGGGCTTCTCCGTCACCGGGTCGATGGCGATATAGTCGTGGAGCGCGCCCATGGGCTGTGCGGACAGGTGGCCGCCCTTGATGATGTGGTTGTTCATCACGTAGCCCAGGCGCTTGGCCTCGGACTTGCGGTCAACGCGGTTCTTCCAGTCCATCAGCGCGGAGAACACCGCCATGTTGGACATCTGACCGCTGAGGGTACGGGTCTCCACCTCGGTGCAGCCGAAGTAGGCACGCATTTCCTCCACCAACAGCCGCTCCACCTCGTCGATGAACTTCGTGCCCTGATAGTAGAAGACCTCCTTGTCATAGAATGCCAAGATCTTCTTGTGCTCGGCATACCGGCAGGCGGGGTCGCTGCCGCTGAGCAGCCGCACGGCGCGGCTGGGCGTGTTCTCAGAGGGGATCAGATTGATGCACTGTTCCTGCCGCCACTCATGGTTCTCCAGCGCCTTTTTCAGCAGCTCCAACGCCTTGGGCGCACGGTCGCCGCTGCCCACGCCGTGTGCGTCCTCCTCCGCGCCGTACAGCAGCGGGCGGGCAAAGGGAGGTGCGCCCACGCTCATGTGACGGGCGGGGATGACGGCCTTCAGCCGCTTGCCCCGGACATCCACCTCCACGGTGTCGTCCTCCAGAATGTCGTTGTCGATATAGCACAGGCCGATGGCGCGCTTGCCGCTGGCCTCCAGAATGACGGTGGACAGGCCCTCACCCTCGGTCTTGAAGTAGGGCACCATGGTGCCGCTGGTGACCCATCCCACCAGCTTGCCGCCCCGATAGATCTCCATACCCGCCCGCATGACGCCGCGATCCAGCAGTGCGATGGGGGCAATCTTCCGGGGCAGGCCGGACATATCGGAGAAGTCGCGATCCATGTACTTTACAAAGCAGCTGTGCTGCTTTTCCAGCGCGGCACGTCCGATGTAATCACCCTTCTGCTCGGAGAAGCTGACGGCGAACTTGGCCAACGGCACGGCAAAGACAGGGATCTCGCTGCCGTCGGGGGCAGTGCCCATCTCATGACCGTACAGAGGCAGAGAAGCCTCCATGCGCAGCGTGTCCCGGGCGCCCAGGCCGGCGGGACGTGCGCCCAGCTCCACCAGACGATCCCACAGCCACTCCGCATCCTCGCTGTGGACATAGACCTCGTAGCCCAGAGGCTCGCCGGTGTAGCCGGTCTTGGCGACGCGGGCGTAATGACCCTCCAGCGATACCGAGCCCAGCGCGTTCTTCATGGGCTCGGTCAGCTGTGCGCCGCCGTTGAGCGCCGTCAGCATTTCCTTGCTCTTAGGCCCCTGCACGGCGATGGCCGCCCAGCCCTTCGATATGTCGGTGATGGTGCAGTCAAAGCCCTCCAAAGCCTTTCGCAGATGCACCAGGTCTTTTTCTGTATTGGCGGCGTTCACCACCAGCAGATAGTTGTCCTCCTCGAACATGTACAGGTACGCATCGTCCACAGCGCCGCCGTTCTCGTTGGGAATGATACAGTACTGCGCCAGATTTACGTCCAGCGCCGCCACGTTGCTGGTCAGCACATGCTGCAGGAATTCCCTGCGATCCGGCCCTTCGATCAGCAGGCGGCCCATGTGGGACACATCAAACAAGCTGCACACCTGCCGGGTGTAGAGGTGCTCGGCAATAATGCCGCCGGGGTACTGGATGGGCATTTCCCATCCGCCGAAGTCCACCATTTCCGCGCCGGCGGCCACATGGCCGTCGTATAGCTGGGTACGCTTCAGTTCGCTCACACGATTTTCCTCCTTAAAGAGCGTTTCTTTTTGGCAGCAAAAAAGGACACAAAGCCGCTCTTTACGGCTTTGTGCCCCCGTTGAGTTACCTGAGAGATTCCCTCCGCTATGGGAGGTTGCACCTTCGGTGGTCGGGCGTTTCCGTCCGGCCTTTTCGGAGTATCGTCCGAAACCGGTCCTTTTGCCTGAGAGTTTTCGCTGTCACCTTCGGCGCTGCATTTTTAAACAGTCTCTCCCGATTATATCTTCCGGATAATACCTTAATAATAAGGAAAAAGCGTCTTGCTTTATCTGCAAAACGCCTTTGTTTTCAACAATAATATATAAATTGACAGAGTTTGTCAATAAGCAACATTTAACAAAATTATTTATTATATTAGGAAATAACAGTATTCAATTGAAAAAAATGTTGTTTTGTGGTAAAATTTGTCTTAATTTTTTATAAAAAGGGAGAATACATAATATGTTTAGTAAAATCAATACTATTCTCGATACTATTGACGCATATGTCTGGGGAATCCCACTCATTGTCCTTATACTTTCAGTTGGTCTGTTTCTTACTATCAGACTTAAGGGTGTTCAGTTTACTAATCTTGGTCGTGCTTTTAAGTACATTTTCAAAGACGAAACTGATGGAAAGCACGGTGAAGTGAGCAGTTTCGCAGCACTATGTACAGCACTTTCAGCAACAATTGGTACAGGTAATATCGTAGGTGTTGCTACTGCTATTGTCTCAGGCGGTCCTGGTGCATTATTCTGGATGTGGCTTGCTGCCTTAGTTGGTACTGCTACTAAGTACGCAGAATGTCTTTTAGCAGTGACGAAGATGGTCATGTTGTTGGTGGTCCTTTTAACTATATTGAACATGGTATGGGACCTAAGTGGAAATGGCTTGCCAAGATATTTGCTTTCTTTGGTATAGGCGTTGGTCTTTTAGGAATTGGTACATTTACACAGGTAAACGGAATCTCTTCTGCTGTTAATAATTTCTTTGATCCTAACAACGCATGGACTGTTTCATTATTTGGAAGAACATATTCATGGACTGTAGTTATAAGCTGTCTTATCCTTACATTCTGTGTTGCTCTTGTTCTTATTGGTGGAATCCAGAGAATTTCTAAGGTTGCTCAGGTTATTGTTCCTTTCATGGCTGCAACATATTTTTTAGCGGGTATTCTTATTATTTTATTTAATATTACAGATGTTCCTGCTGCCATCCTTACAATTGTGCAGAGTGCATTTGGTCTTAAGGCCGCTGCTGGTGGTGCCCTTGGTGCCATGGTTGTAGCTATGCAGAAGGGTATTGCAAGAGGTATCTTCTCTAATGAGGCCGGTCTTGGTAGTGCACCTATTGCCGCTGCCGCTGCCCGTACCAATGAACCTGTACGTCAGGGTCTTGTATCTATGACAGGTACTTTTATTGATACTATTATCATCTGTTCAATTACAGGTATTGCAATTGTTCTTACAGGAGCTTACGATATGGGACTTGAAGGTGTTGCAGTAACAACTAAAGCATTCCAGTTAGGACTTCCATTCCCTGATGGAGTTGCTTCATTTATTCTTATGTTATGCCTCGTATTCTTTGCATTTACAACTATTCTTGGCTGGGACTACTATTCTGAGCGCTGCCTTGAATACCTTACTAATGGTAAGAAGAAATGTATTAAGGCATACAGATGGGTATATATCCTCTGCGTATTCATCGGTCCTTATATGACAGTATCTGCGGTATGGACAATTGCAGATATATTTAATGGTCTGATGGCTATTCCTAACCTTATTGCACTCGTTGCTTTAAACGGTGTGGTTGCTAAGGAAACTAAAGATTATCTTGACAGAATTAAGAAAAAAGAAATTGATTAATTAAGCATTAACTGCTTATGCGTAAAGATAAGCCCCACTCTGGATTAGTCCGGAATGGGGCTTATCTTACGCATTATCTTCCTCTATCATACATTTTTATAAAGAAATTCAATGTAATAATATAACGCATTTAACCGATATATAATGTAGAAGTAACATTTTGAAATAAGGTC
>ENA-UEQP01002685-UEQP01002685.1-human-gut-metagenome-genome-assembly--contig:-NODE-2685-length-12972-cov-4.799767_pt1 | contig 12972 bp, 9 predicted proteins | sample MGYA00242951_ERZ507951 | MGnify/ENA primary metagenome ERZ507951 (study PRJEB26167, sample SAMN06115539) | human gut metagenome | host: Homo sapiens | place: China:Shanxi | collected 2015-11-18...
GAGAATAGCAGTAACATATGAAAATGGACAGATTTTTCAGCACTTTGGACACACAGAGACATTTAAGATCTACGATGTAGAGGAAGGAAAAGTGGTACATTCAGAAGTAGTAGATACGAATGGAAGCGGACATGGTGCATTGGCAGGAGTTCTTAATGCATTAAATGCAGATGTTTTGATCTGCGGCGGAATCGGAGGAGGTGCTCAGACCGCGTTAGCGGCAGCAGGCATTAAGCTTTTCGGAGGAGTTTCAGGAGATGCGGATAAAGCGGTAGAAGCTTTTATCAATGATACACTTGATTATAATCCGGATGTGAAGTGTTCTCATCATGAGCACAACCATGGGGAAGAACATACATGTGGTGAGCATGGATGTGGAAGTCACAGCTGTCATTAGGAAGGATATAATTATGCTAGCACGAAAGGATGCGTCAAGGTAATGGAAGAATTATCGTGATACATTCTTTTGTATTATTTGATAAAATGGCAGATTACATTTTCAATATGGCAGTTAAAGCCCGTGAATGCTGTATCAATCGCTACAGTGATTAAGTATTTTGCATGCAGCTCTCTTATATGTATGATTATGTCTATGTATACGGGACATAAAATGATTTCAGGTAATAAAAGAACAAGAAAACAGGTGGAAAATACAGAAGCGGAGGAATAGTAAATGTTAGAAATAGGAACCAAAGCACCGGATTTTGAATTGCCGGATCAGAATGGAGAAATGCATAAATTAAGCGATTATGCAGGAAAAAAGGTAATTTTATATTTTTACCCAAAGGATAACACGGCAGGCTGTACAAAGCAGGCATGTGGTTTTTCCGAGCGTTATCCTCAATTCACCGAGAAAGGAGCAGTTGTTCTTGGAGTGAGCAAGGATTCTGTAGCCTCTCACAAGAAATTTGAAGAAAAATATGGATTGGCATTTACACTTTTGGCAGATCCAGAGCGCAAGGTGATCGAAGCATATGATGTATGGAAAGAAAAGAAAAATTATGGAAAGGTTTCTATGGGTGTGGTAAGAACTACATATCTTATCGATGAACAAGGGATTATCATCAAAGCCAATGATAAAGTCAAGGCGGCAGATGATCCTGAAAATATGCTTAAGGAATTAAATTGATGAAGATTATATTGTCACCTGCAAAAAAGATGATTGTAGATACTGATAACATAGCACCGGTTGAACTGCCTGTCTTTATTGATAAGACAGCAGAAGTATTGAGCTGGATGAAAAGCAAATCAAAAGAAGAACTGAAAACTATCTGGAAATGTAATGATAAGATTGCAGAGCAGAACTTTAACAGATTGGAAAAAATGGATCTTTACAGTAGACTTACTCCGGCTGTTTTAGCATATGAAGGGATTGCATTTCAATATATGGCACCATCTGTGTTTGAAATCCAGCAGTTTGAGTATTTGCAAAATCATTTAAGAATCCTGTCTGCGTTTTATGGCATTTTAAAACCACTGGATGGTGTGACTCCTTATCGCCTTGAAATGCAGGCAAAAGCTGAGCTTGAAGAAACAACAAAGGGCGGCATCATCCTTGCCGCGTCTGCACAGGAGAAGCCTCAGGTAGCAGAGGTAGTGGCAGTAGGCCCCGGCGGTACTGTTGACGGTAACGAAGTCAAAATGTATGTTAAAGTCGGCGACAAGGTAATTTCGAGCAAATATTCGGGTACCGAGGTTAAGATGGACGACGTTAACTACAATATCGTTCGTCAATCAGATATCCTTGCAATTGTTGAATGATTTAAGGGAGGAAATACATTATGGCTAAACAGATTATTTACGGCGAAGAGGCTCGTAAGGCACTTGAAGCCGGTATAGACAAACTCAGCAACACAGTTAAAATAACACTCGGCCCCAAAGGCAGAAACGTAGTTCTTGACAGAAAATACGGTGCTCCGCTTATCACCAACGACGGTGTTACAATCGCCAAAGAGGTTGAGCTTGAGGACGCTTTTGAAAATATGGGCGCTCAGCTCGTTAAAGAGGTTGCCACAAAGACAAACGATGTGGCAGGCGACGGTACAACAACCGCTACTCTTTTGGCACAGGCTCTTGTTCGCGAGGGCATGAAGAATGTAGCTGCAGGTGCTAATCCGATGGTAGTTAAAAAGGGTATGCAGATGGCAGTTGACGCCGCTGTCGAAGCTATCAAGAGCGAGGCTCAGCCTGTTAAATCTTCCGACGACATCGCAAGAATTGCTACTATTTCCGCAGCCGACGAATACATCGGCAAGCTGATTGCCGAGGCTATGGAAAAGGTAACCTCCGACGGCGTTATCACCATAGAGGAGTCTAAGACAAGCGAAACTTACAGCGATGTTGTTGAAGGTATGCAGTTTGACCGCGGCTATATTTCACCGTATATGGTAACCGATACCGACAAGATGGAAGCTGTTATTGACGATGCTTACATTCTTATTACCGATAAGAAGATTTCAAACATTCAGGAAATTCTTCCTCTTCTTGAGCAAATCGTAAAAGCGGGTCAGAAGCTCGTTATTATCGCTGAGGATGTTGAGGGCGAAGCTCTTTCCACAATCCTTGTCAATAAGCTCCGCGGCACATTCACCTGCGTATGCGTCAAGGCTCCCGGCTTCGGCGACAGAAGAAAGGAAATGCTCCAGGATATAGCTACTCTTACAGGCGGCGAGGTTATCACCTCCGACCTCGGTCTTGAGCTTAAAGATACTCAGATAAATCAGCTCGGCCGTGCTAAGCAGGTTAAGGTTTCTAAGGAGAACACCATCATTGTTGACGGTGCCGGCGATAAGGAAGCCATTAAGAGCAGAGTTGCACAGATCAAATCTCAGATTGAAGTTACAACCTCAGAGTTCGATAAGGAAAAGCTTCAGGAGAGACTTGCTAAGCTTGCAGGCGGCGTAGCCGTTATCCGTGTCGGTGCTGCAACCGAAACAGAAATGAAGGAAAAGAAGCTCCGCATCGAGGATGCTTTGGCAGCTACAAAAGCAGCTGTTGAAGAGGGTTGCGTAGCAGGCGGCGGCGTTGCTCTTCTCAATGCTATACCGGCTGTTAAGAAGCTCCTTGACACAGACGATGCTGACCTTAAGACAGGCGTTAACATCGTAGTCAAGGCTATTGAAGAGCCTGTTCGTCAGATTGCTAAGAACGCAGGCCTTGAAGGTTCTGTTATCGTAAACGAAATCATGAGTTCCGGCAAGAAGAACTACGGCTTTAACTTCTCTAAGGAAGAATATGTCGATATGTTTAAGGCAGGTATTCTTGACCCCGCTAAGGTAACACGTTCCGCTCTTCAGAACGCTTCGTCCGTTGCCGCTATGGTACTCACCACAGAGTCTCTCGTAGCCGATATTCCGGATCCGAAAGCTGATGCTGCTGCGGCTGCTGCTATGGCTGCACAGGGCGGCGGAATGTATTGATAAAAGCCACCGGCTGTAAATAACAAATGAAAATCGCACGGCAAAGAAGTAATTCCTTGTCGTGCGATCTTTTTTACCGTAAAGTAAAAAGGCAACCGAAATTTATTGTTTTGGTTGCCTTTTGTTGTAATTGAAGTGATGAAACTTCGTTATTTTATTTTTTCAGCCTTTTATCGCTCTTTAAAGCCAGGCGTGTGCCGACGCTCTGGAATATCTGAACAAGTATTATAAGCAGTATTACCGCAGCATACATAACAAGATATTTATAACGGTAATAGCCGTAATCAATTGCGACTTTACCGAGTCCGCCGCCGCCTATGATACCGCTCATTGCGGAATAGCCGAGTATTGTAGTGAGAGCTATTGTGACATTCTGCAAAAGAGAGGGTATACTTTCGGGGATCATCACCTTGCAGATTATCTGCATGGGCTTTGCACCCATACTCTGCGCCGCCTCGATTATATTCGGGTCTACTTCGCGCAGACTGCTCTCAACGAGCCTTGCAACAAACGGGAACGCGGCAACAACAAGCGGCACTATTGTGGCTGTGGTTCCTACGGTAGTGCCTATCAGCGCACGCGAGAGGGGAAATACCATTATCATAAGTATCAAAAACGGAATGGATCTTAGAAGATTTATTATGACATTGAGTATCGACAGCACCGGCTTCGGCAGGGGAAGTACGCCGCCTTTTTCACCGGCTACGAGCAAAACGCCGAGCGGAAGCCCGATTAAAAGAGAGAGTGCCGTTGACAGCACCGTAACGTAAAATGTCTCCCATATCGCCATGGGGAACTGCGTTTTAAACGCGGTCAAAAGCTCTGCCATTGACTCCGCCGTAAAAAGTCCGTCAGTCATCTGCGCTCACCTCCTCAACCTTAATGTTTTCAAAGCTTTTAAGAAAAGCGGTTGCCTTGTCAAATTGACTGTTCGGAATACCGAGCAGCATACTGCCGTAAATTTCGTCCGAAAGCTTCTGCGTTGTCGCGGAAATTACATTTGCGCTGATGCCCTCTTCGGTGGCAAGTCTTGCCACAAGCGGTACAGACGTTGCGGCGACATTTAAAAATGTCAGCTTTAAGCGTCTTTCGTGCAGCGGATCCGATACCGTCATATCCTCGCCGCCGGGGAATACCAGGTGGCGCGCGGCTTCGGATTTCGGAGAGGTAAATACAGAGGAAACAAGACCCTCTTCTGCAATAATACCGTCGTCGAGTATCGCAACGTGATTGCACACCTCTTTAACAACGCTCATCTGGTGGGTTATTATTACAACGGTTATGCCGAGCTTTTTGTTTATGTCGCGTATAAGTTCAAGTATCTGCCTCGTGGTTTTAGGGTCGAGTGCACTTGTCGCCTCGTCACAGAGCAAAACCTTGGGATTTGTCGCAAGTGCTCTCGCTATTGCAATGCGTTGCTGCTGGCCGCCCGAGAGCTGAGCCGGATAAGCCTTGGCCTTGTCGGGAAGTCCGACAAGGGCTAAAAGCTCCTTTGCGCGATTTTGTGCATCCTTTTTGCTTGCTCCGGCGAGCTCCATCGGAAAGCACACATTTTTTAAGCAGTTGCGCTGCATTAAAAGGTTGAACTGCTGAAATATCATCGTTATGTTGCGGCGAGCCGCACGAAGCTGAGCCGGAGACATCGTGTCAAGCCTTTTGCCGTTCACGATAACTTCACCGGAGGTGGGCTTTTCAAGCATATTTATACATCGAACGAGCGTGCTTTTCCCGGCGCCGCTCATACCGATGATACCGTATATATCGCCGTCCTCTATTGTTATTGAGACGTCCTTCAGCGCGTCAACCTTGCCTTCGGCGGTATCAAACGATTTGCTTACGTTTTTTAATTCAATCAAGGATAATTGCCCCTTTTGCCTTATTATTTGCCTTTAACACCGAGAGTGTCAAGATTTGTCTGCTTGCCGCCGTAAAGAGCCATCGGTTCAACGTGGATTGCGCCGACAGACACAAGGTGAGTGCCCTTTTCTTCGTTGAAGTTGTCAAGGTAAGGAGTGTGCTGGAAGTAGTTTGCGTCTATGGTGCCGTCCTCAACAACGGTGTTGGGAACTACATAGTCGTTGTAGGTCTGAATATTGAGAGCTATGCCTTTTTCGGCGAGAATCTGCTTTGCAACTTCGAGAATTTCGGCGTGAGGTGTGGGAGAAGCCGCAACGGTTATAGTTGTGTCTTTAAGTGCGTCATAGTCAATGTTCGGGTCGTATCCGTCGCCGGGATTTTCAACAACGCTGATGACCGAGCCGTTGTATTTGTCGCTGATAAAGTTCGCAACCTGCTTGCTATTTAAGGCTGCCGCAAGAGCGAGAATTTTAGGCGAATTTTCATTTCCCTGCTTAGTTACGAGAATGTTGCCGTAAGCCGAGGAGGAGCCCTCTATAAGAAGCGAATCCGATACGGGGTTGAGACCTGCGTTTATAGCGTAGTTTGAGTTGATTACGGCGTAGTCTACATCCTTTAATACGTTGGGTATCTGAGCTGCTTCGGCCTCTACTATTTCAACGTTGTGCGGATTTTCAATTATGTCGTTTTTGGTGGCTGTAATGCCTGCGCCGTCTCTGAGCTTTATAACGCCGTTTTCCTGGAGGAGCAGAAGCGCGCGTGCTTCGTTTGTTGTGTCGTTGGGAACAGCTATCTGTATTTTAGAGCTTTTTGAATTGCCGCAGCCTGTGAGAGCGATTGCGGTGAGAACTGCGAGCGCAAGAACCAATGCCAAGGATTTTTTTATTGACTTTTTCATGGTTTTATCTCCTTTTATTGAAAATTATATTTATTTAGAAATGATGCGTGATTAAAATCTGTGTTTGACAGATGACTTTCCCAAAGCACATTCGATCGTCTCTTAATATATTAAAGCCTCTGCAAAGACTCATAATAAAGCTCCTCTCGTTGAAATAAAAAAACAGCGGAGGTCATTACCTTCCGCTGCCTTAACGCAATGATAAAAAATCAGGCTTTACAGAAAAGTGAATGACCGTTTCGGGCATAACGCATGAAGCACATGGAGCACATGCGCATCTCTTGCATTATCATAATGTCGCCGGTCAAAAACTTCATACCGATTTCCTTTCTCGAACAATCTATACTAAACCCGTAGGAATTAGAATGTTTGTATAATACCACCGAATTGTCGGATTGTCAACAAGAATTTTGAAAGTTTTAAAAACTTTATTTTACGGAATCCGCAAACTTCAAAAATTGCTCTTTTCCCTTTTCGGTTCGGGCAAAAACGCCGCATTGTTCGAGAATGGCCGCAAAGACAACGCCTATTTCGTGCTTTAATATGTCATCGCAGTTTTCCTCTGTTATGTCATATTTATTCTTTATCGCTTCGGCCCACGCCTTATGCTTGGCTATTCTCTCGTCCTTCTCTATATCTGCGCCCGAAAGCATGGCCTCTTTTAAAAGCTCCATTTCGGTTTTAAGCCTTGCAGGCAAAACGGCAAGTCCCATAACTTCGATAAGACCGATGTTTTCTTTCTTTATATGGTGATATTCGGGGTGCGGATGATAAACGCCGTCAGGATACTGCTTTGTGGTTATGTTATTGCGTAAAACAAGGTCAAGCTCGAAGTTTTCGCCGCGCTTGCGTGCAATCGGCGTTATTGTGTTGTGGGGAACACCGTCGGTGGTTGCAAAAATGAATGCGTCCTCGTCGGTGTAATTTCTCCAAGCCGCAAGTATCCTTCCGCCGAGGCTGCATATTCTCTCGGGGTCCTTACCCGACAGACGAATTACCGACATGGGCCATTTTACAATACCTGCCGAAACATCCTCATATCCGGCAAAGGAAAGCTCTGTTTCGATAGGTGCCTTTGCCATGGCAAAGGTGTAGTTGCCGCCCTGAAAATGCTCGTGCGTGAGTATCGAGCCGCCGACTATCGGTAAATCGGCGTTTGAGCCGACAAAATAATGCGGAAACTGCTTTACAAAATCAAAAAGCTTTAAAAAAGCGCCTTCGTCGATTTTCATCGGCGTGTGCTCACCGTTAAATACTATACAATGCTCATTATAATAAACATACGGAGAATATTGAAAATACCACTGCGAGCCGCCCATTGTAACCGGGATAATACGATGGTTTTCGCGCGCCGGGTGGTTGACTCTGCCGGCGTATCCCTCGTTTTCCTTGCAAAGCTGACATTTCGGGTATGAGCTTTGTCTGCATTTGAGAGCCGCGGCTATGGCTTTGGGGTCTTTTTCGGGCTTAGACAGATTTATCGTAATATCTATGTCACCGTAATCCGTCTTTGTTATCCATTTAATATCGTTTTTAATACGGTATTCTCTTATGTAATTCGATTTTCTGCTCAGATGATAATAATATGATGTGGCTTCTTCGGGAGATACGCTGTATTTTTTACGGAATTCGGCGATTATATCGGACGGCCTTGCAACAAGCGTGCCCATCACTTTTGTATCAAACAGGTCGCGGTAAACTACCGAGCTTTCGCAAAGCCCGTTTTCTTCTGCGTATTGTAATATTACCGAGAGTATGTCTTCAAGCTCGGCGTCCTTTTTCGGCTCCGCGTCCTCAAATGAGTCAAGAGAGAGTACGGTCATTATCCGGTTTCTCGTGTAAATTTCATCTTCTTTTTCTATAAGTCCCTCTTTTTCTCCGTAAAAAACGAGTGAGGATATTGCTTCGTAAATATTCATTGTATCAGCCTTTCGTTGTGCGGTATTGCCGTCTTAAATCATGGATACTGTCCTTATATATTATATAGAATTTCTCGACCTTTTCAATATTAAATGCAAAAAATACAAAAAGCATTTTATTAACCCTTTTATCGTTGTTTTGTCGACTATCACGACAGTAAGCGGCTGATTGAAGCAATATTCGCTGTTATTTATACAAATTTACGAAAAACGGTATTGTTATTATCACGCTTTTTTGATATAATGTATAAGATGAAGCGGCATGCTTCGTGCGCTGCCCGAAAAGCACTTTTTTCTTGCTTTTTGTACCTGACGGTGCAAAATCAAATCTTTTCCGGAGGATAATTGTGTTTAATATAATCCCTCAACCGAATCAAATAATAATATCAAAGGGGAAACCGTCATTTTCGCTCTCGCCGGATACTACCGTAACCAAAACGGATTTTACCACGGAATTTCGCGATTTTGTCAAAAAGCAGTTTGACATACGTATTCACCGTGAGATTTCGGACGATGTCTCGATAAAGCTTGTTAAAAGCAGCGAGGTTGCGGGCGAAGAGGGATATACGCTTATTTCGCGCGACGGGCGCATATATATTTACGGAAAAAACGAGTGCGGTATTTTTTACGGCTTGCAAACCCTAAAGCAGCTGCTTTTACAGGGCGATGGCACCGTTCCCGATATGTATATAGAGGATAAGCCTCTCTATCCTTACAGGGGCTTTATGCTTGACTCAAGCCGCCGTTTTTGGCGGACAAGCGAGATAAAACGTCTTATAGACCTTATGGCACTTCACAAGCTGAATGTTTTTCATTGGCATCTTACCGATGACCAGGGCTGGCGCATTGAAATCGATAAATATCCGATGCTTACGCAAAAGGGCTCGCACCGCCGCCGTCGCGACAGAAAAACAAATGACGGCAAAAGATATTATACCAAGGAGCAGATACGCGATATTGTAGAGTATTGCCGCAAGCGCTTTATAAAGGTTATTCCGGAATTTGACGTGCCGGGGCATACGGTGGCGGCAATAGCTTCGTACCCGGAGCTCTCCTGCTTCGGGCAAAAGCGGAATGTGGCGTCAAGCTGGGGCGTTAAGCACGACATTTTGTGCGCCGGTAAGGACAGCACACTTAAATTCGTATACGAAGTTACGGATGAGATAATGCAGCTCTTCCCCGATAAGATTATTCATATAGGCGGCGACGACGCCGTGAAAATGAGATGGAGCATATGTCCGCACTGCCAAAAGCGCATAAAGGACGAGTCTCTCAAAGACGAGCAAGAGCTATACACTTGGTTTATGAACAAGATAGCGTCTCATATTGAAAAAAACGGCGGAAAGGCGATAATACGCAGCTGCGACGGGAGCGACAAAGAAAAACCGCTTGATAAAAATATAATTTGGCAGGTTTGCGATAAAGATATGAACGGCAAAGTCGTAAGCCGAGAAGGCAAAACGGGCAGAGCTTTTATAAATTCGTCCTCGTCGCATTATTATCTTAATTTGCCGTACAGTATGATAAATCTCAAAAAGACGTATGAATATGCCCCGGAGCCTGTTTACGGCGAGCTTCTGGGGACAGAAGCAGTTATTTGGACAGAGCACATAAGCAGTATAAAATCGCTTGATTTTATGGTGTTCCCACGTATTGCGGCGATAGCCGAGATTGCATGGTCGGATAAGGACGACAGAAGCTATGAGAGATTTTTGAACAGCCTGCCGGAATACTATGACCTTTTGAATATATATGAGGTTCGCTATGCTACGCTAAAGCAAGCAAATCCGAGTAAGCTCAGAAAAGCGGCATACGGTGTTGCGTGGAGAAACAAGACCGTTAATTTCCATAGGCTGTATGACCTTGCGGAGGATGAAAAATCAAGGTCTCTTGCCAAAAGGGAAAACCGTTAAAATAATAAAAAACTCCGTGCGGTTTCACGGAGAATTGCAGAGGTGTATAAAATGGGAAACTATGTACTTGCGCTTGATCAGGGTACGACAAGCTCGCGTGCCATTCTTTTTGATAAGCACGGCAATATTGTAACCAAGGCGCAGTATGAATTCAATCAAATCTATCCTCACCCGGGCTGGGTGGAGCACAACCCGATGGAGATACTGTATTCGCAGTTCCAGGCGGTTACCGATGTAATAACTCAAAAGAAGGTGATTTCATCGGATATAGCCGCGATAGGAATTACAAATCAGCGCGAAACCACCATCCTTTGGGATAAGGGTACGGGCAAGCCGATTTACAATGCGATAGTATGGCAGTGCCGCAGAACGGCGGAGATGTGCGAGGAAATAAAAAAAGACAAGGAGCTTTGTGACTACATAAAGGAGCATACAGGGCTTGTTGTGGACGCTTATTTCTCTGCCACCAAAATCAAATGGGTGCTTGAAAACGTCCCCGGAGCAAGAATCCTTGCCGATGCCGGGCAGTTGCTTTTCGGAACCGTAGAGACGTGGCTTATATGGAATCTGACAGGAGGTCAGGTTCACGTTACGGACTATTCCAATGCGTCAAGAACAATGCTTTTTGACGTTGATAAGCTTGAGTGGGACCCTTATCTCTGCGAAAAGCTTAACATTCCGATGTCAATTTTGCCGGAGGTTAAGCCGTCGAGCGAGGTGTACGGAACGGTAGCTTCCGGGCTTCTCGGCTTTGAGGATATAGTCGGAACTCCGATTTCCGGCGCAATAGGCGATCAGCCTGCCGCTCTGTTCGGCCAGGGCTGCTTTAAGACGGGTCAGGCAAAAAATACATACGGCACAGGCTGCTTTTTGCTTATGAATACGGGCGAAAACAGGGTGAAGTCCAAAAACAACCTCGTAACCGGCGTGGCGTGGGGCCTTGACGGTAAGGTCAATTACGCGATTGAAGGCTCGGCATTTAATGCGGGCTCGGTTATTAAATGGCTGAGAGACGATTTGCGTCTCATTGACTCGGCACGCCGTTGCGATGAGCTTGCGGAGAGTGTTGACGATGCAAACGGCATTTATTTTGTTCCGGCGTTTACGGGACTCGGTGCTCCGTATTGGGATATGTATGCGCGCGGCACGATTGTGGGACTTACAAGAGGCGTTAAGGCGGAGCATATTGCAAGAAGCGTTCTTGAGGCAATAGCTTTTCAGATGACAGACCTGCTCGAAGCCATGAAGGCGGATTCGGGAATTAAGCTGTCAGAGCTTCGCGTTGACGGCGGCGCGTCTGTCAGCAATATAATGATGCAGATACAGGCAAACCTGATAAGAACAAAGGTCAACAGGCCTAAGGTCGTTGAGACTACGGCTCTCGGAGCGGCATATCTCGCCGGACTCGCGGTAGGCTTTTGGAAGGATCTCGACGAAATTGAGACCATAAGAGAGGTAGATAAAATATTTGAGCCTCAGATGCCGCTTGTAAAACGTGACGAGATTTATCACGGATGGCTCAGAGCCGTAGAGCGCTCCAGAGATTGGATAGAGCACTGAATCTAAAATCAAGCAAATAAAAAAGGCTGCATTGCAGCCTTTTTTTGTTTGTTCCTTTTTTATAGCTTCAGCACCGCTTCCGCCACGTTGAAGTAGATGAGAAGCGACAGGGCATCAACTATTGTGGTTATAAACGGACTTGCCATTACCGCCGGGTCAAAGCCTATTTTTTTAGCGAGTATAGGTAGTGTACAGCCTACGAATTTTGCAAGCATTATTGTAAATATAAGCGTTAAGCAAACCGTGAGGGCTACAAGCACCGTTACTCTGTCTATAATCATCATCTTTATGAAATTGGCAGTGGCAAGTGTGAGACCGCAAAGTATCGATACGCGAAATTCCTTCCAGATAACCTTGAAAATATCTTTGAATTCAATGTCGCCGAGCGAGAGTCCGCGGATTATCGTTACCGATGCCTGACTTCCGCCGTTTCCGCCTGTATCCATAAGCATCGGGATAAACGCCGTGAGTATGACGCAGGACTGAAGCGAGTCCTCGAAATGCGTTATTATTTTTCCGGTGAAGGTTGCGGATACCATCAAAAGCAAGAGCCACGGGAAACGCTTTTTCCAAATCTCAAAGACGTTCATTTTAAGATACGGCTTGTCCGTGGGGGTTATAGCCGCCATTTTTTCAATATCCTCTGTGTTCTCGTCCTGAAGAACGTCCATGGCGTCGTCGATGGTGATTATACCTACGAGACGGTTTTCCTGATCGACAACCGGCATTGCCAAAAGGTCATATTTACGGAACTTTTCGGCAACTATTTCCTGGTCCGCTAATGTGTTTGTGGATATAATGTTTGTTTCCATTATATCCGCTATTTTTTCACTCTTTTCGGAAAGCAGCAGCTTCTTTGCGGTTACAACGCCGAGCAGTTTGCGGTTTTCATCGGTTACATAGCAGTTATAAATGGTTTCCTTGTCTACGCCTGTGCGCCTGATTCTCGTAAAAGCGTCGTCAACCGTCATGTATGTTTTGAGGTCAACATACTCAATAGTCATTATGCTGCCGGCAGAGTCCTCCGGATATTTGAGTATTTCATTTATGCTTTTACGGATATTCGGATCGGTGTGTTGCAGTATTCTCTTGACCACCGTTGCAGGCATTTCTTCAATGATGTCAACGGCATCGTCTACATACAGCTCGTCGAGAACCTCTTTAAGCTCGGTATCGCTGAAGGCTCTTATGAGTATCTCCTGCGCGTCCGAATCCATATTTACAAACACGTCTGCCGCAAGCTCCTTCGGTAATATACGGTATAAAAGCGGCAGCGTTTCCTCCGGTACGTCGGTGAGTATTGATGCGATATCCGCCTCGTTCATATCGGAGAGGAGCTTTTTGAGCTCGGAATAATTTTTTTCTTTTAATAATTCAAGGACCTTATCGTACACCTTGCTTCCTCC
>ENA-UEQP01002695-UEQP01002695.1-human-gut-metagenome-genome-assembly--contig:-NODE-2695-length-12935-cov-18.157956_pt1 | contig 12935 bp, 8 predicted proteins | sample MGYA00242951_ERZ507951 | MGnify/ENA primary metagenome ERZ507951 (study PRJEB26167, sample SAMN06115539) | human gut metagenome | host: Homo sapiens | place: China:Shanxi | collected 2015-11-18...
AAAGATAAATAAGTTTAATAGTGAGAAAATAGTAATCCGCTGCAAGAATAAACATCATTCTCTTTGTACTATTCATCTACTTTCCTCCCTTCATCAAAAGCCAAATAACATTCTTGAAACAACAAAATAATCGTTTTTCTAACCATATCTTGATCTTCAAAAGGCATACTATATGTTTTTGCCTTATCTTGAATAACTTTTTCCGCTTCGAGCGTAAGATTTTCAAGAAATTGTTCTATTTCAAATTGTGTTAAAGTACCATTATGCTCCTTTAAAAATCTACTTATAAGTTTTCTACAAGTTTTATACACTCTGTAATTATAAGCTTTTACCTGTCTGTGATTCTGATGATGGCTTTGTTCATAAGCTCCATCAATATATTCATCTACTAATTCCTCTAATGAATCTTTTTCATATTCAGAGCATACACTCAAAAACTTTTCACCTATATTTCTCACATCACTACATTCAATTTCATCCCATTTTTCATGCATTGGATCTAGCTTTTCTTCCACCCTTGCTTCTTGTGCAAATTCTAAAAATAAAATTTTAACCTCTGATACATGCACGATACTATGCAAGAAATCTTTTTCAAATTTCCGAGACTCTATCATATCCAAAATTTTAGCTGTAATTACCTCTGCATACTTTTTATTCACATCAAAATGCACACATAATTGTTCAACTAAATTATCAATACTTTTTCTTACCGCTATTTCATCTGCTTCACCAAAATTCCATTCAATCAATCCAAAAAATTTCTTCCACTTTTCAACTGTCATAGTGTCTAATATTTTTTGAATTTTTTCCATATCTTCTGGAGTCTTTACATGCTTACTATGTTGTTCTATATAATACGCCTTAAAAATAGGTAATACAAATGGAAACGCTTCATCATATCTTTTTTCGCTCAATAACTGAAGCAATGGTTCATCTGGAAAAGTCACTTCTTTATCTTTAAAAACACCTGCTTTATTTTCTTTTTTAAATTTAACATTTGTGTAAAAAACAAACTGAATACTTTCAGACATTTCAACAGTTCCAAGCCAAGTATCAAAAAAAATCCTCAACGAATTTTTTATCTCATGACTATTCATTGAAAAATCTACTGAATATGACTTATTCTGTTCTGCTGTATACTTTACAACTTCTCCTTGCCAATTTCCTTCTAAAACATCGTCAACATGTTCTATCATGCAATAAAGCGCTTTCTTTTCTTGTAAGACAGCTTTTAATAGCCGTTCTGCCGCACGAACTTTTTGAAGTCCTATTCCTTTAATACTCGCATCTGCATTTGTATTTATTTGATTCGATTGAAGTACCTCGCTAATCATTTTTACCACCTGTATGCACGCATAATTTGTAAACACAAAAATACACATTAAATATACCACAATATCATTAAAATAGGAAGCATTACTATAGAGTCTTCACCTTCAAGCAATACTTCCATTTTTAATTTTTCTTTACTCAATCACTTTCAACGAAACATCTTCAAATTCCTCATCGGTCATGTTTTGGAGCTTACCTAACACCTGCTCTCCAAGCTCCTCCATGTCGCTGTCCTTTATGTGCGGCATTACCTGTCTGATTTGCCCAATCATATCCGTCCTATCATGTGTCTCAAACACGCACATGAAATTGATTTCTTCTACTGTGAATTTACTCATCTTCTTACATCTCCCTCTGTGACTTTTTCTCGGTTTCCTTTTCCGGTGAAGTACGTTCCGCCTTATCCCTCTGCTCTATGACTGCCTTTTTCTCCGCCAGCTTCTCCTTAATGGAAATTCTACCTTTTGTCTGCTCCTTTTCCTCGGCTCCGTTGTTTAAGACATTATCAATCATGTTGTAATTCTGTTCTTCAAGCTCCTCAATCTTTGCAAGCGGCTTGTATTCTGCCAGCTTGTAAAGCAGCTCCTTTGCCCTTCTCGCTGTCTGAACCGCTTCGCTGTCATCAATTTCCACACCCTCTCCGAAAATGTCCGTAACGCCCTCTCTGATGCCTTCTGAAATGACCGCATTGAGAAAGTCATTCAGATACCCGGTATTTCCATTTCTGATGTCCTCAGTGATGTTGGCAACCTGTGCTTCCCTGTCCTCAACCGTATCCTGATACTGATAGGTGTCATAATCATAGGAAAGCTGATCTATCTGAGAAGCAAGGATAGCCGCCTGACACTTTTCCAGTGAACCACGCACCTCAATGTCCGGTAACTTGTCAATCAGCTCCGCTATGACCTCGATTGCTTTCGGATCATCTGTTATATCCGGTACATAATCCAAGACCTCTAAGTCAATGACCTTGCCGGAGAGAATATCCATTTCCACATCCTCATAACGCTCGGTTCCCTCGGTATGTATGTTAATGCCGATGCTCGGAATCCCGTTCATGCGCTCTGGCGGTATGCTTTTCCACACAGCGATTGCTTCCTCCACGCTTGCGATATTCTCATGTAACTCTCCTAGACTGTGAAATTCGCCACACTCTGCAACCGTTAAGGTAACGGTTTTCTCCGGTATAACTTCCACAGCAGGTGCTTTCTGCATTGCCTGTTTCTCTGCAAGATAGCTCTCCACTCCCGGAAGATAAGTTGCAAGTGTTCCGGTCTTGCCCTCTGTGATAGGATTGATGTCAACCTTTATGCCGCCAATCATTAGACCGTCCTTGTTAAAGGCATTGAACAGATCATCTTCATGCTCCCTGCCCTTATACTCCACGACCACATCCAGATCGGAGCCTTCTTTTTCTAGACCTCTGCATCTGCTTCCGGACACCACCACATCCACAAGCTCAACATCTATCTCATACTCGTCAAGCTTGGATTGCAGATATGCCCATACAGTCTGCTCTATATCGTCCTGTGTCTGTCCGTTGATCCCATTAAATAATTCCTCTGTCTTTGCCTTGAAATCAGCAACAACCTTGTCTGCTTCCGGTGCTTCTGCCCGTATACGCTCATTTAACTGCTCACGCTCCACCGCTTCTGTTTTCTCCATAAGCTCATCATAATCCACCGGAATACGCTTATCCTGTTCTGACAATCCAAAGTCCTCCAGCATGTCCTTTAACGCCGCATAAATGGAAATATCAGGATTATCATACACACCACCGTCAATCAGCTTGTAATCCGCATCAAAAACGGAATAATCATATCCCTCCGTACAGGTTTGTATACTGACAAATTTATCTTTTATGGAAAATGCCATCTGCTCCGGCTCCTTTACCTCAAAATACGGATTGTCCCACTCCGTAATCGGTACATTTTCTTCGATGTGCTTTTGGTTGGCAGTAGGCATTAACTTCTCCATCTTGCCTTGTTCATAGAGCGTATCAAACCGGCTCATATAAAGGGAAATATCATCAAGACCGCCCTGTTTTAATTGATGCTCAAAACGCTGCTTCACAAAGTCTTTCACTTCCTCCGATGACATATCCCGGTGGACTCTTACCTTGTCGATACCGATACTGTCACTCAGCGTCTGCAAATCGTCTATGAAGTGCTTACTTTCCTTTGCTTCACTGCTATGGGTAAAATCAAGGGACAGGACATTTTCGTTATTCCTTACATGGATCACATCAAATTCAATGCCATGCACACTGACACCAAAGGTTGTCCTTGCCTTGTCATCGCTGTACTGTGCATCTTTACCACGATAAGCCTGAAATGCTTCCATTGCTTCAGAAATGGTGTCAAAACGCTCCAGCCTGCTCCTTTCCAGGCTGTTCTCTGCCCATGTGCTTAAATCGGCAATGACGTAATAGGATACCTTGTCATTTTCAATGTCCATGTGCTTCTGAAGCTGTCTCGCTTCCATGATACGTTCAAGCTGTGCCCTTCCGTTTACCATGTAGGAACCGATGTTATTTTCTTTATTGAAAGGCATATTCGCCATTGCCCGCTCTGCTTCATAGAGTGCCGTAGCAGCTTCCTCATAGGTATCGTAATGCACTCCTGCAGGCGTGATGTCCTTGATCTGGTTCTGCAAATGCAAAAGCCTGAAATCCCCGTCTGCATACGGATCATCAATGGCAAAGTAATTCTGTTCAAAGTCAAGCGTACTGACCTCACGCCATTCGTTGTAATTGACGAGGAACACTTCATTTTCCCTGTCCAGTTCATCCTGTGTGTGTTCCTGTGCAATCTCCGAAAGAATCTCCGTCGTTTCATCAATGACCGAAGTCTGTTCTTGTGTATGCTCTGCCATAAGCTCCTTTGTAAACTCCGGCACTTCCCTGTAACCGAAAGAATCCACATAATGGCTTGTGTTCTCTCCGTTCTGATGAAGCACCACCACATCACTGACAGAAAGGGAATGTCCCCGAAAATCTGCGGGGCGATCTATATTAAAGCGGGTGTAAATATCTTCAAGGCTTGTATCTTCCTCTAACGGTGCGGTATAAAGCAGATCATAATTCTCCCTTGTGACCGCAATGCCCTTGCTTTCAAGATAGTCCATTCCCATAAAGTGAATATCCCTTGCTTCCTCTGTATCTTTGAGCTGATAAATGCCAAATCTGTCCTCACTGCCAAGCAAAAGCTGTGCTTCCCTGTTTGCAGGGCTTTCCTCTAACTCCTGTTTCATACTCTGGTGTTCCAGATAGGCACTCCAATCGTCCTTTTCCACGCCGAAAATGCCCTTATGCTCCTTTAATTCTTCCGAATCTTCAATGAGCGTTTCGGAACCGTCCTCATGGAGCTGATACACAGCCACATCTTCCCCAAAAAGCTCTGTTGCCTTATCCTTTGTCAAAGGCAGCATTTCATTCCAGGAATAACCATACTCGTGCATCTCGGAAAGACCTATCATGCCATCCGGAAGGGCATCAATCTCCGCCTGTGCATCTATGACAGTAAGCGCTTCATTGACAGGCTGATTTTCTATCATGTATGCAAGTTTCTCCGCCAATTCTCTTGTCTTTTCCATGTCATCGAGCTTGTAATTGTAATTCACAATCAGATTTCTCTCATCATCCGTAAAGACCGTTGCCCCATGCTCCATGCGGTTGATAAGGTTCTCTGCCTGCTGTATGGCAGACAATTCCGTTGATGCACTCACGCCTGTATCTGCATCGTATGCAAAATCAAAAAACTGCGGTGCGTGTTCATTCAGTCCGGCACTGGAACTAATCAAAGTCATTTCTGCCCCATGTTCTTTCAGATACGCATTATAATCTCCGTCCCACTCACTCTCATTAAGCAGAACCATATCATAAAGCAGCTTTTTAACTTCGTCCGGGGACATATTTGTGATTTTGGAAATCTCCCATTCGCTTCCCATCGAACCGGAGAATTTTACCACTACATCTCCGGCGGCAATCGGCTCCATAGACTTATCATAGATTGCCTTTCGTTCTTTCATATCCACAAGCTCCTCTGTGTCGGTATTGTAGCGGACATCAAGGTGGTATTCTCCAAATTCTTTTGTATTTTCGTTGGCAATCTCGGTAGTCCATGCCCCTTTACTCTCCAGATATGCTTGAATACTCAGCTTATCGTCCTCACTCATGGCTGAAAGAACGTCCATAAGTTCCTGTCTGTCCATGCCCATAACACTCACAAGACTGTATTTTGTCAGATCATCATTCTGTATCAGAAGTATACTCTCCTTATTCTGCTCCTGCTCCACTGCCCTGTCCTTCTGTAACTCTGCTAACCTGTCCTCAATGCCTGTAAGCAGCTCCGAAGCGGTCTTTCGTATGGTATCAAGGGAAGATTTCAGTTCTTTCATATCCCGGTCACTGCTCCATCCGGCGATATACCCAACGGAATAGTCCGAGGTATCAATGCCGAAGTGCTGGCACACCGTATAGGCGACACTCTCTGCTTCCACTTCCTTTGTGTTGCGGTCTTTGTCTAAGACCGCAACTATATCCTGATTCCGTTCACGGTCATGAAGCTTTGCGTGTGCCACCTCATGGATAGCGGTCTTTACGGTCTGACTCTGGCTCATGCCCTCCTGTATGGCAATCCGGTGGTCTGTGGTATGGAAATATCCCTTCGCATCCCCGTCTATATCTTCATAGGTAATGGGAACCGGGGAAACCTCCGTAAGTGCCTGCATGAAGTCCTCATAGTCCTCCACACTTCCCGAAAGTTCATTTATCCCTATATCCGGCAGTTCCTTTCCGTCCGTCTGTGACACATCAAAAACCGGAACCACACGAAAGGCGGGTATCTTAATCTCCACTTCCTCCGTAATGGGTATTCCGTTCTTGTCAAGCATGATCTCTCCTGTTACCGGATCAAGTTTCTCCTGTTCTTCCTTAATCTTGTACGGTGCCGGAGCAAGGATACGGATACCCTTTTCCCCTTTCTTAACGTGCCTGTCAAAATTCTTCTGCCAAGCCTTGAATCCGGCCACTAACGTAGCGTCAGGCTTTTGCATTGCAATCAACATGGTATTGTTAAAGCTGTAATTGTGGAATTTTGACATGGTATTCAGATAGGTCTTGTACTTCTCGCTTTCAAAAAGCTCTTTGATACCCTGCTCCAGCTTCTCCGTTATTTCCTGTACTTTCTGTTTTTCTGTTTCTGCATCTGCCATTGTATGTCCTCCTTATCATAAAAACAGGAAAAAGCAGATAGAAAACTACCTGCTCTTTCCGTAAAACTTTTATAAACTTAGCTCTTGGTCTTTGGTTTTTCCAGTCCTTTTTTTCTTCTGCCGTTCTGCTTTGCTTTAATCCTTCACATTTTCTTCTTTTGTTTCCATTCTTGAAACCTCTTTTTTTACATGACAAAAGGCAGCCAATCTTGACTGCCTTCTAACTGACACTATATCTTTAAACTCACCTAATATTACTGCTCTAATTCGTTTCCATTTCTGCAATATAATCCTTTCTCCTTCCTGCCCATATCGCTATAAATAGATTCAATAATTATTCATATCACAATGTACTTATTTCCTTTAAATTACATCTTTGCACTGGCAAACTATATTTCTTATATTTATATCCAATGTATCCAGCAAAACTATTTTCGTGTGTAGAAATTAAGAGTTGAATATTTGGAAACTCTGTTCTCATTAATTCCACAAACGAAACTATATTCAAATCATCCATACACTGAACCGGATCATCAATTAGCATTATATTTAATCCATCATTTACAAATATCTTATGTAGTGCTAACGAAAATGCAAGCAAAATACCAGATAATTGTCCTGAACTCATAGTGTATAAAATATCATGTTCCTCGTTAGGTGTTGTAAATCTGATAGAATTTAATTCTTCTTTACCATCCTTATCTCGAATTAATATGCCCTGTCCGCCTTGATACGATTGTAAAATTCTTGCACTATAAATATAAAAAGGTATCTCAATCTGCGAAATAATATTCCCTTGATATTTATCAATACTAGCTTTCCAATCTTTCATGTATTGATTAAGTTTTTTACTAATTTCACCTTCAATACATGCTTTTTTCCGCTTTAGATTCTCTATTTTTTTGCTTTTTTCTCTTTCCTGTAGAATAAATTTATATTTTAAATACTCTGCTTTCTGTAATATATCCCCTTCCTTCATTTCTGCAACATCTTCTATTGACAAAAAATATTCCTTTAGAAGACTATCAAATTGGTACTCACTCTTTTTTTGATAATATTCTTCTGGCAATACACATATTGCATTCTTTATAACATTCTGAATCTGCTGAATATCCTTTTCCATATTATTTACAGAAAACTCATCCGTTAAAGAAATCTCAAACATATTGTCTTTTAGAAATTTATCTATGTATTTGTATTTCTCTACAATATCACTTTCATCGAATTCCATAAAAGCACTAAGCAACACATTACTCTCTAAATTGGAAATTAAAACTTCAGCGTCAACCCACACATTTTGCAGAAAAACTTCACTAATAGTATCTACTATCTCCTTCATTTGCTTTCCTGCCGTTCCAAGAAGAGAATTTACATCATTGGTTGTTTTTTCAATATTATTTAATAACTGCTCTTTTTCCTTCCAATCATAACCACAATATGGACATTTCCCATCCTCAAATATACTCCCCTCTTCTGAAGTTCTCATTAACTGCTCACGAATTCTAATCAACTCGTTTATAGATTGTTGTGTCTCTTGAACATTCTTTTCAATCTGCCGATACTCTAAAACCTTTTGAACTAATTTCTCACAAACATCTGCTTTATCAACATATTTTCCCATTTGCTGATATTCAATATTTATGTAATCTAAATCTTTTATTTTTTTACTTTCCTTCTTTAGGAACAAAAGTTTCTTCTTGCTTTCAATATACTTTTCAATATCATCTTGTATATATCGCATAATAATATATGCTTTTAATTGAGTTTCCAACATAGAATTATTTAACAATGCATTATACTTACTATTTTTCAAATCATTCCGTAACTGTTCTTGATTTAATACAATCTCTTTAACACCATCTAAAATATGCAGAGTATACTCCAATGATTTTTGGGAAGAAATAATCGGTTCCTCAATATCCCATACAACATCCTTCTTAAACAATTTCCTATATTTCACTTGTGCTCCCGATTCATTTTCCAAATCAGCACATAAACTCTCCTGCAATTCTGCTATCTGTTTTTCTAAATATTTAACTAAATCACCTATTTTCCTTTTAGCCGATTTTATACTCTCAAATTTCTGCTTTTCATCATCAATCTGGAACAATGAATTAATGCTTCCCATTCTACCTGCTTCATTATTTTTGAAATAATCAAGCCTATCTTCTTGTTGAATATAATATAACAATGTATACAAAGTCTGCGAAGTCTCTCCGAAAAGTTCTGTTTGCTTCTTTTCCAATTCTTCTAATGACACTAAATTTTCATCTGAATATTCTACATCGTCAAAATTGTAAACAAGATAAGTTTTTGTTATTTCTTTCAATTTTTTGGGGTTATTATCAATAGAACTATTACACTCTTCATGTCCCTCTACTTTCTTTACTAAAACAAATGTTTTATCATTTTTACAAAACTCCGCTTTAATAATTACATCTTTTTTATAATCTTTTGCAAAAAACACCTTCTGATATTTACATTTTCCATCTAACACCTCACAGGTTGTTACTCGTTTTATATCACCCGTAATCAAAAATTCTATGGCATCAAATAAGCTTGTTTTTCCATATCCATTTGGTCCATCAAATATATTCAATCCATTTTTAAAATCCAGCGTAAAATTTTCAAATAACTTGTAATTATCTAAGAAAATTTTGTTGATAACTATTGTACTATTCATTCTTTTCCTCCAAACCAACGAAACCCCAATCTTCTAATACCTTATCCACTAACTGTTCTATGTTCCCTTGCGAATTATTCAAAGTTTCAGTAATGTAATCCAACCGTTCTAATTCGTCATCATTACATTTTTGAATATCTAACATATACTCTGATACACTCTTTATCTCCCCATTAGTATCAAAACTAATTGGAATAATCGGGATTTTAATAAGTAATTCCGAAACCAATTTATATATTTTTTCATTATCACCGTTCTTTTTAAACTTATTAAAGTTTTCAGTATCAAGAATATATGTTTGAATCAATTCGCCGGTTGATTGACCATGTTGTTTACATAATTTTTTGAACTCATCTGCCTGTGCTTCACTGTATGCAAATACATATTTCTTAAAATAAAAAGGATCATCCTCTATCTTTACCTTTAATTCATCCAATTTATCTGAGTTAATATCTCTTTTAACACAGTAGATTAACGATGTATTTTTATCCATATCTGGAACATATATATCGTTTTCTCTAAAATAATTAGCAATCTCAATTACCAAATCTTTATGGTTGTCCTGTGCAACCAATTGAGATTCCAAAATCTGTAACACTATAAATATATGACTCTCAATTTTATTATGTTGAAATATATTTAAGCTATACTTCATTTTGTCATAAACAACTTCTGTTTGAACTACATTTTCATATGCACAATCATTCATTATTTCTTTAATGACATTTATCATCCTTCCATTCCTCCATCTATATCTACAATTGCTCTTTCTAAGGGTTTCATCTTAACATTCTTGCAATGATATATGTTCTCCTCTTGAATCTTAAATTTCGTCATAAAATCGCCTGCCATCTCATATATTGAATCTGCCTCTAATCCCTCACTTATCATACAATTAACATCCATCAATATCTCATTTAAAACAGGATTAGCTACAATTTCTCCGCATACCCGCATTAGTGCTTTTTTACTTCCATCATTTCCTACCGTTGTTAACAAATTCAATTTTTTATCTTTTCCCACATAGGAGATATAATCTCTATCTTTTTCAAATGTAGAATTTATATCACGTAATCCTTTAAAAAAGGGATTTTTATATCTATCCATAACACAGTATTCAGCCCAATTCAAATTATCTATTTTCTTTAAAATATTCGGATTAATCGCATGTACTAAATCCCTAATTTTATCTTCATCCATTCTTGAAATACTTTCATAAAAAGCACTCACTTCGCACTTCTTACAGTATGCTTCTCTTTCTGCATCAGAATCCCATTCATCCATACAATAATCATGATATTCGCCACACATCATTAGTAATTTATTTTTAATATTGTATAAATAATATTCTTCACATCTTTTTACAGAATCATCGCTGTCAAGCACTTCCGTAATCAGTTCAAATCCTATTCTACGCTCAGTAATTCTGCTATACTGAATGTGTCTTTGCGTAATATGCTTGTCTATCAATCCTTGCAAACACAAAAAAATCATTTCACAAAAACCTTGATCCGTGCATTTCCATCCTTCAGCTCCAGTATTTCTCCAGTAGTTAACAATTTCTGCCTTAATCAAATCGTTAATTTCATCTAATTTACAGTATACGTCACCGCTAGGATAAGAATACAATTCTATTTTCCTTATATTTTCATCCTTTACATCATTTTGACTCATTTCTATTTGTAACTGTAAATCTGATAATATCTTGTCCAAAATCTCATCTACATTACTTACAGTAATTTTCTTATTAGCAAAATACTTTTCATTGTACTCTTTAACCAATTTATTAATGTCCGATTTTCTTCCTGGTGTATATATTTTTTCTACTTCCTCTTTTTTCATCGGACTGCTCTTATAAGAAATAATATTATCTTGCAACGCCTTTATCTGTCTACAATTCAGTACTAATCCTTTAACTTTATCATTCCATTCATCTTCGTTATAGCTAATTGACTTACACACATGCAAATATGCATATTCAATAGTTTTGTAATTAACAATCTTGTAATATAGTTTTACCAAGGCATCTTCATAATCAGTAATGTTGTGCCTATCTTTGGCTTTTACCTGATGAATAGTCTTGTATTGAACACCATCATCACCTTTATACAATATTGAAAAATCTTCCAACCATTCCAATTCTACACTATATTTCTCTATTTCATCCATTTTCCCCATAGAAATCAATTCATTTATTTTCTTTAACACCACAAACAAGGCTATTTTGCCTTGATAATTATAGCCACTCCAACTATTTGTTGCATCCCAATTGTCTTTTTCTAATTCAGTATTAATGCACATGCTACCCCTTCTTTCATCACAAAATAACATATGTTCAATTATACCAAATCTACGTGCATATATAAATCCCAATTTCGTCAATTATATACAATTTTCATTTTTTTCACTTATAATGAAGGACAGCCTCATCTGACTGCCCTTCTCTTTCCTATAAACTTTCTTCTTTAATTTTTATTTTTGCTATATTTGACTTTTCCAATGTTTTTTGCACATCTACCTTATTCTTGCCTAACCTAGCTCTCATCTCGGCAAGTTTCTTCTTGACGGATACCCGCCCTTTAGAACCGTCTGCTAACATCCGCTCCTTGTCATGCTCTGCGATACGCTCCGACATCAGAAAACTTGCAACAGTCTTTAACGGTTCCTCTGCCACCGCCTGTATATCTTCCGCCCTGTCCGGCTCGCCCTCCTGTGCCTGTGCGCTCTGCTCTCTGTTTTTGTCGTCCGGCTCATTATCGCCCATATCCAACGCATTATCGCCTTTTTCGTCCATATTCAGAAGTGCATTTAACTCTGCAAGGCGCTCTAGCTTCTCCGCCAGTTCCTGCTCCTGTGCAAAAGGTTTTGTGACTTCCACCTTTGCGGTTTCAAGCTGATGTTCCACGTTGGAAAGCTTCTGCTCCACGTCTGCCATTTTTCCGTTCATTCCCTCTAACGCATTTGATAGTCTTTGCAGATTTCCAAGCGGATCGGCTCCGATTTCCACCTCATGGCTCAGACTTCCTTTTAAGCTGATCGTAAACTTTGAGAAGAACGAGTCAAAGGACACGCTCATCTTAAATCCCTGAAATTCTCCGATTGTGACCGCCATGTTTGGCTGTTTGGCACTCCGGCACATATCAATCAACGCCGCACCCACTTCCTTTTTGTCCGTATAGGTACGGTTGCCTATCTTCATGGAAAAAGCGTCCTTATCCACAGGCTTATGCGCCGCATAGGTCTGAATGTCCGTCCGATACCCTTCAAGCCTTTCTTTTAAGGCTGTGATCTGCATCGGGTAATGCTTTGCGATATTGTCCTCCAGACGATAACGCTGGCTTGTGTGGTTCGCCTTTAAGAGCTTCAGCTTTGACACCTGTATGTCCAAGTCCATCTTCTCCTTGATGTAAGGGTTTCCGGTTGCAAGTGCCTTGACCTCTGCATAAGAAAGCGCCGCTTCGTCGATGTCCTCACAGGAACGTACCGGGGACTTGCTCGTCATGATCTGCCCGATAAACTTCTGCTTGTTCTCAATGAGCTGCCATGAATAGCTGTCGAAGGTACCTTCCGTCACATACCGGATAATCTTGACCTTATCATTCATGTTTCCCTGTCGTAAAATACGACCTTCCTGCTGTTCAATGTCAGTCGGTCATTTTTTGCGGACAGTTCAATACATGCCTGTCTGTTTCGCTCCCTGCTCCTG
>ENA-UEQP01002708-UEQP01002708.1-human-gut-metagenome-genome-assembly--contig:-NODE-2708-length-12893-cov-3.532069_pt1 | contig 12893 bp, 10 predicted proteins | sample MGYA00242951_ERZ507951 | MGnify/ENA primary metagenome ERZ507951 (study PRJEB26167, sample SAMN06115539) | human gut metagenome | host: Homo sapiens | place: China:Shanxi | collected 2015-11-18...
TTCGATGGGGAAGCTCGGTTTTGACAACGACAAATATCTATCCATGCAGTCCGAACACATCCGCGAGCGCATCTCGCTGTTCGGCGGCAAGTTGTATCTGGAATTCGGCGGCAAGCTCTTCGACGACTACCACGCCTCGCGCGTGCTGCCCGGCTTTCAGCCTGACAGCAAGATCCGTATGCTCCAGCAGCTGCGCGACGATGTGGAGATCGTGATCGCGGTCTGCGCGAACTACATTGAAAAGAACAAGCTGCGCGGCGACCTCGGCATCAGCTACGACGACGACTGCCTGCGCCTGATGGATGCCTTCCGCGCGCTCGGGCTGTACGTCGGCAGCATCGTGGTGACACAATACGCCGGTCAGAGCGCTGCGGACGCCTTCCTGAAGCGGCTCGACACGCTGGGCGTGAAGCACTACTGCCACTATCCCATTGCCGGCTATCCCTCCGACGTGGCGCACATCGTCAGCGATGAGGGCTTCGGCAAAAACGACTACATCGAGACCACCCACTCCCTTGTCGTCATGACCGCGCCCGGCCCGGGCAGCGGCAAAATGGCGACCTGTCTGAGCCAGCTCTATCACGAGCACAAGCACGGCGTCGCCGCGGGCTACGCCAAATTCGAGACCTTCCCCATCTGGAACCTGCCGCTCAAGCACCCCGTCAACCTCGCCTACGAGGCGGCGACCGCCGACCTCAACGATGTGAACATGATCGACCCGTTCCACCTCGAGGCCTACGGCAAAACGACCGTCAACTACAACCGCGACGTGGAGATCTTCCCCGTGCTGCGCGCGATGTTTGAGAAGATCCAGGGCAAGTGCCCCTATCAGTCCCCCACCGACATGGGCGTGAACATGGCGGGCAACTGCATCATCGACGACGAGGTCTGCCGCGAGGCGTCCCGTCTGGAGATCCTGCGCCGCTACTACACCGCGCAGGTCTCCTTCGTGCGCGGTGAGGCCGACGAATGTCAGCTGCGCAAGCTGGAGCTTGTGATGCAGCAAGCCGGCGTCACGCCGGATATCTGCCCCGCCGTCGCCGCCTCGCTGCAAAGGGCCGAGGAGACCGGCAAGCCCGCCGGCGCGATGGTCCTGCCCGACGGCCGCGTGGTCACCGGCAAGACGAGCTCGCTGCTGGGAGCCTCCGCCTCCCTGCTGCTCAATGCACTCAAGGCGCAGGGCGGTGTGAGCGACATGCTCGACCTTATTTCCGCACAGGTCATCGAGCCGATCTCAAAGCTCAAGATCGAAAGCCTCGGGCACCACAACCCGCGCCTGCACTCGGACGAGGTGCTTATCGCGCTGTGCATCTCGGCGCTGACGAACCCCATCGCCCAGCTCGCGCAGGAGCAGCTCGGCAGTCTGCGCGGCTGCGACGCGCACTTCTCCGTCATCATCTCGGAGGAGGACATCAAGCTCTACAAGCGGCTCGGCATCCATGTGACCTGCGAGCCGAGGTACGAGGTCAAAAAGCTGTACCATAAGTAACGCTGCGAAAAGGGGGAGCATATCCCTCTTTTCGTCACCCCAAAACCGAATCGACAAGGAGCCAATATCCATGACCATCATTGAACAGCTCGCACGCGAGCTGGACCGCCCCGTCGAGCACATTGAAAACGTCGTCAGACTGCTCGACGAGGGCAACACCATTCCGTTCATCGCCCGCTACCGCAAGGAGCTGCACGGCTCGATGGACGACACCGCCCTGCGCACGCTTGAGGAGCGTCTTGCCTATCTGCGCAATCTCACCGAACGCAAGGAGAGCGTTAAGGCGAGCATCGCCGAGCAGGAGAAGCTGACCGACGAGCTTGCCGCCGCCATCGACGCGGCGCAGACGCTCGCCGAGGTCGAGGACCTTTACCGTCCCTACAAGCCCAAGCGTCGCACCCGCGCGACCGTCGCCAAGGAAAAGGGGCTTGAGCCGCTCGCGGCGCTGCTCTTCGCGCAGGAGCGCGACTGCCCCCGACCGGAGGAAGCCGCCGCGGACTATCTCAGCGCGGAAAAGGGCGTGGAGACCGTCGCCGACGCGCTGCAGGGCGCAAACGACATTGTGGCCGAGTGGATCAGCGACGACGCCGCTATCCGCCGGTCGCTGCGCGAGCTGCTGGAAAAGCGCGGCACGCTCCGCTCCCTCGCCGCGACGGAGGAGGACAGCGTCTACCGCCTGTACTACGATTTCGAGCAGCCGCTCAGCCGTCTCCAGGGGCACCAGATCCTCGCCATCAACCGCGGCGAGAAGGAGAAAATGCTCAGCGCGACCGTCCTGCTTGACCGCGAGCTGGCGCTGCCGCTGCTGCGCCGCGCGGTCGTGAAGCCCGGCTCCGCCGCGATGGAGTTCGTTAAGGCCGCCGCCGAGGACGCTTACGACCGCCTGATCTACCCCTCGCTTGAGCGCGAGATGCGCGCGGCGCTGACGGACAAGGCCAGTGAGGGCGCGATCAAAATGTTCGCTCTCAACCTCAAGCCGCTTTTGATGCAGCCGCCGGTCAAGGGCCATGTGACGATGGGCCTCGACCCCGGCTATGCCCACGGCTGCAAGGTCGCGGTCATTGACGCGACCGGCAAGGTGCTCGACACCACGGTGGTCTACCCCACCTACGGCGAACGGCAGAAGAACGAAGCCATCACGAAGCTCGCGCAGCTCGTCAAAAAGCACGGCGTGGAGCACATCGCTATCGGCAACGGCACGGCGAGCCGCGAGACCGAGCAGATGACCGTCGAGCTCATTCACAAGGTCGGCGGAGGGCTCAGCTACATGATCGTGAGCGAGGCAGGTGCGTCGGTCTACTCCGCAAGCAAGCTCGCCGCGGAGGAATTTCCGCAGTTTGACGTCAACCTCCGCTCCGCCGTGTCCATCGCCAGAAGATTGCAGGACCCGCTGGCGGAGCTGGTGAAGATCGACCCCAAGGCCATCGGCGTGGGGCAGTATCAGCACGATATGCCGCAAAAGGAGCTGGACGCGAGCCTGAACGCCGTGGTCGAGGACTGCGTCAATGCCGTCGGCGTGGACCTCAACACCGCCTCACCCTCGCTGCTCACGCGCGTGGCGGGGCTCAACGGGACCATCGCCAAGAACATCGTCGCCTTCCGCGAGGAGAACGGCGTATTCACCACGCGCCGCCAGCTTCTGAAGGTCGCCAAGCTCGGCCCCAAGGCCTTTGAGCAGTGCGCGGGCTTCCTGCGCGTGCCGGAGAGCAAAAACGTGCTCGACAACACCGGCGTCCACCCCGAAAGCTACGAGGCTGCCAAGGGACTGCTCGAGCTGCTGGGCGCAACGCCGAAGGACGCGCGCGACCTCCCCGCAAGGCTCAATGCCTACGGCGCGGAAAAGGCCGCCGTGGCGCTCGGCGTCGGCGTGCCGACGCTGCGCGATATTGCAAAAGAGCTTTCAAAGCCCGGGCGCGACCCGCGCGACGAACTGCCCGCGCCCATCCTGCGCACGGATGTGCTGGACATCAAGGACTTAAAGCCCGGCATGGTGCTCACCGGCACGGTGCGCAACGTCATCGACTTCGGCGTGTTCGTGGATATCGGCGTGCATCAGGACGGTCTGGTCCACATTTCGCAGGTGTGCAACAAGTTCATCAAGCACCCGAGCGAGGCCGTTGCCGTCGGTGACGTGGTGAAGGTCGTGGTGCTCGATGTGGACGAAAAGAAGCACCGCATTTCCCTCTCCATGAAGCAGGTCCCCGAAGAATAAAGGAAGCGCGCGGTACGGCCGCGCGCTTCCTTTATTCCTGCTCCAGCTCGTCCTTTCCGATCGCCATGTCCTTCCACTGCTCGGGCAGGGCGTGGGAGATGAGCGGAAAGACATTCTCCGTGTCCGCCGTCGGCTGGATGTTGTAAGTGCCGTACTTGTTCACCAGGTCGGCGCAGCTCTCCGGCTGACCGAACACCGGGTCGGCAAACGGCGCATCGGGAAAGGGATCGTGCCTGCGCTCCTTCTTTTCCTTGCTCATAAAAAAATCACCTCCGGGCTATCTTGCCCGCAGGTGATCCCTTTTATGCTTTATCCGTGCAGCGTCGGCGGGTACACGCCTGCGTCATGCAGCGCCTTGAGCGCCGCGGCGACCGCGTCCTTATCCTCGTGATAGGTCATGCCGAACCATTTCGCGTCGGAGTGCAGCACGCTGACGCGCAGCTCGCCCTTTTCGATCAGCTCGCCGACCATGCTCGGCAGCAGGCATTCCTTCTTGAGCTCGCCCGCCGGGAGCGCGTGGAGAAAGGCGTTGAAATACTCCTCCAGCTTCGTGAAGATCCACGGCGTGAAGCCCCAGAAATTCATAGACACCGGCGTATCGGGCGCGTAAACATCGCCCTCCGGGTTTTTGTCCACGTCGCGGATGGTGCCGTCTGGAAATACCGTGAGCTTGAAGGTCTCCACAACCCGGTCGAGTGTTCCGTCCGTCACATGGCATACGCCGCGCGTCACGCTGCCGTGTTCGCTGACGGTTTTATCCAGGCGGTAGCCGACCATGGTCGCCTCGCCCTCGGCCTTGAGCCTCCCAAGCTCCTCGTAGATCACACGGAAGGCGTCCACACCGTAGTAATCGTCGGCGTTGATGACGATAAACGGCTCGCCGACGCAGCTCCGCGCACAGAGCACGGCGTGCCCCGTGCCGAAGGGCTTGGTGCGCTCCGTCGGAATGGAATAGAATGCCGGCACGCTGGAAAAGTCCTGATAGGCATAGCAGACCTCGACCGGCGAGCCGTCCGCCGCCGTCATGCCGGCGACGCGCCTGCCGCAGAGCGTCTCCACCAGCTCGCGCATCTCGGGCTTGATGATGAACACCACCTTGGTAAAGCCCGCGCGGATCGCGTCGTAGATGGAGTATTCCATCAAAATTTCACCGTCGGGACCGATGCCGTCCACCTGCTTGCTGCCGCCGTAGCGCGAGCCCATGCCCGCCGCCATAATGACCAATGCCGCCTTCATCGCCGTTCCTCCTCGTGCGTTGAGATTTTCTTTATCATAGCCCATTTGTTCTCGGTTTTCAACTTCTTTTCCGTCGAAGCCTTGTTTTTTGGCGGCAAACTGCTATACTGTTTGCGTGAATAAATCTTTTTGAGGTACAGAGCGATGGAAACCTTTCTTCACGCCGTTGCATCCGTCACCATTATCCTGCTGCTGACGGCGACCGGCTACTTCTGCGCGGTCAAGGGCTGGATGACCGTGCAGGTCAAGACCTTCATCAGCCGCTATCTGATGACCGTCGGCATTCCCGTCATGCTGATCTACGGGATGCAGAACAATCTCACGCGCGCGGACGTGCTCGCCGCGCCGCGCCTGCTGCTCATCCCGCTGCTCGTCATCCCGAGCTGCGTTGTGATGAGCCTGCTGGCGGGCCGCCTGATGAGGCTGCCGCACCGCCAGCTCGGCGTTTTTGTGATGATGTCCGCCATGGGCAACACCATCTTTATCGGCCTTGCCATGTGCATAGAGCTGTTCGGCGACATTGCAACGCCGTATGTCATGCTCTTCTATCTTGTCAGCAGCTGCTTTACGCAGCTCATCGGCATCCCGCTGGTACGCTGGTCGGGCGAAGCGGGCGGCTTTTCCATGCAGATGGTGTGGAAATTCCTGCGCGCGCCGACGGTCGTTTCTGTCTTTCTCAGTCTCCTTCTGGTCGGACTGGACATTCATCTCCCGAGCCTTGTGATGAGCTACGCGAAATACATCAACAACACCGTCACACCGCTGGCGCTGCTGCTGACGGGCTGCATCATCCACGAGATCGGGCTGCGCAGCCTGCGCCTGACACCCACGCTCGGCGTGATGATGGTCTTCCGCTTTGTCATCTCACCGGCGCTGGGCGCTGCCCTCTGCGCGCTGCTCGGCATCGGCGGTCTGGTGCGCAGCGTATATGTCGTGGAGTTGGCCATGCCGGTCGTGACGCAGACGGTCGTCGCCGCGGCGGAATACGGCGCGGACGAGCAGCTGGCCGCGCAGGGCGCGGCGATCTCCACCCTTGCCTGCTTCGTGGTGACGCCGGTGCTGATGCTGCTGCTTTGAGTCCTGCACATAGCAAGAAAATGAGAGCCGGAAACCGCAGCTTCGCGGTTTTCGGCTCCCTCTTTTTTCAATTCTCCGCCTTCTCCGTCGATTTTTCCGACGCGCGCACGGGCAGCGCGATGAGCTCCGCCATCACCAGAATGGCAGCAAAGCCGAGAAGATCCTGCCACGCGAAGCTCGTGTGCAGCCAAAGCGCCGCGCACAGCGCTGCGCTGACCGGCTCGGTGCAGGCGAGCAGGCTTGCGCGCACGCCGCCGACGTCGCTCACGCCCTGCAGATAAAGCGTGAATGCAAGCGCCGTGCCGACAACGGAGATCTCCAGCGTGCCGAGTGCCACCGCGGCGTTGAGCGCGACCGGGATCCGCCACGCCTGTGTGAGCACGAGCAGCACCACGCCGGCCAGAAACATCCGCACCACGGTCAGCCATCCGCTGTCCACGCCCTGACAGGTGAAGAGATACTGTCCCACCGTGCCGGACGCGCCCCAGCACACGCCGCCGAGTGCCGCGCACAAAAAGCCGCGCAGTGTCCTCTTTTTTTCATCCATACACGCCCTCCCGCGATCATTTTTGCCCATTGTAGCAGACCGTGCGCCGCTTTTCAAGCGCCGTGCGCGTCTTTGCACATATTCGCTCCCCGCGGTGCATAGATTGAAGCAACTCGAATAGGGAGTGTTTCATTCATGAAGGGTATTATTGAAGAGCGGGCCTGCGATCTGGCAGTTTACATCATAGAAAACCGCACCACGGTGCGCGCCGCAGCCAAGAAGTTCGGTGTCAGTAAATCGACCGTCCACAAGGACATTCAGGACCGGCTTCCGCAGATCAACCACAGCCTCTACCTTCAGGTCAAGGAGATCCTTGAGATCAACAAAGCCCAGCGGCACATCCGCGGCGGCATCGCCACGAGAAAAAAATATAAGGGAGCTTGAAACTTTTTCCTCTGAATTTCGTCAAATAAAAGCAGAAACCGATCAAACACCGCACGGCCGGCCGGCCTTTTTCCTCCGCCGGCCGCGCAAGCTCTTTTTCCCTCTTGTAGTTTGTTGACATAATGAGTATAATGGCAGTATTCCCCTGTTTTCGACAATAACGGAAAGGACCGTATCCCGCCATGCAGAAAAAAAATCCCGCGAAGCGCCGCCCCGAGCGCCTTGCGGTCACACTGTTATCCCTGCTCTTTTTATCGACCGCCGTGTTTGCGACGGTCAAATATGTCTTTCGTGCGCCCGAACTTGACACGGACAAGCCCGTTGTAACGCCGGACGGCACGGCAAGCACGGACGTCGACCGGACCGACACGGACGAGCTCGACGCTCCGGGCCGCACACGCCGCGAATACTGCTACAACATTCTCGTCTCCGGGCTTGACGACGACAACGGCGGCAGCGACACGAACATCCTCGTCCGCTTCGACGTGCCGAACAAGCGCATCGACCTTGTGAGTCTCCCGCGCGATACGCTGCTGCACAATGAATACCGCAACAACAAGCTCAACTTCGCCTACGCCAAGGGCGGCACGGAGCTGCTGATGGAGCAGATCGAAAACCTGCTCGGCATACCGGTTGATTTCTATGTTACGGTCAATCTCAAGGGCTTCATCGCGCTGGTCGATCAGATCGACGGCGTGGACTTTGACATCCCCATCAACATGGATTACGACGACCCCTATCAGGACCTGCACATTCACTTCACCAAAGGCCCGCGTCATCTCAACGGGCAAGAGGCGATGGAGGTCGTCCGCTTCCGCCACAACAACGACGGCACCGGCTACGGCACGGAGGACATCGGCCGCATCGGCACCCAGCAGGCCTTCCTCAAGGCGGTCGCCAAGCAGCTGCTGCAGATCGGCAACGTCAAGAACATCCCCGCGCTGGTGGATATTTTCTACACCTACGTCAAGACCGACCTCACGACCGGCAACCTCGTCTGGCTCGGCAACGAGGCGCTGAACATCGGCACCGAAAACATCCACTTTGCCACCCTCCCCGGCGACGGCTCCGGTTATTACAACAAGCAGTCGGTCTATGTGCTCGACGCGCAGGCGACCTGCGACCTGGTCAACGAGGCCCTCAATCCCTACAATGAGGCGCTCACGCTGGAGGATATGGATATCCTCGTCCCCTGACGAGATAAGGAGTAAGCACCATGAAAAAGCGGCTTTTGCTTTTCCTCTGCATCTTTACCCTGCTGCTCTCCACCGCCGCGCAGGCGGAGGACGTGACAGCGGACGTCCCCGCGCCCGCTCCTTCGGCGGAGAAGGCGGACACGCTCTCCCCCTTTGCGCGCACGCGAAGCTACGACGGGCGCTTCGCGGATGTGGACGCCTCGGCGTGGTATCACGACGCCGTCGCTGCGCTGTACGAATACGGTCTGACCGATGGCGTGAGCGGCAGCGCTTACGCGCCAGAGGGGAGCGTCACCATTGCCGAGCTGGTGACCTTTGCCGCGCGGCTGCACGCGCTTGAGCGCGGCGCAGCGATCCCCGCGGCGGCAGCCGGCGAGGCTTGGTACCAGCCCTATGTGCGCTATCTCAAGGCTGAGAAATGCCTCGGCGACGAGCTTGACGGCCACTATCCGGAGGCCGCGACACGCGCGCAGACGGCAGGCGTGCTGGCCTCCGCGCTCAGCGCGGAGTGCTACGACGAGCGCAACGCCGAGGCCGTGACCGTCGGCTATGCCTCGCACCGCCGCATCACCGATGTGGACGATTACACGCCCTATCAGAGCGATATTCTCCGGCTCTACAAATGGGGCATCGTGGGCGGCGTGGACGAGGACGGCTCCTTCCATCCGAATGATACGCTCAAGCGCAGCGAGCTCGCGGCACTGGTCGTGCGCATGGTCGAGCCGTCCGCGCGCCTGACGCTCTCGTGGCAAAGTCTTTCCTATCGCTCCGCCGCCAGCACGACCTGGGGCGACCTGATTGCGGCGCCTGCCGAGGTCTCCAACGCGCCGGCAGCCGACGACGCCAACGCCATCGACGCGCTGATCCGAAAGATGCTCCACGACGGCGCCGACAGCATCACTCTGCAATACGACCGTACGCTGACCAACGAGGAGGTCGCAAAGCTCACCCGCGCTTTTACAGTCGGCGTCAAGCGCCATTGCGAGCAGATGTACAACTCCACCTCCTGCCGCAGCTATTCCTCCGGCAAGGTGCTGCTGACCTTCTCCTCCACAGCCTGCGACAGCGCGCAGCTCAAAAAATACCGTGAGGAGACGCTCGCCCGCGCGATCCTCGTCCACGACGCGCTGTGGGAGAGCGGCTATCTGACGGGCGACATGACGCAGTATGAGCTGGCGCGGGCCTACTATGTCTGGCTTTGCAACAACTGTGTCTACGATGAGGGGACCGTCTCCAGCAGCTCCCTGAGTCATCTGGCGTACAGCGCGCTGGTGGACGGCGTGGCCGTCTGCGACGGCTACACGGGAGCATACGACCTCCTGCTGCGGCTCGAGGGCATCGAGTGTACCGCGCTTATGAACGCCGACCACATCTGGACCGTCGCGAAGCTCGACGGCACAACCTACCACATTGACACGACCTGGGGCGATCAGGGCACGCGCGTGGATATGAGCTTCTTCGGCATGACCGAGGCACAATCCCGTGCCAAGCACGCATGGTAAAAGTCGACCGATAAAAAAGCAGCGGCTGCGATGCAGCCGCTGCTTTTTTGCTGTGTTGATGGGTTCTCAGCGCTGGCCCTTGTCGTAGGGGATGCCCTCCGCCTTGGGGGCACGGGAACGCTTGGAGGTGAACGCCAGCACGATGAGGGAGATGATATAAGGCATCATGTTGTACACCGGACTGGGAATGTTCATCGCCGTGAGGAAGCCAAAGCCCATGTAGACATTCGAGAGCGCGCGGAACAGACCGAAGAGGAGCGCCGCGAGCGCGATGCGCTGGGGCTTCCATTGACCGAAGATCATGACCGCGAGGGATAGGAAGCCGAAGCCTGCCACGCCGTACTCAAAGCGCCATTCGGAAACGCCGGCGGTGATGAACACGATGCCGCCGATGCCGCCAAGGAAGCCGGAGATCAGCACGCCCGCCCAGCGCATCTTGTAGACGTTGATGCCCACGCTGTCCGCCGCCTGCGGATGCTCGCCGCACGCCATCAGGCGCAAGCCGAAGCGGGTCTTATAGAGCAGGACATAGGACGCGGCGAGCAGCAGCGCGGTCACGAGCATGAACCAGCTGAACTCGAACGAGCCGAGATTGACGGTGAACGCCTTCTTCGCACCGGCATACTGCACGATGGAGGAAACGTCATCGGGATTCGCAGCGGTGTTGATGGCCTTGACGATGACCGTCGCACCCGCGGTGCCGAGCAGGTTCAGCGCGGTGCCGACAAGCGTCTGGTCCGCCTTGAAGTTGATGCAGGCCACGGCCAGCAGGCAGGAATAAATCATGCCGACCAACGCCGAAATAGCCAGAACGCCGAGGATCATCACGATGGCGGGCACATTGGGCGAAATGTAGCGCATCGCCAGCGCGCCGCCGAGGGCGCCCATGATCATGATGCCCTCAAGGCCGAGGTTGATGACGCCGGAGTGCTCCGCGAAGCAGCCGCCGAGGGCGACCAGGATCAGCACGGAAGCGAAAATCAGGGTGTATTGCAGCAGCAATACCATTACTGATCGCCTCCTTTCCCGGCTTCGGCCCGGGCCTGCGCTTCGGCTGCCCTGGCCTTCAATGCCGCCTTCTCCTCACGCTTGGCCGCGTAGGAATTCATCGCGTGCTTCATGAACAGCACGAAGCCGCAGAGATAGATGATGAGCGCCGAGATCAGATCGGAGATCTGCGCGCAGTACATGGACTTATCCACATACGCGCCGCCCGCCGTGATGTGCTGGATAAAGAACGAGGCGAGCACGGTGCCGATGGGGTGCAATCCGCCGAGGAAGGCCGCGGCGATGCCGTTGAAGCCCATCGCAGGGACGGAGGAGGTGGAGCACTGCCACTGCTCATATCCGGTGAGGTAGAGCATTGCCGCGCCCATGCCGGCGAGCGCGCCGGAGATCATGAGGCTGAGGATGATGTTGCGCTTTTCGGCCATGCCGCAGTATTTGGCGGCATTCTTGTTGTAGCCGGTGGCCTTGAGCTCATAGCCGAACTTCGTCTTTTCCAGCACGACCCACACGAGGATCGCCATCAGCACGGACAGCGGGATCGCGAGACCGACGTACTGGTTGTTGTTGAACAGCGCGCCGAGCCCCAGCGAGGGCAGCACGGCAGATTCGTTGATGTGTGCGAGCACCTTGGTGTAGGGGCTGGCGTCCTCCTTCACCGTGGTGAGAAGCATATTGGTCAGATACAGCACGATCCAGTTGAGCATGATGCCGGAAATGACCTCGTTGACGTTGCAGTAGGACTTGAGCAGGCCGGAAATGCTGCCGAGGATCGCGCCGCCGCAAATGGCGAGCAGCATACACGGAAGCCAACTCCAGCCGAGGCCGAGCGCCGCGTACAGGCTCAGCGCCACGCCGGCGCAGTACTGTCCGGCTGCACCGATGTTAAAGAGGCCCACCTTGTAGGCAAACAGGATCGCCAGCGCGCACATCAGCAGCGGCGCGGTCTTGACGAGCGTATTGCCGAAATATTTCAGCTGCGAGGCGGGGCGGTTGTAGGTCATAAAGTTCTTGATGACCGTAAGAATGGCCTCGCCCGCACCCGCGGGATTGATGAGCAGCAGCACGAGGTAGCCGAGGAACAGTCCCAGCACGATGCACAGGAGGGAGGCCAGCAGCGACTGGAAGCCGCCGCTTTTGAAAATATTCTTTTTCATGCCTTCACCTCATCTCTCTTCGCGCCTGCCATGTAGAGGCCCAGCTCCTCCTGCGTGGTCTTTTTCGGGTCGAGCTCACCGACGATCTCGCCCTCATACATCACGAGGATGCGGTCGGGCACGTCCATGACCTCGTCCAGCTCCAGACTCACGAGCAGGACCGCCTTGCCCTCGTCGCGCTGCGCGACGAGCTGGCGGTGGATGTATTCGATGGCGCCGACGTCCAGACCGCGGGTCGGCTGCACGGCGACGAGCAGCTCGGGATCCTTGTCGATCTCGCGGGCGACGATGGCCTTCTGCTGGTTGCCGCCGGACATGCTGCGGGCAATGGTAACGGGACCCTGTCCGCTGCGGACGTCGTACTGCTCGATGAGCTTTTCCGCGTACTTGCGGATGTTATCCCGGCGCAGGAAGCCCGCCTTGTCGGTGAACTCCGGCTCGAAATAGCGCTCCAGCACCAGATTGTCCTCCAGGGAGTAATCCAGCACCAGACCGTGCTTGTGGCGATCCTCAGGGATGTGGGACATGCCCATGATGTTCCGCTTGCGGATGGGCATTTTGGTGATGTCCTGCCCGTTGAGGGTGATCTTGCCGGACACCACCGGCTCAAGACCGGTCAGGCCGTAGACAAACTCCGTCTGGCCGTTGCCGTCGATACCGGCGAGGCAGACGATCTCGCCCCGGCGCACCTGCAGGCTCACGTCCTTGACGGCGTTGTTCTTGTGCATCTTGCTGGCCACGGTCATGTGGGACACGTCCAGCACCACCTCGCCGGGCTGGGCGGGCTTCTTCTCCACGTGGAAGCTGACGTCGCGCCCCACCATCATGGAGGAAAGCTGCTCCATGGTGGTGTTCTTCGTCTCCACGGTGCCGATGTACTTGCCCTTGCGCAGGACGGTGCAGCGGTCGGCCACGGCCATGATCTCGTTGAGCTTGTGGGAGATGAACAGGATGCTCTTGCCCTCGGCGGCCAGATTCTTCATGATCTGCATCAGCTCGTCGATCTCCTGGGGCGTCAGCACGGCGGTGGGCTCGTCGAAGATCAGGATCTCGTTGTCGCGGTAGAGCATCTTCAGGATCTCGGTGCG
>ENA-UEQP01002709-UEQP01002709.1-human-gut-metagenome-genome-assembly--contig:-NODE-2709-length-12889-cov-3.811505_pt1 | contig 12889 bp, 8 predicted proteins | sample MGYA00242951_ERZ507951 | MGnify/ENA primary metagenome ERZ507951 (study PRJEB26167, sample SAMN06115539) | human gut metagenome | host: Homo sapiens | place: China:Shanxi | collected 2015-11-18...
CGTGAGCCAGAGCGTTATCGCCGATACGATAGCGGCCGCTGCCCGCTGCGGTGCCGCCGCCCCGGCGGTGCCGGTGAAGGACACCATCAAGCAGGCGAAGGGCGGAAACGGCAAGACTGTGCCGGAAGGCTGCATGGTGGAGAACACCCCCGACCGCAGCACCCTTTATGCGGTGCAGACGCCCCAGTGCTTTGACCGGGCCGCCTATCTGGCGGCGCTGGATGAACTGGACGAGGCCAGCGCCCGCCTCGTCACCGACGACTGCAGCCTGTTTGAGCTGACGGGCCGTCCGGTGGAGCTGGTACAGGGCGACTACGCAAACATCAAGATCACCACCCGGGAGGATCTGCCTCGGGCCGAGAACGGAGGAAAGAAAATGCGCATTGGTCATGGTTACGACGTCCACCGTCTGGTGGAGGGCCGCAAGCTCATCCTGGGCGGCGTGGAAGTGCCGTATGAAAAGGGTCTGCTGGGCCACTCGGACGCCGACGTGCTGGCCCACGCGGTCATGGACGCCGTGCTGGGCGCAGCGGCGCTGGGCGACATCGGCCAGCACTTCCCCGATACGGCGGAAGAGTACGCCGGGGCCGACAGCCTCATGCTGGCCCGCCGTGTGGCAGAGATCATGACCGGGCACGGCTGGCGCATCGAGAACATCGATGCCACCATCCTCTGCCAGCGCCCGAAGCTGGCCCCCCACATCCCGGCCATGCGGGCAAAGCTGGCCGAGGCTTTCGGGATGCCGGTGGACGCCGTGAGCGTCAAAGCCACCACCGAGGAGCATCTGGGCTTTACCGGCGAGGGCCTGGGCATCGCGGCCCATGCCGTCGCCCTCATCGAAGCAGTGTGAACGGGAGAATGTGACCCATGACTCTGAACTCTATCGTAGCAAACTTCCAGACCTTCAAGCTGGTAGACCTGCTGGACATCCTCATCATCGCGTTCCTCATCTACCAGCTGCTGGGATTCGTCAACCGCACCCGCGCCGGCCAGCTGGCCAAGGGCGCGCTCATCGTGATGGCGGTCTATCTGGTGGCCAACATCCTGAATATGCGCACCGTCACCTGGCTGCTCAACTCGCTGCTGCAAGTCGGTCTGCTGACGCTGGTGGTGCTGTTCCAGCCCGAGATACGGCGTGCGCTGGAGCGGATGGGCCAGACCGACCAGTGGGCCTATCGCTTCTTCAATAAAAACCGCTACAACGACACCAGCCTCAAGGGCGCATGGCGCAGCGCCATCATCGCCATCTGCGACGCGGCAGAGCGCTTTTCGGAGACCAAGACCGGCGCGCTCATCGTGCTGGAACGGAACACCAACCTTTCTGAGATCGTCCGCACCGGCACGCCTGTGAACAGCGCAGTCAACCTCGAGGTGCTGGGTACCATCTTCTACGAGGGTACCCCCCTCCACGACGGCGCAGCCATCATCGAGAATGGCCGCATCAAGGCGGCAGGCTGTGTGCTGCCCCTTTCCAACAACCTGGACCTGGGCAAAGACATGGGTACCCGCCACCGCGCCTGCCTCGGCATCGCCGAGAACTCCGACGCCATCGCCATCGTGGTCAGCGAGGAGACGGGCATCATCTCGATGGCGAAAAACGGTGTGCTCATGCGCCACTTTGACCGTCAGACCCTTTACACCCGGCTGGTGGATGAGATGATACCCAAGGAGACCGCCAGCGAGAAGAGCGCTGCCGAGGGCTGGAAGGCCCGGGGCAAGCGCCTGCTGAACTGGGTGAACAACAAGGAGGAGGATGAGCAGCAATGAGCACTGAGCAGAACAACGGCAAGCCTGCCGTACCCCCCAAGCGCAATCTGCTGAACGACCGCCGCATCCGGCTCCTGCTTTCTTTGCTGGGTGCAGTCATCGCGTGGATGGCTGTCACCATCGTCGTGCAGCCCGGCACCACCACCACCATCTATAATGTTCCGGTGGACTTCAGCTATGATTCGGCTGCCTACACTTCCCGGGGCCTGAGCATCGTTAATGCAGAGGAAAAAACGGTCAACCTGAAACTTTCCGGCGACGGCTACACCATCGGCAGCCTGTCGGCCAACGACTTTGTCGTCTACCCCGACTGGTCCAGCGTCCGCGACAGCGGCGAAAAGAGCCTGCGCCTTCAGGTGCGGAGCCAGAGCACCCTGCTCACCGGTGTGTCCGTCTCCATCGACGGCGACAACACCGTGGACGTGGTGTTCGATGTGGTGGAAGAAAAGACCCTGCCCATCCAGGTGACGACGAATTACCTGAAGATAGCAGACGGCTATATCCTCTACGGCACCGACATCTCGAAGGAGACGGTGACTCTCTCCGGACCCAGCACCGAGCTGAGTAAGGTAGAGACCTGCACCGCCGAGGTGACCTACAGCGGCGAGCTGACCAGTCCCGTCACTCTGGACACCGGCCTGCGTTTTTACACCCGCAGCGGCGGAGAGGTGAAATTTGAGTATACTACTCTGGAAACGGACAGCGTCGAGGTCACGCTGCAGGTGTATAAGCTGGCCACCCTGCCGGTGGAAGTCAGCTTTATCAACGCGCCCCGCGACTTTGACCCCTCGGTGCTGGTCTACTCCCTGAGCAAGAAGACCCTCAATGTGGCCGGCCCGGAGTCCCAGATCGACCGTCTGTCCACCCTGTCGGTGGGTACCATCGACCTTTCCACCTTTGCACTGGATAAGGTGTACGAAATGCCCATCGAACTGCCCAGCGGCATCCGCCTGCTGGACAACATCTCCAGCATCACGGTCAGCTTCGACAGCTCCCGTCTGGAAACCAAGACCATGAACCTGCCCGCCAGCTGTGTGCGGGTCATCAACCTGCCCTCCACCTACACCCTGACCGTGGAGACGGAGCGGCTGATGAACGTCACTCTCTGCGGCCCGGCCGGTTCGCTGGAAGCACTGAATCCGGAACAGGTGGTCATTGAGATCGACGCCGACGACTTCTATGTCGCCATCGGCCAGCAGAACATCGCCTGCCGCCTCTATGTGCCGGCCAACGACAAAATTTTTGCGCTGGGCAGCTATGTGGTGCAGTGCAAGATAGAAAGTAACTGAGTATATGATCCTGATCCATGATATTCGCCTGCCCCTCTCTGCCGGGGAGCCGCAGGCCTACGAAAAAGCCCTCCGCCTCGCCCGCATCCCCCGGGGAAAGGTGAGCCATCTGGGCATCGCCCGGCTCTCGGTGGACGCCCGCCACGGCCAGCCCAAGCTGGTGTACACCGTGGCCGTGACCCTGAAAGAGGAGGGGGAAGAGGCCGCCTGTGCGGGTGCTTCCCGCAGCGTTACCGTCCGGGGCAAGACCGATCTCTCGGTGCAGAACGGCACTCTGCCGCTGACGCACCGGCCTGTGGTCTGCGGCCTCGGCCCGGCGGGCCTCTTTGCGGCGCTGCTGCTGGCCCGTCAGGGCTACCGGCCCATCGTGCTGGAACGCGGCCCTGCGCTGGACGAGCGCGTCAAGGCCGTGGAGCATTTCTCCGCCACCGGTGAGCTGGACGAGAACGCCAACATCCAGTTCGGCGAGGGCGGCGCCGGCACCTTCTCGGACGGCAAGCTCACCACCCGCATCGGCGATGAGCTCTGCGGCTTCGTGACCGAAGTGTTCCTCGAGCACGGCGCGCCCAAGGAGATCGCCTGGCAGCAGAAGCCTCATGTCGGCACCGACCTGCTGCGGGGCGTCATCATTTCGATCCGAAAAGAGATCGAGTCGCTGGGCGGCGAGGTCCACTTCAACACAGCTCTCACCGGCTTCGAGCGGCGGGATGGCCAGCTCGTCGGCATCCAGACCACGGACGGTGCGTTCCCCTGTGAGGCGCTGGTGTTCGCGGTGGGCCACTCGGCCCGCGACACCTTCGGGATGCTGATGGACAGCGGCCTCGTGCTGGAGTGCAAGCCCTTCAGCGTCGGCTTCCGGGCAGAGCATCTCCAATCGGAGATCGAAAAGAGCCTCTACCACGAGGCGGCGGGCCATCCGGCCCTGCCGCGCGGCGAATATCAGCTTTCGCAGCACGTTGAAAAACGGTGTGTTTATACGTTCTGTATGTGTCCGGGCGGCCAGGTGGTGGCTTCGGCCAGCGAAAAGGGCCGCGTCGTGACCAACGGCATGAGCTATCACGCCCGCAGCGGCAGGAATGCCAACGCGGCCGTGGTGGTCAGCGTGGGTGGTGAAGACTTCGGCAACGACCCCCGGAAGGCCATCGCCTTCCAGCGGGAGCTGGAAGCCCGGGCCTATGCGGCAGGCCGTCCCGGCGGAGAGTATGCTGCCCCGGCGGAGAACATCCAGAGCTTTTTGGAGGGCAGGGGCCGGCTGAACATTGGCCGCGTCCAGCCCACCTATGACCGGGGCGTCGTCGCTGCGGACCTCGGCGCGCTGCTGCCGACCGAACTGGCCGACACTCTGCGGGCCGGTCTGCGGGCTTACGAGCGGAAAATTGCGGGTTACACCGCCCCCGAGGCCATTCTGACCGGCCTCGAGACCCGTACCAGCAGCCCGGTGCGGCTGCAACGGGAAGAAAATTTTGAATGCGCCCAGCTGGCAGGATTGTATCCCTGCGGCGAGGGTGCCGGATATGCGGGCGGCATCATGAGTGCCGCCGTCGATGGCCTGCGGGTGGCCCGCGCCATCATCAGCCGGTACAGCCCGGCAGAAGGGTGAGAAGTTGAATGACTGATCGTGAAGACGATTTTGACCGCACGGCGAAGGACAGCGAAGGCCGTAAGGTGCAGCAGGAGCTGGAACGCCAGCTCCGTGAGCTGGGCGACACCATGTCCGACTCCTTCCGACACGGCTTTGAGGGCCGGGGCGAGGAGATCGGCGACCGTGTGTGGGATGTGGGCCGCGCCGCGGTGAACGCCGCCGGTTATGGCATCTCGGAGGCAGGCCGGGCCTTTCAGGCCGGAAAACAGGAGTACCAGAAGCGGGCCGAGGAGGCCAGAAGCAGCGCCGGCGCCGGCGGGATGCCGGGCTGGGCGCGCAATTTCTTTGCGAAGAAGCCGGAACCGACGGCCATCGAGAATATCCGCACCAGCGCGAAAAAGCGCCACAGCGCAGGCGTCGCCATGCTGGCGACCGGCATCACCTTCGCCGTCCTCTTCGGCATCACGGCCATCGCCTGCTTCGGCACGGCGGGGGCGTTCACGTCCGGCGGCGTGATAGTGGCGGCTGATATGACGTTCCTCAGCGCTATCGGCGATCTTGCACTGGGTGCTATCGCGGCGACGGGGTGGTGCTCTGCCGCTGTGACCGCTGTGTTCGGCTGGCTGACCGCAGCGGGCGCGTCCCGGATGAAGGCCGCCAAGACTCTGGAGCTCTACGCCGATACCGCCGAGGGCTTCGACTGGCACAAGGGCCTGTCCCTCTCCATGCTGGCCGACCTGACGCATAAAAAGAAGACCAAGGCTCTCAAGCCGCTGCGGAAATTCATCCACAGGGGCTGGCTCAGTGCCTGGCTGGACGAGAAAAACGACAGGCTCTACCTGACGGCAGAGGACTACCGCGCCGCACAGGAAAATCAGCCCCAGCCCGAACCGGAAAAAGCGCCGGAACAGGCCGGAGAAGTCCCCCTGAACCTCGAGACGACCCGCCGCTTTGCGCAGGTGCTCGAGAAGGAGCAGGAGCTCATGGAGGATGAGCGGGCTGTGGAGGAGCTGCAGCATATGCAGAAGACCACCGAGTCCATCTGTGCCTGGCTGGAAGCCCACCCCGAGAGCCTGCCCAAGGCCCGCCGCTTTGCGGAATACTATATTCCCACCACCCTCAAGCTCCTGCACACCTACAACGACGTGCAGAGCCAGCAGGGCGAGAACGCGGAGGCCATCCGCCGGGATATTGCGGGCATCCTGCACACCCTGAATCAGGCGTATGATAACCTCTACGATAAGCTTTTGTCGGACGTGGCGCTGGACGTTTCCAGCGAGATCGCTGCGCTGCAGGGGATGCTGGCGAACGATGGTCTGGCCGGGGAGGGATTGCGATGACCTACCGGGCCTGGAACACCAAGACTGTTGACCGCGCCGCCCTGAAAGAGCTGACAGCGGCCATCGCCCAGCAGAACACCGAAGAGCTGGAATACCAGAACATGGACGAAGAGTGGAGCGAGGAAAAGTACCGCTCTGTCCTCGCGGCCCAGCAGAAAGAAGCCGGCCTGCTGGCCGGCATCCTCGCTGCCCGGGGCATCACCGACCCCGCCGAGGCGCTGACCCTTCTGGCGGGCGAAGAAGAGCTGAGCGACCCCATGCTCCTGACCGACATGGATAAAGCCTGTGAGCGCATCCTGCGGGCCATCGACGAAGGGGAGACCATCGTCGTCTTCGGCGACTACGACGTGGACGGTGTGACCGCCACGGCCCTGCTCTATCAGCACCTGAAAGGGATGGGGGCCGCCGTCAAGTGTATGCTGCCCAGCCGGGAGGGCGACGGCTACGGCCTCTCGAAGAACGCGATCCAGTCGATTTACGATAAGGGCTGCCGCCTCATCGTCACGGTGGACAACGGCATCTCTGCCGTAGAGGAAGCCGCATTCGCGGCCAGCCTCGGCATCGACCTCATCATCACAGACCACCATCTGCCCCACGACACCCTGCCCCAGGCAGTGGCCATCGTGGACCCCCGCCGTGCCGACGACCACAGCCCCTTCAAGGGCCTGTGCGGCGCGGGCGTGGCCTTCAAGCTCTGCGCCGCGCTGGATGGCTGCCCGCCGGAAGAGATGCTGGAATACTGCGGCGACCTCGCCGCTGTTGGCACCGTGGCCGACGTCATGCCCCTGACAGGGGAGAACCGTACCATCGTCAAAGCCGGTCTGCGCCAGCTGCAAAATACGGACAGACCCGGCTTCTGCGCCCTTTTGGAAGAAGTGGGCCTTGCAGGCAAGCCGGTGACGGCAGAGAACATCAGCTACGCCATCGCGCCCCGCATCAATGCGGCGGGCCGGATGGACAGCGCTGTCACCGCTTTGCAGCTGGTGCTCTGTGAGGACGAAGACCGGGCGGTCGAACTGGCGCATAAGCTGAGCGACATCAACATCCAGCGGCAGGAGACGGAGATGGAGATCGTCAAAGCCGCGCAGGAACTGCTGGACGCTGAACCGGAACGCCTCGAAGACCGGGTCATCCTGCTCTGGGGCAGAGACTGGCACCCCGGCGTCATCGGCATCGTGGCCTCCCGCCTTGTGGAAAAGACCGGACGCCCGGTCATCGTGGTGTCGGTAGATGAGCACGGCGAGGGCAAGGGCAGCGGCCGCAGCGTGCAGGGCTTCAACCTGCACGAGTGCATCGCCTCCTGCGCCGACATCCTGCTCCGCTTCGGCGGCCACGCCATGGCAGCGGGCCTCTCGGTGCGGGAAGAGGATCTGCAGACGCTCCGCCAGCGGCTCAACGACTGGGCGGCCCGGGAGTGTCCCGTGCTGCGCACCCCGCCGCTGGAGTGTGATCTGTCCGTCCACCTCGACCGCCTGACGGTGGAGAGCGTCCGCCGCCTCGACCAGCTGGCACCCTACGGTGCCGACAACCCCAGCCCGGTCTTCGTGCTGGAAAGGGCCGTCGTGGAGGGCGTCTACGCCGTCTCGGAGGGCAAGCACTGCCGCCTGCGTCTGCGGCAGGGCAATTCCAGCATCTACGCCGTCTGGTTCGGGATGCACCCGGAGCAGGTGCCTTACTCGACGGGCGACATCGTGGACGCAGCCATCAGCCTTTCGGTCTACGATTCGCCCCGGGGCGCACAGCTGTCGGGCCGCATCATCGAGCTGCACCCGGCGGGCCTCGGCAACACAGCTGCAGAGCAGGCCGCGCTGGTGCAGGCGCTGCGCCGGGGTACGCCCCTGACGCCGGAGCAGAAGGAGAGCATCGCCCCGGAGCGCAGCCATATCATCACCGTTTATCGGGAGCTGCAGGCGCGGCGCTGGCACGCCGAAGACCTGCAGCCCCTGTTTGCAAAACTCGGCGAGGAGAACACCGGCCGGACGCTGGTGGCCGTCGCCGCGCTGGAACAGGTCGGCCTCATCACAGCGGCTGACCGGGGCGGGGCAAAGTTCTGGGAACTCGTGCCTGCCACCGGCAAGAAGAACCTTGCCGATGCGCCCATCCTGAAATGTCTGGAGGAACGATAAAGATGCCTGAGGGAAAGAAACCTGTCGTCCCCGCGCCCGCAGCATCGGCTGCGGCGAAAGAGGACAGCTACTCTGCAAAGACCCATCTCCACCAGCCCGTGCCGGTGACGGAGATGGCTACCGTGGCCGCAACGGCTCTGCCGGCCAACGCCCCTGAGGGGACCCTTCCCTCGGAGGTGCGGCCCGAGATCGTGACCTGGGAGAAGCTGGTGGAGGCCATCAAGGCCAGCGGCAAGGCCTACAACATGGCCATGATCGAAAAAGCCTACAATATGGCCAACGACGCCCACAAGGGGGTCTGCCGCCGCAGCGGTGAGCCCTATATCTGCCACCCGCTGGCCGTGGCCCGCCTCGTGCTGGACCTCGGCATGGACAGCGAGAGCATCGCCGCCGCCCTGCTCCATGACGTGGTGGAGGACACCCCCACCACACTGACCGACCTGACCGCCGCTTTCGGCGAAGAGGTGGCTGCGCTGGTGGACGGCGTGACCAAGCTGACCAAGATCCAATTTTCCAATATCGAAGAGCTGCAGGCCGAGAACCTGCGCAAGATGCTGCTGGCCATGAGCCGTGACGTCCGCGTCATGATCATCAAGCTCTGTGACCGCCTGCACAATATGCGCACCGGCGACGCATGGCCGGAGCAGAAGCGCCGCGACAAGGCCCGGGAGACCATGGAGGTCTACGCCCCTATCGCCAACCGTCTGGGCATCCTGAACGTCAAGGAGGAGCTGGAAGACCGCAGCCTCCACTACCTCGACCCCGTGGGCTACGAGGAGATCAACAAGATGCTCAGCGAGCGCGCGGGCGACGAGTTCCTGGCCAGCGTGTCGGGCGTCATCAAGAGCCGCCTCGAGGAGAGCGGCATCGAGGGCGCGACCATCAAGCGGAGAGTCAAGAGCATCTACGGCATCTACCGCAAGACCATCATGCAGAACAAGTCCTTCGATGAAATTTACGACATCTACGCGGTGCGCATCATCCTGGACACCCTGGCTGAGTGCTACAGCACCCTGGGCCTCATCCACGATATGTACCACCCGCTGCCCAACCGCTTCAAGGACTATATCTCTACCCCCAAGCCCAACGGCTACCAGAGCCTCCACACCACCGTCATCGGCCACGAGGGCATCCCCTTCGAGGTGCAGATACGCACCCGCACCATGGACGAGCAGGCCGAGTACGGCGTTGCCGCCCACTGGAAGTATAAAGAGGGCCTCGAGGGCCACGATAAGCTGGACGAGCGTCTGGCCTGGGTCAGCCAGCTGCTGGAAAACCAGCGCGTCAGCGAGGATTCCGGCAACCTGCTCCACGATTTGAAGAGCGACCTGCTGCCGGAGGAGGTCTTTGCCTTCACCCCGAAGGGCGACGTCATCAACCTGCCTGCGGGAGCAAACTGCATCGACTTTGCCTACGCCATCCACTCTGCCGTCGGCAACCGGATGGTGGGCTGCAAGGTCAACAACCGCATCGTCCCCATCGACCATGTCGTGGCGACGGGAGAGATCATTGAAGTCATCCTCGGCCCGGCGGACAAAGGCCCCAGCCGCGACTGGCTCAAGATCGTGCGCACCAGCGAGGCCAAGAGCAAGATACGCAACTGGTTCAAGAAGATGCGCCGCGAAGAGAACATCCAGCAGGGCCGCGACGCGCTGGCCAAAGAGCTGCGCCGGGAGATGATCTTCATCCCCGACGACCAGCTGGACGAGTTCGTGGGCAGCTGCAGCCGTCGTCTGCGTCAGAACAACGCGGAGGAGATTTACGCCGCCATCGGCTACGGCGGCATGACCATCGCCAACTGCCTGCCCAAGCTCAAAGAGGAGTGGCAGAAGCTCAAGGCCGCCGAGGCTGCTGAGAACAAGTCGGTGGAGGACCTGCCGAAGGTCGATCTGAGCCGCGTCCACGCCACCGACGGCGTGGTGGTGGAGGGCTTCGACAACACCCCCATCAAGTTTGCAAAGTGCTGCTCGCCCCTGCCCGGCGACCCCATCGTGGGCTTCATCACCCGGGGCTTCGGCGTCTCCATCCACAAGCAGAGCTGCGCCAACGCGATGTCCAGCATGAAAGACCCCTCCAACGCCCCCCGCTGGGTCAAGGCTTACTGGGCCGACAGCGTCAAGGACAGCTACAAGGCCGGTCTGGAGATCATCGCCCTCAACCGCAACGAGCTGCTGTCCGATGTGCTGGCCGCACTGGCTGACATCCGCGTCCCCATCTACGCCATGAACGCCCGTCAGGTGGAGAACAACTGTGCCGTCATCAGCCTGACCATCGGCATCAACAATACAGAGCACCTCAACCGGGTCGTGGCCCGTCTGTCCAAAGTCAAGGATGTGCTCAAGGTAACAAGGAGCTAATATGCGTGCAGTCATTCAGGCCGTATCCTCGGCCAGCGTCCGGGTCAACGGCGGCGAGCCGCGCCCCATCGGTCCCGGCCTCGTCATCCTGCTGGGCGTCAAGGACACCGATACTCTCGACATCGTGCCGAAGCTGGCTGAAAAATGCGCGGGCCTGCGCATTTTCAAGGACGAAAACGACAAGCTGAACCTCAGTGCAAAGGACCTCGGGTACTCCGCGCTGGTGGTGAGTCAGTTCACCCTCTACGGCGACACGAAGAAGGGCTTCCGTCCCAGCTTCATCAAGGCGGCAAGACCGCCGCTGGCTGTGGATGCCTACGAGCTGTTCCTCGCCGAGATGAACAAGCAGGGCCTCAAGGATGTCCAGCACGGCGAGTTCGGCGCGGATATGCAGGTGTCGCTGGTCAACGAAGGCCCCTGCACCATCGTCATCGACACCGACGAGTGGCATAAAGGAGAAAAATAAACCATGAAGGCATTTCATCTGGTCGGCCCTGCGCCGTTTTACACCAACAGCTTCCTGCTCATCTCGGACGCAGGCAGCGCGGTGGTCATCGACCCCGCCGCCGAGGTGCAGGAGTACGATAAGATCTTAAAGGAGCACGGCGGCAAGCTGAGCCTCATCCTCTGCACCCACGGCCACTACGACCATGTGGGCAGTGCGGGGGTCCTGAGCCGCGAGTGGGGCGCAAAGCTCTACTGTGAGCCTGCCGACTGTCGGGGGACCCAGCTGCTGCCCCTCAAGGGTTCGGACAGCGGCTACGAAGAGGGCGAGGTCATCCCCCTCGACGAGCTGCGCTTCACTGTCTGGCACACCCCCGGCCACACCGAGGGCAGCGTGGTGCTGCTGTGCGAAAACTATCTCTTCGTGGGCGACACGGTCTTTCAGGGCAGCATCGGCCGCACCGACCTCGAGGGCGGCGACAGCCGGAAGATGGACGAGAGCCTGCGCAAGTTCGCGGCACTGCCCGTCCCGGCTGAGGCACAGGTGCTGCCCGGCCACGGCGATTTCTCCACCTTCGGGCAGGAGGCCGCCACCAACTTCTATATCAAAAATGCGCTGAGAAACGCATAAAAAGGCGGGATTTCACATGAATATCTATATCACGGGCCTCGGCTCAGGCTATGAGGTGGAGCACCTCGTCCGCCTGTTCTACCCAATGGCCCCGCTCACCCTCACCCCGCCCGAGGACGGCGCAGACTGCGTCTGGGCCGAGAAGCGGCCTGACAAGCTCTGGGCCATGGTGCGGCAGGGCGGCAAGAGCCGGACTGCTGAAGCACCTCTGCCCATTCCCGTGGAAGAGGGCGGTGAGACGCCGGAATTTGCGCTGGCCAGCCTGACCTATGACCTGCTGCGCAGCTGGACGGGCATCCGTCCGCCCTGGGGCAAGATGACCGGCGTCCGCCCGGTGCGCCTCGTCCACGACAAGCGGGCCGCAGGCTGGACGGAAGAGGAGATCGACGATTTCTTTTTGAAGCGCTTCGACTGCTCGCCCGAAAAATACGGTATGGCCAAGGCCATCGCAGACTTGCAGGAGCCGATCCTGAAAATGGGCAGTGCGCCCAAGACCTACAGCCTCTATATCGGCATCCCGTTCTGCCCCTCCCGGTGCAGCTATTGCAGCTTCGTCAGCTGCAACCTCGACCGTGACCGCAAACTGGTGCAGCCCTATGTAGACTGCCTGTGCAAAGAGGTCGAGGCTATCCGGGACGAGGCTGACAAGGCCGGGCTGAAGCTCTGCAGCATCTACATCGGCGGCGGCACCCCCACCAGCCTCTCGGCAGCGCAGCTGCGCCAGCTCATGGGGACGGTGCAGGACTGCTTCGACCTTTCCGCCATCGTGGAATACACGGTGGAAGCCGGACGCCCCGACTGCACCGACGCCGAAAAGCTGGCCGTCATCCGAGAATACGGCGCGACCCGCATCTCCATCAATCCACAGACCTTCTCGGATGAAGTATTGGCGAACATTGGCCGCAGGCATTCGGCCCAGGACATCCTCGACTGCTATGCCGAGGCCCGGGCCGCAGGCCACGACGACATCAACATGGACCTCATCGCTGGCCTGCCCGGCGACACGGTGGAAGGGTTCGAGAAGAGTCTGCGTCAGGCCATCGCCCTCGACCCTGAGAACATCACCGTCCACACCCTGACCCTCAAGCGGGCCTCCCGCATCGTCATCGAGGACCAGAAGGAGAATGACTACGCCGATGTGGCCGCCATGCTGGAAAAGTGCCATCTGCTGGCCGAGGCAGGCTATCGGCCCTACTACCTCTATCGTCAGAAAAATACCCTCCAAAACCTGGAAAACGTGGGCTGGTGCAAGCCGGGCCACGAGGGGTATTATAATATCTATATCATGGAGGAAGTCCAGACCATCCTCTCCGCCGGTGCAGGCGGCAGCACCAAGCTGGTGGCCGACGGCGG
>ENA-UEQP01002711-UEQP01002711.1-human-gut-metagenome-genome-assembly--contig:-NODE-2711-length-12886-cov-13.029901_pt1 | contig 12886 bp, 9 predicted proteins | sample MGYA00242951_ERZ507951 | MGnify/ENA primary metagenome ERZ507951 (study PRJEB26167, sample SAMN06115539) | human gut metagenome | host: Homo sapiens | place: China:Shanxi | collected 2015-11-18...
ATCCTTTTCGTAAAAATAAGCATGAAAAAACCACGGTGCGGGTGCATCGTGGTCAGAATATAAAAATCACTCAACGCCGGGAGGGAGTTCCCCAATTTCTTTCAGCACATTGTAAGCAGCGCGAGAAGCAAGCTGGGCCGGAGGCGCAGGGCTGTCCAGCATATCGCACATCTCGTCGTATTCGTGGTCAATCGGATGTTCGAGAAGCCACTTCTGCATTTCTGCAATCCGTTCCGGTGTAAGCCGACTACTCATAGAATCTCACTCCGTTCTCTTGAAGTTCTTTGATGGCTTGCCAGACAAGTTTTTCAGCCTGCTCAAGAAGCTGCTTGTCGGGCAGTTCTGCACGAGGGATATTTTTCAGCCTGTCTATTTCAGCGCTCAACTGCCAAACAATACCGTTTGCCTCATTTGAATTGTACTCGGAACTTTTTCAACTGCAAAAATATGGCCGATATGCCCTATTGCAGTCATAAGCTTTAAGCTTTCGTTGTCCACGAAACTTAACAGATCACCGGGAGAGAAAACACCACACGCCGGGTGCGTATGTATGACGGCATAGGGTACATTAAAGTTGGGCAGCTTGACAGAGTGCCCCTCTGCGCTGCCGACGACATCCTGCGTCAACGGCTTCATGTTCAGGTCGAACGCCTTGCCGACTTCAACACCAGGCGGCTGTTTTGCCGCAGTCATGAGCAGTCATTTGTGGGCGCTTTGAAGTTGTTGCTGCTTTGCACCGTCCAGAGTTTCGCAGTTGAACGCCTTGACATTGCTGATTGACTGCATTGTAACAGGTTTTGGCTCCATGTTCAAGCTAGAATAAACAGAGAAGTTTTTCCTTGCCGCATATGCCGCCCGCTTCTGGGCGTTGATGGCATCCTTCCGGGCGGCGTAGTCGATGCGGCGCATGGCGTTCACATCGCCGCCCGCCGCACGGTACTAGCCAAGCTGCTGTATGATGGCTTTCTCTCGGTCCGAAAGTTCCCATCTGACTGCCGCTGCGCGCTCGCACAAAAGCAGCCCGGATCCAAAAATACCTTTCCCGGCCTGCTTTTGTGCGTCCAGGCTTCCAACCTGGATGCAGCCATCTGCCCGAATTTTCAGGTCTACCCCCGTATCTTGCATACCTCTGCATCATGGCCGCGGTGATAACATTCATGGGGTAGTCATATTTCGGCAGTTCTTTTGTATTTGCTTTAATTAACCTGTCATTTTCCCGGTTGATTGCCTTTGTCAAATCCGGTGAGGTCTGCGCCACAATCCCGCCGCTGTAGCTCGTCACAAATGATGTTTTTACCCTTGCGCCGTTTTCGTAGGTGATCTGGCAGTCCACGATAATACGGCGGGTTGTCAATCACAACCGCACCGTCAGGGTAGGGAAATGCTTTGTAATCGCCCGCATCCATGAGGCAGAAAAGTATATCCCGCTCGACCGTCTTTGCCTGAGTCCGCAGTACGGCTTTGCCTCCTGTGAGATCGGCAACAAGCTGACCGAGCTGGAACAGTGGAACAAGCTCAAACTGGTCAAGGAAATCGCCGAGACCGTGTGGGGTAAATAAGAAGTATGACCGGCAGATCTTTGGAAACAGAGAACTGCCGGTTTTCAATATAAATTTATCTACCAAGCCCCGTCCGTAGGACGGGGCTTGGTATGCTGCGGATTTTTAATGTGTAGTACGACAGTAGGGCGGCCAGGGGGTTGGCCGCCCTACTGCGGAATATTGTGGTGTTGATTCGCAATGAACCTGCATATTTGTGGCATGCCAGGGCTGGCCTGGTCTGGCAGCCCCGACCGACAAAACGCTTTGAGGGCAAACAAACTGCTCCACCCCGTATTTGCTGTGTATGGTTGTATGTGCTATACTAAAAACAATCTATGGTGCAGCTGAAAAGTCGAAAATATCGTTTATTTCTACAAACGCAGCGGGATTTTGCGTTAAAAGTCCTTGGAATCCACAAAAGATTCCTGCGGCTCTTTGCCTTACATCCTGCTTGTGTTTGCGAAATATCCGTCATTTTCTTTGTTTTCAGATACACCTTAAGAAACCGCACCAGGTGTGGACTGTGCGGGGCCGCAGTGTGGTGTTGAGAAAGGGGAGCAGCAGATGACCCGGATTGCGATTGTGGAGGACGAGGCGGCGGTGCGGGAACAGCTGGCGGGGTATGTGCAGCGGTACACCCGGCAGTACGGCACGCCGTTTGAGGTAACGGAGTTTGCGGATGGGATGGAGATTCTGGAAGATTACCGCCCGCAGTTCGACATCATCTTTCTGGATGTGGAGATGAAGCACCTGGACGGCATGGAGACCGCCCGCCGCATTCGGGAGCGGGACGGCGGGGTGCTGATCGTGTTCATTACCAACATGGCGCAGTATGCCATCCGCGGATATGCCGTTGGGGCGCTGGATTATGTGCTGAAACCGGTGCCCTACTTTGCGTTTTCGCAGCAGCTGCAAAAGGCGCTGGGACAGCTGGAAAAGCGGGAGCGGCATTATCTGGCTGTGGCGGTGGACGGCGGCATGCGGCGGCTGGACGCGGCAGAAATCTATTACCTGGAAAGCGAAGGCCACAAGGTACATTTTTACACCGAAAAAGAAAATTTTGTGGTGCCGGGCACCCTGAAAAACTATGAGGAAAAGCTGGTGGGCCGGGCGTTTGCACGGTGCAACAGCGGGTATCTGGTCAATCTGGCGCAGGTTTCCGGCGTGCAGCAGGATATGGTGCAGGTTGGTCCGTATACGCTGCAGATCAGCCGCCCGCGGCGCAAGGCCTTTATGGCGGGGCTGGCGGATTATATTGGGGGTGCGGGACAGTGACGACATTGCCGGATATTCCCCGCCTGTACACCGCTTTGGCGGAAGTGCTGGCGGCGCTGTTGTATGCGCACAAACTGCCGCCGCGGATGAACCAGCGCGTGATCTGGGGCGTAGAAGCCGGTTGGGCGGTGCTGCTGGGGGCGTTTTTGCAGGCCACGGGGGAAGTTCCGCTGGCGTGGTGGATCCCCTGCATGGCAATGGCAATTCTTTCCATGCTGCTGTTTTTGTGGGTCACACGCAGTATTACGCTGCTGGAAGCGGGTTATGTGTGCGCGCGGGCCTTTATTTTGGCGGAGCTGGCGGCCAGTGTGGAATGGCAGCTGCACTGCGTGCTGTGGCCGCAGCGCGGCGGGGCGGAGCCGCTTTCGCTGCTGCTGTTGGCGGTGGTGTACGGCGGCATTTTTACCGCCATGCTTTTTGTGGAGAACCGCCGCCCCGGCCCGGCCGGGAAGCTGAAAATAACGCCCGCAGGAACTTTTGTGGCGGTGGTCATGGCGCTGACCGCATTTGCCGTGAGCAATTTGAGCTTTGCCAACGGCAGCGAAGCCAACATGAACATGTTTTACATCCGCACGCTGGTGGACCTGGCCGGGGTGCTGATTTTGACGGTGCAGCACGAGCAGCTGCGCGAAGCCGCCCTGCACAGCGAGCTGGCGGAGCTGGACGGCGTTTTGCACCGCCAGTACGAGCAGTACAAGCAGAGCAAGGAGAACATCCGCCTGATCAACCGGCGCTACCACGAGCTGAAAATGCAGATTGCGGCCATCCGGGCGGAGCGGGACCACGCCAAGCAGGATGTGGCGCTGGCGGCCATGGAAAGCGGCATCCGCCAGTACGAGGCGGAGAACAAGACCGGCAACCCGGTGCTGGACACCCTGCTGACGGCCAAAAGCCTGTACTGCCAGCAGCACCACATCACGATGACCTGCGTGGCGGACGGGCATTTGCTGGATTTTTTGGAAACAGGGGAAATCTGCACGATTGTGGGCACGGCGCTGGACAACGCAACGGAGAGCATGGAGACCGAGTCCGACCACGAAAAGCGGCTGATCCGGGTGGCGGTGTACGCCCAGAACGGCTTTGTGATGCTGCGGTTTGAAAACTACTGCGCGCAGGAAGTGGAGCTGGGCGCGGACGGCCTGCCGCGCCGCAACACCCATGGCGGCAGCGACCTGCGCGGTGTGCGCGCCGCCGCCGAAAAGCGCGGCGGCACCATGACCCTGCACTGGGAAAATGAGTGGTTTACGTTAAGGGTATTGCTGCCGCAGAAAAGCTGAATGGATGGCTGGGGGTCTAGGATAAGGCACCCGGCCATTTTTGGTGTTTGGGCGGGGTGCACAAAACAGGGTCGAGATGCTTTGTGAGAGATGCACAACAAAAAATGAAATGTTTTTGAAACTTTTGCAAAACATGCAACGGAAACAACAGTTTGTGCAAAAAATGAGCCGAAAGAAAATTGTTTTGGTACAATATCATCAATGAAAGCGGAAATCCCGTCAGCTGTCATCCGGAGGGCGGCACAATAAAAGGAGGAAAACAATGAACACCCTGCTTCTTACCCTGGCAAACATGGGCGTCAGCCTGGACGACGTTGCCGACGTGGTCAATAACTGCATCCCGCAGCTTATCTTCTTTGGCGTTGTGGTTGCCGCCGCCATTATCGTACTGATCGCTATGGCGGTCAACAAGAAACTGGCCAAGCCCACCAAATTCATGGTGCGCGCCCAGTCCGGCCTGGCCGTGCTGCTGGCTTTCGGCATCATGCTCAACCTGGTTGCCTTTGGCCCCATGAGCACCATGCTCGATCTGGTCACCGGCAACGGCACTATCACCGAAGAATCTGGTGCAGAGGCCAACGCCCTGTGCACCGAGATTGCCGAGGAAGGCATCGTCCTGCTGCAGAACGATGACAACGAACTGCCCCTCGCGTCCGGCAGCAACCTGAACGTCTTTGGCTGGGCTTCTGTCGGCCCTGTCTACGGCGGCACCGGCGCCGGCGCGATCTCTGCCGACCGTCCCACCGTCAGCCTGCTGGATGGCCTGCACAACGCGGGCATCAACACCAACACCGAGCTGAGCGATTTCTACACCGCTTACTGCGCCGAGCGCCCGGCGCTGGGTTACAGCAACCATAACTGGACCCTGCCCGAGCCCACCGCCGCCAGCTACACCCAGGAGCTGATCGACAACGCCAAGTCTTTCTCTGACACTGCGATGGTCGTCATCAGCCGCGTTGGTGGCGAAATGGCTGACCTGCCCACTAACATGGATGGACTCAACTACACTGAAAACTCTACCGAGTATAATGATTTCGAACCCGGCCAGCATTATCTTTCTCTGACCAAAACAGAAAAGAACATGATTGATATGGTCACCAAAAACTTTGCTAATGTTGTGCTGGTTTACAATGGTGCCAATACTTTGGAAATGGGCTTCGTGAATGATTACCCCCAGATCAAGAGCGTCATTTGGTGCCCCGGCACCGGTCAGACTGGCTTCAACGCTCTGGGCGAGATTGTTGCCGGTGAGGTCAACCCCTCCGGCCACTCTGCTGACACCTTTGTCTATGACCTGACCGCAGCTCCTTACTTCAACAACATCGGCGACTTTGCTTACACCAATGCGGATTCCGTTGGTTACACCGTTGCCAGCCAGGCTGGCGGTGATGCAAAGCTGGTTCCCCCGCACTTCGTCAACTATGTTGAGGGCATCTACGTCGGCTACAAGTTCTACGAGACTGCAGCTGCCGAGGGCCTGATCGACTATGACAAAACCGTTCAGTACCCCTTCGGCCACGGCCTGTCCTACACCACCTTTACCCAGAAAATCGACTCCATGACCGAGGCTGACGGCACCATCACTCTGGATGTCACCGTCACCAACACCGGCAGTGTGGCCGGTAAGGACGCCGTGCAGGTCTACTTCAACCCGCCGTACACCGATGGCGGCATTGAGAAGGCTTCCGCCAACCTCGTCACCTTCGGCAAGACCGACTCCATTGAGCCGGGCGCTTCCCAGACCTTGACCCTGACCTTCAACACCGAGGACATGGCCAGCTTTGACAGCAAGGACAAGGGCTGCTACGTGCTGGAAGAGGGCGACTATATCATCAGCATCAACGAGGATTCCCACACGGTGCTGGATTCCAAGACCTACAATGTCGCTTCCACCATCGTCTATGACGAGTCCAACCCCCGCAGCACCGATGCCGAGGCTGCTACCACCAAGTTCGACTTCGCTGACGACAAGCTCGTCACCCTGTCCCGTGCTGATCACTTCGCCAACTATGCCGAAGCTGTTGCTGCTCCCTCTGACTATACCATGTCTGAGGAAAGCATAAGCACCCTGTACAACGACCACAACTGGACCCCTGAGGACTTCAACGACCCCAACGATGAGATGCCCGTTACCGGTGCCAACAACGGCCTGAAGCTGGCTGACCTGCGCGGTGCTGACTACGACGACGAGCGTTGGGATACCCTGCTCGACCAGATGACCGTCACCGAGATGGACGACCTGATCGCACTGGGCGGCTACCAGACCAAGGCCGAGGCCAGCGTTGACAAGTACGCGACCATCGACTGCGACGGCCCCGCTGCCATCAACAACAACTTTACCGGCGTTTCTTCCATTGGCTTCCCGTCCGAGATCATCATCGCTTCCACCTTCAACACCGACCTGGCCCGCCGCTACGGCGAGAGCATCGGCCGCATGGCCAGCGAGATGAACGTCACCGGCTGGTACGCCCCCGCCATGAACGGCCACCGTTCCGCCTTTGACGGCCGTAACTTCGAATATTACTCTGAGGACAGCGTCCTCGCCGGTTACATCGGTGCCAGCTCCATTGCCGGTGCCCAGAGCTACGGCGTCTACGCTTACATGAAGCACTTTGCCCTGAACGACCAGCAGATCAACCAGAGCAAGCTGCTCTGCACCTGGGCTGACGAGCAGGCTATCCGCGAGATCTACCTGCGTCCCTTCGAGATCAGCGCCAAGGTGGGCGGCTGCAAGGCCGTCATGTCCAGCTGGAACTATATTGGCAACCAGTGGGCCGGTGCCTGCAATGCACTGCTGAACGGCGTGCTGCGCGGCGAGTGGGGCTTCCGCGGTATGGTCATCACCGACGGCTTCCACTTCACTGACTACATGGATTCAGATATTGCCATCCGCAACGGCTGCGACCTGATGCTGAAGAACTACGACGTTGCCACCAACCACCTGACCGATACCACCAGTGCTACCAGTGTTAAGGCTATGCGTCAGGCTTGCAAGAACATCATGTACACCGTGGTCAACTCCCGCGTTTACGACCCCGCCAACACTGTTTCCACCCCCATCTGGCGTACCGCTATGATCGTGGTCAACGTGCTGCTGGCTGTACTACTGGTTGTGCTGGAAGTTCTCACCTTCAAAAGCTACAAGAAGAAAAAGGCACAGTAAAGTGTAATTTGTAAGCTGTGCAGCTGCCCTGCGGTCCATCGCCGCCGACTTTGCGCGGTTGTGCGGTGGGCCGCAAGGCTGTTTTTAAGAAAAGGAACCACCTTATGCAAAAGAAACAACTGCAAGCTTTGACGCTTGAACAAAAATGTGCGCTGCTTTCGGGCGCTACTACCTTTGGGACCCGTGCACTGCCGAAAAATAATATCCCGTCCATCACCCTATCCGATGGCCCGAACGGTGTGCGCAAGCAGGCAGGCGCGGCGGACCACCTGGGGCTGAACCCCAGTGTTCCGGCCACCTGCTTCCCCACGGCAGCCACTGTGGCGTGCAGCTGGGACCCCGCCCTGGGCGAGGAGATCGGCCAGGCCATGGGCGAGGAAGCCGCCGCGCAGGAAGTTGCCGTGCTGCTGGGGCCGGGCCTGAACACCAAGCGCAGCCCCCTCTGCGGCCGCAACTTTGAGTATTTCTCCGAGGATCCGTATCTTTCCGGCAAAATGGCCGCGAGCTATGTGCGGGGCATCCAGTCCAACGGTATTTCGGCCTGCCCCAAGCACTTTGCCGTCAACAGCCAGGAACTGCGCCGCATGGCGTCGGATTCCGTGGTGGATGAACGCACGCTGCGGGAACTGTACCTGACCGGGTTTGAGATCGTGGTCAAGGAAGCAAAGCCCAAGACCATCATGAGCAGCTATAACCTCATCAACGGAACTTACGCCAACGAGAACCGCCACCTGTTAATGGACATCCTGCGCGGGGAGTGGGGCTTTGACGGCGCTGTGGTAACGGACTGGGGCGGCAGCAATGACCATGCCCTGGGCGTGCAGAACGGCTCCACGCTGGAAATGCCCGCCCCCGGCGGGGACGCGGTGCGCGAGCTGATGCAGGCTGTGAAGAGCGGCAAAATTACCGAAGCGGATGTGGACGCCCGGCTGGACGAGCTGCTGACGCTGGTGTTTGATACCCATGCCGCCGTGCAGTCCCACAGCCGCACCTTTGATGCGGACGCTCACCACGCCCTGGCCCGCCGCGCCGCAGCCGAAAGCATTGTGCTGCTGAAAAACGAGAACGACCTGCTGCCGCTGGCCGAGGGCGCAAAAGTTGCCGTGATCGGCGACTTTGCCCAGACACCGCGGTACCAGGGCGCTGGCTCCAGCGCGGTCAACTCCATCAAGGTGGATACCTTTTTGGACTGCCTGAAAGAGAGCGGCCTGGCCAGCGTGGGCTTTGCCCCCGGCTTTGACCGCCAGGGCAAACCGGATGCCGCCAAACAGGCCGAGGCTGTAGCCCTGGCCCAAAAGGCCGAAGTGGTGCTGCTCTGCCTGGGGCTGGATGAAATCAAGGAAAGTGAGGGTCTGGACCGCGGCGATATGAACCTTGCGGACAACCAGATCGAACTGTTAAAGGCCGTGCAGCAGGCCAACCCCAACACCGTTGTGGTGCTCAGCGCAGGGGCTTCGCTGGAAACCCCGTGGCTCAAACACTGCCGTACCCTGGTGTATGGTGCGCTGGGCGGCCAGGCGGGGGCGGGCGCCATGCTGGATGTGCTGACCGGCAAAGTGAACCCCAGCGGCAAGCTGGCCGAAACCTGGGTCAACGCCTATGCGGATACCCCCGCCAAGGATAACTTTGCCGGGCCGGGCCGCATGGTGCAGTACCGCGAGGGGCTGTATGTCGGCTACCGCTATTACCAGACCGCCGGTGTGCCGGTGGCATTCCCCTTTGGCTATGGGTTAAGCTACACCAGCTTTGCCTACAGCAATTTGCAGGCCGCGTCCAATGGCGTGACTCTGACCGTAACCAACACCGGCAAGCGCGCCGGAGCAGAGATCGTGCAGCTGTATGTGGCAAAACCCGGGGCAGAAGTGTTCCGCCCCGCACAGGAGCTGAAAGGCTTTGCCAAGGTGCAGCTGCAGCCCGGCGAAAGCAAGACCGTGACCATCCCGCTGGACGACAAGGCATTCCGCTACTGGAACACCAAGACCGACAGCTGGGAAGTGGAAGGCGGCAGCTATGAGCTGCGGGTCGGCGCGTCCAGTGCGGACATCCGGCTGACCGCCGTGGTGGAAGTGGCCGGTACCGGCGCACCCAACCCCTATGCGGGCAAGCATCTGCCGCACTATACCAGCGGCAAGGTGCAGAGCGTGCCGGATGACGAATGGGCCACCCTGCTGGGCCGCCCGGTGCAGCAGGGAAAAGTTAAAATTGACCGCAACATGACCCTGGGCGAGCTGAACCACAGCCGCAGCCCGCTGGGCTGGCTGATCTGGCTGGTGCTTACCGCACTGCTGAACGCCAGCTACAAGCGCGGCAAGCCGGACCTGAATGTGCTGTTCCAGTACAACATGCCGCTGCGTGCCCTGGCCAAAATGACCAGCGGTGCCATCAGCATGGGCATGGTGGATGGCATTGTGATGGAATTACAGGGATTCTGGATCATCGGCCTTGTGCGGGTGATCATAGAAGCCGTGAAAAACCTGGTACTGAACGCACAGCTGGAACAGCGCCTGCGCAACAGCTGAGGAAAGAGAGGGGCTATTTATGCAGCTATGGAATAATTTTGCGGCAAAACACCCCGCCGCAGCCAAGTGGGTGCGCGAAGGCGGACTGTTTGTGATCGTATCTAACCTGGTTACGGTGTTCAAATACCTGCTGCTGCAATTTTTGCCGGCGGCGTTCAGCAGCCTGCCGGTGGTGGATTTTGGCTGGCCGGGCATCCCGGTCACGCTGTTTGGCGAAACCTTCCAGTGGAACATTCTGGGGTATGATTCCGCCCATGGCGGTCTGCCTTACTTTTGCGCCTACATGGTTGCCATGGTGGTGGGAGAATGCATAAACTTTCCCATCCAGCGCAACTTTGTGTTCCGCAGCAAGGGCAACCTGGCCAAGCAGATCGCCTGGTATGTGGTGGCGTTCTGTTTGATCACCTGCATCGTCAACTCCATCAACTGCGTGTGGGTGGCGGTTGCGGGCCTGCTGGTGCCGGATTTCATCTACAACATTGGCACCACCGTGCTCAATGGCGGCATTTCTATGGTGATCTTCTTCTTTGTGAACAAGATCATCTTCCCAGAGGGTGCACAGGCAAAATAAAGCCCGGCAGGATCACGGGTGCTTTTCCCGGTACCCGAACAGGGCGGCGGCACGGTACAGGAAAAAGTCCTTTGGATGGTATAAAAATGTGATTGCCAGCAACGGCGAAGATCTGAACGGATAAAGAAGAATGCTGCCTTTCCCTGATGTGGAGAAAGACAGCATTTTTATTGCGTTTTTCGGAAAGAGGTGAGCAGCGGCCCCTACAAATTGGTAACGGCTGGCCATAAAATGGCGCTATTACATGGTGTGCTTTGTGAGAAAGCGCTGTAGTATGATGATATAAAACGGATGGGTGCATGGTGTGCGCCCCTACGGAATTACAACAACCCCCCCCCCGCCCGTGCGGTAAATGAACTGCATAGGGCGGGGGCACCGTTATTTTACAAAGAAAACGCGCAGAGCGGAGACTTTACTGTTCCACGGCACCGGTGGGCAGCTGGGGAACAGCGGTCAGGATGCGCATGAACTCTTCGCCGGTGATGGTTTCTTTCTCGTACAGGTACTTGGCGATCTCGTCCAGCTTGCCGCGGTTTTCAATCAGCATCTGTTTGGCTTTTTCATGCTGCTGCTTGACGACTTCCACGACCTTATCGTCCACTGTGGCGGCTGTGCGCTCACTGCAGGCCAGGCTGGCATCGCCGCCCAGGTAGGCGTTGTTCACGGTTTCCAGGGCAACCATGTCAAAGTCGTCGGTCATGCCGTAGCGGGTAATCATGGCGCGGGCCATCTTGGTGGCCTGCTCGATATCGTTGGATGCGCCGGTGGTGATGGAGTTGAACACCACTTCTTCGGCGGCACGGCCACCGGTCATGGTGGCAATTTTGGCCAGGATCTCTTCCTTGGTCATCAGGGTGTGGTCGCCGTCCTCTACCTGCATGGTGAAACCCAGCGCGCCGGAAGTGCGCGGCACAATGGTGATTTTCTGCACGGGGGCGGAATGGTTCTGCAGGGCGGCAACCATGGCATGGCCGACTTCGTGGTAGGCCACGATGCACTTTTCTTTGTCGCTCAGGATCTTATTCTTTTTCTGGGCACCGGCCAGGATGGTATCCACGGCTTCCTGCAGGTCGTACTGGGTAACGGCCATGCGGTGGTGGCGCACAGCGCCCAGGGCGGCTTCGTTGATGATATTGGCCAGCTCGGCACCGGAAGCACCGGGAGTCATGCGGGCAACCACGGCAAAGTCACAGTCGGGGCCGATTTTGACCTTTTGAGCGTGCAGACGCAGGATGCTTTCGCGGCCTTTCAGGTCGGGCAGCTCCACGGGCACACGACGGTCAAAACGGCCGGGGCGGGTCAAAGCGGGGTCAAGGGATTCAGGACGGTTGGTGGCGGCCAGAATGATAACACCCTTGGCGGCATCAAACCCGTCCATTTCGGTCAGCAGCTGGTTCAGGGTCTGCTCGCGTTCATCGTTGCCGCCCATACCGGAAGCACCGTCACGCTTTTTGCCGATGGTATCGATCTCATCAATAAAGATAATGCAGGGGGCTTTTTCGTTGGCCTGTTTGAAGAGGTCACGCACCTTGGAAGCGCCCATGCCGACGAACATCTCGACAAATTCAGAACCCGCAATGGAGAAGAAGGGAACACCGGCTTCGCCGGCAACAGCGCGGGCCAGCAGGGTTTTACCGGTGCCCGGGGGGCCGACAAGCAGAACGCCCTTGGGCATTTTGGCACCGATATCCTCGTAACGCTTGGGGTTATGCAGGAAGTCAACGATTTCCTGCAGGCTCTCTTTGGCTTCGTCCTCACCGGCAACATCGGCAAATTTGATGGACTTGCCATCCTCAACGACATACTGTTTGGCACCGGATTTGCCGCCGCCAAAAATCATGCTGTTGGCGCCGCCGGTCATTTCACCGACCCGCTTGCGCATCATGCGGTTGAACCAGACGATCAGGATGATCATGGGCAGCAGCGAGATGACCCAGCCCAGCAGGGTATCCACCCAGGTGGTCTGGTTGTACACCTTGCCAAAGGAAACGCCGGCGCTTTCCAACCGGTTGACCAGCTGCAGGTCCTGCGCAATGGAGTTGGTGCAGTAGGTGGTATCGTTTTTGTCCACAAAATAGATCTGCTGATCCTGAATTTCAACGGTGCTCAGTTCGCCGCCTTCGAGCATGTTCAGGAAGGTGCCGTAATCGACCTGTTTGACCTGGCCTTTCATCATGGCGGGGAAGGCCCAGAAATTGAGCAGCAGCAACACCACAAGGATCACGGCATATACAATGCCGGTCGTCTTTTTGGGGTCGCGCGGCTGTTGGGTTTCGTGCATAACAATTCCTCCAGTTGGGGGCGGTAATAGGGGCCCCCGATAGATCCTATCATGAAGAATAAAAATGAACTGCGGATGAACAAGGCATGAAATAGCTGGAAATTCCGGTAAACTTTGCGTGAACAAGGGCAGTTTGTGGGCAAAAACAGGAATGCAGACCGCGTAGCGACAGGGAAAAAGTGAAGGCAACACCGCACAATTCCCGCCTTGCGGCTTAAGCACCGCTCCGGCGGCTGCGGCACGGCATCTGCGTTGCCAA
>ENA-UEQP01002712-UEQP01002712.1-human-gut-metagenome-genome-assembly--contig:-NODE-2712-length-12885-cov-3.731262_pt1 | contig 12885 bp, 10 predicted proteins | sample MGYA00242951_ERZ507951 | MGnify/ENA primary metagenome ERZ507951 (study PRJEB26167, sample SAMN06115539) | human gut metagenome | host: Homo sapiens | place: China:Shanxi | collected 2015-11-18...
GATTCATTTATGAAATTCGCAGTGTAGTTTTGTGCAATTTTTCAAATTTGCTCATTTATAGTTAAGAGGAAAAAGAACATCGTTTCTTTACAAATCCCGGGAAGATTGGTATGATTGTGTTTAGAACCATGCAGGAAGGGATAAGAAAGTGAAATATCAGGGACATAAAATTATGGCAGTTGCCCCGGGATCCATCGCGGAAGAGCTGGAACTGGAACCGGGTGACGTACTGCTCACCATAGACGGGGAAGAACTGGAAGATATCTTCGATTATGACTATATGACGGATGCCGAGAGTTTTGTCATGGTCGTGAGAAAAGCGGATGGAGAAGAGTGGGAGCTGGAGATCGAAAGCGGCGGGGAAGACTTAGGGCTTACTTTCGAGAACGGACTCATGAGTGATTACAGATCCTGTTCAAATAACTGCATCTTCTGCTTCATCGACCAGATGCCGCCGGGAATGCGTGAGACGCTCTATTTTAAGGATGACGATTCAAGACTGTCGTTCCTTCAGGGAAACTACATCACCCTGACTAATATGAAGGACAAGGATATTGAGCGGATCATCCGATTCCATCTGGCACCGATCAATATTTCCGTGCAGACGATGAACCCGGAGCTCCGCTGCAAAATGCTTCACAACCGGTTTGCCGGAGAGGCGTTAAAAAAGATCGATCGTCTCTACGAGGCAGAAACGGAGATGAACGGACAGATCGTTCTCTGTAAAGGCGTAAACGATGGAAAGGAGCTGGCCTACACGATCGAGCAGCTCTCGAAATACGCACCGGTCATGCAGAGTGTATCGGTGGTTCCGGTCGGACTCTCAAAGTACCGCGACGGACTTTATCCGTTGGAGCCGTTTACGAAGGAAGATGCCTGTGAGGTGATTGATCTGATCGAAAAATGGCAGACGATCAACTATGAGCGCCACGGGATCCATTTTATCCATGCCAGCGATGAATGGTATATCCTGGCGGAGCGGGAACTGCCGGAAGAGGGGCGATATGACGGGTATATCCAGCTGGAAAACGGTGTCGGAATGTTGAGACTGCTCCGGGAGGAAGTCATGGACGCTCTGGATGAAAAGACGGATGATGGGAAAAAGGAAGAGATTTCCATCGCTACGGGACGTCTGCCGTACCCGTATCTGGCGAAACTTGTGCGGGAGATCGAAAAGGTCTATCCGGGACGAAATGTCCATGTCTACCCGATCAGAAATGACTTTTTCGGAGAGTCGATCACGGTGGCGGGGCTTATCACGGGACAGGATCTGATCGCCCAGCTGAAGGATAAAACTCTGGGTGACAGGCTGCTTCTCCCGGCAGTCATGTTTAAGAGCGGCGAGGAAGTCTTTCTGGATGACATCACAAAGACCCAGGCGGAAGATGCTTTACAGATTCCGATAAATATAGTAAAATCAAGCGGATATGACCTTGTGGACGCAATTCTCGACCCGGAGGCGGCGAGAGAGCAGACAGCGGAACATGGGGCGTATGAGCTTACCATGAAGGATGCCGGCCTTACAGAGGACGGGGAAGTGATCCCGGACTGGGACGGCGAAAATGAACCGTGAAACAAAACAGGCGGCAGCAGGCTGTAGAGGGTGTGCGACAGGCTCTGTAGGCTGTTTTGGAAAGTGAACGAAAAGATGGCGGAAACTCCGCCGGAAGTGAGGAGAATATATGAGTAAACCAGTAGTGGCGATCGTCGGCAGACCGAATGTTGGAAAATCCACACTCTTTAATGTGCTTGCCGGCAGTACAATTTCGATCGTAAAAGACACCCCGGGTGTGACAAGAGACCGTATTTATGCGGACTGTACCTGGTTAAACAACAACTTTACCCTGATCGATACAGGCGGAATCGAGCCGGATTCCAAAGATATCATTCTGGCACAGATGCGGGAACAGGCACAGATCGCGATCGATACTGCGGATGTCATCATCTTTATCGTAGATGTCCGTCAGGGTCTTGTGGACGCGGATTCCAAGGTTGCGGACATGCTTAGAAAGTCAAAAAAACCGGTGGTTCTTGCAGTCAACAAAGTAGACAGCATGGCAAAATTCGGAAACGATGTATATGAGTTCTATAATTTAGGAATCGGTGATCCGGTTCCGGTATCCGCAGCGTCAAGGCTCGGGCTCGGCGAGCTTCTTGATGAGGTGGTAAAATATTTCCGCGAGGATCAGTCTGATGACGGCGAAGATGACCGCCCGAGAATCGCGATCGTCGGAAAACCCAATGTCGGAAAATCTTCTATTATCAATAAGCTTCTCGGTGAGAACCGTGTAATTGTATCCAATATTGCCGGAACCACAAGGGATGCCGTCGATACGGAGATCGTGAGAAACGGCACGGAATATATCTTTATCGATACAGCAGGTCTCAGGAGAAAAAGCAAGATCAAGGAGGATATCGAGCGCTACAGCATTATCCGCACGGTGACGGCAGTGGAGCGCGCGGATGTGGTCCTCATGGTCATCGATGCCGTTGAGGGGATCACCGAGCAGGACGCAAAGATCGCCGGTATCGCCCACGACCGCGGAAAAGGCGTGATCGTCGTTGTCAACAAGTGGGATGCGATCGAAAAGAATGACAAGACGATCTACGAGTACACGAGAAAATTAAAAGAGACCTTGTCCTATATGCCATACGCGGAGTATCTCTTCGTGTCTGCACTGACCGGACAGAGAATGGAAAAACTCTTTGAGCTGATCGATATGGTCCGCGAGAACCAGACGCTCCGTGTGGCGACCGGCGTCTTAAACGAGATCGTGACAGAAGCTGTCGCGATGCAGCAGCCGCCGTCCGATAAGGGCAAACGCTTAAAGATCTACTATGTGACCCAGGTTGCGGTAAAACCGCCGACCTTCGTGATCTTTGTAAATGATAAGGAGCTGATGCATTTCTCCTACACAAGATACTTAGAGAATAAGATCCGCGAAGCTTTCGGATTCCGCGGTACCTCCTTAAAATTCATCATCCGCGAGAGGAAGGAGAAGGATTAAGCAATGGACAGAGTGCTTTGTCTTGTTATGGGTTATGTGTTTGGACTGTTCCAAACCGGATATCTTTATGGTAAGATAAACCATATCGACATCAGAAATTACGGGAGCGGAAACTCCGGAACGACCAATGCGCTCCGGGTTCTCGGAAAAAAAGCTGGACTCATCGTCTTCGCAGGTGACTTTTTAAAGACTGTGTTCGCATGTCTTGCGGCCCGCCTGATCTTTCAGGAAAGCCCGGATACGGATCTTTATGTCCTGTATGCCGGTCTTGGTGTTGTCCTTGGACATAACTTCCCGTGCTACTTAAAATTTAAAGGTGGGAAGGGAATCGCCTCCATGGCTGGAATCCTTGTGTCCATGGACTGGCGTGTGACACTTGTCTGCGCAGCACTGTTTTTGGGGGCGGTCATCCTTACAAGATATGTGTCCCTCGGATCGATCCTGGTAGTGATCTCGTTCTTTATCCAGATGCTGATCTACGGAACACGGGGGGATTACCGTGTCTCCGGGGGAAGAATTATGGAGTTTTTCGCTGTTTCCTTTGTCCTGATGGCGATGGCGATCTGGAGACATAAGACGAATATCAAGAGACTCTTATCCGGCACGGAAAATAAGCTCTGGGGTGGAAAAAAGACAAAATAAAGGTTACATAAGAATATCAGCCAGAACAGGGCGGAGAAAAAAGGAGTTCCTGAACATGGAAAAGATTGGTATTATCGGTTCCGGTACTTGGGGAACCGCAATAGCGGTACTGTTAAAAAATAACGGACATGAGGTTACACTGTGGTCTGCGATCCCGGCGGAGATCGAGGAGATGGCAAAGACCAGGACCCACAAGAATCTTCCGGGTGTCACACTTCCGGATGGAATCATCTATACCGCTGATCTGGAAGCAGCAATGAAGGATAAGAACCTTCTTGTAATGGCAGTTCCGTCTGTATACGTGCGCAGCACGGCACAGAAGATGAAGCCGTTCTGCAGGGACGGACAGCTCATCGTTGATGTAGCGAAGGGAATCGAGGAGGGCACACTTTATACGATGACCCAGATCATCAAGGATGAACTCCCAATGGCGGAGGCGGCCGTTCTTTCCGGACCGAGCCACGCCGAGGAGGTAAGCCGCGGACTTCCTACGCTTTGCGTTGCGGGATCCCATAAGAAAAATATCGCGGAGTACATCCAGGCCACATTTATCAGCCCGGTATTCCGTGTATACACGAGCCCGGATGTACTGGGAATCGAGACCGGCGCTGCATTAAAGAACGTCGTAGCTCTGGCTGCCGGTATCGCTGACGGTCTCGGATACGGAGATAACGCAAAGGCAGCTCTCATCACCCGCGGAATGGCAGAAATCGCGAGACTCGGCGTTGCCATGGGTGGAAAATACCAGACATATGCAGGACTTTCCGGGATCGGTGATCTGATCGTGACCTGCGCCAGCATGCACAGCAGAAACCGCCGTGCCGGTATCCTCATCGGAAAAGGGTATACGATGGAAGAGGCAATGAAGGAAGTCCAGATGGTAGTAGAAGGCGTTTACTCCGCGAAGGCCGCAAGAGCCCTCGCACAGAAATACAATGTTTCCATGCCGATCGTGGAGCAGGTAAACGAAGTCCTGTTTGAAGGAAAACCTGCGAAGGAGGCCGTAGCGGATCTGATGCTCCGTGACAAGAGAATCGAGCACAGCGACCTTCCATGGGAATAAAAAAGAATGTGCCTTGGCACATTCTTGCGCCTCGCGCGGTCGCTTGCGACAGTCTGCATCTTCGTGCGAGTGCGCATCTTTGGCACTGACGGCATAAAATCTCCCCCTCGCGCATACACTGCAACAGTATATGCGAGGGGGTATTTTTATGGATGATTTCCATGTGTACAAGGATATCGAGGCGAGGACGGGCGGAGAGATCTACATTGGGGTCGTAGGACCTGTTAGAACCGGAAAATCCACATTTATCAAACGTTTCATGGAGCTTCTTGTTCTTCCGAAACTTCCGGACGGTCAGAAGAAGGCACAGACGAGAGACGAATTGCCCCAGAGTGCCGCAGGAAAGACCATTATGACTACAGAGCCGAAATTTATTCCGAAGGAAGCGGCGGAGCTCGACCTCGCTGAGGGGATCAGGGCAAAAGTACGACTGATCGACTGTGTTGGATTTATGGTGGAAGGCGCTGCGGGACATATGGAAAATGGGGAGGAGCGGGTCGTGAAGACGCCTTGGTACGACTATGAGATCCCATTTACCCAGGCGGCGGAGATCGGGACGAGAAAGGTGATCCGGGACCATTCCACGATCGGAATCGTTGTAGCCTGTGATGGGAGCTTTGGAGAACTTTCACGGGAAGATTTTAAGGAAGCAGAAGAGCAGACGATCTCGGAGTTAAAGGAGATCGGGAAGCCATTCCTGATCCTGTTAAATTCCACGAGACCCTACGCGGCGGAGACGAAAGCTCTGGCGTTAAAGCTGGAAAATCAGTATGGGGTCCCGGTGCGGACGGCGAACTGTGAACAGTTAAAGAAGGAGGATGTAGAGGAAATACTAAGCACCGTGCTGCTGGAATTTCCGGTGACAGAACTCGATTTTGAGATTCCCAAATGGGTAGAGATCCTTCCGGACGACCATGCGCTGAAAAAGGATATGATCGCGGAGGCTGAAAAACTCCTGATGACATCGGTCCGGATGAAACATGTGCCGAAGGAGACTGTGCCGGAGAACGGTCAGCCTGTGAAAAAGCTGGTCACAGACGAGCTGGATCTCGCGAGCGGACGGGTGACGATCCGGGTTCTGGTGGATGATGGAGTATATTTTGAGGTTCTGAGTGATATTTCCGGATTACCGGTTCAGGATGAGTACAGCCTGTTTCAGATTCTAAAAGAGTCTGCCGCGATGCAGGGAGAATATGAGAAGGTGAAAAATGCTTTGGCAGAGGTGCGTCAGAAAGGCTATGGAATTGTTCTGCCGGATAAGACGGAGATCTCCCTGGATGAGCCGGAACTGATCCGCCACGGCAGCAAATACGGGGTGAAAATCCACGCTCAGGCACCGTCCATAAACCTCATAAAGGCCAGAATCGAGACAGAGATCGCTCCCATAGTAGGAAACGAGCAGCAGGCAAAGGATCTGATCGCGTACATAAAAGACGGGGAAGCAACGGAGGAAGGTGTATGGGATACGAATATTTTTGGAAAGTCAGTGGAGCAGATCGTGGAGGACGGAATGCAGGCAAAAATTTCCCAGATGACGGAGGACTGCCAGATCAAGCTTCAGGATACTCTGCAGAAAATGATTAATGACAGTAATGGCGGAATGATTTGCATAATTATCTGAAATTTGCTATAATAGATGCAAATAATACAGCTGATTTACAGAACGAAACAATTCGGAACATTTTTGTATGCGGCTGTAAAATATAACAGGGCAAGCGGCAGGAATCTGAAAAAGAAGAGTATGAAGAACAAAGCGGTCCAACAGTGATATGTGCCGGACTGAATCATTAAGGGAAAAGAATGACTGGGGCTGCAGATTCGCCGCGAAAGGAGGAGTTCCATGAAACTGACATTTATCGGTGCGGATCATGAAGTGACTGGCAGCTGCCATTACCTCAATGCGGCTGGAAAGAACATCCTTGTGGATTACGGAATGGAACAGGGCGGAAACGTCTATGAGAATGCGGATCTTCCGATCCCGTTCTCCGATGTGGATTACATCTTTATCACCCACGCCCACATCGATCACACAGGCCTGCTTCCACTGATCTATGCGAAGGGCTTTAAGGGGCAGATATTCGCCACACAGGCCACCTGCGATCTCTGCAACATTATGTTAAAAGACAGTGCCCACATCCAGGAGATGGAGGCTGAGTGGAAGAACCGGAAAGCGAGGCGAGCCGGAAATCCGGAGGTTCAGGCGCTCTATACGGTAAACGACGCGGAAGGGGCTCTGAAACACTTTGTCCCCTGCCATTACGGCGATATCTTAACGATCTGTGACGGGCTGAAGGTCCGTTTTACGGATGTGGGACACCTCTTGGGATCTGCGTCCATTGAAGTCTGGATCGATGAGGACGGTGTACAGAAAAAGATCGTCTTCTCCGGCGATATCGGAAACAAGAATAAGCCTCTGATCAAGGATCCGCAGTACACGGACGAGGCAGATTATGTGGTTATGGAGTGCACCTACGGTGACCGTTCCCATGACCGGACCCACGAGCACATCGAGGAGTTCGCGAAGATCATCCAGAGAACCTTGGACCGCGGAGGAAACGTTGTAGTTCCGGCCTTCGCAGTGGGCAGGACGCAGGAGATCCTTTACTTTATCCGTAAGATTAAGGAAGAGGGACTCGTCACCGGACATGACGGCTTCCCGGTCTATGTGGACAGCCCGCTGGCTGTCGAGGCGACCCATGTGTTCAATAAAAACATTTCCGAGTGCTTTGACGAGGAGGCGATGGATCTTGTGAACCGGGGCATCAATCCGATCGGATTCCCCGGACTGAAGCTTTCCGTCAGCAGTGACGATTCCAAGGCTATAAACTTCAATTCAGAGCCAAAGGTCATTGTTTCCGCGGCAGGTATGTGTGATGCCGGACGAATCCGCCACCACTTAAAACACAACCTCTGGAGGCAGGAATGTACGATCGTATTCGCCGGATATCAGGCGATCGGAACGCTTGGGCGAAGCCTGATTGATGGTGCGGAGGTCGTAAAGCTCTTCGGTGAGACGATCGACGTGGAAGCGGAGATTGTGCGGTTAGACGGACTTTCCGGCCACGCGGACAGGGAGGGACTTCTCACCTGGATCAACGCATTCAAGAAGAAACCGGACCGTGTATTTATGGTACATGGCGATGATCTTGTGTGCACGAAGTTCGCAAATCTCCTGCGGTCGGACTATGACCTTGTCGCGGATGCTCCGTTCTCGGGATCGGAGTTTGATCTTGCCGCGGGCGTATGGATCAAACAGACCGTCGGTATCCCGATCCAGAAAGAGACAGCGAGACAGAAGGAGAACAAGTCCATCTTTGCTCTTCTTGTGGCAGCAGGCGAGCGCTTGATGCGGATCATCCAGAAAAACCGCGACTGCGCAAACAAGGATATCAAGAAATTTACGGCGGAGGTCAATGCCCTCTGCGAAAAATGGGATCTTTAACTGCGGCATGAACTGGTAAAGCCCGGAGATCCCTGCGAAATAAGACATCTGAGAGGAATAACAAAAAGACATGAACGTGACACTATATACGGACGGAGCGGCCCGTGGAAATCCTGATGGGCCGGGCGGCTATGGCGCAGTGCTCCAGTTTGTCGACAAAAATGGAGTACTCCATGAGAAGGAACTGTCTGCAGGGTATGTGCGGACAACCAATAACCGGATGGAACTGATGGCGGCGATCGCAGGACTCGAGGCATTAAACAGGTCCTGTGAGGTAGATCTCTATTCCGACTCCAAGTACCTGGTGGACGCTTTCAACCAGAAATGGATCGACGGCTGGGTAAAGCATAACTGGGTCCGCCCGAAAACAGGACCGGTGAAGAATTCGGATCTCTGGAAGCGGCTGCTTGCCGCGATGAACCCGCATAAAGTGACGTTCCACTGGGTCAAAGGCCACGACGGACATCCCGGAAACGAGCGCTGTGACCGGTTGGCGACCAGCGCCGCGGACAGTGGGAATCTGCTGGTGGATGAAGGCCTAAGTGGCTAAAAAGGCAGTTACTCTGCGCCTGCAGCACTCCCACATCTGCATATCCGCTTGATGACACTTTTTACAAAAGTCTTACAATATATTACTAATTTGCGTTTTTTGTTCACAAAAAACTCTCGATATGGTATCTTTTTATTAGAACAGGAATCACTGGAAAAGATCGAGAGGACATGTATGAGCAGACGCAGAATATGGTTGATTATCATTGGAATCCTGATAGCCGGGGTATCCGCCACATGGGCAATGGAAAAATTTGTTTCTTCCCATGGGGTGAATACCGCGGCTGTCGTTGGTTTCGAGGCATCTGCGATACAACCGGACGCGGGAAGTCCCGAAAATCCTTATATGGCGGAAAATTGGATGAAAATGGCGGAAAACGCCCCGGAAAGTACTTCTGAGGCAGATACGGGTGTCTCAACTGCGGCGGATTACGGTCTGGTGATGGAGGACAGAGAAAAAGAAATGGCAGAAGAGGAACTGGCTGTCAATGCGGCAGATGATACGGCCGCGGCCGTTGACGCGGAGACGGTGAAATCTCCGCTGGAACCGGATCATGCCGGAACCGGAAAGCCGGAGGAAACTCCTGTGACCGTGTACACGCGCTCAGATCTTGAGGAACGCCTTGAGGCGGTCAGGACCGAGACGGAAAAGTATCAGGATGATCAGGCCGCGAGCCAGCCGTCCCGGTACGCTGCGGCAGAATATGTGAGAAATCTCTGGGACAGAGAGTTGAATCTGATCTATTCAAGCATTCACAGAGAGATGGATGAGGCAGCGGCAGAAGCATTTCGCCGGGAGGAGATCGAGTGGATCAAAAAACGTGATCTCGAGGCGGACAAAGCCGGCACAAAATCCACCGGCACACCGGCTCAGAGTATCGAGTATGTCCGCACATCGGCCAGCGTGACCATGGACCGGTGCTATGAACTGTTGGAAAATTATGGAGATTATCTGGAATCAGACAAAAATTAGGGAATTCTGTGTCGGCGCATCTGAAATTTTAAGAGTCAGATGCGCCGTTCTTTTGCGGCATCCCCTGTAAAAAGCTAATTTGGAACATAAAAAACATCTTGCCAACAGAACGACACACGCTTATAGTATAAATTATGAGAATCTGCGCAGAAGCCCGGCGCACCGGCTTTACGGCCAGATCCAGAAAAATAATATTATAGAAACTGTACAAATGTGTCATTTTAACACAGGCGTCTGAATTTTAGACAGCCGGAAAAGGAGGCGTTTTTATGTCCGCATTTTTCGCATCATTTGTTTCAACAGCCGTCAAAGCTGTGATTCTGGCCGCAGTTGCCCTGGCGGGAATCGTTCTGGGTAAGAAATTCAGAGATAAAAAAAGTACACAACAGTAACCAGGAGGCAGTACCATGCAGAAATATGGTGTAAACGAACTGAGGAGAATGTTCCTTGAATTCTTCGAGAGCAAGGGACATCTTGCGATGAAGAGTTTCTCCCTCGTTCCGCACAACGATAACAGCTTACTTTTGATCAACTCCGGTATGGCACCGTTAAAGCCGTACTTTACAGGGCAGGAGATCCCGCCGAGACGCAGAGTCACCACCTGTCAGAAATGTATCCGTACCGGTGATATCGAAAATATCGGTAAGACAGCCCGCCACGGCACATTCTTCGAGATGTTGGGAAACTTCTCCTTCGGCGATTACTTTAAGACAGAAGCGATCCACTGGGCCTGGGAGTTCCTGACCGAATGCGTAGGAATCCCGGCAGATCGTCTCTATCCGTCTGTTTACCTTGACGATGATGAGGCTTTCCGTATCTGGAACGAGGAGATCGGTATCCCGAAAGAGAGGATCTACCGTTTCGGAAAAGAAGACAACTTCTGGGAGCATGGCGCAGGTCCGTGCGGTCCGTGCTCTGAGATCTATTATGACCGCGGAGAGAAGTACGGTACCGGTCCGGAGGACGTTATGGGCGGCGAAGGGGATCGTTTCATGGAAGTATGGAACGTTGTATTCTCCCAGTTTAACAATGACGGACACGGAAATTACACCGATCTGATTCAGAAAAATATCGATACAGGCATGGGACTTGAGAGACTGGCTGTTGTCTGCCAGGATGTGGCATCCCTTTTCGACGTCGATACAAACCGCGCCCTGATGGACGAGGTGGGCGCTCTTGCACACTGCAAGTATGAGGAAGACGACAAGAAGGATATTTCCCTCCGTATCATTGCGGACCATGTAAAGAGCTGCACCTTTATGGCGTCTGACGGAATCATGCCGTCCAATGAGGGCAGAGGCTATGTGTTCCGCAGACTGTTAAGAAGAGCTGCCCGTCACGGACGTATCCTCGGCATCGAGGGACGCTTCATGACGAAGCTTGCACAGGTTGTGATCGATCTCTCCAAGGACGGATATCCGGAACTGGAGGAGAAGAAAGATATGATCCTCCGTGTTATCGATCAGGAGGAAGAACGTTTCGCGAACACCATCGACAAAGGTCTTGAGATTCTGGCGGATCTTGAAAAAGAGATGGAAGCAAAGGGAACAAAGATCCTTGCAGGTGAGGACGCATTTAAGCTTTATGATACCTACGGATTCCCGATCGACCTGACAAAGGAGATCCTTGATGACAAGGGACTCACCGTCGATGAGGATGGTTTCCATAAGGCAATGCAGGTTCAGAGAGAGACAGCGAGAAGTGCCCGCAAAACTACAAACTACATGGGACGCGATGATATCTACCAGAAGCTCGACGCATCCCTGACATCCGCTTTTGTCGGCTATGATAAACTTGAGGCAGGATCCAAAGTGACAGCACTCGTCAGACTTGCTGCTGATGAGGAGGGCGAGGATGAGATCGCTGATGCGGTGACAGATGGCGAGAAGGCATGTGTGATCACATCGGAGACCCCGTTCTACGGAACTATGGGCGGCCAGGTCGGTGACCGCGGCGTGATCGAGAGTGCAAACGGAACATTTGAGGTTGAGGATACGATTCATCTTCAGGGTGGAAAAATTGGCCACATCGGACATATGGTAAGCGGTATGTTCCAGACAGGTGAGGCTGTTACCTTGAAAGTAGATGAAGAGAATCGCGCCCTGATCGGCAGAAACCACAGTGCGACCCATCTTCTCCACAAGGCATTGAGAACAGTACTCGGAACCCATGTTGAGCAGGCAGGCTCCTTTGTAACAAGAGACAGACTCCGCTTTGACTTTACGCATTTCTCCGCGATGACACCGGAGGAGATCAAAGAGGTAGAGGCGATCGTAAATAAAGAGATCCGCGCGGCTCTTCCGGTCGTTACAGATGTTATGAGTCTGGACGATGCGAAGAAGACAGGCGCAATGGCACTCTTTGGTGAAAAATACGGAGATAAGGTCCGTGTCGTAAGAATGGGAGACTTTTCCACAGAGCTCTGCGGCGGTACCCATGTAAAGAACACATCCGAGATCAGCAGCTTCAAGATCCTTTCCGAGGCTGGTGTAGCGGCTGGTGTAAGACGTATCGAGGCTCTGACCTCCGACGGTCTGATCCGCCATTATGAGAACGTGGAAGAGGAACTTCATGCGGCAGCGTCTGCAGCGAAGTCTACTCCGGCTGACTTGAAGACAAAGATCGAGTCCATGATGGAGGAGATCAAGGCACTTCACTCTGAGAATGAGAAACTGAAGAGCAAGCTTGCCAAAGAGGCAATGGGCGACGTGATGGATCAGGTTCAGGAAGTGAAGGGCGTAAAAGTTCTTGCAGTCCGCGCAGATGGCGTTGACATGAACGGATTAAGAAACTTAGGCGATCAGTTAAAGGAGAAGCTTGGTGAAGGCGTTGTTGTTATCGCTTCCGTTCTTGACGGCAAGGTAAACCTGATGGCTGCCGTGACGGATGAAGCCCAGAAGAAGGGTGCTCATGCAGGCAACCTCATCAAGGCGATCGCAGGTCTTGTAGGCGGCGGCGGCGGTGGACGTCCGAATATGGCACAGGCCGGCGGTAAGAATCCAGAAGGTGTTGCGGACGCACTCGCAAAGGTTGCGGAAGTTGTTTCTGAACAGGTAAAATAAAAAAATACATTTTTCTATTAAAAATAGGTTGACGAATGTGTAATTTATGATATAATCATACCAGTGCTAAAAAATACCCAAACAGTTGTATTATGCACAATTACACAACTGGAGGGAGGTTAGGTGTGAGCTATGTCAAACGTAAT